>Ga0308001_10000034_pt1 | contig 72295 bp, 57 predicted proteins | sample Neamet5_FD_203167 | JGI IMG/M metagenome (GOLD analysis project Ga0308001, IMG submission 203167) | Marine microbial communities from water near the shore, Antarctic Ocean - #5 | ecosystem: Environmental > Aquatic > Marine > Unclassified | place: Southern Ocean | collected 2014-06-04
GTATATTACATCAGATACACCGGAAGTTAAAAAGGAATTGACGGTTCGTCCAGTCGTTAATGGGGATTTCGGTCAAGCACCCCCTTCGTTTAAAGTGTTTAGGAAATCGAAATCTGGTTTGTGTGTACCGAGGTTTTACGGTGAACAGAAGTTTGGGACACCTCAGGAAGATAATAGACCAGAACCCGCTCAAATTAAAATAAAATTTAAGGGAAAGTTACGCGATGAAACGTTTCAAAATACCGCACTTTCCAAAGCTGTTGAAGCTGGTCACGGCGTTCTTTCGCTCCCGTGTGGATTTGGTAAGACGACCGTATCCCTGGCCATAGCGTGTAAACTTGGGTACCGTACCATGATCGTGGTACACAAGGAATTCCTAGCAAACCAGTGGCGTGAACGTATCCAACAGTTTTGTCCCGGGGCGACGATTGGGATCGTACAGCAAAATAAAAAAGAAACGAATTGTGATTTTGTAATCGCCATGCTTCAGTCACTCTCTCTCAAAGAATATTCGTTTGGAGATTTTGATAGTATAGGAACCCTCATCGTCGACGAAGCACATCATATATGCGCAAAAGTATTTTCACAATCACTTTTCAAAATGTGTCCGAAACACATTTACGGGTTATCAGCAACCCCGAACCGAAAAGATGGTCTCACAAAAGTGTTACACTGGTTTATGGGCCCCACGTTCTTTTCAGTCGAACGAGAGAACCAAGAACAAGTGGATGTATTTCCCCTCGAGTTTAAATGTGACCGGTACGAAGATCCACCACCGTGTACACGCTTCGGTAAATTATCTTTAGCGACCATGGTTACGGAAGTTACGGAAATACCTGACAGAAACAGGCTTATTCTATCAACGATTAAAGACCTTTCGAAAACAACGCGACAGGTTTTAGTTCTCAGTGATAGACGGTTACATTGTGAATATATGCACGATAAGTTCAAAACAACTTCGGGGTTGTACATGGGTGGTATGAAAGAAGCGGATCTTACAGCATCCAGTAAAAAACAAATCATATTCGCGACGTTCAGTCAGGCACACGAAGGGTTGGATATCCCCACTCTCGATACGGTCATTCTAGCAACCCCTAAATCAGATATTATTCAATCGATTGGGCGTATCATGCGGGAGACGGATGGTAAGAAGAATAACCCGCGTATTTACGACGTGGTAGATCAATGGTCGGTATTTTTTGCCATGTATAACAAACGTCTCAGGGTATATAAACAGGGTGGATTTAACATTTCGGGTCACTCATCGGAAAAACCAAAACCGAGTGCCTTTTCGGTTGGAAAATGTCTCATACATATATAAGATGACCCGGTGTTCCACTGGACGGTCAACGCAGAAATACAAGGGGGGTGGTACTGATTTAAGTGATATATTGGAATCGGAAGGTGATATTATATACGCAGACGCAACCTTATCAGCAGAAAACCTCGTAATCAGTGGGACACCTGGCGATGTTCTTAAAGTTTCAGCATCCGGTATTCCTGAATGGGGTGCCAGTACTGGTACAAGTCAATGGGCGACTTCGGGTGATGATATTTCTTATATAACTGGTAATGTTGGTATCGGGACGACAGCACCTGATGCTACTCTCCACGTCGTTGGAAATACATTCGTCAGCACGGACCTCGGTTTAGGTGGAACTCTAACCATGGGAACTGTCCTCGTCGAGGCATTGCACGAACTTTCGGCTATCACGGCTACCGGGAACCTCACGCCACATGTTATACGATTCACTAACCCTAAGACGGGGTTTGTGACCACTGGGAATGTTTCCATGGGGAAAGACTTGACTGTCGCTGGTAACGTAGCAGTGGATACAAATACACTCTTCGTCGACACTGTAAATAATAGGGTTGGAAACGGGACGGTAACTCCGGGGTACACCCTAGATGTTGTAGGGGATGTCAATTTTACGGGTGAAATTCGCAAAGGTGGTGTCATACAATCATTCGGTGGTGGTGGTGGTGGGTTTTCGGGTGGTTCTGCTGTTATAACAGCGACTTCGGGATATGGAAATCTTGAAGTAGGAGGTCCATCAGGTGCGTATATTGATTTAAAAGGACCAGCCACCGATGATTTCGATATTCGTATGATTACGACTGGGGCAGGGGGGCAAATTCAAGTCGCAGGTGGGACAACTGCTATGTACTTTGCCTCAAGTGGTAGGGTGGGCATCGGGACGACGACTCCGACATCAGCTCTTGATGTTGTCGGTACAGTCAAGGCCACTGCTTTTGACGGTGTTAATAAAGTGATCTATGCTACAGCTGAAAAGGCGGTTAGTACATGGACGGATCGTACCATAGATGCTAGTTTTTGGCGATCTGTAACATGGTCCCCCGAATTGTCTCTATTTGTTGCGGTGGCAACCACTGGTACCAATCGGGCTGCGACAAGTCCTGACGGGATCACATGGACGAATCGTACCATAGATTTTAGTGGTTGGAAATCTGTAACATGGTCCCCAGATTTGTCTCTATTTGTTGCGGTGGCATTTAGTGGTACCAATCGGGTCGCTACAAGTCCCGATGGGGTCACATGGACGGGTCGTACCATAGCTCCTAATCTTTGGCAATCTGTAACATGGTCCCCCGAATTGTCTCTATTTGTTGCGGTAGCATTTTATAAGGCTGCGACAAGTCCCGATGGGGTCACGTGGACGAGTCGTACCATAAATACGGGGAGTCAATGGCGAGCTGTAACATGGTCCCCCGAATTGTCTCTATTTGTTGCGGTGGCAAAGAGTGGTACCAATCGGGTCGCGACAAGTCCCGATGGGGTCACATGGACGGACCGTGTCATCAATACGGTGAGTAAATGGCAATCTGTAACATGGTCCCCTGAATTGTCTCTATTTGTTGCGGTGGGAGATTATGGTAGTGTCAAGTGTACTACAAGTCCCGATGGAATTACATGGACGGATCGCGTCATCAGTACGGCGCATGGTTGGGAATCTGTAACATGGTCCCCTGAATTGTCTCTATTTGTTGCAGTGGCATCCACTGGTACCAATCGGGTCGCTACAAGTCCCGATGGGGTCACGTGGACGAGTCGTACCATAAATACGGGGAGTGATTGGCAATCTGTAACATGGTCCCCTGAATTGTCTCTATTTGTTGCGATGGCAACCACTGGTACCAATCGGGTCGCGACATCCAATTTTGGAATCCCAACATCCTTAAACACACCCATGGCGCATCCGGTACAATTATCAGTGGATACCGTAAATTCTAGGGTCGGCATCGGGACGACGACTCCGACTGTGGCCCTCGATGTCGCTGGTGATATCAATTTCACAGGTGACGTTCGTAAAGGTGGTGTCATACAATCATTCGGTGGTGGTGGGTCTTCGCCATGGGTAACATCGGGGAATGATATTTCCTACTCGACGGGTACGGTCAAGGCTGCTGCTTTTGAGGGTGTTAATAAAGTAATCTATGCTACAGCTGAAAAGGCGGTTAGTACATGGACGTCTCGTACCATAGATACGGCGAGTGGTTGGACTGGTGTAACATGGTCCCCCGAATTGTCTCTATTTGTTGCGGTGGCAACCACTGGTACCAATCGGGCTGCGACAAGTCCTGACGGGATCACATGGACGAATCGTACCATAGATGCTAGTGGTTGGTCTGCTGTAACATGGTCCCTTGAATTGTCTCTATTTGTTGCAGTGGCGTCTAGTGGTACCAATCGGGTCGCGACAAGTCCCGATGGGGTCACATGGACAGGTCGTACCATAGATGCTAATAGTTGGCATGGTGTAGCATGGTCCCCCGAATTGTCTCTATTTGTTGCGGTGGCAAAGAGTGGTACCAATCGGGTCGCGACAAGTCCCGATGGGGTCACGTGGACGAGTCGTACCATAGATACGGGGAGTAAATGGCAATTTGTAACGTGGTCCCCAGAATTGACTCTATTTGTTGCGGTGGCATATAGTGGTACATATAGGGCTGCTACAAGTCCCGATGGGGTCACTTGGACGAATCGTACCATAGATACGGGCCCCGACTGGCGATCTGTAACATGGTCCCCCGAATTGTCTCTATTTGTCGTGGTGGGAGGAATTTATGCTAGTGGGGTCGCGACAAGTCCTGATGGGGTCACATGGACGAATGGTACCATAGATACGGGGAGTAAATGGAGATCTGTGACATGGTCTCCCGAAATGTCTCTATTTGTTGCGGTTGCGGATACTGGTACCAATCTGGTCGCGACAAGTCCTGATGGGGTCACGTGGACGAATCGTACCATAGATGCTAGTTTATGGCAATCTGTAACATGGTCCCCAGAATTGTCTCTATTTGTTGCGGTGGCAACTGCTGGTACCAATCGGGTCGCGACATCTAATTTGGGAATCCCAACATCCTTAAATACACCCATGTCGCATCCGGGACAATTACACACGGATACCGCTACGGGCAACGTCGGCATAGGGACGACGACTCCGACTGTGGCCCTCGATGTCGCTGGTGATATCAATTTCACAGGTGACGTTCGTAAAGGTGGTGTCATACAATCATTCGGTGGTGGTGGGTCTTCGCCATGGGTAACATCGGGAAATGATATTTCCTACTCAACGGGTACGGTCAAGGCCGCTGCTTTTGCCGGTGTTAATAAAGTAATCTATACTACAGCTGAAAAGGCGGTTAGTACATGGACGACTCGTACCATCGCTTCCGATGTGTGGAAATCTGTAACATGGTCCCCCGAATTGTCTCTATTTGTTGCGGTAGCATACTATAAGGCTGCGACAAGTCCCGATGGGGTCACATGGACGAATCGTACCATCAGCGGCTCGAGTGGTTGGGCTAGTGTAACATGGTCCCCCGAATTGTCTCTATTTGTTGCGGTGGCAGCTAGTGGTGCCCCTAGGGCTGCGACAAGTCCTAACGGGATCACATGGACGGCCCGTACCATCACTACGAGTGATTGGACTGGTGTAACATGGTCCCCCAATTTGTCTCTATTTGTTGCGGTGGCATATAATGGTACAGTCAGGGCTGCGACAAGTCCTAACGGGATCACATGGACGGACCGCACCATCAATACGGCGAGTGGTTGGTGGGGTGTAACATGGTCCCCAGAACTGTCTCTATTTGTTGCGGTGGCATATAATGGTGCAGCCAGGGCTGCGACAAGTTCTGACGGGATCACATGGACGGATCGCGCCATCAATACGGCGAGTGGTTGGACTGGTGTAACATGGTCCCCCGAATTATCTCTATTAGTTGCGGTGGCAGCTAGTGGTACATATAGGGCTGCGACAAGTCCTGACGGGATCACATGGACGGATCGTACCATAGTTGCCAGTTTTTGGTGGGGTGTGGCATGGTCCCCCGAATTGTCTATATTTGTTGCGGTGGGTAGCAATCAGCTTGCGACAAGTCCGGACGGAATCACGTGGACGACTCGTACCATAGTTGCTGGTAGTTGGGAAGGTGTGGCATGGTCCCCCGAATTGTCTCTATTTGCTGCGGTGGCAGCTAGTGGTACATATAGGGCTGCGACATCTAATTTGGGAATTCCAACATCCTTAAATACACCCATGTCGCATCCGGGACAATTACACGTAGATACCGCTACTGGAAACGTCGGCATCGGGACGACGACTCCGACATCAGCCCTTGATGTGAATGGGACCGTAACAGCCACTACATTCTCTGCGAGTGGTCCTACGACCGGTGCGGCTCATGGATCGAGTTCTATACTTTATTTACTCAATACACCTCTCATAAAAGAGTGGCAATGGACTGGTTCTACTAATAATACCCTCCGAGTCACATTCTCAACCTCAGAATTACCCACAAACTGTAAAGCTATATACGCGGACGTATTTATGCCACAGCACAGCACCGATGACCACGTTGGTCACGCTTTAGGTAAAAACGCTGGGGAGCAAACCATGTGGACTTCTGGTAGAAATGTACAACCTTCCACCGTCTTTGGAAACTTGGCGTTACAGCAATGCTTTTTATCTATGCCTGGACAGACTGACGCATTTGAATATTATTACGGTAACTGGTGGAATTCGTGTATTATACCACTCGATACAACCAATACACTTTACCACACGGTTTCGGGTGAAGGTGCTACGTCATCGTGGGTATACATGGTCATCAAGGGATATTTCCATTAAAATATAACCTCCTCAAATAGTATATATGGCCGCGAATGGTCAACTTGTGTTCAAGGAGTTTTTATAGTCGCCGTCAGGGCTATACAAGAGTTAAACACTGGTCTCCAAACTGAGAAGGTTAAGGTTACTACACTCGAAAGTCAACTCGCTTCAGTTCTTACGAGACTAGATGCTCTCGAAAATGCCTAAAAATTTCCTCCAAAGTGCCGCCCACTTTGTAAGAAAAAACCTTATACATAGTAGACATGGCTGCGAACGGTATCCTAAACTTTCAGGGAACGAATAAAGCTACATTCGTTGGAGCCTCGTCAAATATAGTGTTAGACACCGTAACCGCTAGTTTGGGGGTTGGTGTCGACGTCAATGGACCGACGTCTAATTTACACGTTGTCGGGAACGCATATGTTTCTACAGATGTGACAATCGCGGGGAACATCGATTTTCACACCATCACTCAAAATGGGGCTACTTTCAGTGGTGGTGGTAGTGGTACATCTCCGTGGTTACAGACAACTGTTGGTACACCAGCTGATGGTATATATTATACAGCTGGTAACGTAGCGGTCGATACAAATACGTTCTTCGTGGACACGACAAATAATCGGGTTGGGGTGGGGACGACGAGTCCGCATACAAAACTTAACATGAAATCGGGTGTTTTCCTAGCAGAAAACCAAGCATCTACCAATAACACGGTACTTTATGATGATCTGGGAGGCAGTGGTGGTACTGACAATAACACTTATCATCTTAAAGATGCTAAATTTGGTACAGGGATATTCGTGAATGACACGGGAACGACTGGATCAACGATTACACTTATGAATAAAGAGGGAGCTACCAACATAACTAAACATGCATCGATCGGATTTGTAAATACAGATACAACATTCAATGGTAAATTTGGTGGACAAATTGGATTTTGGCCAGAAGATGCTAATGCATCCAAACAACAGTTCCGTATATATACAAGTGGGGCAAGTGCTGGGTATAATTTACCCGTACAACAAATGGTCGTGACAGGTGACGGCAACGTCGGTATCGCAGTGGCAATTCCACAAGAAACATTAGATATTGCGGGTTCTATGCGAGTGGGGGTTGATGGTATGCTTACTATCAGTTCCAGAAGTTCGACATACGGTTCAGAAACAGTCGCATTACAAACGACTATTGATGGGCGTAACTTGTCTGAAGCCAATCCAGGCACACACGGTGGAGAAAGTCGACATGTCTTAGCTTTACAACCAGAGGGTGGGTATGTCGGCATCGGGACGACATCTCCCGGGTACACCCTAGATGTCACTGGCGATATAAACATTCCCACAGATGGTGAAATCCGTAAAGGTGGAGTTGTACAAACACTCGGTGGTATTTTTTCAACTGACAGTACAAAGGCGTATTATACCGATGGACCCGTCGGTATTGCGAATGTAGAAGCTTTGACCACACAAACACTACAAGTGGGGGCGAATGTTTCAGTTAATGATGTGTTATCAAATAAACTGTCTGTCACGGGAAGTGTGTACGTGACTAGGAACTTACACGCGGTCGATTTAGTAAAAACATATGAAGTGAGGTGTAACGCACTGTTCATCAAGGATGTACGAGTCACGAACCAAGTTCCCGAAGATGGTAACGATGTCGGGTACGTGCCGAACGTTTTATAAGTTTATATCAGGGGAATTAATATATCATTTTTAATTAATGACACAGGTTGGGTCAACTATTCTCGGTTGGAGCAATAATTCACAATTTGGGTATTCGGTAGCTATGAATTTCGCGGGTGATCGTATTGTTGCGAGTGGTATAGAATATAGTAGTTATCGGGGGTATATAGGTATATGGAATCTCGTTAATGGGGCGTGGGTTCAATACGGAAATTATATAGAAGGACCTGTGGCGGCTGGTAAATTCGGACACTCCGTTTCCATGAATTACGCTGGTACTCGGATAGTCGTAGGCGCACCTGACGTTAACCGAATATATATCTATGACGATAATGATACGGAATTTGTATTAACACAAACGATCCACAGGTCTGGAAGTCCGAGTTTCGGGTATGCCGTTTCTATCGCAGCCGGAAGAGGACTTAAACTTATAGCAAGCGCACCCGAATATGGTTCAGGTGTAGTATACGTATACGAAAAAACAGCGAACGGAGCTAATGGGTTTACATTGTCGCATACCGACGATGGATCTGATATATATAATCATGTTCCCGTTTCTGCTAGTTCATATATACGATTAAACGCTTCATTTAATCGCTATGGACATTCGGTCCATATGGCCGCATTCGGTAGACACTATATCGCTGGTATGCCTGGTACGAGAAAAGAAAGTTATCCATCGAGTGACCATAGTGGTAATAGTACGTATAACAATATAGCGTATTCTACTAATTTTACTACCTACCTAGGTGGATCTAATTATAGTACCGTTCCTTTTTTTTACAACAATACAAGCAACGCTAGTAGACCTCAGTATCAATTAAGATACCCGCAGTATCAAGTTGGGTACGTTAGAATAAAAAAATGTCCAGATGATGGAAATTGGACCTCTGGTGTTACGACAGTCGGTGGTACTAATAGTACATCATCTGGTGAAGGTGGTGCTGGGACAATTAAAGGTCCGAACGAGGCTAGTACTGTTCTAACTGGTTGGAATGATTACCAGGGCGATTCCTTTGGGGGGTTTGGGTCAGTTGTTCAAATCTCACCCGACGGGAATAAACTCTCCGCATCTGCACCTGGCTGGTCTAATGGTTCGTTTACAGATTCACACTCTGGAAGACTTCTTTATTATGAATATAATACTATCAGTAGTAGCTGGACTGAAGGTACACGACCGAATTTCAGTACATTTATACAAACGCAGCACGGGTACGCTTTAGCCATGGGATCTGATGCGTCGCGTATATTCGCAACTATGTATGATGGTAAACAACTGTTTTTACCGTACGATTATTCGGGTACGGAGTGGTACCGCGCAGCGGAGCCTCAATTGGGGGCTTCCGCGCATGTAGGGCAATTACAGGGATTTTCGATAGCTACGACGAGTGGTGACCGCGTAATAACTGGTAGTCCTGGAATGCCAGGTAATGGATACACTACTAGAGTCGGAGAGGTTCGTGTTTATGAATACCCCTTAACGAGTGTGTTTAGGGGGAACTCATTATTCGAAGGATATATTAAAGCTGATGAAATCGTTGTAGGGTCTACTACAGCGAGTACGAATACAAAAAGACTTTTATTTGGTGGTACGAAAGGTGATAATGAACCAAACTTGTCGTCACTCGAAGTTGCGTATCTCGGTACATACGATGGACGCGACTCTGAACTATTATTATCGAAATCGTATCTCAACACGAGTGATGGTGGTGCGGGGTCAATGCACGGTTCGGAAACTACATGGACTGATACGTTTTCGAATAATAGGTTTTTATATGGGGATCGAGTTCGTTTAAAAGCACCTAAAATCGAGTTTCATATACACCCACCCAATGCTACGTGGTCAGGTCAGAAGTATTCTGAACAACCCGTCATGACAATAACAAGTCAAGATGGTGGAACTATAAGTAGTGGTGTCAATTACCTGAGAATGTTAACAAATATTAAATCGTGTTCCACAACTGCATCTAAATACGCCGGGTTGCGTTTAACATCGGCGGCAACGTCAGGGTACTCTACAGTAGCTGGTAATACACACACATTTCCAGCTGACGGAGATTATTATACATTCTCACCCGCGAACGATGGATGGTTACGTTTATATGGTGGGGCTAGTGGCCAGGGAAATATGACCGGAAATTACGCAGGATTACAAGTTGGAAATTTATACATTAATGGAACCGCAACTGCTACAACGGACGTTGTCGTAACTTCCGACAGACGTCTCAAAACAGATATCAAAAGAATAGAAGGTGCTTTAGATAAATTAACCAAGATCAATGGGTACACGTATACACACAACGAGCAAGCTTCATCTGGGTGTATGGCCCAGGAAGTAAAGGAAGTTCTTCCAGAAGTTGTAAGAGGTTCAGAGGACACGGTGTACGCACTCGCATATGGAAACATGGCAGGTTTGATAATAGAAGCTATAAAAGAATTAAAAGGTGAAATAGATGAACTTAAATCTTCTCATGCTACTGTATAATGGCCGGATACCCGATAAGTTTAACCGCTCTATCTTTATCCGATGGTAAATCAGCACCACACGGACTTACCGAATTGCGGGGTACATCTTTTTCGGATGGTACATCGGCACCGGCATCCGGGACTATTCGATTTCTTGATTTTTTAAATAAAACGATTGGTTCCCCGGCAGCCGTCACTCCTGCGACTTCTTTCTCATATGGAACATATAGTAGTTGGTCTTCGCGACTGTTGCCAACCGTAATGAGTTCTACCTCTCAAAATGGTTACACTATATATGGACACGTGGGAAATACTGATCTTACGAAAGCATTCGATCGAAATAGGTATTCAAATTATAGCGGCTATCCATATCCTTTTCTTAACGGTGTATATCAGGGTTCAACAACAAATTGGACGGGGTGGGGGTCTTTTAGGGCACCATGGGTAAGAGTAGATTTGCCTTCTGTCACAACTATACAAGGTATAGTAATACGACCACACGCCACTACAAATGTACCACAACAAATACGACTACTTGGAAGTAATGATGGGTATAATTGGCAACTTATATTCTCACCGAGCGCTGCCACTATTTACCATCAGGGTGGCTACACAGGTAGCATGAACCCAATTGTGTTATTATTCACACCTCCAGCATCTTATAGTAAATATGCTTTGGTGTGGTTGGGGGTTACTGCAACTGGTAATTATCTTCCACGTTTGGCACAGTTTAATGTCATTTATTAATTATCAATGGTGATACTTTGCACATTTTAGGAAAACTAAAACGGGTAAAATATACTTACTTCTTAACAGAGTCCATCGCGGCAAGCGCGAGAACCCCAACGATGAAAAACATGACAACATAATTGCATTCCGTGGTTTCATCGATTGTGGGCTGAGCCTTTACAACCCTTTTCTTCTGTACTCTTTCAAATTTTGGATCCACAACTTCTCGCTTTCGGGGAGCTGCCGGGATTTCGAGCGGGTCGTCGAAATCTATAGGAGCATACCCTATCATTTATACTATGTTCACAAATTAATTTCAACCTTCTTCTTACGACCACGCTTCGTCTTTGCCGCCGGCATTTTAACTTCCTTCACTTCATCATCACCTTCATCCACGACACCACCTTCTGAGACAATGTCGGATATATCATCACCGTCATCGGGAACATCAGGTGTGTACTCGACGGATCTCTGTACGGGTGTCGTGTTCATGGGAGGTGTCGGGGGCATCATGATACCACCCATTAAACTTGAAATGTCGAGACCAGGTCCCTTCATTTCATATCGATCACCCGAAGGTGCCGACGAAGGCTGTTGTTGGGATTGACCCGCCATCGTACTTTGAACCGCGCTCATCATGTTATTCACCAAATCCGGATTTTGTTTCATGACATCATTCACATTCGGCATAACCGATTTAAACATGCTATTCGTGAGATGGAACATCATAGCACTTCCACCGAGCATCATTATCAATTTCACTTCTGGGGCGACATTCATCTTCGTGCGATACTTTACGAATAACTCTTCAAACACTTCATCATAATCATCTTGGGTTTCCATCACATTTTCAGACCAGCCTTCGAGTTGAATCTCGAACGGGTTATACCGCTTATTAAGAAACTCGAGACCTGTGACACACGCGACGAGCATGCGCCTAGAAAACTTAATCGATTTATCGACATCAATACTATACGTGATTCGTTTCACTTCCGTTCGTAGTTCATCAACGGGTGAATACGCATTCAATCGTTTATTTACGTTAAATCCTCTCTTTTCGAGGCGACCGAGTTTATTCACCAGGTCGGACTTTTCCTCGTCAATCGTCTTATACCCGGGTGACGGTACATCTTCCTGTGGTTCCATGGAGTCGTACCCCATACCAGGTCCGTTATCATACGGTGTATCATCCATATACTCTCCATGATCGACCGCCTCTTCTGCCTGGGGTGGGAGTGGCGCGTTCTGTTTCACAGGGTTCGCGAAGGCGTCGACATCTTCTTGTAGACCCCCTCCCATCGAATGGTGTTCGTGTTGGTGTCCATGCATTCTCTGTACATTCGGAGGGGCATGTGTGCGTGGTCGAGAGAAATCTAATTGTATTTCATCCATCATGGCTTGTTCGTTATCATCTAACTTCATGACAGATTTACTCCCCCTGTCGAGAATAATTTCACCGTCCATTACTCTGTATATTGAAACTAATCTTTTCTCTTTAACGCACTTTATAAAAAAAATCTCAGTACATAACAAATGAAACTTAACAATACGAATCGGTCGACGCTGAGAGCTATCGCGATTACCCTGCTGCTATTGGTAGTTATATCCATGTTATTTAAAGATAAGCGTAGTATGTACGAACCCAGGACGATCTCAATCGAACCCGTGTCTGAGATGTCATTGTCAAGCTTGAAGAGTAGCCCCGAGTGTACTAACGACAGTGTGTATTCCACGAGTATGGGTGGTGTTTGTGGTGGACAAAAACTTGTACAAGATCACGCCAATTACAAAATTGTAGATTAAATATAGTAAATACCTTTTCACTCTCCATTTAAATTTAGTATAAATTTTTAAGTGGATAATTTCTGTGTGTATTATAAATGGCACTCGTTACAGCGCCTCAGCCGACTATCCCCGATTTCGAACACGAATACCATACGGTTATCGTTGATACGACAGATCAGGCGAGTGCCCAGATGACAAAAGCGATTACCGTTTTTTTACCTACACCTCTTGAAAATATCGTACAGGTTCAACTGACGGCTGCCCGCTTCACTCACATTACCACGACTACGAATATTATCCACGTTTCGATTGACGAATTGAAAAATACATTTTTCCAACGCGCGAAGAAAGACTTAGATGGAGCTGACAATCATATAAATGGATCTTTCGGTTCGATCGTCACTGCAGGTGCAACAAGCTTGACATTCAAAAATGAGTATCCACTTGTTCAGCAATATATCACACCCATCCGTAAACTCGATCGACTGAATCTAAAATTATATAAACAGGATGGTGATGAGGTTGCAGATGCCACAAAGGCTTTTATGGTATTTAAATTTATCTGTAAAAAAAGAAATATGATGTGATCGTTTCAGGGCGTTACGTATATGTAATTTAAAAATAACATTAATATAATAAGCATGTCATCGGGACTCGTACAGCTCGTAGCCGTAGGTGCCCAAGATGAACATATTATAGGTGAACCTGAAATATCATTTTTCACGTCCACCTTCAAAAGACACTCCAACTTTTCACAGTCTGTAGAAAAACAAACGATACAAGGGGCTGTGAAAGGTAATTCTATGTCATCCATTCGATTCGAACGAAACGGTGATTTACTTGGACATACGTATTTTACCATCGATAATAATACGAAGGCCGTCGATATTCAGGATTGGGGTAGAATAATCGATAAAGTCGAACTTCTCATTGGAGGACAAGTTATAGATGCACAAGATCACGATTTCACCGAGAAAATTGCGATTGATACATATGCTCAAAACGTATCTAAGAGTTCAAACGGTACACATCCAGGTGCGAGCGCTAGGTCATATTTTTACCCACTACGATTCTTCTTTTGTGAAGGACCACAATCAGCACTCCCGCTCGTAGCCTTACAGTACCAGACTGTCGATCTACGCATTTACTGGGGACCCGATGCCAGTGACTATAACGTAGAAGCATATGCGAACTATTATTACCTGGATAACGAAGAACGCGGGATTATGAATTCTCGAAAGCATGATATTCTCATCACACAAGTTCAGAAAAGTGTTCCTTCCGGCGAACTCACACAAGAACTGACGTTTAATCATCCCGTGAAATATATTGCGTGTTCCAATACAAATTCAGAAAGTACGTTTACGTCTATCGATAACAAAATCAAAATGAGTATTAATAGTACTGATATTAGTGCATTTAAATGGGCGAAACCACATTTCGTTGATATCATGACGTACTATCATACAAATTTTGTCACGTCTCCAGATTTTTTCATTCACTGTTTTTGTCTAAACACGAGTTCTCTCCAACCATCCGGATCCTTGAACTTTAGTCGTCTAGATTCCGTGAAAATTCATAGCGAAAGTAAACTTATCGTCGACCCGATTTACGCAGTAAACTATAACATTCTCAGAGTGAATAATGGTATGGCGGGGCTCATGTATGCGAATTAAAATGCGATACTATATTAAATGCCGAAGAACTTGAGTACTCTCGGTGGTGCTACGAAACTTCGTTTCGGTAAAAACTGTCGAGAAGACCAGGCGGAAAACTCGATCGTATTCAATGCGAGTGAAGAAAAGATTGACGCAACAGGTGCGAGTGGCTTATACATCACGCCAATCGAATTAGCATCCAACTTTACCGGTATCGGTACAAGTGATACGACCAATACATTCGTCGCGTATAATCAAAGTACACATCAACTTTTTAGGACACAAGTTCCATTATCTGTGGCGGGACTTTCAGCTGCCGGAGGAGATGGTGGAGATTTAACTATTACCGGGAACCTTATCGTTACCGGAAACGTATTGTCTACGGGCACAGTTGCTAATATTCATGTCACCAACACGACAATCAAGGATGGCCTCGTCGAAATCGGTACCAATAATACACAATTAGTGGAATTTGATTTGGGGCATATATACAATAGACCTGTGGGAAGTTCGAATGTAGCCGTGTGTTACGATGCGAGTGCTAGGGAACTCGCGATCGCATATACTGACAGTAGCGCTATGGAAGCTACACAGATTACAGCGAAAGTTGGTGAAACGATGAACGTTCACGTGTACGGTAAATTGTACGCAAACTCGAACATCGGGGCTGCGAATACAGCACCTGTACACACCCTCTCTGTAGGTACGAATTGCTTTATCGAAGGTGACGGAAACCATTCGAATGTTATCGAAGCGCGCGGCAATACGTATACGACTGGGAATGTATACGTTGAAGGTGGTCTCATCACGAATACGGGTGGTGTCACTAAAAAGACGTACAGTCATCAAGGTACGTACGCTAGTGGTACATCAGTCGCAAACGCAAAACTTACATTGACGTTTTCACAACACGCCTTTTACGCTAAAATTGTCGCACAACTCCTCGATAACCTCGATACAGAAGTGAGTACGATGACCCTCGATATAGCCGGTGGTGAACGTGGTGGTGACGCGACCCCGTTAGCTATCGCGATGGGACCCATGTCTATTTTCGGAAATACAAACACAAACCCGTGGAGTTCTACAGTTGACGTAGCACCTACAACAGTTGCCATTAAACCCTCCTTTAATTTGACCTCCGGTAATTATAACATTTTCGTCGAATACATTTCCCGTAATACAGCCGGTGAACTTACGAGTTTGACTGTAGGTACTGGTTCGGCTATCTCATTCGGATACTAAATACACACTCTCTCCAAATGACCTGTTCGTCATTTGCAAAGATGTTTTTTATATAAGCTAAATATAGATGGCGCATACGAACGTCCAGCTAGTTTCAGGAAACCTCACTACAGGTGGAGCTGATCCTACGTTTTTCATTGACAGGGTTAATAACAAGATTGGAATAGGAGGTGTACCTGACACGAGTGGTGACGATTCGTCAAACGTTTTACAAGTTACTGGGAGTATGCTCGCCACGGCATATCACGGAAGTGGGGAATACCTGACAGGTATTGAAAGTTCACAATGGTTACATAATGCGGTTGACGCTACGAAAATATACTATAACGGTGGAAATGTCGGCATCGGGAAGACTGATCCGGGGACAGCCCTAGATGTTGTGGGGACCGTCACGGCGTCCTCGTTCAGTGGAATTCAGGTGAGTGATGTGCCAACCTTAGACCAAAACACTACAGGGTCAGCCGCAAAACTAACAGCCCCTGTAGCTATTGGGGGTGTAGACTTCGATGGGTCGGCGGCTATCGTACCTACAACCTTTGGGGCCGCAACCTTTGACACAAATACTCTCGTCATCGATTCAACTAACAATAGGGTCGGCATCGGGACGAATGCTCCTGGGGCAGTTCTGGATATACGTTCAAGCGGAAGTGACCCATCGACACCAACCGTTCACATCGGTGATAACTCGGCAGATCAGGGTGATTACGGTATGGTTAATTTATCAAGACACGGGACTAGTGGTGGTTCTAAGGCACATCTAGCGTTTATACGAACTGGGCACACTGTCTTTAGTCAGGGTTTTGTTAATAACACAAACACGTTTGGGTTTTGGGCTTCATTTGCTACGGTTACGAATACACCAACTATGGCTTTTACAACTGCCGGCAACGTCGGCATCGGTGTGACTGACCCGGGTTCGAAGTTAGTGGTTAACGGTGATATTTACGCAACCGGTGATGTCACGGCATCTTCCGACAGACGTCTCAAAACAGATATCAAACGCATCGAGAACGCACTCGATAAGGTGTGTGCCATCGGAGGGTACACGTACGTGATGAACGATAAACCGTCCACGGGCCTCATCGCACAAGAGGTCCTAGAGGTTCTCCCCGAAGTCGTACACGGTTCAGAAGAGACAAGTTACTCTCTCGCATACGGGAACGTCATCGGGTTACTCGTAGAGGCTATCAAAGAACTAAAAGAAAAAATCGGTTAATATAAATGACGAGCTTAAACGCCGTTTCGACATTGTTCGGTGGTACGGCACCTCACGGCCTCAAAGAATTATACGGAGAAACTTTCGGTGATGGTACGTCAGCACCCAACACGGGTGCTGCTATTAATCTACAGGGCTTTACCGGTAAAACAACAGCACCAGAACCAGGGCAAGTTGGTGATGGTGTTACATGGACGCATATTGCTGTTCCATTTTATAATCAAAACGCATCTGGTGAATACGGGACTCCAGCCGTTGCAGAGATTCGGACCGTGTGGCGAATCAACCCACGTGTTGGGACGAATACGTCATTATTTTCTCATGGACCGAATCTCTCACATGAGGAATGGCCTACTAAAATACGACTTAATGAAGGTTATCTTACACCTACACAATGGTACGACCTTACGGGTGGGGGTAATCCTGCAAGTAATTCCAACCCTAAACCTGTTGGTGTAGTATTTGTGGATCCTTTTTGGACAAAGACAACGAACCAGACTACATAAACCTTACCTCACATAAAATGCAGTACATTTTATCTAAGCTATTATAATGGTCGCGACGACAAGTCATATATTTTCAGGGAAGGTCGATATCGCGAGTAACCTACAGGTTGGGTCGTCGCATTTATTCGTCGATACCGAAAATAACAGAGTTGGTATAAAGACAGTCAGCCCAGATGCGTCTCTTCATGTCGTCGGGAACGTATACGCAACTTCGTTTGAGGGGGACGGGTCACTTCTCACTGGTATAGCCTCCAATCTCGAAGAAAGTGTTAATAGTGGCAATGTCACATCAAATACAGTTCAATTTACAAACCCTAACACGGGTATTGTTACGACGGGTAATGTCGATGTCGGAAATAAACTTTCTGTAGCTAGTCTCACACCTGGGAGCGTACCATACATCGACGGAGAAAATACGTTGGTAGACTCGTATATTACACAGGGTGTGAACACAATCTCCATCGCATCAAATTTAGAAGTTACGGGAAATATACTCATAACTGGTGACTCGTATAAAATAGATTCACAATCACTCGAAGTGAAGGATCGTATTATCGGTATCGCGTATGAAAATACACTGAGCGGTGCGGATACGGGTATTCTCATGGAGTACCCCACGAAAAATATAGGTCTCATACACCACGGCGCATCGGGTAACCCGTACGCACAGGAATTCACGATCGGGTATACACAAAACACATCGACTGATACGACGATCTTACACGATACCGCAAATAACATCACGGTGAACGTTCTCGGACACCTCCACACACAGAATAACATGACCGTCGAGACGGGTGGAAGTTATTACGGTGACGGTACGACCCTTACAGGTGTTGCCCTTTCAGTTGATATGACAAGTAACGCGTTACGCATAACAAATGTCGAATCTGTTAACGGATCACAAACTGGGTTAATAACAGGGTTACGAACCGACGTTACAACCCTCACAACTGCGAATACAGTCCAAGCGAGTTTGATCACTGGGATCAAGACAGATATGACATCCAATGCGTCTCGAATTACAACCCTTGAAAGTGCTAATACCGTACAGGGCGGTTTGATCACCGCCATCGAAACTGATGTTACGGATAACGCGTCTCGAATTACAACCCTTGAAAGCGCGAATACCGTACAGGGCGGTTTGATCACCGCAATCGAAACTGATGTTACGGATAACGCGTCTCGAATTACAACCCTTGAAAGCGCGAATACCGTACAGGGAGGTTTGATCACTGTCATTGAAACTAATCTTACGGATAACGCGTCGCGCGTAACTTCACTCGAGGCAACAGACGCTGTCTATGCCGGTCTACTTTCGGGTCTCCGAACAGATTTAGACGATACGTTCATTACTAAAACGAGCGACACGACCGTAATAAGCTCAAATCTTGAAGTGACGGGTAATATTTTCATGCGTGGTGAGCGGTTTATTATCGAATCTGAAACGACACTTATTAACGATGCGATTATAGGAATCGCCAATAATAACACGACATCCACGACCGATGTGGGTATTCTCATGCAGCGCCCCAATGCGAATGTTGCGCTCGTACACCACGGAGGAACAGATACATTCACGATTGGGTATACACAAGACACACTTGAAGCGACAGATATAACGAATGATACAACGAACGAAATTAACGTCAATGTTCTCGGACAACTTCACGTTCAAAATAATTTGACGGTCGGTACAGGTGGGAGTTATTACGGTGACGGTACAACCCTTACAGGTGTTGCACTTTCGACTGATATGACAAGTAACGCGTCCCGAATTACAACCCTTGAAAGTGCGAATACAGTTCAAGGGAGTTTGATCACCGCGATTGAAACCGATGTAACCGATAACGCGTTACGCATAACAAACCTCGAAGCTTCAAATGTGAATATCTGGTCGAACCTCGCTTCTAATGTTTTGCGAATTGATGAACTCGTAGCGTCGAACACAGATATATGGTCAAACCTCGAGCTACTTACTCTTAACGATGTCGTGAACGTCAATAACGCGACATCCAACACGGTTCTATTTACGAACACGGATACGTCACTCGTCGCCTCGGGAAATGTCACGGTATCGGGAAATGTAACGTCCATCACATCCATCGTGAGTAATGCGACGACAATGGGTACAACAAAGACATTCGTGGTGACGGTAAATGGTAATTACTATATAGATGGTGTAGAACGACATTTATTAGAGTTACACCAGGGTCAAACGTATATTTTTGACATGTCGGATAGTACAAACTCTGGACACCCACTGGCATTTTCAACGGCATTTACCGGGTCCTCAAGTTCATATACAACCGGTGTTGTCAGTAATCATGATACGGTTCCGAGTGGTACTGCAGGTTCCAAAGTAACATTCTCTGTTCCATTGAATGCTCCGTCATCGATTTATTACTATTGTACACAACACGGAGCCGGAATGGGAAGCACGGGTACGGCGTCGTCTATTTCACCGACGGCAGAACTTATCGTATCGGGACGGGTCGTCGCTTCCGGGAATGTCGAAGCTTCTGCGTTTAAGGGTGACGGGACAACATTAACAGGTGTAGCGTTGAAAGTTGACCTAGTTTCGAACGTTACACGTATCACAAACCTCGAAACGTCGAATTTAACGTATACACCCCTTATTACCGGATTGCGAACTGATGTTGACGCGCATGATACGCGTCTCGATCTCGTAGAACCACGTGTATCAGCTCTCGAAGCTTCAAATGTGGATATATGGTCGAACCTCAACCTACTCACGCTCAATGATGTCGTTAACGTCAATAACGCGACGTCAAACACGGTTCTATTTACGAACGCGAATACTTCACTCGTCGCCTCGGGAAATGTTACGGTATCGGGGAACGTGACATCAACTACATCCTTAATAAGTAACGCAGCTACACTGGGAACCACGAAAGAGTTTGTCGTGACACATGCTGGTGGCGCCTTTTATATCGATGGGCTGATCGCGTCGGCAAAGCCGCTCGAACTTCACGAACATCAGACATACCTTTTCGACCTGACAGCTCTAGGGGCTGGACACCCTTTTAGACTGGCTACGGTAGCTAACGGAGGTGGTGGACAACCATACGGTTCATTACCTGGGAGTGATTATACCACGGGTACAGATTATTCGAGTATTGCCAATCATTTGAAATTTACAGTCCCATCTGGGGCTCCTTCAACGCTCTATTCTTACTGCACTCAACACTCAAATATGGGTGGTAGTATATCTATCGCCTCGACAGCTGAACTCATCGTATCGGGACGAGTGGTCGCTTCCGGGAACGTAGAAGCTTCCAGTTTCAAGGGTGACGGGACCGAATTATCCGGTATAGCATTGAAAACCGATCTCGTCTCGAACGTTACACGTATCGCATCTCTCAGAACAGATATGACCGCGAACGCTGCGCGTGTAGACGCCCTCTATACGGCGACAATGGGTGATATAATCGTTGCTACGGGTACTAATGCACTCGGCAAGCTTGGGATAGGTGGTTCCGGACAAGTTCTCAAAGTTAAGACTGGTGGGACAACGCTCGAATGGGCAAATGAATCTGGTGGCGCAGCTGGTGTGATAGTTTCAAGTTCTTCTGGAATATCTGGATTTTCACAAGGTGATCTCATTTACGCATCTGGAACTAATACGTTAACCAGACTCCCATTGGGAACAGTTAATCAGGTATTGAAAAGCGACGGTACTAATGCTGTTTGGGGAACGGGTGGTGGCGCTGGTTCGACTCCGTGGGTTACGAATGGTAACAAAATCTTTTATAACACAGATAACGTGGGTATAGGAACAAACGCACCCGCATTTAAACTCGACGTTCACGGAACTGCGAATGTCGGTGCATTGACCTCAACGACACTATCGGTTGGTGGGGCCGCGGTCGCACTCGATGCCGACATGACCGCGAACGCTGCGCGTGTAGATGCCCTCTATACGGCGACGACTGGTGATATTATTTACGCCACGGGGACAGATGCACTAGGGAAATTGAATATTGGTGTAACGACGGGACACGTTCTTAAGGTTTCTGCGAGTGGAACACCCGAATGGGCAGCTGAATCAGGTGGTGGTGGTGGATCTAGTAAATGGACCACCGTGAACACGAATGAAATTCATTATTCATTGGGTAACGTCGGTATCGCAAATACGAATCCCGGACATGATTTGAGTGTTGGCTCGAACTTGTTTGTCGATGATTCTGGTTCGAATGTTCTCGTGATTGATGGGAACGTCGCTGCCGAATCCATGACTATAGGTGGAATTAGTATCGTTCCATCGTACCCGTTAAGTTCTGTGACCGACACGGGGAACGTCACCCCTCACACGATCGAGTTTACGAATGCTACAACGGGGCTTGTCACTACCGCAAATGTTGAGGTTGGGGGTGAACTCACCGTGAGTGGGAACGTAGTAGTCGATACGGATACGCTCTTCGTGGATTCTGTAAATGATAGGGTTGGAGTGGGGACGACGAGTCCGAGTGATAAACTTCACATCTACGGAAGTCCTATGATTCAACACGATACAGTGTACGATACCGCTAATGCTTCGGGTTGGTATAAAATTGGCGAGTGGGATCCTACAAACATCACCGGTGCCCGATTGAAGATAAGTTTCCTCGGTGGAAACGGTTATAGTTCTGAACTAAAAGAAAGGGGTGGTGAAACTATTCTTTACGCTACATGTAACAATAATAATCCATCTAACAAAGCAAATATAGAAGGTATGATACATGCATACGGTAATGCAGTGATTACACAGATAAAGTTTAAACACTTAGACAATTCACGACATAAATTCGAAATACGGGCCTTTGTCGAATCGTATTCTCAAATGGCTATGAAGATTGAGTGTACGCAAACGGATACATTCACTAAATACTTTACATCATCGACGGACCTGGGTGCTGAAACGGTGGATATTTCGCACGCCATTTTCACACATGAATTTGACAATGACGGAAGTCTTTTAATTGGAACAACAACTCCATATTATTCACAACGTTTCCAAGTTTCGGGCGGACATTCAAGATTCGAAAGTGGTCCATATTCACGTTCACAAGGTAAGCGTTACAATTATAATTTTCAAACTTCTGGAAATAATAATCACACATTAACAATTCCTATAAATGGTGCGTCTACGCAAGGTATTATGAAACTAAAAATAAATGTTATTCAAGTTGCTGCAAACTCCTCTGGAAGTGAAATTGCAGAACTTGAGGGGTATATAAGTGCATATGGTGGGACACATGGTATAACTGCTACAAAGGCGGTGAAAGTAGAATCATTATACGCTGAGCATATATGTAGCACGAGTGGAACGTCGTCGGGTAATTTAAAAATTTATTATCGACCGAAACCGGGCGATTTACAAGATGTATCTGTAATGTTTGATATAGAGTTACAATTGGGGGCAACATTTGCTCATGCAGGATCACTTTCGCATGTATTAAGTGGTTCTAATGCGGGACTAGCTACAAAACCTACATTTAATACAACTCGGTATGAAATTGATGGTTATGTAAGTGTACCCGTGAGTTTAAGTTTTGATGGAACGGCTTGGATTACAGTTACATCTGGTGGTTCACATCTCGGTACGGGAACATGGATTGTTCAGGCTTATATTAGTTCAGCGGGTGGAGCTGGAACTGGTCAGCTTTACGATGAAACATATAGTGGATTTTTCACCTGGTATAGTGGTGCAACAAACTCGTCAGTGGTTAATGATATTGCTTTACACAATGCGGGTCACGCACCAAATGGTGAAGTTATTAGTATGCGGACGAGACGAACGGCGACCGGGGGTGTTAATTTGATATTCGAAATTAACAGTAATCAGAGTTGGGGTGGGACAGCTAGAACAACTTATTTTTCTTTCAGACGATTATTATAGCGACAGTCAATGTCGCCTAATTATAAAATTTTCTTCACTTAAAAAAACCTCCATTCATACTAGACGAGAACATGCCGATTTACTCACCGACCGGTTTCCTCGATATTACGAATGCAACACTCAGAACGTCGAATACCGAGTGTCAAAATCTTCAGATCGGATCAGGGAACGTATACGTCACGACCGACTTGACATCAGATCTCGTACTTAATCTCGAAAATATAACGAATTTGGGAGCTACAACATCAAATACCGTCGCGTTTTCCAACGTGACCACAGGTCTCACGGTATCCAGTAATCTTGTCGCGACAGGGAATGTCACGGCGGGTACGTTCTTAGGAAACGGTTCGGGGCTTACAAATATCCCCCCATCCGCAATCACGGGGACGCTCAGTCAGTGGTCAGATGGTGAGAACAGTGACGTCTACATCGCGAGTAACGTCGGGATCGGAAACGTACACACACTCACGAGTAACACGCTTCAAGTCGGCGCGAACCTCTACGTCCGTGATGCTGATGCGAACGTACTCACGGTGACAGGGAACGTCGCCGCGACACGTTTTGTCGGTGACGGATCTTTACTCACGGGTATAGCATCGAACCTTCACCAGGTGGTTGAAAATGGGAATGTTACATCCAACACGGTACAGTTTACGAACGCGACAACCGGGTTCATCACCACCTCAAATGTCGAAATTGGGGGTACGCTCAAGATCAATACCATATCGGCAGCTGCGTATCAATCACTCCAGTCAGTCACGGATGTTAGTAATAGTACCTCGAATACGGTTCAGTTTACGAACGCAACAACCAGTTTTACCACGACATCAAATATTGATGTAGGGGGTAGAATTAATATGGGTGGCCATATGATCCCCACCGCAGATAATACATACGATATAGGTTCCGCCGCCTTTAAAATACGCGATATGTACGTTTCTGATAATTCGCTTTGGATCGGGGATGAAGCGAAAATTTCGTTTACGGGTAACCAAATCAAGTTTCGTCGTCGCAAAAAGTCGGTCGTACCCAGTGGTCTTACTACACTCGGGGCTGTCTACGGTAAAGATGCGGCGACAGTTCAAAGCGAAGCTCTCGCGTCAGCCTCCGGTGTGAGTACAGTCGCGGATATGAAACTCCATCACTGGATGGCGTATGCTAAATCCCTGGATACGACAAAAACGACGGGTGATATATTCACAGACTCTGCCGATGATTATGAAGTTTCCGCAGCATCCGAAGCGTTTAAGGAAGTGGGTGACGATATATATTCCGCACATAACGTTTCTATCGGTAAAAGTACCGCACCGACAACAGCCCTTGATGTTAATGGGACTGTCACTGCTACGGCATTCGTAGGCGCCATGCCAAATTTAGATGCAGCTAAAATCACGACTGGGACACTCGACCGAAACACGACAGGGTCAGCCGCAAAACTAACAGCCACTGTAGCTATTGGGGGTGTATCTTTCGACGGGTCAGCGGATATCGTACCTACAACCTTTGGAGGAGCAACCTTCAGTGGTGACGTAGCGTTCGATACGAATACCCTGTTTGTAGATGTGAGTGCTAACCGCATCGGGATCGGGACGGTAAGTCCCCTCGAAACATGTGATATACACGGCGTTTCTCGTATAAGTGCTGCATATCCCAGATTGGATTTTTATACAACTACACGAACAGGTTCCGATGCATGGGGAAATTCCACAAATGCCGCAGGTGATTATAGAATTTACGCAAACGGTGACGCATCCGACGGAACGAAACGATCCTTGAACTTTGATTATGGTCAGAACTCTGTACACACATCACGTATGGTCATAAACGCTGCCGGCAACGTCGGCATCGGGACGACGAGTCCACTGTGTATGTTGACTATAGATGGCGGTATAGGAGTGAACAGTGGTGGTGGTGTTTTAGGAATTCGTCAAAAGGGAGATACAAGTAGTGATGGTATCACACTCACGAGTAGTCACATTAACTCCACGAGGATGTATAAAGATGCGAGTGGTCACTTTATCCTGTATAATACGGGTGGTGGTCAATTTACTTTTGAAAATGTTACGGGCAACGTCGGCATCGGGACGTCGAGTCCGGGTGCACCTCTCGAAGTTCACGGAGCGGATCTCACTGGGGAGCCTGTCGGAACGACGAGTCTTATCTCGAGACATGTTGGAGGTGGAGATGGAGTTCTTAACATATTCGGTGTTCAGGCGACCTACGGTGAAGAGAGGCTCGGTTTACAGACCCAGATTGATGGGAGAGCATGGCAAGCGGATATTGATGGGGGGTGGAGCTACGGGACCGACAGTCGGTATGACCTTGCTTTACAACCCTATAAGGGTAACGTCGGCATCGGGACGACGAGTCCGGTAGAAAAGTTTCATCTTTATGGAAGTCCTATAATTCAACACAGTTTAACAAATCATACTGGTACCGATAATAGCTGGCATATAGTAGGAACATGGGATGCTACGGGTCCGTCACCAACACAAAAGGGGGGTACTCTACACTTGACCTTTTTAGGGGGGCAATTGTTTGGTAGTAATCCAGCTGGTAAATCTGAAATACTTGCTAACGTGGGGAATGGTTCTGCATATAGAAGTATCTTATGGAAGGTCGAAGGTGAGAAAATCTTCACCGATGTACGAATGCGACGAGTGTCAACTGACGCCTATAAATACGATATATGTGTTAAGATGAAACATTATACAAATCATACCATGCGTACAGAATGTTCTCGAACAACATCGTTTGAGAGAAGGTTTACTTCTACTACTGAACCTTCATCAACGGATACAACGAATGTTGAATTGGGAACTACTCTTCCATCTACAAATACGTCTGGGAACTTGGGCATCGGGACGACGAGTCCGGGTGCGAAGCTACATGTGAATGGGGGTGAACTCCGTGTTACAAATGCCGATACTGCAGTCGCCAGAATAGCCTTGTATGGGTCTTCTCAGGGAACTGGGCAAGTGTATGTGGGGCAAAGTGCGGATTACGGTGGTGGTATAGAGTATAACGGGGACAACAGCCCTGCTTCAACTGGGGCTGGATCTGACTATAGCACCCTGTATCGCAATACCGCCGGTACTTATGAGTGGACCGCGAGAAACTACTATAACAGTAATCAATGGGAGTTTCGAACCACTATCAACAATTCCGATGACCGTGTAAAGGAGAATGAAACATATATTCGCGGGGCGACTGGTACACTAATGAAAATAAAACCTCAATTGTATGATAAAAAACCGTCGATTGAATCTACCGACACGAAGGAATGGTTATGTGAATCTGGACTCATCGCACAGGAATTGTATTATGATGTCCCAGAACTCAGACATCTCGTAAAAATACCGAGAGATGCGAGGGATATTGACACGAATGTTTCTATCACGAGTGCTGACCCAACCGTAGACCCCGATTATAGTGCTTGGGGTAAAGATACATCCGCTGTTAACTATATAGGTCTCGTACCGTATTTGATTAAATCAGTTCAAGAAATAACGACTGAATTACCTAGACATAAGACACGTGTCTCGAATATTACACCCCAGAACGTAGAAGATTTTGTCGGTATGATTGTTAGTAAAAGAGGTTCAGTGGAACTTTCAACTAAAAGTGAAGATAAGGCATGTTACGGTGTCATTTCCGAAATTAATTGTGATACACAAAATAATGAAGTTTTGGTAAATTCGAGCGGAGAAGGTAAGATATGGATCACAAACCTCACAGGAAATGTGGAGGCGGGTGATCTCATAACAACCTCAAATATCGCTGGGTACGGACAGTTACAAAATTCACCAGTTTTATCTAATTTCACAGTAGCTAAACTCACTGAAGATTGTGATTTTAATCCATCGTCCACCCCTGTACGACGTATAAGACAAGAAATGAGTAATATTACAGTCTACTCGGTATCGAGTGAAGTTCGAGTCACTGAGGAAGAATATAATGAACTCGCCGAAGAAGATAGAACAACTGAGAACAGAATTACATATTTCGATGGTGATAAGCAAATAGATTTCGATACGTACAGTAATTTAGAATCGAATACACTTCGAACAGAAACAACTTTGGTATTTAAATTAATACATCGACACACTTCCAGGACTATGCGTGAACAGTATATACCAGAGGTCCGCCAAGAACTCGTGAACGTCCTCGACGAACATGGTCAGCTTCAGTGGGAGGACACTGACCAAACTGAAAAGGCTTATAAGATCAGGTACCTCGATGCGAATGGCGTAGAGACTGATGAAGCTTCACATGTATACATCGCAGCATTCGTTGGGTGTACGTACCATTGTGGCTAAGTCCCGACTTCACAGAAATCGTCCTCATTTCCTCCAAAGTGCCTCCCACTTTGTAAGAAAGACATCCCGATCGAAGTCCGTAGGACTTCACTCGTATCAAACAAAAGCCGACGGCTTTTCCCAGTTTAAAAAAACCTCCCCAAATAGTAGATATGGCCGCGAATGGTCAACTTGTGTTCACGGACGTGGATAAGGTCACGTTCAAGGGCGTCGGCAATACATCGAACGCCGTGATTGACACGATCACAGGAAAGCTCGGGGTTGGCGTTGACAGCCCAGACGCAAATCTTCATATTATCGGAAATTGTTTCGTCAGCACGGATTTGACCGCCTCAACGTTATCCGGAAACGGCTCGGGGCTTACAGCTCTAAACGCGACTAACATAACCACTGGGACACTCGATGCCGCACGTATTCCAGTCTTGGATGCAGCCAAAATCACGACTGGGACACTCCCAGTGACTCGTGGTGGTACTGGTGCAACTGGAAGTAGTACCGGAACGGGGGGTGTAGTTCTTTCAGTCGCACCCGCGTTCACTGGTGACGTCACTTTCGATACGGATACTCTCAAAATCGATTCGACTAATAATAGGGTCGGCATCGGGTCGACGTTGCCGAGGACTAATCTTCATATAGGCCAGCAGCTAAATTCACAAGGGGATAAAGATACGATACCATCAGCTGGCTTGGGAACATCGGCAGATTTTCCGAGTAGTACTCATGCGTGGTTTGCTAACAGGCTCGGTGCAACTGGTGATGAGTATTGGGGTTTAGCTGTCGGTACCATATACGACGGTTCATCTTATCTTCAAAACTTAAATAAAGACACATCAATATATTACAACATTCTTCTCCAACCAAATGGCGGCAACGTCGGCATCGGGACGGATAACCCAAGTGGAAGGCTCACCATCAAAGGGGGAGGTATAAACATCATCGACGATAGTACACCCGACAGTCGTGCTATCGTATATTACGAAGACGACGGGACAACCCAGATTGGTTTTGTAGGGCAAGGCTCAAGTAGTAACAAAGACATGTATTTGTATGGTCGTGCTAATAGTCAAGTTCGAATTGGGGCTGGAAACGCCGAGCGAATAACTGTTACGACAGGGGGGAATGTCGGCATCGGGACGACGAGTCCTAGAACAGGACTTCACCTATCACGAGACGCCGTTGGGACTCTTGCGAATAAATATAGTAGTCCAGGTTTAACATTTACTGCTCTAAACAATAGCACAACGGATATGCGAGGTGGGAGTATATGGTCACAGTGGGGAGACCCCCAGTATGGATTGGCTTTTAGAGGTGTTTCATCTGGCGATACATTTCCTTACCTCGCCACCCCTGCGATGTTTGTGACTTCGGATAAGGTCGGCATCGGGACGATAACACCTTACGCGAAGCTTCATGTCGTTGGAAACGCTGGAGCGACAGCTGCCGGTGCTCATTACGGATTTAAGTACAACGTTGCCGTTGGAACTTTTTATACCGGATCTCATAACGGAATAAGTATTTATGCTGACAATGATATAGTCGCAGGGGAATGGGTTTTATCACACGCTGGAACTATGGGTTCGAGTGACGAACGTATCAAGAAGGAGATCGTTGATGTTGAAGATGGTGAAGCTCTCTCAACAATACGACTACTAAAACCAAAACGATATAAATACCGAGATGATGTCAAAAGAGGTATTGAACCTGTTTGGGGTTTCATAGCACAAGAAGTGGCTGATACTATCCCATATGCTACACAAAAACGAACGGAATGTATCCCAAATATTTATGAAACGGTTAATGTTTCAGCGTCTAATGTGATCACTTTCACAAACTTCAACACCACAAACCTGGAAAGCAAGACAACATCACGATTAAAGCTTTACGACACTAAAAATACTGAGCACATGGTAAAAATAACCGGTATACTGGGAGAACATAGCCTCCAGGTTGAAGAAGATCTAACGGATTGGATAGGGTCATTCGACGAAAGTAACACTGAGGGTAACGAAATATTCGTGTATGGTGAGGAGGTGAATGACTTCCACTTTTTAAAGAAAGATGCTATATGGACAGTCGCCACCGCAGCCCTTCAAGAAGTGGACCGTCAGCTCCAAGTCGAACGGTCCCGAAATGATACTTTGGAAGCTCGTATTTTAGCTTTGGAAAGTGCTTAGTCCCAAGTCCATAGGACTTGAACATGAAAAAAGACCTTATGAAACACCAATTTGATAAGGTCCTCCCTCGTATCAAACAGACGAAACCATTCGAGTTTCCCCCAGTTTAAAAAAACCTCCCCAAATAGTAGATATGAACGGGAGTGATACGTACCTGGATGTCAATAATTCCCACCTCAGGGTAACGAGCGGGAACGTATACGCGAGTAGCTTCAACCTCGATCAAATATCGATCGTGTCGAGTGCGAACACCGCAACTACCGTTAACTTTAATAACGATACGAAAGCCTTCAACGCGGTCTCGAACATCGAAGTTGGGACCGCAAACCTTTTCGTGGATACGACCACATCTAGGGTTGGGATAGGGACGGACGCACCCGCCCATACCCTCGATGTACACGGATCTGCGAATATTGGTACCATCACGACGACTGACATTAACGTCACGGGTAATTTGACCGTACTCGGTACCACTACAACCCTCGATACAGTTAATTTGAGAGTTAAAGACCCGATCATCGAAATCGGGAAAGATAACACAGCTTCACCTGTCGTAGACCTTGGTCTCATACTAACACGTCCCGCAACTACCAGTAACGTTGCCATAATTTTTGACGAAACTACGGATACACTCGAGATTGGGTATACACAGAGTAACGCATCGGATACGGATATTACAATGCGAACAGCGGCTACAGAGCCCTTGAGTGTCAATGTGAATGGGACCATATCCGGAAACGGCTCGGGGCTTACAGCTCTAAACGCGACTAACATAACCACTGGGACACTCACCGCTGCCCGTATTCCAGTCTTGGATGCAGCCAAAATCACGAGTGGGACATTCGCTCAAGCCCGTATCCCACTTTTGTCTGGTGTAACGGGTGTATTCGACCCCAATGTGGACGATATCAAGATTGGTAATGGTGCAGGAACGACGAGTCAAGGAGCCAACTCTGTCGCTGTAGGGCATGATGCGGGTAAGACCAGTCAGGGAACCCAAGCCGTCGCCATTGGGCGTTATAGTGGTCAGAACAACCAAGGAAACAAGGCCGTCGCCGTGGGAATCCAAGCGGGTCAGAGCGTTCAGGGAGACAACGCCATCGCCGTGGGGGTCCAAGCGGGTGTGACAAGTCAGGGAGACAACGCCGTCGCCGTGGGGTACCTAGCGGGTAATGACACACAGGGAACCAGCGCCGTCGCCGTGGGAATCCAAGCGGGTCAGAGCGATCAGGGAGACAACGCCATCGCCATTGGGCGTTATAGTGGTCAGAACAACCAAGGAAACAAGGCCGTCGCCGTGGGGTACGCAGCAGGTCTGACCGATCAACACGCTAACTCCATCATTCTCAATGCCTCTGGTGTGACTTTGGACAGTGGCGGGGCAAGTAGATTCTATGTGAAGCCTGTACGTGGCGGGGACTTCGCAGCGAGTGCCTTAGCCTACACAGCTGAAGGTGAGATTGTCGAAGAAACCAACATACACTTTGATACCGCTGGCAACGTCGGCATCGGGACGAACACTCCATCCCATGCTTTAAATGTAAAAGCGGCTTCTGGAGATGCCGAAGTTCATATACAAGCACAAGGAAACAATGGTGGTGACGCGATTATTTATTTTAACGGATCCTCGACGAACCAACGTAAATGTGCCATCCTATCGTCGAACGTCGCACCCAATTCTTACTGTAAACAAGATTTACACTTTTGCATGGAAACGACGAATGACCTAAGCGACGTCGATATCACCGATTCCAAAATGGTTATCACCAACGCTGGCAATGTCGGCATCGGGACGACGAGTCCGAGTAATAAATTACACGTCGAAGGCGCGGCAACTTCAGGTATTCTTAAACGCGACATAACTGCTGTGGTGAGTAATTATAACTATCTTCTCAGTGGGCCACGACCTGGTACTGGGGGTGGGGGTGCTGTACTTTTCATAAACGGATCAACTAGAACAGATGACGGTAACACTAACAAATTTACCATACGAAATGATAACGGGTCGGTGGATATCGGAAGTCGTTCTGAAACATTAATAAGTAACCATGCGACTGCACCAGAACCCTATAACGCAGAACAACGGAATGTTGACATAATGTTAAATAATGGAAGTCTTTGGATGAGCCCGTATACTGCACGTCACCGCGACATGGGTACAAGTACGGCTAACTGGAGTCAATACATAGGCAAACATTATGTCGGTCGAATTCTATCTGGGATAGAAATTGAAAACAGAAATGACAGGTCAACTGGGACCACTGGGGTCTACTATTCAAATCTACTTCATTTTAGAGCACATGATCACGGTGTTTATGAAGGTAGAACCATGACAATTCGTGGTAGTAGAGTGGGTGTTATAACCGAAACACCCGGGTATACCCTGCACGTGAATGGTGATTTATTCTACGCATCAGGTGGTCTTAACGGTTCCGATGATAGGATCAAATATAATGAAGAGAATATCACCAATGCGCTCGACATTATATGTAAACTTAAACCTCAAAAATATGAGAAAATTATGGCATTCCCATCAGATGCTAAGGGTAGCTGGATACCAACTGATGAAAATTGGGAAACCGTGAAAAATGCAGAAACGAAACCATGGGAGGGCTTTACACATGGAGACGAATATGGATTTATTGCACAAGATGTTCGTAACATTCCTGAAGTATCATTTTTAGTTTCAGGTTCCGAAATGAAAACAGTTGATGAATCTGTATCACCGGAAGAATATGTCAATTTAAATGAAGATGAACAGGGTACATATACACGTAAATATTTATACGAAGAAAATGTAATTACAATAGAGGAGTATACAAATTTGATATCTGAAAACAAAGATAAATGTACGGGTATATACATAAAACAAGTGGAAACCCAAACACCACTTGGTCTTAATTATCAGGGAATATTCGTTGTCGCAGTTAAGGCGATCCAAGAAATAGACGCACAACTTCAAGCCGAGAAAGCTAAGGTTACTACACTCCAAAGTCAACTCGCTTCAGTTCTTACGAGACTAGATGCTCTCGAAAATGCCTAAAAATTTCCTCCAAAGTGCCGCCCACTTTGTAAGAAAGACATCCCGATCGAAGTCCGTAGGACTTCACTCGTATCAAGTGACTTCACCACTTAAAAAAACCTCCCCAAATAGTAGATATGTCCTATTACGTGACGAATGATAATTCGTTCCTGGATATCAAGAACGCACACTTGCGTGTCACAGGGAACGTACACACGGATGTCATGAAACTGGGGGCTGTCGAATTCGCACCTTCCCAGTCGACCGTCGCGGGGACAGTAAACTTTACGAACGTCACGACAGGGGTCACGACTTCCTCAAACCTCAGTGTAGGCGGAACCCTCTCTCTCGGGACTGTCGAGGTTGTCGCCACGACACACACGCTCGCGAATACTACAGCAGTCGGGAACGTCACACCACACACCATTCAATTCTCGAACGTCACCACAGGGATCGTCACCACCGCAAATGTGGAAGTTGGGGGGGAACTCACTGTGACTGGGAACGTGGTCGTGGGAGATGACTTGACCGTGACTGGGAATGTGGCAGTCGACACAGATACCCTTTTTGTCGATTCTGTGAATAATAGGGTCGGCATCGGGACGACGAGTCCAGACTATAAATTAGAAGTGAATGGGACATTAGGACAAAATGGTAAAGAGATATATGCTCAGCGTCGTTGGGAAATTGATTTGACCGCACAGTCTAATGCTATATTTTACCCAATTGAATTTAAACATCCACAACTTGAAGGAACCCCAGATTTACCCGACATGTACCCAGTTCACTTCAAAGTATTCGGTGAATCTTTGGGTGGATCTGACCCATATAACGAAAATACTCTCGTCGGGTATGCGCGAGGTAGTGGCTGGACAGATCACAATCCAATGTATGATGTCCATGTTGTGAAATATAGTTCGTCCGAACTCCGATTTCAGGGACTTTACGAAGGAAACAGTTCGTACCTGGGTGGTGTCGTCATTTACATGCGCGGTGGGTATAGATACTCCACTCTAACCGATGCCTCTGAAGTAGTGACGCATATAACCACGTTTAGCCATGTATCTGACAATACCACGGTGTTTGCTTTAAAGAACGTGAGTGGCGCTGATGTTTCTGGGACATCCGCACGTATTACACAATTAGTTAATATATCCGGAAACGGTTCGGGTGAGCAGAGATGGATGAGTGGTAGTCTAAATATTCCCGGCAACGTCGGCATCGGGACGACGAATCCGAGTGCGAAGCTTGAATTAAATCAGGGAACCAGACCTAGTGCGAGTTCCGCGACGCATGGTATGAGATGGTCAAATACAGATAATGCCAATCATTGGCACTTATTCAATAGTAACAATGATCATTTTAGGTTCGTATTTAACGGTGTTGCGAAGGGTTATGTTGACCCGAATGATGCTAATGCCCAAATGAATTTCACTGGACAACATAGAACTTTCATCAAGGATATTCCTTTCACACGAGCTATAGAACTAGAAGGTCTTATCGTGTCCGCTGACAATAACAAATACATCAAAATGTCCGGTGGTATTGAGGCTGGTTCGAACGCGATTACCACGAACGAATCACTTCCTATAGTGTCTCTGTCCGCGACAGCCAATGATAAAAAGTGTTTTGGTGTTATTTCGGCATCGGAAGATCCCGAAAATAGAACCGAACAGTACGGTGCGTTTGGTACTAATTTCGACAAAGAAAAGGGTGATACCCGCGTTTACGTCAACTCGGTCGGTGAAGGTGCTATTTGGGTCACGAACATCAACGGCTCACTCGAATCTGGCGACTACATCACAACCTCCAACGTGGCTGGATACGGTCAAAAACAAGACAGTGAGTTTCTCGCAAACTACACGGTCGCCAAAATCACGATGGATTGTGATTTCAGCCCGGTAACTCAACCCATACAAAATATAAAGAAAGATGAAACAGGTGAAAATACACTAGACGAACATGGACAGATCCAGTGGGAAGACCACCCAACAGAAACAGAAAAAGCTTATAAAATTAGATACCTCGACGCTTCGGGTGTGGAGACGGATGAAGCGAGTGCCGTTCACAAGGCAGCCTTCGTTGGGTGTACGTACCATTGTGGCTAGTCCCGAACAACGTAATTACTCGTCCACATTTCCTCCAAAGTGCCTCCCACTTTGTAAGAAAGACATCCCGATCGAAGTCCGTAGGACTTCACTCGTATCAAGTGACTTCATCACTTAAAAAAACCTCCCCAAATAGTAGATACGATGCCTATCGCGACACCCCAAGGCACGCTCGATTTCAAAAGTGTCGATACGATCACGTTCGTCGGGGCTTCATCAAACACGGTGATCGATACAACTACAGGAAGTCTCGGGGTCGGTGTCGACGTCAACGGACCCACGTCTAATTTACACGTGGTGGGTGATGCGCTCATCACGGGGAACGTCGCAGACTTGAACGTGGTTTCCAACGTGAACATGCTCCACACCTCAAACACAGCCTCCATCAAACTCAATTCCAACGTGGTCACGGAGTTTCCCCGATCCAAAAAGCTCATCAAGTATCCGAGGGTGGCTATGACCCAAAACGACGAATCTGGGACGAGTGACTACGTGGCGAGTGCGAGTGCAACCAACCCAGCCAGAGACCCATATAGAGCATTTGACAATGTTTTATATTCGTCGTGGCACGAACCCGTATATCAGGTCAATCCATATCCAAATTTAGATGGTGCATATACGGGTGGGTCGGGTACAGTTTATAATACGAACGGTTACCAAGGTGAATATTTACAGATCCAACTCCCGGAAAAAATAAAACTTTATAACTACTCTATATCAAACAGGGCTGCAGCCGGGATAGAGGGACGCCAACCAAAAGATGCAAAAATATTTGCGTCAAACGATGGAACTACGTGGATTGATATTCATACACATAGCGATGGTGGTGAGACGTATGATATTAATGGTGAAACACGGTCATTTCAACTTTATAGTAACACTGAAACATACTACAAATACTATAGACTTGTTGTAAATAGTATAATACAAGGTGGAACCAGTGATACGGCGAATATTTCACAGTGGAAACTCTTCGGCACCCCCGAATACGACCCCGAAGCTCACGGGGTGGACGTGGTGGTCAAGTCAGTCCCTAACGTTCCCAACACGGATTGGTTGGATGTCTACTATGATGGGCAAGACTACACACAGACATCGGATTTCGCTGGGGCTGGTGGGGTCGATAATAAAACGGGTGTGAGTACATACGATGCCACACCCAGTGCTGGTGGTGTTGGTTTTGACTCTACGTATAAGGCGTTTACTTTTAATAAAACTGATAACCAATATTTATCTACGAGTACACCCATGAGTGGAAATTACGTTCACAGTTTTTCTTTGTGGTTTAAACCAAATAGTTTGACAGCAGGAAGTGGTGACGCTCTCTTTTATGTTGGGGGTGTGTCTGGCAGCTCAAATTACAAGTGCGAACTCTTTATAGAGTCTGATCGAATTAATTATACATTCGGAGGAAATAATTTTCAGGCGCGCGACGATAATGCACCCACGATAGTAAATGGTGAATGGTATCATATAACAGTAACGTATAATGGCCTTGGGGGTCAAAATGGAAGAGAAATTTACCTCAACAATGTTAAACTAGTAGCAACACACTCTGGAAGCACAGGTGTTTTGGCTATATCCACTAACAATTTAGATATCGGACGATATACACCTGACGGTAGTGCCACTACGTCTGCGTTTGACGGTTCCATCGCGAACTTCCGCCTCTTCAACCGGGTCCTGACCCCCGACGAGATCTACCAACTCTATGCCTATCAGAAAGAGTATTTCGGGCACGGGGACTTGTCGATGACCCTCAAGGCTGGGAGGTTGGGGATTGGGACCTCCCAGCCTAGGGGGGCTTTGGATGTGAGGGGGGATACGTTTTCAACAGTATTTAAAGGTGGTCGTCCGACTTTTCTTGCGTGGGATTACCTAGGGCAGAGAAGCACTAACTTTTCGGCGGCGAGTTCGTCCATAACACAAGTCGCTATCCTTGATCATACATTTGATATACCTTCATGTTATCATCATCTCGGAACGGCTAATTTGAAAGCATACGTTAAAATTGACTGGCGTGGCGAATCGGAAAAGTCCTGGAACTTTGGGTTCCGTGTAGAACTCAGCGGGAAGACGGGCACTGGGGTTGATTTTGTGACGCAATCTTCACAGTCTGATAACGCGTCGGCACTTGGAAATAAGATTAATGGGCTTCCTTGTATCAGTTATCACGCAGAAAATTTTGATTCAACGCCTACAGCTGCTTCTGTAACGTCTATGTTTTCTCTACCCAATTGCGACGTTTCTTCTGGATCAAAATTAAAAGTTAACCTCATAGGGAAGTATGGTGACAACGCGGCGACCGTGCTGTGGACTGGACGAACGAAGGGTTTTTCCAATGCCCTGTCACACGAACTTCCTACTAATTCGTTTTTTGTAATTCTCGATGTTGAAGATGGATATTAAAAAATATAGTGTTAATTATATGGATTTACTACGTACATTAAATGAAATCAGACCAGGTGAATCCTTTGGATGTGACGATGGAATCATCACCATGTCTAATATTACATGGTATTCACAAAAGGTCTACACACCATCAGAATATGAAGGGTTAGAAGATAAATCGAATGTAATATTTAACGAAGAGGCGAACGTGTATACCGAAACACCTTTTACTATCCCAACACAACAAGAGTGTGAAGATTATTGGACTACGACGTTACAAAATAAAATAACTTTGAAAAGTTTGCGACATAAACGCAACGCTCTCCTCGACCAGTCTGATAAGTACGTGACCGTCGATTTTCCCCACACCACACCTGAAAAGAAACAGGAGTGGCTGGATTACCGCCAAGCCCTCAGGGACCTTCCCACAGCGACCGAAGATCCAGTAAACCCCGTTTGGCCAACTGCCCCGACTTCGTAGGACTTGTACTTCACTCGTTCCATTTCCTCCAAAGTGCCTCCCACTTTGTAAGAACCAGAGTTCCAAGTGCTCCCGTATCAAGTGACTTCATCACTTAAAAAAACCTCCCCAAATAGTAGATATGTCTTTGGAACAGACGATAGGCAACCTCGAGATTCGGTATGCGAACGTGGTTACATTCGTCGGGACATCAAACACGATGGTCGATACGACCACAGGACGGATCCAAACGAAAGGGTTCCAGCACAATTCTAACGTGATCACCGATATTTCGGGACCTCACGGACGGGTCGCACCAACTCTCAAAAAGTACCCCGAAATTGCTTTCGAATATGGAAAGCTTGACGCAAACGAAACAACGTTTACCTATACACAAGCTGGTTACACAGTAAAAGGTACAAACTCAAACACTGGACAAACATCGGGACCTGGTCCGGGTCGTACACCCTGGAAGGTATTTTCCGATCCTAACGACGGAGGACACTGGCAGCCGACTGGTTTTAATCACGATACAGGAAATAACGGATCAGCTGATAACGTCGCGGATGCGCCGGTTTTTGGAACCGGTAATACAAAGGGTGCTTGGGTAAGTTTGGAATTACCCAAAAAAATCAAAGTTCAATCTGTGTATATAAATTCCACGACAAATACCGAAAAGGTTAGACTAGGTAAATTATACGGTTCTAATAATAATTCGGATTGGGTAACTATAAAAGACGATTATACACTGACGTATTCAGGTACAAGTGATATAGCTAACGATACCGTAAATTCCACAATCGCTTATAAGTATATTGTGTTTCAAATTAGAGCTACCGGTGGTGCTGCCCAGGTTCAGATCGATAAAATAAGATACTACGGCTACGAAGAGGACCCACCCGCAGGTGACCATTCGGTCGATACGACTTTCATGTCTCGTTTCAATAACCCACAATTGACGGGTGTCAAAGTCCTCGTCGATGGTGGGATGGCAAATCCGGGAACGAACCAAATTTCGGGTGGTGCCGACCCATCCGGGAATAACTCCATATACGATGCGACCAATAAATACTATACCCTTAACGGAACCCTAACCTCGAACCTTTCGGTCGAAGCCAATACATTCATGGAAGGTGACCAACCCCATGCGGTCTCCATGTGGTTCAATTCATCGAACCTGGAGGCAAATGTTTCTAATACGTGCGTTTTTTCGATCGCGTCGGAAGAGAAGTTGGATTCCCTCAACTTGGACCTCCAATCGAACACGTGGCACAACCTGACCTACGCGTACCAAGGTGAAGGTGGCTCCCGAGTAACCTACCTCGATGGACGTAAGGTGGCCGAAGACCAAGCCGAAGATACCTTCGGGGACTACCCACCCTTCGCGATGACGGGGTACGCACAGGGGGGGTATGTGGTGAGTGCGAGTAGTTCCCAAAGTGGTTATGAAGCTTGGGCAATTTTTGATCAATACGAGGGTGGTTATAACAATGGGGGGTGGTGGCAAATAAGTGGCTCAATGTATAGTACATCCGGTAATTATGATTATATAAGTGGTTCTACACATAATTTGGGAACTTCTACGGGATCAAGTACATCGACTGATAATGGTCACTGGGTAAAAATAGAAATGCCGCATAAATTGAAGCTGTCTTATGTGAATATGAAGTGTCAACAATATCATGAACAGGGACCCAAAGATTTCAAATTCTATGGTTCAAAAAATAACAAAGATTGGGAGCTTATTAAAAGTTTTACTAATGCCACCCCATTGGCAGGTAGGGACTATACTATAAATTCCACGGTGGGTTACAAGGCTATCGGACTTGTCGTAACCGCAATCAATGGACACCCAGCCGGTCAATTGGCTTTAAGTGATATACAACTCTACGGCCACCGCGAGAACGACCTGGTCCGCCTTCCCGATCCCACCAACGTCCTCAAGTATCCGCACATTAGTATACCAAGTTCGTATACTAAAAGGGGGTACGTGGTGAGTGCGAGTAATGACCAATATGTGTACGGAGCTAATAACATTGAGGCTCGTGGTGCATGGGCAGCTTTTGGTAATACTGGTTCAGAACCGGGTTGGCAATTGTATTATGACGGTTCCTCAAATGCACCTTATGCTTCTAGTGCAGATGGAAGCGGGTTTTATCAAAATAATGCATTAGCATCGACACTTACAGGAACTTCACACAGGGGTGAATGGATAAAACTTGAACTACCACATAAATTGATGGTACAGAAAATGAAAACCGATCATGGTAGCCAACCAGAACGTCTCGGTCAAGTTATTTTACTTGGTTCAAACAACGATTCAGACTGGTATACTATAAAAGATACATTTGCATTAACTACTGCATCGGCTCAAACAACGGATATTAATGCTACCGTCGCATATAAATATATCGTTTTAATTGTGAAAAGTTTACAAAATGCTAGTATTAACGTGGATCTCAAGAACCTCGAATTCTACGGCACAGGTGTCGACTCCGTCCCCATCCAGATCGGAGGTGGGAACATCGATAAGGTGGCGAACTTTAGGGTGTACGATACGTTCGTGGGGGAGGACCAAGCCCTCGAGATTTGGGATGCCCAAAAGGACTATTTCGGGAGGGCCAAGTCCCAAATGGTTCTTCAACAAGGGAAGTTGGGGGTAGGTACGGATGCACCACAAGGTCGGTTCAGTGTCGCAGATGAACCCCACGTTCCGGAAGAGTTTCCTCCTAGGGCGGGTGGTTTTGACGGTGATGAATGGTATATAGAAGGACATGGCACATTTAAAGCGTGTACGAGTAGTTATCACGACAACCGGAATTATTATCCTGGTCGGGCATTTACAAAAAGTTTAGTTATAAATTTTGGTTTTGCAACCCTTTCAGACGGGACTGTGGCAAGATGGTCGGGTAACGGTGGTTTACCTAATCAAAGTTCAAGCGATCCGGTTGGTACTTTTCAGGGTCATCAAGGTGATTGGCTCGAACTCGAATTACCGTATAGAATTCGTGTAAAGAGTTTTCAAATTCAAACACGTATCACTACTTATTCACCAGGTGATCACCCTAAAAATGGATTTTTATACGGAAGTAATAATCGCGAGAATTGGACCCAGATTACTGAATTTACAAACTTATCGTATACACCATCTCAATTAGATGGTATCGGTGCACATAAAGCAATTTGGAACATCAATTCCGAAACTGGATTTAAATATTTAAGGCTCTTAACAACTCAAAAGATTGACGGTTCTGACGCGTGGCTTATGATCTCGGAACTCAAATATTTCGGCACCCGTGAGCAGGGTCAATCCGTCCTCCACGATGGCCAACTGACCCTCACAAAATCGTTAAATGTTCCCCGAATTGGGCCGGCTCTCGACGCGGACGATACACCCCGTCGGGACAGGCTCGTGGTGGAATACAATACCTCGACCAACCACACCTTTGAGGGGGCTGTCAGGGACACGAGTGGGAGGGGGTTGGATGGTGTTTTTACTACAGGTGCCGGGTACGATGCTAATGAAAAAGTACTCACGTTTAACGGTGCGACAACTTCGGGTATAACTGTCGGTGGAGCCAATGGGTTGGGTGGTGACAGGCCGTTCAGTGTGAGTTTATGGTTTAATGCTTCCGCATTAACTGGTGGTGTTGATAATACTCTAGTTTCATGGGGAGAACAGTCAAGTCAGAAATCATTTTTCATGACATTTGACACAGGGGATAATAAAATTCACGGACAATTCTTTGGTAATGGTATGGCCGTACAACCGAGTGGGGGAATAAATTTGGGTATCTGGTATCACACAGTACTGGTGTATCCGGGTGGTGGACATCACAATATGAGTATATATGTAAATGGTGTAATAGGTACAAACATAAACTCCGGTTCGAATACAGGTGGTTTAGTTCCTGAAGATCCTGAGATATTGATAGGTACATATAGAAATTCATCAAATCAGGGGTTAAATGGTTCCATCTCCCAATTCAAACTCTACGACACAACCCTCACCGCCGAAGAGGTCAAGACCCTCTACGATATGGGTCGGTGCGACGAGGGTCACCACGTGGTGAACTTCTCGAAGACTCGGGTCGGGATCGGCTTAGGGGATGGGGAGGCTCCGAGGGGGGCTTTGGATGTGGGAGGAGGGCGCTTGTGCACGAACCGAGTTGTCGTGGGAGGTGGGGGCAAAGAGGCATTGGATTTACCGGGTATCTCAGGAGGGGAAATACACGTACATCAGAGAGGGTATGCCATAGGGACAACGCTCACAGATAATGTAAATATGGCGAACACCGCTCTTACCATGCACGCGGAGGGTGCCAATGGCAACCCGTGGAGCATTGGAGTCGGTGACGGTTATAGATTGATTTTTTGTGTAAATACAAATGTGAAGGGGTACATAGCGAACACAAGTGGTGCTGTACAGGCTAATTTCACCGGACAACACAGAACCTTCATCAAAGATGTACCATTTTCCCAAACGGGTGACCTCGAAGGTCTCATCGTTTCCGCGGACAATAACAAATACATCAAAATGTCCGGTGGTATTGAGGCTGGTTCGAACGCTATTACCACCAACGAATCTCTACCCGTCGTGTCCCTTTCGAGCGAGGTGTGTGATAAGAAATGTTTCGGTGTCATTTCGGAAGCGGAGGACCCCGAACAGAGAAGCGATGCGTATGGCAGTTTCGTAACCCCCTTCGACAAAGAAAAGGGTGATACTCGCGTCTTCATCAACTCGGTCGGTGAAGGTGCCATTTGGGTCTCGAATATCGGTGGGTCCCTCGAGTCGGGTGACTACATCACGACATCTAACGTAGCGGGTTACGGTCAAAAGCAAGATTCCGATTCACTCAAAAACTATACAGTCGCCAAAATTACCATGGATTGTGATTTCAACCCAGCGACCCAACCTATCCAACAGATTCTTCGGTCCAATGTCATTCAGACCTATTATTTGGGGGATGTTCACAAAGTGAAGTCTGTTCCCCACGAATTCGTGACGACCACGGTGGGTGTGGATGATACCTGGTCCAATGTTTCTATAGACCCGTCAAATGTCGCCTACGCGGAATGGTCCAACTTGGAAGCCAATACACAAAACACGTATACTTTGACGTATACTCAAACCAGTAACGTGGTATACGATACCAAATACACGCTCACGACGACCGCGAATGTCACGGAAAGTGACACGTGGGATCGGGTCTCTATCGACCCTCCAGGTGTAACCTACGCAGAGTACTCGAACCTCGAGGCAAACACTCAAAGTTCATATAGTTTAACATTCACAAAAACAACTACAGACACGAAAACTCCGGGTGCATGGTCGGCTCTTGAATCCAACACACAGTCTCTCTATAATGAGGACTATTACCAATCAGTGGAGGAAGAGGTAGCCTCAGATTATACGGGGGCGACCACCCATACACGGGTGACTGATGTGATTGAGAATGAACTCGACGTACATGGGCAGATCCAATGGGAGGATCACTCCACAGAGACTGAGAAGGCATACAAAATCAGGTACTTGGATGTTTCAGGTACCCAAACAGATTCCACAAACGCAGTACATATAGCAGCCTTCGTGGGGTGTACATATCATTGTGGCTGATCACACCTAATAACACGTAAAACATTTCTTACGCTATATTAGATGTCTGTCAATAGTTTGAACACGTTCCTGAATGTGAAAGATGCCCATCTTCGGGTGGTTTCAGGGAACGTGTATGCGACAGCTATGAATATCGGGGGTATAAATGTCGATGTTGCCCACGGTCTCCAGAGCGTCACCGATCAGGGAAATGTCACATCAAATACACTTCAGTTTTCGAACGCAACAACGGGTTTCGTGACTACCGCAAACATCACGGTGGGTCGCGATCTCACCGTTACAGGGAATGCCCTCGTTTCCTCGAATTTAACCGTTACAGGGAATGTCATGGTCTCGGATGACCTCACAGTCACGGAAAACCTTCTCGTCTCCAATAATTTGACCGTCACGAAAAACGTGACCGTCACCGGGAACACGTTCTACACCAATCCCATGTCAATCTCCGTAGATTCCAACGTGGTCGCCGAATACACGGGACCCCATGATAGACCTCTGCGGAAGTACCCGGAGGTGGCTTTGACTTCGGCCTCACAGGATGGGTATGTGGTGACGGCGAGTTCACAATACAATGTAGATTACGCGGTGTATAATGCTTTTAATGATGTGATTCAAGAAGGAGAAGCTGGTGCGGCTGGTGTTTTATGGACTTCTGCCAACTCTACATACCCCGCCTCGGGTGGTTTTTACGTTGGTACAACGTACGGTATAGGTACAACGTACGGTGAATTTGTTAAATTAGAATTACCATATAAAATCAAACCTAAAGAAGTTCGTATATTCCCGCGTAAATTTCATTCGGGAGTTGGAAACGCTCAAAGTCCCGCACAATTTAAGATTTTCGGAAGTAATGATAATTTTTCATCAGAAATAGTTGAAATTTACCACCAAAATACAGACTGGGTCAACAACGGAACGTGGGGAGTCTTTGATATTAGTCACACAACTCACTTTAAACATTTCGGTATCGTTTTTACTAAAACAAATGGAAGTATCATTGTAGGTGTTCAAGAAATAGAATACTACGGCCATGAAGAAGGCAGTGGCTCCCTAGACACCACCCTAAAGTCCGTGTACAACGTGCCGGCGACCACGGGGACCCAGTTGGAGGTCTACTATGATGCGAAGGACTTGGCCAATGGAGCTGTGACTTCTGTGACGGATCTTTCTCCAAATACAAATGGTGGTACGGGGACCGATGTGACGGTAGCTGACGGGGCTTTTGTGTTTAATGGGACATCTTCACTCATAGAATCAACTACAAGTATTGTAAATCAGACTGGTGATGTAGTTCATGCATTTTCATTATGGATAAAACCTTCGGTTGGTGATTTAGATGATAGCGGTAATCATTACTTAGTTGCATATGGAACGGAATTAAACACTGGTAAGTGGTCGGGTATAAGTATATCAAATAAACGATTCGCATCAGTAATACATGCATCTATTGTTCGCTTTGGTCCCGAAGTGCGACCGGGTGAGTGGTACCACATTGTCCTGAATTACAAAGGTGGCGGTATTCACAATTCGAATAGGTTTGACTTTTTTATAAACGGTACACAAATAGACACCGCCACACTTTCTACAGCTGGATCACAAGCTGGTAGTGCAACTCTTAATTTGAGTTCACCTGCTAAGATTATTATGGGAGGGTTATTCGGTGGCTCCGAACGGAGTAGTAGTATAATTGCAAACACCCGCCTCTACTCCAAGGCCCTCAATGCTGGGCAGGTCCAAGAGCTGTACGATTACCAAAAAGACTATTTCTTGGGGTCCAAGTCCCAAGTGACCCTGTACAAGGGCCACTTGGGTGTGGGGGTCACCGAACCCTCGGGCCAATTGGAACTCGCGGGAGATGAGCGGCTCCAAGCGTATCCTCCTAGGGGGATGACGCATCCAGATGGGACGGCTACCGGCTTGGGTGGTAGTAGCGCAGATGGCGCAATGCTTAAGAATATCACATACATTGAAGGCCACGGTGAATTCAAAGCATCGGCATCTTTACGCAGTCGACAGGATGTTGATTACGATGGACATCAACCTTATAACGCGTTTGATTACAACGATTCAAAAAGTTATTTACTATACGGACCCGGTAGTGGTGAAAGTGTGGGATATAACAAAACTACAGGTTATTTCGAAGATAATAACTATAAATTAAGTGCTTCTTCGGGAACCCCATATGGACACTGGCTTCAACTGGAAATGCCGTATAAAATAAATGTAAAGAGCTATTTTATTCAACATGTCGCGAACGATTATTGGCCACAGGATTGGCAAATATGGGCGAGTAATGATGATAATAATTGGACGCACATTCATAGTTACACGGGTGGAACGTATGATAATGACCCTCAACACTATACAGTATCACACACGGGACATTATAAAATATACACGATGATTATCACACGTATTAAAGAAGGTTCGAGTTTGGACCGTTTACGAATTCAAGAACTCCGCTATTTCGGCACCCCCGGTCCCACGACCCTCGATAAGGGTTCGCTGACTTTAGGAAGATCCCTCGATGTTCCCCGCATTTCGCGGTACGACGTGGATACGGAAACCCCGAGACCCGAGAAGTTGGTGGTGGATTTCGATACCACCGTCAATTCCTCACCCACAGATATCTCGGGGAACGGGAATCATGGGGCGTTTTATGGAACTGCCCAGTACTCCGCCGCGGATAAGGCGTTTAAATTTGATGGGAATAGTGATTATATACAAGGAACACTTAATTTGAATAGTAGTGAACTAGATGGTTCCTATACTCTATCAGCGTGGGTAAAAAGATCAAGTACTACGAATAACAATTCATTTTTATTTTATATCGGGACAGACGGTACTGGTGATTCGATAGGTTTTTATAGTGACTCTGTAACCAGCTATAAACTATTTCATTATAATGCTACAACTGCCTATGCCACGTCACAGCCAAGTATTCTTAATACATATCGTCATATAGTGGCTACATATGATGGTACATACCGACGAATATACATAGATGGTGTCATGATCGACGTAACGAATACGGGTGTATCTGCACCACTCGGCATACCAGACAATCCTACATTCAGTTTAGGTATGCGATATACGAGCCTGAGTAATACAAACGAATATTTACATGGTTATATGTCAAACCCCAAAATTTACTCAGTCGCCCTCGAAGGCTCGGAGGTCCAAAAGTTGTACCGGTTGGGCCGAACCGGGCGGTCCATGGTCATCAGCGACACGGCCGTCGGGATCGGGAAAGTCCCTGAAGCACAGTTGGATGTGAGGGGGACTATTAAGGGTGTGAATATGACCACGTCTATCGCAGCGTGGTCTGTTGCTAGGACTACTAACATCAATGACGTTGCCGGGCCCACAACTATCCAATGGACCGATGTTCAATATAACATAGGTGGTTGTTATAGCAGTCCCAACTTTACCGCACCAGTTTCGGGATACTATTATCACTCTATGCATATGATCACCAAAAATGATTCTGTAGCCACATATGTAGGTTATTACATAAACGATATTGATGTTGACACGCAGGCAGATTTTGGTGCATATGATGACGCAAGTGGCTCTAATTCCTATGGGCATAGAAATATAGCAGGAAGTTGGATAATCTATTTAAACGCAGGAGATAGACTTAAATTAGTTTTAAAGGATGGTTCAATGAATAGTAATCTGAATAGATGGTCGGGGTTTTTTTTATCAACCTAAATTATGAGATCTTTAAAAGAAAGACTGGAAAGATCTGAGATATTTTATGAAACGATTAAATCTTTTCCACCGGTTCCACCAGGTATCGAATATAACGATACATATGAATCCATAACATATCCCGAGGGTCATAAAAAACCCTCAAAAGAGGCGTTCGAGGCGAAATTCCGAGAATTGATCGATGCCCAGCCCCTCAAGGAACTCCGCGAAGAACGTAACAGGCGCCTCGCCGAGGTGGATTGGATTTTCTCTTCGGATTACCAGATCGACGATACACTTTATAAAGAATGGCTCGCGTACCGTAAAGCTTTACGTAACCTTCCATCTACAACAGAGGATCCAACTACTCCCGTATGGCCGGAAAAGCCGGAAGTTCCCACAGGCAAGACTGAAGGGATCCAGACCCCTTTGTTCGTGGCCACGTTAATGACTGAAAACAATCAGTTACGGTCAAAAGTAACAGCACTCGAGCGTAAATCGACGAATTTCGAGCTTGATATCATTGGTTTGAAAAGACGCATTCAAAATGTAGAGACTTAGAGAAATCACACACACTCTTCATAAGTATGGATACTAGTATTGAGTATATAGGTCTTGTGAGTTCCATTTTAATTGCCGTCATGTTCGTACCCCAGATCGTACACGTATACAAAACGAAAGACACGGATGCTCTCAACTATACATTCCTGGGTACGAATATAGTCGCAAGTATACTGGGTCTCGTATACTCCATATACTATACGGTAGTTCCTATGATCGTCGCAAATACGTCGGCCGGTCTTTTTTCTATATCACTCATCACGATGAAACGAGTAAATGGGCTTAAAGAACAGTCACCAGTATAAGATGGGAAGGGGCTTCCCCTGTTCTCTCATAGCTCAGTTGGCAGAGCGCGCGACTGTTAATCGCGAGGTCATCGGTTCGAACCCGGTTGAGAGAGAACAACACCTTTTACGAATGAATCCCATCCGTAAAAGATGTTTACTAAATATAGATGAACCAGCATATCCTAACAGGGCAAGTCGACATTACGAGTAATTTACTCGTCGGGTCGTCACACTTGTTTGTCGATACCACGAATAATCGTGTGGGTCTCGTCACCACCGACCCACACGCGGGGTTACACGTAAACAGTAACGTATATGTCAATACCGATTTACGGGTAGGTTCGCAAATTGAAATAAACGCAACACCTGGACGCATAAAAGCAGCGACGTTCGAAGGAGATGGGTCACTTATAGTGAATGCCCCCGTCGGATCGCTTGCCGTCCACAGTACTGATACGGGTTTACCCGGTACGGACGCTATTGTCACGAATGAGGGGACACCCACAGCTGCGAACTTTAAGTTTATAATTCCAAGAGGTGCCGTTGGCGCGACGGGAACAGCCGCGACAGTTGCGGTCGATGGAACAACAGTAACCGGAGCAGCCGAAACTGACGCATCCGTTACAAATCTAGGATCTTCATCCGCTGCGAACTTTAGGTTTACGATTCCGAGAGGTGATACAGGTAATCAAGGTGTTCAGGGGCCCGCCGCAACAGTTGCGGTCGATGCAACAACAGTAACCGGAGCAGCCGAAACTGACGCATCCGTTACAAATCTAGGATCTTCATCCGCTGCGAACTTTAGGTTTACGATTCCGAGAGGTGATACAGGTGTTCAAGGTGTTCAGGGTCCCGCCGCAACGGTTGCGGTCGATGGAACAACAGTAACCGGAGCAGCCGAAACTGACGCATCCGTTACAAATCTAGGATCTTCATCCGCTGCGAACTTTAGGTTTACTATTCCGAGAGGTGATACAGGTGTTCAAGGTGTTCAGGGTATTCAAGGTGTTCAAGGTCCCGCTGGAACAGTCGGTGTCACTGAAGCAATAGTAACTGGAGCAGCTGGGACGAGCGCATCCGTTACAAATACGGGGACTTCATCAGCTGCGACCCTTAATTTTACGGTTCCGAGAGGGAATACAGGTGTTCAAGGTGTTCAGGGTATTCAAGGTGTTCAGGGGCCCGCCGCAACAGTCGGTGTCACTGAAGCAATAGTAACTGGAGCAGCTGGGACGAACGCAACCGTTACAAATACGGGGACTTCATCAGCTGCGACCCTCAATTTTACGGTTCCGAGAGGGGATACAGGTATTCAAGGTGGTCAGGGGGTCGCCGCAACAGTTGCGGTCGATGCAACAACAGTAACTGGAGCATCTGGGACGAACGCATCCGTTACAAATACGGGGTCTTCATCCGCTGCGAACTTCAGGTTTACGATTCCGAGGGGGGCTGACGGAACTGACGGAACCAACTATTTCACTTTAAGTGGGAGTGATATTTATAGGTCTACGGGAAACGTCGGCATCGGGACGAATGATCCGGATTCTCGACTGCATATAGAAGAGCCGACTTCTATTGGGGCGACAACAACATTATTTCATACGGAGACTGGTTTCACCGGTGGGAGTAGGGGTCATTTTGAAATTAAGGAAGAGAAACATGGTGCGGGTACCGGATGGTCGGACTTCAATTTGAGATTACAGAGACGCGTCGATAGTATCGTACAAGGGTATATGGATTTTAACCCATCCGGTACTGATGGTGATTATGGAATTGCATTCGGAACTGGTAGCACTGAACTTATGCGTATCAAAAGTGACGGCAACGTCGGCATCGGGACGACGAGTCCGGGTGCGAAACTTGATGTGAACGGTGCGGTAATTCTTACTGGGGGTGGACATGGATCAAGACCCGCAAATGATGGTGGTGTACTGGCTAATGCTGAAATACGTGGTGGACTTGGTACGGGGAGTGCAGGGTTCCTCAGGTTATCGGGGGGTGGTTATAACAATGGTAGTGCATCCGATGCAACAAGTAAATCGTTTATTGATTTATGTGGGTATTCAGGCACTACAGATTTTGATAGGAATATATCATTTCACACTCTTAACCAAGAACGCATGCGTATAAACCTGTCCGGTAACGTCGGCATCGGGACGACGAGTCCAGGTGCACCGTTGCATGTAAATGGTGATATTGCGGTCGGGGTAAGTGGTTCTTTACGAAGGACAGCTGATAATGACCTTATAAATATCTACTCTGGTTCGGATAATACAAGCCCGTATATGTTTATGACTGGTAAAAGTAGATCAAGTAACGCAAATAAAATTGGGTTTAGAATAGCGTCCGCGACTAAATTTGAGTTATACAGCAATAAAGCGTATTTCGCCGACAACGTCGGCATCGGGACGACGGATCCAGAGACAAAACTTCACGTGAAAGGTGGCTCAATATGTGTTCACCGAACCTTTCCCGATACCCCCGATGCCGGTATCGTGTTTATGGAAGACCATTCCAATAAAGATTGTATGTTTATAGCTTACGATGCTGGTGGTACGGCGGAGACATCCGACGAGAGTTTACGTTTTTACAGTAAATCAGCAGGTGGCGCAGATCCAACTATAAGTGGTGCTAATTTGTTGATGTCTATGAGAGCAGACGGCAACGTCGGCATCGGGACGTCGAGTCCAGCATATAAGTTAGATGTAAGTGGGAATTTGAGGGTTACCACTGGAATATATGACTCGTCGTGGTGCTCCGGGTCTTGGGGGCAGACGTGTTCACAGTCCCCCACTGTAACAGTATATAGCAATAATGGGGGAGGACCCATGTCTGCACCGGGTCATGGTGGTAGTGGTATGGGTGGTAATCGGGGGCGTTTTACAGCAAAGAAGGCAGGAAATTATTTAATTTCATGTTGTGTGGTTAGTGCGGGGCGTGGGGCTATTAATTCATCTGGTTCGAATTTATTGGTCACCTTTCAGGCTTCTGGAACGAATTGGAACGCGAATAATGTAATTAACACTTACCGTGAGATTCTAGATTTACGTTCGACACCATCAGTAGAAGAAGCGTACACGTTCGCATGTCAAGTATACATGAACGTTGGGCACTATTTGAGTTTCCAAGTGCATAGTAGTGGGTATATAGATAACAGTGCATATTTGTTATGTTCAACTGCATTAGTTAGATAATAATATTATTATGATGTAAATATATATGGAAACACATGATATATTCCAGTGCATGTCCGCACTCAGGCCTGGTTTATTATGGAAAATGTACGAAGAAAACAATCCCATTCCAGAAAATAAATTAGAAAACGTGCTTTGGGAATCGCCGGATGTGGTTACTCCAACAATGAGTGATATAGAAGAATATCACAATAATGTTTTTAAACCAAATCTATTAATTGCAAAACTTAGAAAAAAACGAAATATCAAACTCGGATTATCCGACTGGACCCAAACAAATGATATTATTATGGAAAACGAAACCGAATGGAATAAGTACCGCCAAGCTCTCCGCGACATTCCTTCTACGACAGAAGATCCAGAAAACCCCCTATGGCCAGAGCCACCGAAAGTTAAAATCACCACTAGTGGATCAACCACTAAAGCAGACCTCCAAGCCGAAAAGGTCAAAACAAAAAATCTCGAAGCACTCGTTTTGACACTCATCTCACGTGTACAAAAGTTAGAAACGCGGTGAATATAAATAAATCGATCAATACAAAAATTCCCTTATTCTAACGCTTAAAAATAAAAACATAGTATAATATAAATGTCCGGTGGTATCGCCCAACTCGTTGCCGTGGGTGCTCAGGATGCACACATCGTGGGTAACCCCGAAGTATCCTTTTTCAGATCGACGTACAAGCGTCACACAAACTTTGCCCAGACTGTTGAAAAGCAGGTTATCCAGGGTAACCCCGCCACAGGTGGTATGTCCACCGTGCGTTTCGAACGCAAGGGTGATATGCTCAGCCACGTGTACATATCCAACCGCACACCCAATGACTCTACAACACGAGCTGGTTGGGAAGGGCAAATTAAGAAGGTCGAACTGTTGATCGGTGGTCAGATTATTGACACACAAACGTCAGTTTTTTCGCAAGAAATCGCACCCGCCATGCTTTCTCAAACGTACTCCAAGTCTCTCGCGGCCGCCTCGGCTAACAAATCTGGGTTCTACCCGCTCCGCTTTTCGTTTTGCGAAAATGCCCAGTCGGCACTCCCGCTCGTGGCGCTCCAGTATCATGATGTCGAGATCCGAATCTCATGGAATACCGTTGTCGCGGCGAAGGATTATGAAGTGCACGCGCAATTCATCTATTTGGATACCGATGAACGTACGGCGGTTTCATCAGCGCCGCATAACATGCTCATCACTCAGACGCAAGAGGCTGTCGCTTCAGGGGATTTGATCCAAGAGCTCAACTTGAACCACCCCGTCAAGTTCATCGCGGCTGTGGGTGTAACCCCCGCCACTGGTCTGCCTACAGGTGCCGATTACGGTATTGCTGGTGGTAAGGTGATACTTCAAATCAACGGTACAGATGTCGGCGATGCGAAGATGGGGAGCCCTCACTACACGTCCGCATCCATGTATTACCATACCCCGTTCAGCACTATGAACAGTAGCATCGCGACCCACTTCCTGTATCCGTTCTGCCTTGATACGTCAAAGCTCCAGCCCACAGGTACCTTGAATTTTTCACGTGTAGACAGTGCCCGTTTGGTGTCTGATGCTGGTACATTCAACGGTAGTTTGTACGCTGTCAACTATAACATCCTCCGTATCGAAAATGGTATGGGTGGTCTTATGTACTCCAATTAAATCCCATATAATAGTAAATGTGGGGACTTCTTTTTCTCCTAGCATTCGTGTTTATGATCACCTACGATCCTAAATCCGGAACACTTAATAAATACATACCCACAGAAAACGCACCTTGTAAAGAAGGTCATTACCAGGAAGTTCAATTTGGTCAAAAAGGATATGAGTGCCCCCAAGGTGAAACGTCTAAATTGGGTGCTATTGTATCTACTTAAAAACAAGACGAGTATTTTAATCACAAAATGTTCGCCTTTGACAGGGAAACGGCTACGGTTCTCGCTGTCATAGTCTGTATCGCAGCCTCTGTATATATGTACAGGGAACTTAGGGGTTCTAAAGAAGAAATCACGAAAATTACCTCGTTTCTTGATAAAGTTAAAGAAGAAGAAAAGCAATTTATAGAACAACAGGAACAAATGAAACGTCAGGTACAACTGAATAGACAGGCACAAGCGTCTCAGCAGGCGAAACCACAAGCGGTACCGGGAGCTCAACCCAAATCTAAAACACCTGAAAAACGTGTGACGCGAGGACAAAGTCCTGTGGATATTTCTTCCGAATAAACTTATCAGGGGATTATAGAAGCTAATGAGCAATGAAGAAACATAAAGCTATAGCCATTCCAGTCACATTCGCCGGAGATACACCCCGTTTTCTTACGGTGCGAGATAAACAATTTAAAGAGTGGATATTTGTAACAGGTGGGTGTCGTAGAAGAGAAATATTCACTCCATTACGAACAGCTCTTAGAGAGCTTGAGGAAGAAACGCGGGGGGTGGTGTCATTAAAAGAAGGTGAGTACACGAGCTTTACTTTTAATGTAAAGGAGAGTGCTACAGTTGATCTTGAATACACTGTTTTCATTTTCTTTGTCGGGTATTCTAAATTTGAACAGGCTGATCTTGTTAGAAAATTCAATGAAGAGAAATATAAAATGCATACAAAAAAAATACAGATGAAGAGAACATATGATGAAAATGATTTTATGAGTTTTGATACGTTACCGGAATTTAATTCTCGGCGACGATGGGAACGAATCAAACATAATGTCATTGAAAATCCGGAATTTTACGCTTGCGTGACTTCTCTCGATAGAAAAACATTTCGTATAAAATAATGAAGTCGAAGAATTACATTCTTTTACAAATTAAACAAATACTAATCGATCGTAAATCTTACATGGAAAGACGAGCGGACGAATATATAGAAGAAATACGAAGCAAAACCGTGTATGAATTACTAACACTTAAGAAAGAGTTAGCTTCCGAGGAGGAGGAATTAAGGGATGTTTCGTGTAGAACTTCGATATGGCATGAAGAAGAGTATTAAAAAAATAACACGACATACAAGTAAGTATGTTTAGATCATGGTGTCGAAAACAAGGTTTTTCGAATAGCTCCAATCTATCACATGTGCTCATGGACGGTGGCCGTCTATCTGTTCCTTTTGATAGGTTGAATGAATTTTATGACGAATATGTCAAGGCTGTCAAATCTGGTGAGAAAGTGTGCGTCGTTGAACAAAAAACAGATACGTATAACTTTTTCGTTGATTTAGATTATAAAGATGATGAAGATATACCATTCGATCGGTTAAAGGAATATGTACAAACAATATGCGATCGGGTGACCCATTTTGGTGGGAAAGATGTTCTCGTTTCCGTAGCAGAACCAAAACCACACGGCGATACAATCAAATATGGAATTCACATGAACTGGCCGGGATTCGTAGTGGATCACAGTTCCGCGATGGCTTTACATTCACATATAGTTTCGTCGTTATCACTCATGTTTCCCGGGAAACCGTGGGGTGATATTGTCGATACTGCGGTATACGGTGGTGGGAAACGAAACGTGAAAGGGAGTGGATTTCGTATGCCGTGGGCACATAAATATGTAAAGGGTGAATATCAAGGAGAATATATACCTGTACTCAACTATACACACGAAAATGGTAAACTTTCACACGTTTTTGATAGAGAGCCAAGTGTAGAAATTATGCACATGGCAACGCTTAGAACTGAGCGCACAGACGTTGCGATCGTTGAAGGATCAACGCGAGATGAAGGTTCGTTCACATTAAAAGAAACTAAAAACATTTTTCAAAATGAAGCGGTGACTCGAGACGTTGAACTTTTTATTCAGAAAAATATGGATGGCCAGGGGTGTGCGCTCATCACGAAAATGTTCAGCGATAAGAATTCATACCTGATATCAACCACGTCTAAATATTGTGAAAATCTTCAAAGAGACCACGGGTCAAATCACGTATGGTTTCGTATTGAAGGACATGTGATCATACAAAAGTGTTTCTGTACGTGTGAAACGATGAAAGGGCGGCGATATGGGTTGTGTAAAGATTTTTACGGTAGAAAACACACACTTCCGACCAAAATTTTCGACCAATTGTATCCTAAGGGGTATACACCTCCAATGTTTTCAATACCACAGAATGTGTGTACCCCGTGCCCGGAAGAAAAAAAGGAATCACCTATAGAGTGTAGCGAAAAATTACAAGTTTTCATCAACAAACACATGGTACAGAATGAAAATATACAAGTGAAAAGTGTTACGAAAAAAACTAAAAACATCCAATTGGTAAACACGGACTTGAAATGTTCGATATGTAAAAAAATGAATATACAGTTTAAAATTTCCAAGGATAAAATTGTTCGGGTGTGTACATGTAAATCACGTGAGCATAAATTATCAGATAAAATAATTGGATTATTGTAGATGTTAGTTTTACTACTATTAGGTGCATTCGCATATATCATATCGAAAATAACAAAACCTGACACGTCTCTAGATGATCTAAACCGTGTTATAAAGGAAACGCATATATATTCCAGTGTAGATGAAGTAACGTATAAAACATTTTTAGCATTAATTCAAATAGCGAAGGAATACAGGACGCAAGTCAAGTTTTCACAAATATATCTCGAAAAGGCGTTAAAAAACCTCAATGATATACCGCTTTATATGTCACCTATGGACGCGGATATAATGAACAACCTCGCAGGTATATCACATCGTATAGGATACGAGTTTGAACAAGTACTTAGTAAAGAGACACTTAATCAAATGAATGATTTTACACCTAAATACATTTAAAAGAAACACACACTTTTAAATTATAATGACCGACCAGCCTATTATTCGACGTTCGTCGAGGGTTTCAAAGGCACCCGACCGTATGAAACCCACTGAACATGTATGCGTAGATGATTTTGGTGATGATGAACATGACACTGATTATGACGCAACAGATGAAGATTTATGTGAAACTGAAACGGATGAAGAGTGTGATGAGAGTGATGAAGATGACGAGGGGAATTTGAAAGGGTTTGTCGTTGATGACGATGATACATCAGATGATGAATGCGAAGCTTAAAAGAGAAGCGTATTAATATATATATGGAAACTGAATTAGGAAAGCCAATTGAATACAATCCACAAGTTATCAATAAAGAACCTAATGACAGTGAACCTTTAATTAATCATATACCTCAACATGACCATGAAGAACAGTATTATTACCAACCCCCTCCTGTACAATATGTACAACACCCGTCACACATGCCACCGGTAAACAACGCGTCTGATTTCCTATCTTCACTCGACAAGTCTGCTTATATTATTATTTTTGCTGCGTTTATATTAGGTTTCTTTATGGGAAAAACTATGCAACCAGTTATCCTTCGCCATGGGTGACATTCCTTGTACTTCAATGATAGGGGCTGTAGAATTGTATAACGCATCTTTACCTCGACTAGTGATCGTAGTGTGGGTTTCAAGACCCCCCTCTACAATTATTTTAGATGCTATCTTTTCTTCGTCGTATGTATCACTTATATCGGTAATGGGTAAATTGTGAGACGCTTTTTTAAACACGGATATATAATCAACATTCATCGTATTATTAAAAGCGGATATTTTAATAATATGAAAAGTGTATTAATTTATTTTTATATATATACCCCCTCATCTGATTTCACTTTTGAATTATTTTTTTACTAGTGTCAACTATTTTATTTATTATTCGAGTCACTGTCAATTCTATTTTTAAAAAAAGTTTTTTCTATACAGATTTAGATTCTAGTTCTTCACCATTGTCTACACTTTCTGACCCTTCGTCAATCATAGAAGGCGACATTGCCTTCATGGCGAGGTCCCGTGCTTTTTGTCGTTCCTCAACTTCAACTGCGACAATCAAATCAGCTTCCTTGACCAAATCTTCCATAGATGCGTCGGGTTTTTCACGCTTCAGGCGCTCGATAACTTCACCCGGATGACTAATAGGGGTTTCGTCGACCTTATTGTAATATTGGGAATTCACATCCCCAGGTTTATGAAAGTTTTCCGTACCATCGGTATTCTTAATACCCATCATATCAGTTTTACGCTCATTGAACATCTGCGCAGCCATTGCCTGGTTCTCTCTGTATCCAGTCATGAGTTCTTCGAGTTTGGCGTTCGTGTAATGCGAATCTTCAATCTTAGACGGGTCGGGTGGGATGAGAAGCCATTTATACATGTCAACGACGTAGATATCAAACGTAGGATCTTCTTTTTGGAGACGCTTGGCGTGATTAGCAGCTTCGTCGCGTGTGGAAAACGCTCCTCGAATTTTAACACCGAATTGATCATTCTTTTGAGGTGCTTCTGGACCAACTACAGACATACACGCAAACAATTGCCCGGGAACGGTCGTATAATCTTGCTCTAGAGACATTGTATACTACGTACACTCGTAAACTTTAAGCCATGTAACTTAAGTTGATATCATAATTAAAGTTTTATAAGCTAATAATATCATGGAAGATTTGAGACGGTTACACAATGATGAGAAGCGCACGCTCATCGAAAGTGTGTGTCAAAAGGGGGACAGTATTCTAGATGTAGGATGTGGGTTCGGTGGTGATCTTCAAAAATGGCGTAATATGGGTGTTAATATTAACATGTGTGAACCTAATTCTGAGGCATTGGCAGAGGCACAGGGACGTGCGAAAAATATGAAAATACGTGTTAATTTTTATCATGGGGATATACACGCGTGTCCGAATAGAAAATATGATGTCATATGCTATAATTTTGCGCTTCACTATGTTTTTCAAACGCGAGATCTTTTCATGTCCACCATGAGAGAAATAAAAAAACGTATGAAACCCGGTGGTGTATTTATAGGTATCATCCCCGATTCGGAACGGATCATATTTAAAACACCTCTACAAGATTCACATGGTAACTTTTTTAAATTAAAGGGTACGAGTAATGGTGATTTTGGTGAAAAACTATTTGTCCATTTAGCAGACACACCGTATTACGCAGATGGTCCTAAATCCGAACCCCTCGCACATAAGGATTTACTCATCACACACATGGAGAATAATGGATTTTATTTGAAAAAATGGAAATCTCTCAAGGGTAATCAAATATCTGAATTATACAGTAAATTTATATTTGTATATAGAAATGATAGCACTGATCGTACTATTAATGATTAGTACCGCGATATTTTTAAATTTCCGGGATGATCCGACTTTAGTAGAAGTGAAGGAAAAATATAAAATATTCAGGGAACATTTGATATCAAAAGATGATGAAAAGTTTAGAATGTTACACAAAGAAGTGCCATTAATAGCACACAGGGGATCATTCTTAACTGGTATAGGATATAATTCGAATAAAGGTGCTGAAATAGGTATTTGTATCGATGGTACGGTGAATCAAGTTTTCCATGTACTCCTTCACGAACTCGCACACTGTACCGTCAATGAGTATTCGCATAGTACAGATTTCTGGGACAACTATACAGATTTGAAAAATCGAGCGATAGGTATAGGTATATACCAAAACATAGGCGAAGTTACTCCTTTCTGTGGTAAACAGATTGTAGATAAATAATATTTGTTATATATATATGACAGAATTCAATCTCAAACAACCCGGTATGTCCAGGATAGCTGGTGGTCTTTTTATGTGGTTTATCATCATCGCTGGGACTTTCATCACACGTTTTCCGATGCATTATTCGGTGAACATGACGATTTTGACTGCTATAATTCCATTCATGATTTGGTATTTGGCGAATACGAGTTTACTCATAAGTTTGACGGGGGTTAGTGTTGTGATGACACTAGTAATTGCTATATTGTCGTTGGTCACTCTAACTGAAGGCATTAAATGGCAAAAGTTAAAACAAGGTTATGAAAAACTCGGTAGGGCGGGCGCGGAAGACGCGTGGTTACCTACACTAGCAACGATGATCGCGTTAATTTTTGGATTAGGAGTAACCCACCTCTTAACGAGGGGTCGTGTACTTGATATGTATTAAAAATATTTACGAGCGATATAGAAAACAATGGCAGCGACGGCACCCGTGGACCCCAGACCGATAAGACTCCGGTTTCCCTGAGCATTTAAAAACTTAGGCACGGAACTCGCAAGCTTTTCTTGAATCGGTTTGCTGACAGCCACACCGGTTGCCAAAACGACGATGAGAGCTTCGAGCTGGTCATCCGTAAGATCGAATGGGTTCTTGTTTTTCTTGTCGGGTTGTGCTTTCTCATTTGATGCAACCATTTGGGCGGGCTGAGGTGCCATCATGACCTGCTGATGCGCCATCTGAACAGACCTCGGGTCATTGCCCATGAGAGGTGATTCGAACGGCTGCTCTTGCGTATTCATCATTACATCGGAAATCGGCGTAGAATCCATATTATCTTTATATTCACTCACATTTTTTTCGGGGTCTTCCGACACGAATGCGTTGGAACGTGAATTTGCGTCGATCGGAACCATTCCATCACTGTCTTCTGATAAGTTCATAGTATATAAACTATTCTCCATCTGAAGATATACAAGTTTTTTTACATCTGTAAATTTCGCATATTTTAGATACACAAATTACATGTATCTAAAATATGTTCCAAACGGGGCTTGAACCCGTGACCTTGGCGTTATAAGCACCACGCTCTAACCAACTGAGCTATAAGAACGGTGCAGTCTGACTATTGATTAGTCATCATGTATAACGGTGTGGCTACGCCACATTCAATATATGACATATATCTTTAAGTGTATAAAGACGATGGTGTATATGTATATATATGATACAAGAGTACGTAAAAGAAATATACAATACATTGGGACCCGGTTTCAGTGAGCGTGTATATCATAACGCGATCGAAGTTATTCTAAGGGAAAATGGTATAGCGTATGAATCTGAACGTATAATCCCTATTGTATTCCGAGGTCATACTATAGGTAATCTCCGAGCCGATATAATCATAAATAGAACAACAGTCGTTGAGCTTAAAACTGTCAAAAATATAACTGATGTCATGATCTCACAAGCACAGAATTACCTAAAACTTTTGAACCTAGATGAGGCGTATCTGGTCAACTTTCCACCGTCACAGGGTTCGGAAACGGAAGTCATTCGCGTTCTCGCATCTTAGATTGTGGGTATAAATTCCCAATGTAGGTCTTTGCATATCTTTTTCCATATAACATCCTGTTGATGCAGTTTCTCTTTTGATTTTAATAATGGAAAATGTTTTAGATATGAATCTTCACTCAATAATTCACAAAATTTATATAAAACATACGAATAACTCAAAAAGTTTTTGCGTTCTACTGGACAATTATCATCGAATGGTTTTTGAATATCTTTGAACATCATTCGTAATTGTTCTTCGAGTTGAACTGGCATTTTAGGTGGTGTCGATCCACTTAAAATATTCGTAATGTATGGTACATGTTCGTAGTACTTGTTAAGTTTTAACTTTTTTAACAAGCCACGTACCTTTGGGTGTGTGATTTCGGTTAGAGTTTTAATCTTCATTTTCTTAAACTCGTTGCGTAATTGCTCTATCACCTCTTTAGGTATAGTAGTCATTTCCTGAGCCTGAAACTGTGACAACCATTCATTGAAATGATTATCTCGTTTATATGAATAATTGACAACCTTTTCAGATGTTTCCTGCTCTTCTTTATACGTGAGTTCTTCACTGATGAGAACCTCGAGTATACAACCACACGAATCACATACTAATTCACTCGTATCATGGAAATGAAAAACGTTACTATCCGGACATCGAGGACACTCGTCGCGACCCGTGCGTTCAATTGTTCTATCTAATGTTTTCTTTTCTACATCTATAAGATAATTCGTGTAAATATCTTTCTTTTGTAAACCAGTCGTCTCTTTACATTTGAAAACGTTATCGGTATTTACCTTATTTGGTTTATCGTCTTCGATATACTGCTGAATGAATGGCATACATCTAGCAATATAATCAGACATTTCACGTTCATGTATCTTTTTATCCGATGGATTCTCATTTATTTTATCAACCCAATCATTTATTCTCTTATTATACCTACTTAAAAAGTTACCTTCCATGTATACCAATGGTGAAATTACTTCGTTCGTTTTTAATTAACACAATCTACATATTTAATAGCATCGTTAAATTCTTTTTTCATAAGCATGATTTCACAGTTGTTAGTAGACAGATTGAATATCGTGTTAATCACGACGCAAAATACGAAACGGATGACCCCTTTTGGGAAAATGAACGTAGTGAAATTGAACCGCATACAGAATATTATATAGCTTCATTCGATATGAATACAAAAATTTCAAAACCTCCCGATGCGGTCGATGAAATTATTATACGTGTAAAATATTGGTACAATAATAAAATTTATAAATACATGACATATAATGTAGATTATGTATGGCCTCCTAAAAAACTGAATAGAATGTCGTTCCATATCCCACTCGTGAACGCGCAATTGTTGGGGTCCGATGGTAAACCGGTAAAAGATATACTCGAAAAAATCAGAAGGTATGCGGGACCATATTCAGATTTTTACGGTGAGAAGATTAAAATCCGTCATATGTTTTATTTTGACAGAAACGTATTGAAATGTATACTCCCTAAAATTAAAATTAAAAATTGTATCGGTGCTATAAAAGTAATTGACACTTGCGAAGGAGACCTCACTGATCTTCAACTACCTTAGTCGCTAAGTAAAAGTTAAGATCTCCCAAATTTGCCACGTTATACTTTAAAATCAGAAATCGGTTCTGCTCTTCCTGCATAATCTGTACGGTAGAGCACATACTTGTAGCTTTTGTAAATATATTCATGTATCGAAGGGAATATGTACCAGACATTGGGGAACATTCATCAACGCATTGAATTTCCGTTTCCTGGTCAGCGAAATCACCCCTGCACAGTAAACGTAATACATGTCCACCTCTCGAAATTTCGATTTCATCTCCAATATTAGACATATCTCTACAAATTCTCTGAAAATCAACCGATGGCATCGGTGTGTTTATAGTCATGTGCATCTCGGGAACTTCTATTTGGTTTTCGTTGATATCAAGTAGTTTGAGAGCGAACTTTGTAGATGTTTTCTTTTGTTCGCTATGAATTTCGATGTTCATAAATTCCTTTGAATTTATAGATATTACAAGAACGTCGTTCACTGTAATAGTTTTGAGTAGTTTGTACATGTTGGTCATGTTAACACCACAGTCTACATCATGTGCGCATGTATATTCTTCAAAGTTTTCTGCTGGAAGGTACATATCAATGAGAGACGTTCTTGCCGTGTCTAATGTCACAATATATACACCGTCAGGTTTGAAGTATATATTTACATCGTTTAATATATCTTTAAGAACTTCAAATGTAGACTTAATAGCCGCGGCTTGTACGGTGACAAGTTTCATACTCGATTAATCGCGTATTATTCCTTTATGTCACTATATGCACTATCGTCAACCTTGCGACTTATTTTAGCTTCTAATTCTGGGGTCATTGCCGGTTGTAGAGAAATGCCATAATCGTCGAGACCGAACATATCTTGTGTAGATTCACCGTCCAGCGTGGATGAAAATATACCTCCAAATCCACATGTCTCTAGTTCCTGTACAGGTAGGAGTGATTCCAGCCAGTTGTGTATTTCCTTCCCAACTAGAATTTTGCCATTTTTTGTTAACATTGTAGGGACGCGTGTGATTTTAGATCTGAACTCGGGTGGAACGCCGGCTATAGTGACATTATGATATTGTACAATCTGCTGTAGCTGCTGATGTTTTTTTATAAAATTTATCACATCAATACTATGTTTGCATTGGGGACTGTATACCAAGAGAGACATCTAATGTAAAATACCAAAAAAATATTAACAATAACGCACGATTTTTTTTGTAATCTATATTAATGTATAATATCATATTGTTACTAATATTGGTTTACCTGATATGCGAACCTAGGGGGGAAAAATATACATACACCGACACTACGAAGCCTATTCACAGGGTTTTATTTGATGATCCAGCACCTAATATGAGTGAATATCGAGAAATTGGTAAGATAGAGTTGAATAATGATATAGTAGAGAAGTTGGTACTCGTAACAAATAAGTATATACGCGACAATGCGGGTATAAATAATTACATCATCGAAACTACGGCTATCAAGCAGTATAAACACAAAACTAAGAACCACACGTTGTATCAATGTATGTTCATGTGTGTAAAAAGTGGTGGGTATTCATTCGGTTTTTCTGTTACGTCTAATGTTATACTCGTATCTGGAAATGTACGCGTTACAGGGATCCAGTCGCAACCCATGAATATAAATGAACCGTCAGATAAAACACCTTTCGAAAGTAGGAGTAGAGGATCTGAATATATTCATTACGACGATATCAGGAAGAGTGAGTTAGAATCAATCAAAATATAGTCGGAGTAATTATAATGATAAACGTTGATGAGATTTCACATATTGTCAACCATCGAAACCGTATGAAAAAGGAAACATACGTGGAATTATACAAACGAACTACGCGTAAAATACGCCGCGCGGTTGAAACTGGTAATAAGTACGCGATAGTAGAAATACCTGTATTTATTGTGGGGTATCCTATGTACGACAGGGTAAAGGCAACATCATACATTAAGCGACAATTGGAAATGGCTGGGTTTGATGTTGTAATAGTAGGTAGTTTCGAATTTCAAATAACGTGGAAAATTAAAAAGGACGTCAAGGTATCGACTTCTACGAGCGATGAGTTTCCTACGCTGATGAATTTAAAAAAGGCAGCGAATCAGTACAGGCGAGATGCGCGAAACGCCTGATAAAAAAAGTTCATATAATCATAAATGGACAACTTGAACATTTTGGTCGAAGCCAAACGCGAATATCTCGAACAGCTCTCTATTCTTATATGCCCAGTGATGATAGACACTTTCGATGCCATGTATCAAGAAGCACATACAATTTCCAAGGGTCGTAAAGTTCTTGTCATGTTTCAGAAACTTTTGAAAGATGTACCCGAATGGAGTGAAACCATGGCGAAACAACACACGGATAATATTGCCGATCGCTGTGCGTGGTTTAAGGATTTGGTAGCGGCAGTCTTTGTGAGTTCTGTTAAAATTCTCTCAGCCGTCCGTTTGAGTGCGAATTCGAAAAAAATGGCTGTTAAATTGCCCACCAATGAAGTGTTCATTCACACGTGCTATAAAAACGCTGCTAAAGACCTTTACAAGGATCCGTATGTCTTCAGTGACACACAATCCGAACACACTCGGAATGATAAATTGTATGACAGGTTTAACTTATGCGTTGAAAATACTGTGAAAGAATTAATTCCGGTTCAACAGATTCTACAAACGTACATGTCAGCAGGTGATGACGAGTTCATAGAGGGTCAAGACGCAGACCTCCAACCGGATGATATCGGTGAATATGACGAAAGTGAACCACAGGAGTCCATGGGAGAAGAGGGATTACCGCCGATGGAGCAAGAACAACTTGGGGAAGAAATACCCCCCACTGATACACTTATGGATGATGCTCGTGATGATACTCTTCAGGCTGAAATACCAGCAGAAGAGCCATCCGCTCCCTTTCAAAATGAATTTAAAACGATCCGTACCAGGGCCCCACCCCAACAGGAACAGGAACAGGAACCTGAAGACTTATTTTCCGACGCAGCAGATACCCGAACTAAAAAACTTGGTTATTAAATATGGACGAGTACCTTAGAGAACCCGCATCCGCGGCGTTGATCGCCGCAGGAGTAACTGCTTTGTACATACATGGAAAAAGTCGCCTCAATGACGAAGGAACCCTCACGACGAGCGCATACGCAAAACCCGCAGCACTCGTGGGTATTTTAGTATATTTTATCATATCGAATGGTCTCGGTAAGCGCGAAACTATATCATCCGACCCATTCTGATTCACTTAAAGATTAATCTCATATAGTATATATAACATGACCTCCATCACTGCATTTAATGACATGATGGGACAATTTCTTATGGAATTGCATACGACATTTCCAGAAGAAAAGGGGTTAAAAAAATACATGGCCGCGTTTGAACTCATGCGCGGTGCCAATGGACGACTCATCGTCGATGGTTTTATGGCCAATGTGGGACCCCATGTCGAAAAAATCAATTCTAGAGACGAGTCTTTTTTTATTGAGAATGCGTGTACAATTGATTTCCTAAAGGATATTAACCTTCAGACATGTTGGCCGAAAGCGTCTGAAGGTACCCGTAGTGCCATCTGGCAATATCTACAGACGCTCTACATGCTCGGTATGACGATTACGTCCATTCCATCTGAAACTCTCAGTATGATCGAAAATGTTGCCAAGCAGTGTGCGGATAAGATGCAGGGTGAAGATGGGGAGACTGATTTCGACGAAGCTAAACTCATGCAATCTATGCAGGGACTTCTCGGCGGTATGTTGAAAAAATAAAACCATATAATATAAATGGCGTCATTGTTTATTGACCCAAAAGAAATTGTAAGAGCTGATAAGGTCACCGAATTCTGGCCAACTAAATTACATACATCAGAGGAACGTGTTAATGCTACAGCACGATTTATTATTTATGCTACGTGTATCTTATATCTTGTACGACGAGATACACGTGTATTTATATTAGGTGGCATGTCATTGGGAGTTCTTTATGTTATGGAAATATCCAATATGATAAAGGATGGAGATGTACGTTCGATGCCAGTGAGCGAAGGATACGAGTCCGCGTGCCAATTACCAACAGAGGACAACCCCATGGCAAATGTTCTCATGTCCGATTTTGATGGGCGTCCGGATAGACCGTCTGCTTGTAACTATGACACTGTACGAGACGATGTGAATAAAATGTTATCGGGTAATATTCCTTACGGTGCTCAAAAATCTCGGTCCCCCATGCCGGAACAGCAGCGCAATGCTTATTCCAGACAATTTGTTTCGGGTCCGGTAACAAATATTCCGGGTGACCAAACCGCATTTGCCGAATGGCTATATGGCGACAAAAATGGTCAGACATGTAGGACAGATGGTTCTTTATGTACCCCCGATGCGCGTGGTGTTCAATTGGAAGCTTTCGGTGGGTTAGATGCTAATGATGATAAACGGAGTGGTATGACGAGGGGTTCTGGTCTATCGCCGGCTTAGTCTAGATAATATTCTCATGTAATAATAAATGGCGTACCAACTCCAACCGGGTATGAATTTAGTCGAAAATCCCGCAAGACCTTCGGTATGTGCGACCGACGAAGTTTTTGTTTATCCTCAGCCCAGTACATTGAATTACGGATCTTCAAGACCCAACACGATGCTTTACGGAACGTCGCCTTACATGGCGGGTAAAGGCGCTCCTGCTCAATATATTGAAACGAGTGACCAGTTGCGCCCCCAGTCTACGAGTCGATTTGGTAAAATACTCACAAAAACACATGAAAGAAATTTATTCCCTCTTCAAGATATGAGTTGCAAACTTCCAATACCTTCGATGGCATACGAACCCGAAAGCACTCGCGCGGATACACAAAATGCTATGTTTGTGACGAGATATCCCACTAAATAAAAATATTTACAAGAAATAAGAATGGCAGATCCTATTTCTATAATAGCTATAGCCGGATTAGCGTACATGGGAAAAAAATTGAGTACCCAGAAAGCTGAAAAGTATGAGATTGTGTCAGAAAGGGTTCAACCTTCTATCTATATTCAGGAAGAAGTTCCCAATATAGCTGCCCCTCGTCCGATTGGACTCGACAATCTTCCGGCGTCTAAAATTGAAACAAATAATTTTGCGGATATCGTACCCAATACAAGAACGAGTGGAGAAGGTGTTTTGGAAATGCGTGAGCGTATGTTCGATAATGGTCGTATGAATAACCTTTCTCCCATCGAAAAACAATATGTCGGTCCCGGTATTGCGGTCGGACCGGAAGTTGCAGCTGCGGGTGGGTTCCAGCAGATTGTACGTGTGAACCCTGAAAATGTAGGAGCGCATCGCCTCACAACTCTACCTGGTAGAAGTGGTCCGGCGCATGACGTGTTTGGTGGACGTCGCGGTAAGATGGGCGACATAGCAAATAACCGACCTGAGAAGACCTCATTCCTTCCCGAGCGACGCCCCGTTGCTGGTGGTAGGGCGCAGGGGTTTGACGGGCACGTGACACGAGGTGAGCACGTAAATGGGAAGCGTTTGACCAATCGTTCTCAAACTGGCGCGCGTGATGATACACTCAATTTCCCCGGTGCTAAACGAGTTGTATCCGGTATGAAAATCGCACAAGATCCCACACGAAACAAGAAGGATGGTAACGTTGAACAATATGGATTTAATAACCAAGTGCAACCTGGTGTGTCGACTTTCGCGCATGGTTATCTCGCGTCGCCCGGTGTTCAGATTGGTGAAGCGCGAACAGTTGGTACAAGTCACACGGTCGAAGAATTGTCTAAGTATGGTTTCAGACCCGATGATCGTCGCGGTAAAGCGAACCGTATGGGTAACGCTGGTCGCATGAATGTTCGCGCAGGTGCTCTCAATCAGGGTGGATTACCTACATCGATGCGAGCTGATACGACTCGTGTCGATGGACGCACGGGTCCCATGAGTGGAGGATGGACACAACAATACAAAAATGACATGTACTATAAATTTAACGCATACAAGGGGAACATAAACCCTCGTTCCACGGATCACAGTTTAGGCTTCGCGAAGCAACAGCTTCAGAACAACCCGATAGCTCAGCAAACAATGTAAATAAATAATTATTGAGTAACAACACCCATTAAAATATTATCCATATATTTTAATGAGCGTATACACGTTAGATATAGATAGTAGTGAACGCGATCCTACGATATACCCAGACCCAGGTGATTACGTTATAGAACTTAAAAATCCAATTTACGATATCAGAAAAATTTCACTCGCTTCTGCTCGAATTCATGCGAGTCAATTGTTAATTAACGATCGTAACAATACGTTCACTGTAACAAATACGACAGACACTACAGTGGCTACTGTTACACTAGATAACGGAAACTACAAAGGTACCACGTTGGCAACAGAACTCGCAACGAAACTCACGACCGCAGTGGGTGAATCTGTGACCGTCGTATATGATTCCAATGATAATACACTCAAATTCGACGCGGGGAGTGACGAGTTTCGATTTGATTTCTATGGTGGAACGAAAGGGTTTGCGAATGCTACAGCCGGGTATACAACACCACATGATATATTAGGTTTCCCACCGAGCAATGTTGCGTCGATTAGTACGGTGATTACATCAGGAAGTATAAATTTACAAGGACCAGATGCGCTTATATTAAAGCTCAGTAGTGGATCTGAAGAATTTAATAAAACTGTTTATTCTGATACACCCTTTTATACTGGTAGGATACTGATGTGTGGCGACGTGATTAACTATTCGGGAAAAGATGATGTAGTTGAGCATAATTTTGATACAGGGACACAAGCTAGTATATCAAAGTTACGTGTTCAGTTCTTTTACAGTAGTAATAATCAACTCATACCGTATGATTTCAGGAACGCTAATCATATCATTAAACTATCTATTGAATGTTCTCGCGATAAACTATCAGTTATGCCTATCGTGAAAATGGACGAAATGGACGTTTCGCTACCCCCACCTATGCGTATACCCGAATTTGAAGATCCGAATAGGTGGAATGGTTTCATCTATATATTTCTAATAGTTATCACTGGTATGTTTTTTATTATACTTACCAAACCCAGACGAATTAGCGAGTGATCGCGTACGTAGGAGACTTGGGCTTCACGACACGCTTGGAGATGCGCGAGATCACCATGTAGACGATGACGGAAAGAAGCGTTGTGAAAAGAGCTGTCAGTGTGTAGTTCATACCACCGTTCTTTTGAACCTTGACAACCTGATGGATAGTCCATCGGACCAGGTCCATCCAGGACAGGGCGGCGGCGAAGGAGAAACCAGCCACAACGGAGTTGAGAGACTGAGTCTCGAGTTCGCGGGAGATGGCGATAAGTGTATCAGCGGCGGCGTCGAGAGGCATTTTATAATATACAGATATTTTTTATTCTGGTATCAAATCTTCTACAAACAATATTTTTTTATATTTCTCTTGTTGATACCCCCTGATAGTGTCAGGTTTATCTGAATCTGTATCTGAATCTGAGTCTGAATCCGAGTCTGAGTCGAGCTGTTTATATTTAGAGTCTGTCCAACCTTCAGGTGCGGAGCATGTTTCCATTACTATCGATAGCATTTTTTATCATTTCTTCTGACGGATTGGATGGGGACCACCCATCCCATGCGTCATATGCGTCATTTATTTTCGTAAACCTTTCATCATCCCCTGAATAAGGCTCAAATATGGATTCGTCAATTTCATCATCTATAGATATATCGTCCTCCCCTGAATCGTCACTGTTATATAATTCGGGGCAATAAGTCCCGATTTGCTGTCCCACTGTATGCATGGCGCAATATTTCATACAATATTCCATATCTTTCGCGAGAATGGTATCGCGACCACATGCCTTGGCGTAGTGTCCGGATAACACTACGGCACTTTCTAATACTGGTGTAATAATTTCAATCGCCGATTTGGCCATTGGGGAAGATAACTCGTCCGGTTCCATCTTGGATTCTTAATATATTAGTACTAAGTGCGTAAACTCTAAGTTCCCTATCATTGACTATATCATTGTTCAAAATCATACTTATATTCTGATCTTTAATCATACTGAAATTTTTCTGTCCTGTCGGATACCATCGTTCAGGTTCAAGAGCAAAACTATACGAATAAAATCTCCTGAAGAGTTGCGTTCTTGAATGGTGAATGCCACTCTGCACGGCGCGTAGGTTTATGACATTCCCTGTAATTTTATCGAGAATGACTTCGTTATCGAGGGTCATTTCTAAACTTACGAGGTTTTCGTAGTTTGTATATCGTACATCGGGTTCGCCTGCGGGAGGGTATACCTGCTTAGGATGGTCATAATCGAATGGGTGAATCGATCTAGACGCGGAACTTTTCTTCATGATCACGAAATAGAGTTCTTTCACGGGGTTTGTAAAGTTGAGTCTACACTTCGTTTCATCGAGTCCGTCCGTAGCGGCGACGGGAATTTGGAACATGTTACGTTGAAGTTGCGTGATGATATAGTCTTGTTTATTAGATTGAAGTTTAATTCGTTCGAGTTCATCTAAGTGTACCATTTCCGTGTGTACAGATATGTCATCAATTTTCAGACTCGATTTATCTAATGTAGGTTTGATTATATTGAATTGACCACCCATTCCAGAGTGGATACCACAATAATAATATAAGTAGTCTGGAGCATCCATCGGTACGGTGAACGAGTATATTAACGGGACCGCGTCCGCACTGCTCGTCAAAACGAGACCTGCGTCTGCATATACTGCACCTCCCCCGTGTGTTCCATCACTCGTCGTAGAAATGTTGAAAGGGTGAGCAGTATTTGTACCTGATAAAATCGTGAAAAAATACGTACTTCCTCGTTTTATACGAATCGTAGGTCTATCAAACCCGTTAATGTGATACTTGTTCACTTCACTAACCTCCGCTACCGTGATAGTATATGTCGTTCCCGCTGGATTGTATTCCTCGTCAAATGCGAGATGACCGCTGTAAATACAATCTGTAACTTCACTCAGTTTAATTTCAATTTCACATTCTTGTTTCGTGAGTGCGCATAGAGGTATAGCCAATTCTGGGTTGTTATGGAAATAAAACGGTATATCCACTATATACTTTGTAGGGGTCGTCGCATTTCCGAGGTACCCATTTATAGGATTAACACCGATTTCAACCGCAAAACCAGAGTCTTCTTCGGGATACTTACCTATCAGTTTTGATAACGCCGTTTGTTTTGTTTGTGTGATATAATGCTCACTGTATATCTGTAACCAATCGCGAGGGATACGTTGTATGAGTTGCCCTCCGATAACTAAATCTACATGATCAATGATCGCGTGTCCGATTGATTCATTATATCCTCTATAGGCACTCAGAGCTGGGAGATCCACGTGTACCCGTACACCTTTCAATAAATCACCCGCACCCACTGGTATAGTACACTTTACAGTATTACCGTATGCGATTTCACCCCTTACATCATGTTTTACATCATACACGGCAAAATTTGTATGTTTTTTAAATTGTTTTATAAAGTGTGTATACTCAGGATTTTCTGTAAAAAATACATCCTGGGTACCCGTTATGGCAAGCTGGACCCGACCTGCCATTTCTATTATTAGATGTTAAAATTTTAAACCCGCTAATCCGCTCTCCACGCGTAAGACGTTATAGTTAACTGCGTAGATGCCAACATTAACGTTACGTGTTTTATCAGCCACCGTCGCTCCTGACGTTGCGGTTGGGATAGTATCGAGTTCTATGTCCAATTTTTTATGGATAATACGACTCATGTTGAGTTGTCCGGTGGGGTAATAGACCTCTGGTTTAAGTGCGAATGAATATGTATAGAATTCATACGCGGGATCTGGACACCCGGTATGATACCGAAGCGCCTGTTGATATGCGAGATACTGACCACTATGGTCGAACACAGTTGCGCCGTTACACTGGAAATCGATATTCTTAATTGTCCGGTGATCCGATCGTTTTGTGTTGGTAGCTGAACCTATCATCCACCCCTTCAAAACACTCGAAAACGATTGGTCTGTTGACGATGCGTTGAGAAGACGATCTTCTGTACTAAAATTACTTCCAATTTCTTCCTTCGCGAGAAACATGAGTTCCTTCACTGGGTTTGTGAATTTCAATAGCACAGATTTTTTGAGTTCTCCCGGTTTAAACTGCACGGTCGATTTCTGTAATTGGGTAATTACGTATTCCATCGGACGTGTGCGTAAAAAGTTCTTCTCGTCTTCTGTGATGAAATAGAAATCAGTTATGAGCGAGGCACTCTTGATAGAACCTTCAGTGGTTTTTTCTCTCGTCACCTGCCCATTTGATGGTATCGTATATTTAAACGATACATCATCATCTAAATCCCTGAACGTTATACGAACTTCTACAGTTTGTTTCGTGAGTGTACACACGGGAACCGCTAAACTAGGGTTCCTATGGAAGTAGAAAGGGAGATTAACATAGAATGT
>Ga0308001_10000036_pt1 | contig 69154 bp, 67 predicted proteins | sample Neamet5_FD_203167 | JGI IMG/M metagenome (GOLD analysis project Ga0308001, IMG submission 203167) | Marine microbial communities from water near the shore, Antarctic Ocean - #5 | ecosystem: Environmental > Aquatic > Marine > Unclassified | place: Southern Ocean | collected 2014-06-04
CATCATGGCTCAAGGCTAACGCCTTATCAGAAGTCGAATATACGGAAGCAGTCGTACCTAGGTTCAGAGGCAGATTATTTCACTGGCAAAACGGGAGGAGTCCATATACGGATGCAATCCGGGGCAGCTAACGACTCAAACGCGTGAGAATCCGATCCAGCGCATTGGCGAAGGCCTGCCGATCCTTCTCCGAATACGGCGCCTGGCCACCACCCACCTGCCCCTGCTCGCGCAGGTCGGTGAACAGATTACGCACCGCCAGACGCTCGCCCATGTTGCGCTCGTCGAACTCGCGACCACGCGGGTCGAGCGCGGCAACGCCCTTCTTCACCAGGCGGTCGGCCAGCGGCACGTCGCTGCAGATCACCAGCTCGCCGGGCACCGCATGTTCCACCAGATGATCATCGGCCGCATCCGGCCCGCTGGGCACCACGACCAGTTTGACGCAGGCGAAATTCGGCCGCGCCACGGCCTGCCCGGCCACCAGCACCACTTCGAAACCCCGCTTGAGGGCGAACTTGACCACTTGATCCCGCGCCGCCCGGGGGCAGGCGTCGGCGTCGATCCATACACGCATGCAGCTACTTCCGCAGAGAAACCAGCGCCCAGTATGCCAGCAGGCGCGAGGCTCAGGCCTGGTAGAACGGCTCGCAGCGCTCACGCACGGCGCGCGACAGGTTGTCCTCGGCCAGTTCGATCAGATCCAGCTCCACCTCGTCCGGCAGCAACTCGGCTACCAGCGCAGCCAGGCGACGCTGACCACTCATGTCGGCGCCGGAAATTGCCAACAGCAGCCGCGGCTGCGGACCGATGGCTGGATCACGCAACGCAGCCAGAAAGGCCTCACGTATGGCAAGTTGGGCACAGGCCGCTGAGAGTGCCTGCTCCAGGGTGGGGTGACGCAATACAGCCAACGCCAGATCGGGGCTGTCGGCGTAGTGAGTGGAATGGATCGAGGAAGACATGCGCGCACTCGGCAGAGGAATTGGAAGCAGCCTAGGTGCACTGAGACCAGCTGTCGTAGCGGCGGTTCACGCTATGACACAACGAGGGCGGGCAAAGCTCACCCTCGTTCAAACCTGAGCAGGCTGTCTAGGCCTGCTCGACCATGCGTCGACGCTCCCCTAGCAGGCTGCGCCCGTACAGCAGCGCGATACCGACCGGCGCCAGGCCCTGCGCCGACAGGCTCCAGGCATCGGCATGAATGCCCAGCCAGTCGAACTCGAAGAAGGCCACCGGACGCGTGCCGAGCACGCCGGCCTCCTGCAACGCGGCCACGCCATGGCCAGCGAAGACCACGGAGAGCACGCATAGCAGCACTGCGTTGACGCCGAAGAAGGTCGCCAGCGGCAGTTTGCGCGAGCCGCGCAGGATCACCCAGGCCAGGCCGATCAGCAGCACCAGCGCGGCAGCGGCGCCGACCAGTACCGCACCGTGCCCGGCAGGGCCGGCCTGCAGCCAGAGGGTTTCGTAGAACAGAATCACTTCGAACAGCTCGCGATACACCGAGAAGAACGCCAGCATGGCGAAGCCGAAACGGCCACCACCGCCGACCAGGCTGCTCTTGATGTAATCCTGCCAGGCCGCAGCGTGGCGGCGATCATGCATCCACACGCCGACCCACAGCAGCACCACGCTGGCGAACAGCGCCGTGGCACCCTCCAGCAGCTCGCGCTGGGCGCCGCTGATGTCGATCAGGTAGGCCGCCACCGCCCAGGTCGCGACACCGGCCAGCAGCGCCAGTCCCCAGCCGATGTGCACACTGCGTACCGCCTGCTGCTGCCCGGTATTGCGCAGGAAGGCGAGAATCGCCGCCAGCACCAGAATCGCCTCCAGCCCCTCGCGTAGCAGAATCAGCAGACTGGCGAAGAAGCTCAGGCTGTCGTCCATGGCGCCATCAGCCAGCAGCGCAGCGGACTTGTCCAGCTCGACCTTGGCCTGCTCCAGTGCCTGAGCAGCCTGCGCGACGCTGGCACCATCCTGCAGCGCCTGCCGATAGGCCATCAGGGCGCGCTCGGTGGTCTTGCGCTGCGCGGCATCGAGGTTGTCGAGAGCGCTTTCGACCAGTTCGAAGCCTTCCAGATAGGCGCCTACGGAGAGGTCATAAGCCTGCTCGCGATCACCCTCGCGATAAGCCTGCAGGCTGCGCTCCAAGGTCGAGCGGGTGTAACCGATGAGCTGCTGCGGACCACGCTGCTCCACTACCGGATGAGCACGCAGGGCGCGGAACGCGGCGACATCGCCGCCGGTGGCGGCGATCTCAGCAGGCGTACGCCCTGCCAGCTCGCTCATGGCGAAGCGTGTCTGGCTCTGCGCCGGTGCTGCTGTGAAACCGGCGATGTAGGCAGCCAGATCCCAGCGTTGACGCTCGTCGAGCTGATCGGCGAAGGCCGGCATATCGGTGCCTTCGATGCCCAGACCGAGGGTGTTGTAGAGATCGTAAAGGCTCAGCCGATCCAGCCGCGCGGCATCACGCAGATTGGCCGGTGCTGGCTCCAGGCCGATACCGGCGGGTCCATCGCCCAGGCCGGTATCGCCGTGGCACACCGAGCAGTGCTGAGCGTAGAGCGGCGCGCCGCGTTCCGGGTCCGGCGTCAGCACCGGGCTCTGCACCACCTGATAGAGCTCAGCCAGACGTGCGCCCAGTTTGCGGGCGGCGCCAGCCACCTCCTCGCCCGGCTGGCGCTGAGCAATTGCCTGACGCAGATTGCTGACGCCCTGCTCCAACTCGGCGCGGCCGGCCTGAGCGGGCAAGGCGACGATCAGGCCCTGCAGTACATCGAGAAACTCCAGTTGCTCCTGATATTCACCGGCATCGATAACCTGACCGCCCGCAACGGTGGCCGGGTAATCAGCGCCGATGTAACCGATCAGGTGCAACGCCTGTGCGGCACCGTCGAGGGGCTCGCCAATGGCGAGAAAGCTCAGGCTGGCCAGCAAAGGCAGCATCAGCCAGGAAAGAGAGAAGCGAAAGCGGGTCATTAATGCATCCCAAACGAGAATGGGTGGCATTAAATTGTTGCTGGCCTAACGATTGAGCACAAGAAGAATATGAAGTATTCAGTAACAAACTGCCGAGCGGAACCTGAAAGACCGTCTTGCCCGCACAGGCGGGCATGCAGAACCTGCGAATCACCTGGGCTCCCGCCTTCGCGGGAGTGACGATGAATGGCTTTTTCAGAGCATCCCTGGCAAACGCCATCGGCCAGCGTTGAACGATAGCGAACGAGACTCAGACTGCGGCGCGCTTGACCGTCGCCAGCAAGCCCGCAGCGGCGGCGAACAGAGCGGCAAAACTGCGATTCATCACCCGCTGTTGACGCGGGGTGCGCAGCAGTCGCAGGACCCGCGAGGCGAGGCCGGTGTAACCGGCCATGACGATCAGATCGACGATGATCATGGTCACGCCCATGACCAGATACTGCGCCACCAGGGGCGCATGCGGATTGATGAACTGCGGCAGCACCGCGAGCATGAAGACGATGGCCTTGGGGTTGCTGAAGTTGACCAGAAAGCCACGCAACACCAGGGTCAGCGGCCGGCCGATGGGACGCTCGGCCGCGCCGGCATCCAGATCGTTAGGCAGGGCGACCCACTGTTTGTAAGCGAGGAACACCAGATAGGCCACGCCGAACCACTTGATCAGGCTGAAGGCCAGGGCCGAGGTGGCCAGGATGGCGCCCACGCCCGCGGCAACAATGGCGATCTGCAGCGCCAGACCGAGCTGCAAGCCAAGCGCGTTCCAGTAGCCGCGCCAGAAGCCGTACTGCATACCGGCCGACATCGAGGCCACGGCACCAGCACCCGGCGACAGGCTGATCACCCAGCAGGCGACGAAGAAAGCGAGCCAGGTTTCCAATGCCATGATGCGTACCTCGAGAAGCTGAATTCAGGGGAAGAGCGGCACAGCCTACTCCTGCTCCAGTGCCTCGACCAGTCGGTCAGCGCCAGCGGCGCACCGACCTCTGGAAGAACAGGCTGTTGGGCACCTGCAACACGGCGCCGGCAGCCTCCTCACTGAGGTCCTGCAGGGTGGTGTAAAACAGGTTGATGGCGATGACCCGGCCTTTGACGCCTGGCTTGTCGGCACTGTCGATCACCTCGACCGTATCGCCGATACGAAACGGCCCCATGGTGAAGATCAGCAGCGCGCAGAACATGTTCGACAGCACGCTCCAGATGGCGAAGAACGCCACCGCGGCGACCGCGGTGAAGCCGGTCAGCGCCGTCCACAGCACGGTCGCGGAAACACCCAGGCGCTCCAGCACCATGAGCAGAGCGCTGCCCATGATCAGCCAACGCACCAGCCCGCGCAGCGGCTGCAGCACTTCTGCCGGCAGCAGGCTGTAACGCGCTCCGAGGCGGCTGATGGCACGGGTGAGAATGCGCTGGGCGATCCAGGCAAGCACGATAATCAGCAACACCTGGCCGGCGCGAATCAGTGGGTCGCGCCAGGCCATCAGCAGATCTAACTGTTCCATCACTCGGCTTCCTCCAGTTGCTGCTGCAACGCCTCCAGGGTTTCCAGCGCCAGCAGCCAGGCTTCCTCCAGCTCGGCCTCGCGGGCCTTGAGCTGCGCCTGTTCGGCCAGACGCTGGCGCAACTCATCCTTGCGCGCGGACTCGTACAGACCGCTGTCGCTCAGCTGGGTTTCCACGGCGGCGAGCTTTTCCTGCACCTTGCCTAGCTCCTGCTCGAGCTTGTCGGCCTGCTTCTTGTGCGGCGCCAGTTGCTGACGCAGCGCGGCGGCGGCCTGGCGCTGGGCGCGCTTGTCGGTCTTGTCCGCCGCCCCTTCAGCCGGTGCGCTCGGTGGCGCCTGGCGCTGCCGGTAATCGACCAGCCAGCGCGCGTAATCGTCCAGATCGCCGTCGAACGGCACTACGCGCCCTTCAGCAACCAGCAGGAATTCATCGGTGGTGCTCTTGAGCAGATGACGATCGTGCGAGACCACCACCACGGCACCGGCGAACTCCTGCAGGGCCATGGTCAGCGCCAGGCGCATTTCCAGGTCGAGGTGGTTGGTTGGTTCATCGAGCAGCAACAGGTTGGGCTTTTCCCAGGCGATCAACGCCAGGGCCAGGCGCGCCTTCTCGCCACCGGAGAAATTCACCACCGGCTCGTCACAACGCGGGCCACGGAAGTCGAAGCCGCCGAGAAAATCGCGCAAGGTCTGCTCGCGCTCGCTGGGCGCCAGACGCTGCAGGTGCAGCAGCGGGCTGGCCTTGTCGTCCAGTGAATCGAGCTGATGCTGAGCGAAGTAGCCGATCACCAGGTTTTCGCCGCGGGTCAGGCTGCCACCGAGCGGCTGCAGTTCGGCCGACAGGTTCTTGATCAGCGTCGACTTGCCCGCACCATTGGGGCCGAGCAGGCCAATGCGCGCGCCGGGCACCAGGCTCAGCTTGACCTGCTGCAGCACGGTCTTGTCGCCATAACCGAGGCGACCTTCGCTGAGGCTGAGCAGCGGCGTGGAGATCTTCTCGGCCTCGCGGAAGACGAAGTCGAAGGGCGAGTCGACATGCGCCGCGCTCAGCTCTTCCATGCGCTCCAGCGCCTTGATCCGGCTCTGTGCCTGACGGGCCTTGGTGGCCTGGGCCTTGAAGCGGGCGATGTACTTTTCCATGTGCGCGCGCTGCGCCTGCTGCTTTTCGTACGCCTGTTGCTGCTGGGCCAGACGCTCGGCGCGGGTGCGCTCGAAGGCCGTGTAGCCACCGCGATACAAATTCAGCTTGCGCTGCTCGACATGGGCGACGTGGTCGACCACGGCATCGAGAAAATCGCGGTCATGGGAAATCAGCAGCAAGGTGCCGGGGTAGTTTTGCAGCCAGCCTTCCAGCCAGAGAATGGCGTCCAGATCCAGGTGGTTGGTCGGCTCGTCGAGCAGCAGCAGGTCGGATGGGCACATCAGCGCCTGGGCCAGGTTCAGGCGCATGCGCCAGCCACCGGAGAAGTCGCCGACGCGGCGATCCATCTGCGCGTTCTCGAACCCCAGGCCGGCCAGCAGCTTGCGCGCGCGGGCATCGGCGGTATAGCCATCGGCGCTGTCCAGTTCGCTGTGCAGGCGAGCGATGGCCGCACCATCATGCGCCTGCTCGGCGGCAGCCAGTTCGGCCTGCACGCGGCGCAGGTTGTGATCGCCGTCAAGCACGTAATCCACCGCCAGCCGATCGAGGGTATCGACCTCCTGGCGCATATGGGCGATGCGCCAATCACCGGGCAGCAGGCAATCGCCGGCATCAGGCGTCAGCTCGCCACGCAACAGGGCGAACAGGCTGGATTTACCGGCGCCATTGGCACCGATCAGACCGGCCTTGTGACCGGCGTGCAGGGTCAGCTCGGCGCCTTCGAGAAGACGCTGCGGGCCACGCTGTAGAGTGAGGTTCTGGAGTCGGATCATAATGGCGGCGGAGTCTACCAAATCGCCCCGGAGGCCGCGTGCAGGATCTGTGGAATTTCGCCCTCGAACTCTACGCCAGAGCAGGCGTGGAACAGGCCTGCCTGGAGTTGCAGGAAACAGGCAGTGACGTTTGCCTGCTGCTGACCGGTGCCTGGTTGCAGCGGCGCGGTGTGCGCTGCCTGGATGAGCGCCTGCAGGCACTGCAGCAAGCGGCTGCCCCTTGGCAACGCGAGGTGATCGCACCCTTGCGTCAGGTACGCCAGGACTGGCGCGCAAACGCAAGCCAGGATGCGGAACTCGCAGCCTTACGTGAGCAGGTCAAGAAGCTGGAACTGCAGGCCGAGCGGGTATTGCTCGATCGTTTGCAGGCGCTGGCCGAGAACTGGCCAAACGAGGCAGGCGGAGACGATTGGCTGATTCGCCTGGCCGGAGGGAACAGCGCCGCGCTGCAGGTGCTACGCGGCGCCGTTGATCACCCTTAGGACGCGCTCGGAGTACCCGGGGCGGTGGCCCCATTGGTGGTCACAGGAGCAGCAGGGGCTGCCGCAGCAACTGGTGCGGCGACTGGCTTGGCAACTGCTGGCTTGGCCGGAGCCTTCTTCGCCGGAGCCTTGGCAGCGGCTGGTTTCTTCACCGCAGCCGGCTTGCTGACCGGTTTGCTCGCGGGTTTTGCAGGCGTGGCCTTGGCGGCCGGCTTAGCAGCGGGTTTGGCGACCGGTTTACTGGCTGCTGCGGGCTTGGCCGGTGCTTTTGCTGCAGCAGGCTTGGCTGCCGGTTTGGCGACTGGCTTGGCGGCAGCGGGCTTGGCGGCAGCTTTCGGCGCAGCGGGTTTTGCCGCAACAGCCTTGCTGGCAGCTGGCTTAGCCGCAGGTTTGCTGGCTGCCGCCGGTTTCGCTACTGGCTTGGCGACGGGTTTGCTCGCCGGTTTGGCAGCAGCCGGTTTGGCCGGGGCCTTCTTCACGGGCGTCTTCGCAGCAGCAGGCTTCTTCGCCGCGACCGGCTTGCTGGCCGGCTTGGCGGCCGGAGCGGCGGCTTTGGCCTCGCGTACATCCAGCGCCTTACCAGCGGCTTCCTTCACTTTGCCTACGCCCTGTGCCAGCTTCAGGCTTTCCTGGGCATCACGCTTGAGCTGGGCGATGTAGGTGCGGGTTTCGCTCTGGCTGGCCTTGAGCGAGTCGAGCAGCTCCTCCAACTCGGCGACTGCGTCCTTGGCTTTGGCTTGCGCCTTGGCCTTGCCGGCAACAGCAGCGTCCTGCAGCTTGCTGCGAGCCTTGTGCAGTTTTTCCTGCGCCTTGCCGCGCTGTTTCTCCAGCTTGGCGAGCAGTTTCTCGGCGTCGATCAGCGCTTGCGAGCAGGCATTTTCCAGGTGTTCGAGCAGGCTGGCAGACAGTTGGTGCAGCAGGTGCAACGGGGTAGTGATGGACTTCTTCTTGGCCGACATGGCGCGCCTCCAGGCGGATGTGAACGCGCCCATACTAGACGCAGCCGCGAGGGCTCGCCATAGGCCTTTTGGCGAGCCGAGCAGATGCCGAACCGCGCTGGCATAATCGCCAAAGCCTTTTGCCGTTTCAGCGCACGCTGCGGCGCCGCGTAACCTCAACAGCCCCTAAGCATCTTGATCGGGAGACACCGTAATGAGCCGCGCCGTACTAGCCGCCCTCGCTATCTGCTGCAGCCTGGGCGTACAGGCTGACCAGCACCAGCAGGATCTGGCCTACAGCCTCGGCGTGCGTCTTGGCGAGCGTCTGCACGACGAGGTGCCAGACCTGCCGCTGAGCGAACTGCTCGAAGGCTTGCGCCAGGCCTACGAGGGCAAGCCCCTGCGCCTCGACGCCAGCCGGATCGAGCAGCTGCTCGATGAGCACGAAGCGCGTATCGAAGCCTCGCCACAGCGCCAGAGCAAAGCTATCGAGGCCGAGCAGCGTTTTCTCGCCGAGCAACGTCGCCGCCCTGACGTACGGGCGCTGGCCAACGGCGTACTGGTGACCGAGCTCAGCCCTGGCAGCGGTCCCATGCCCACCGCTCGCAGCCGAGTACAGGTGAGCTACCGCGGCGAACTGGCGGACGGCAGCGTCTTCGACGAGAGCAGCACACCGCAGTGGTTTCGCCTGGACAGCCTGATCGGCGGCTGGCGCAGCGCACTGCTGCAAATGCCGAAAGGCGCTCACTGGCGCCTGGTGATTCCATCGGATCAGGCTTACGGGGAGGAAGGTGCGGGCGACCTGATACCGCCCTATGCGCCACTGGTGTTCGATCTACGCCTGCTCGACGTGGCCGACTGAAGGCCAGCCTGCCGGCCTGATGCCGATCCGATCAGGTTGCTGAAGCGGCCTTGCGTAGGAGCCCCGCCCCGGGGCGAAGCTTTTCAAGTGCGTTCAAGTGCGCACCGTCCTGATTCGCGGCGAGGCGCCGCTCCTACAAATTTGATGCGTCGACGCTTAACTGACTGGCGTCAGCCTCACGGCCCGGAGTGCTCCGGACCATTGCCAGCAAGGGCTCAGAGCGCTTCGGCGGCCTGTTCCTGATGAGCGTTGTGCAGCACTTCGATCAGGCAGTCTTCCAATTCGAAGCGCTCGTGCAGCAACTGCCCCAGATGATTGAGCTCTGCCACCAGCGACGTGCTGTCGCGACAATCGCCATTGTCGCAGTGGTCATTGAACGCCAGCGCGACCGCCGTAATGGCTTCGATACGCGGGTAGATCTGCTTGGCCAACTCCAGACCACGCTGGTCGTTGAAGGCCTTGGCCTCGTTGGTCAGCTGCTCGTAGACCTCGAAGTGACCAGCAGACACGTAGTCCACCAGCAACTCGCAAAAACCCTGCAGAGACTCACAGTTGATGGCTGGCGCCTGCGGCGCCTTGGTGAGGGCAGTGTAAGCCAGCACAAGTTCGCGGCGTTCACCCAGCCAGCGATCGATCAGCTGGTGAACCCCACCCCAACGTTCCTGTGCATTCTGGCAACTCTCAAGCATGATGAACCTCGCTTCCCTTATCGATAATGCCTGTTATACGTCCGCTCCCGAGACGTTTTTCTGTCAATCGGTGCTTGGCCTTGGGAAGGCAACCGCAAAATGGCATTTTTCCGGCGGTGCGTGCGAGCCAGATTATGCTCGTGGGCACCCACCATCAAGGCATCGCCGTGAGAAAGTTTCATACGAGCGTTTAATCTCGAAGCCACGACCCGCGTGGCTTCGTGCAATTCGCATTCTCAATTGCGACGCAGCAGCTGGAACAGGCAGAAACCCAGCATGCCGATGAAACCGAGCAGGCTCCACTCGGGGATGCTCATGCCAAACAGCGTCCACTTCACCTCGGCACAGTCAGCGCTCCCCTGGAACACCAGGCGCACGATGTCCTGCATCGGCAGGGCTTCCATCATGAACTCGAGGCTGGGCAGGCAGGCCTCGAGCTGATCGGCCGGCACGCTCTGCAGCCAGATCTGCCGGCCAGCGGTAGCGGCGCCAGCGCCGGCGAACAGCAGTGCCAGCACGGCGTAGATGCGACGACCGAGACTCCCCGGCCCATGGAGCGCAGCGATCAGGCAGACCACGCCGAACAGAATCACGCAGATTCGCTGCAGCACGCACATCGGGCAGGGTTCCAGGCCGACGACATGTTCCAGGTACAACGCAGCCGCCATCAGCAGTACGCAGCCGATGAATGCCAGGAAAAACAGAGGACGCGGGCTGGCCAAGTGCATGGTGGCTCCGGGAGGGAAATCGAGGGCAGTACGGTAGAGGAAAGCGAGGGCGCCTTTCAAGGCGCCCCATGACTCAGAGCAGGCTGTTCATCATGCCCGAACGCCCCTCCGTCCGTACGGCGAGTGCGCTGCGGCAATCAGCCGCATCCATTCAGGCTGTCACGCCCTGCGGTTGCGGCAGCGGTGGCAGGCCCTGATGCAACAGGCCGAGGCTTTCCAGCAACAGCTGATTGCTGCGTTCCAACTCGCCCAATTGCGCCAGCAGACGCGCCAGCTCGGCGCAGGTTTCCGGGTGGCGCTCGAGCTTCAGGCTGGTCTCGAAATAGTCTCGCGCCTTGCCCCACAACTGGTTCTGCAGGCTCAGACGGCCCAGGGTCAACAACAGGGCAGGATCCTGCGGATGCTGCTTGAGCCAGAGTTCGGCCGTTTGCAGCTGACGCGCCGGGTCGGCGCCACGCAGCACACCGTAGAAGCGCGCCAGACGGCTGTCGTAACCACGTTTGAGCGCACTGCGCAGCACTTCCTCGGCTTCTTCCTGCGCGCCCAGTCGACGCAGTTGCTCGACATAGGTGGCGATCAGCTCAGGCTCCTGACGCAGTGGCGCGGACAGCTGCTGCCAGGCTTGCGTCAGCGGCTGAAGTGCAGTTTCGCCATGGCCCTGGCCAGCCAGTCCGGCATCGGCCAGGCGACCACGCCAAGTCTCGCGCTCCAGTTCGTCGAGTTCTGCGGCGGGCAGCGCCTTTTCCTTGCGCAACTCGGGCAGCAAGCCGAGCAGTGCCGACCAGTCCTGGCGCTGCAGATACAGACGCTGCAATTGTCGCAGCACCAGGTGATGGCCTGGGTGGCGCTCACGCATGGCCTGCAGGGTTTCCAGTGCCGCATCGCTGTCGCCACGGTTACGCTGCAGCTCGGCGTGGGTCAGGGCAATCGCCAGTTCGGCCTGGGGTTGCTTGTTCAGTGCGCGTTCGAGCAATGCGTCGCTCTGCTCGTGATCGCCAAGCTTGCTAGCGGCACGAGCAGCGCCGAGGTAATACATCAATGGCTGACTGTCGGCTTCGGCGGCACGGGTCAGTTGACGCTGGGCACGCGCCCAGCGACCTTCGGCCAGGTCGAGCATGCCCTGCTCGGAAGCCAGGCGCACACGGCGGTTACGATGCAGACGCGACCAGGGGTTGGCCAGCCGTGTCGAGCTGAGCAACAAACGCAGTGTCCACTTGATCAGGTAGTACAACACCACCATGACCACCAGCAGGCCAAGGAATGCCCACAGGCCGGACTGGTAGCGAAAGCCCTGGTAGGCGAACAGCACATAACCGCGGTCGGCCTCGATGGCCAGACTGAGCAGATACAGCCCGGCGGCGATGGCCAGCAATAACAGGAGCCAGATCAGGCGTCTCATTGCGCCTCCTCGGCCGCCGCGGCCCCCTGCCGGCGTTGCGCCTGTTTACGTTGCAGGTAGGCCTGCAGCGCATCGAGTGAGTCGCTCAGGTCCGGCACCTTGACCTCGATGCTGGCGTCAGCCAGCTCGCCGAAGCGCTGGCGCAGGGCGCGACTGTCCGGGTTGTCCAGGTTGAAGTGGGCATCGAGGATTTCCTCGGCCTGCTTCAGCGACTGCTTGTACACACCGGTCTGACCATGCAGTGCGGCCCACTGCGCCTGTTCCAGCGCCAGCGACAGGCTCAGGCGCACCTGCGACAGGCTTTGCCCGGACAGCAGCGGACGCACGTTGCGATCGGCGTCGAACTCGATACGGAAGTACTCCGACAGCTTCTTCGCCCACTCGCTCCACCAGGCACTGCCGTCGCCTTCGGCAGCCAGGTCGGAGAGCACGTCACCCTGCCCTTCGAAGGTCGGCGCCAATGGATTGAGGGTAGCGGCCTGCTCACGCAAGGCGCCCAGCTGCAGGAACAGGCCGACGCGGTCCGGGCGTTCGGTGGTGCGCAGGGCTTCGAGACTACGGCTGAGCTGCTCACGGGCGGCGAATGCGGCAGGGTCGTCCTGCTCGCGGAGGATTTCATCGGCGGCCAGTACCAGCGCTTCGGCGCTGGCCACATCCTGCAATGCCGACAACCGCAGGGTTGCCAGACGCAGCAAGTGCTCGGCTTCATCAAGACGCCAATCCTGGCGGCTACCATCGAGCACGCTTTCCAGGCGCTGGCTCATGCGCTGCTGATCGCTCTGCAGGTTGGCCAGCAGGCGACGGCGCTCGTCCAGCTCGGCCGCACTGGGCAGGGCGGACAGACGCGAATCGAGGCGCTGGGCCAGCTCATCCACTTTCTTCGCACTGTCATCACGGGTGCGCTGCAGGTCTTCGGCCTGCTGCAGGTCCCTGCTCTGCATTGCATGCAGTTGCCACAGGCTCCAGCCGCCAGCACCGGCGCCAGCCAAGCCAATCAGCAGGGCGAATGCGGCAAGGCCGCTGCCCCCGCCACTGCGTGGTGCCTTCACCGGTGGCGGTGCAGGTGTGGATTTCACGGCTTCGCTGGCCGGTTTGTCTTCTGGCGTGTTCGGGGTGGATGCTTCGCTCACGTATCCGTCCTTTTAGAGGGCGGCAGCCGGAAACTGCTCCAAAGCTGCCTGCAAGGCCGCGGCACTGGCGCCGCGACAGTCCACAACGATCTGGGCACCCGCAGCGCGGGCCTGTTCGGCGACGCGCGGGCTGGGTACGAACAAGGGTAGCCGAGCCAACGCCGGCCAGTCATCGCCGGCTAGCTGCAGCAGATGTTCGAAACCCTGCCCACTGCTGACAACCAGGCCGTTCAGGCGTTCCGCTCGCACTTGTCGGCTCAGCTCGCCCGGCGCGTACTGCGGCAGCACACGGCGATACAGTGGCAGATAGTCGACGCTCACACCTTGGCTGCGCAAGCGCTCGGCGAGGAATTCTCGGCCACCTTCGCCACGCAGGATCAGCACGCGCGGTGCAGGTGCCGCGATGGCCTGCTGCAGTGCAGGCAGAGCGAGCAACGCCTCGCTGTCATCGCCCAAGTCGGGAAAATGTACGCCCAAACCTTGCTCGGCGAGTACCGCAGCGGTAGCCGCGCCGACACTGAACCAGGGCAGATCAGGCGTCGGCGTCCCATGCTGCGCCAAGAGCTGCAGGCCAATTCGGGCTGCCGGCTTGCTGACCACGATCACCGCGCAGTAACACTGCAAATCGGCAAAGGCGCTGCGCTGCTCGGGTGTCTCGTCCAGTGCCTCGATGGCCAGCAGCGGCATGCAGTGGCTGACGACACCCTGCGCAGCCAGGGTCTGCGCCAGCGCCGCACAATCCTCGGCAGGACGCGTCAGCAACAGGCGCCAAGCGCTCAAGGGTGACCGGCCTCACCATAGACGGCCTGGAGAATGGCATCGGCCCCCTGCGCCAGCAGCGCCTCGGCGACACGCACGCCGAGAGCCTCGGCATCGCTACTGGCGGCGCGATCTTCGGCGCGCAGCAACAGGCCGCCGTCAGGTTGGCCGACCAGGCCGCGCAGCCACAGCTGGTCATCTTCGAGCAGGGCGTAGCAGGCGATAGGGACCTGGCAACCGCCATTGAGGTGCTTGTTCAGCGCGCGCTCGGCAGTAACGCGCAGCGCGGTTTCACGGTGATGCAGCGGCGCCAGCAAGGCATGCACGTCAACGTCGGCACTGCGGCATTCGATACCCACCGCGCCCTGGCCGCCCGCCGGCAAGCTGTCTTCGGCGCTGATCGAGCTGCGGATACGGTCTTCAAAGCCCAGGCGGATCAGACCGGCAGCAGCGAGGATGATGGCGTCGTACTCGCCGGCATCGAGCTTGGCCAGACGGGTATTGACGTTGCCGCGCAGGAACTGGATTTTCAGATCCGGCCGGCGCGCCAGCAATTGCGCCTGACGGCGCAGGCTGGAGGTGCCGACCACGCTGCCGGGCGGCAGCGCATCGAGGCTGGCATAGGTGTTGGAGACGAAGGCGTCGCGCGGGTCTTCACGCTCGCAGATGCAGTACAGGCCCAGCCCTTCGGGAAAGTCCATCGGCACGTCCTTCATCGAGTGCACGGCAATGTCGGCCTCGTTTTCCAGCAGTGCGGTTTCCAGCTCCTTGACGAACAGCCCCTTGCCGCCGATCTTCGCCAGCGGCGCGTCGAGCAGCTTGTCGCCGCGGCTGACCATGGGCACCAGGCTGACCTTGAGGCCCGGATGGGCCTGTTCCAGACGGGCTTTGACATATTCGGCCTGCCACAGGGCCAGGGCGCTCTTACGGGTGGCGATGCGAATTTCGCGGGACATGAGGCAATTCCAGAAAACCGATTGCCGCAAATCATAACAGGCTCGCCCGACGCCGGCGGAAGGAGGCGGCCATAGGCCGCAGCCGGCGCGCCCTTATAGAGACTGCATCAGTTTGCGTACACCGGCCACATGACGGCGGCTGACCACCAGCGAGTCGCCGTCCAGACCTTTGAGGAACAGTTGAAAGTGGCCGAGCGGGGTGCGCTGCAGGCGCTCGATGCGCTCGCGCGCCACTAGCGCATTGCGATGGATGCGCACGAAGCGATCACCGAACTCGTCTTCCAGCGCCTTCAATGGCTCATCCAGCAGGACTTCACCGCCCTCGTGACGCAGGGTGACGTATTTGTGGTCGGCGATGAAGTAGACCACGTGATCCAGCGGAATCAGCTCGATGCCCTTGCGGGTACGGGCACTGATATGGGTACGCGGGCCACCGCCAGTCTCCGCTGCGGGACGAGTCAGCGCGGCCAACTGCACACGATTGGGCCGCTCGGCCTTTTTCAGCGCTTCGCTCAGGCTCTCAGGCCGCACCGGTTTGACCAGATAGCCCACTGCACTGACCTGGAAGGCTTCCAGAGCGAACTCATCATGAGCCGTGCAAAAGATCACCGCTGGCGGCGCTTCGCGCTCGCACAATTTGGCAGCCACCTGCAGGCCGTCGAGGCCGGGCATGCGGATATCCAGCAGGACCACATCCGGCTTGAGGCTATCAATCAGGGTCAGGGCTTCCTCGCCATTGCTGGCAGCGGGCTCCAGGACCCGGTACCCCTCGAGCTCACCGACCATGCGGCTCAGGCGCTCGCGGGCAAGGGGTTCGTCATCGACGATCAGGACATTCATATTGCTCTGGCTTCCTGCGTGAGTCTCGCACAAGGATAGCGTAGACAGCTGTAGTGACGGCCGTCACGGCGCTCCACGCTGAGACTCGCGCGCGGCCCAAAAAGTGCCGCCAGGCGCGCATCGATATTACTCAGCGCTTGCTGCGTTCCCCGTGACGGATGCTGCTCGCCCCGCTCTTCATACGGATTGCTGACACACAAGCTGAACACACCATCCTGGTAATCCGCCTCGACCCGCACCAGGCCGCCTTCGATACGCGGCGCGATGCCATAGATCAGCGCATTCTCCAACAGAGGCTGCAGGGTCAGCTGGGGAATCGGCAGATCCTCCGGCACACCTTCGACCTCCCACTGCAACTGTAGTCGCTCGCCGAGCCGATAGTGCTCGATCGATAGATATCGTTTCGCCAGTTCCAGTTCCTCCTTCCACGGCACCAGCGTGCCAGGTTTGGCCAGGCTGGCGCGAAACAGATCGGACAGATCCAGCACCGCCTGCTCGGCCTTGTACGGATCGAGCGTGACCAGGCTGGCGATGCTGTTGAGGCTGTTGAACAGAAAGTGCGGGCGAATCCGCGCCTGCAACGATTCGATCCGCGCACGCAGCTCGGCCTGCTCCTGCCGACGCCATTGGCTCTGCAGATAGAAATAGCGTAGCAGCAGTGCGGACATGATCAGGCTGATCAACGCATGACGCAGATAAAGATTCACTTCACCACTGCGCGGCAGCGGCCCACCCAGCTCGTAATAGTCGGCCACCGCCGTACAACCCAGGGTCAGCAGCACCACCAGCGCGCAGCACAGCCCCCCAGCCAACGCGGGACGCAGACGTGCCAGCAGCGGCCGCAAGCGGCAGAGCACAGCAGCCGACAGCAGCACGATCCACTGCACGAACAGTGAAGTCAGGGCCAGGCGTACCCAGTCGAACCCCGGCGTCATCGGTTCGGCGAGCACCAATACCAATACCAGCAACTCGGCCAACAGCACCATGCTCAGCAGCGCTTCGGGCTGACACAGTTCCGGGACGAAGAAGTCGTCGATAGCGGCGTTGTATTTGTTCTTGGTAGAGGATTGTCTGTGCATCGACGCAGTTTCCTTGTCGCCCTGCGAGCCGGCAAGCCAGACGGCCCCAGCCGGACAAAATAAAGCACCGAAATGCCGCCTTCAGGGCAAAATTGTGAAGCAGCCGACAACGCCATCGAACGCCCAACGGCGAACGCGCCCCGGCGAAACGCCTGCCGACCCTGTTATTATCGACGCACTTTGTCCGCCATGCCGGCCGCCGACGCGGCCGCCCGATCCAGAGCCCGAACCAGAGCAAGTGCCATGAGCAGCGAAAAAACCAACCAATCCTGGGGCGGCCGCTTCAGCGAGCCAGTCGACGCCTTCGTCGCCCGTTTCACCGCCTCGGTCGAATTCGACAAGCGCCTCTATCGCCACGACATCATGGGCTCCATCGCCCATGCCAGCATGCTGGCCAAGGTCGGCGTACTCACCGATGCCGAACGTGACGCCATCGTCGACGGCCTCAAGCAGATCCAGGGCGAGATCGAAGCTGGCCAGTTCGACTGGCGCGTCGACCTGGAAGACGTGCACATGAACATCGAGGCGCGCCTGACCGACCGCATCGGCGTCACCGGCAAGAAATTGCACACCGGCCGCTCGCGCAACGACCAGGTAGCCACCGATATCCGCCTGTGGCTGCGCGACGAGATCGATCTGATCCTGGCCGAGATCACCCGCCTGCAGCAGGGCCTGCTGGGCCTGGCCGAGGCCGAGGCGGACACCATCATGCCCGGTTTCACCCACCTGCAGACCGCCCAGCCGGTGACCTTTGGCCATCATCTGCTGGCCTGGTTCGAGATGCTTTCGCGTGACTACGAGCGCCTGGTCGACTGCCGCAAGCGCACCAACCGCATGCCACTTGGCTCGGCAGCGCTGGCTGGCACCACCTACCCGATCCAGCGTGAGATCACTGCTCAATTGCTGGGTTTCGATGCCGTTGGCGGCAACTCGCTGGACGGCGTATCGGATCGCGACTTCGCCATCGAATTTTGCGCCGCCGCCTCGCTGGCGATGATGCACCTGTCGCGCTTCTCCGAAGAGCTGGTGCTGTGGACCAGCGCGCAGTTCCAGTTCATCGACCTGCCGGATCGTTTCTGCACCGGCTCCTCGATCATGCCGCAGAAGAAGAACCCGGACGTGCCCGAACTGGTGCGCGGCAAGACCGGCCGTGTGTTCGGTGCCCTGACCGGCCTGCTGACCCTGATGAAAGGCCAGCCGCTGGCTTACAACAAGGACAACCAGGAAGACAAGGAACCGCTGTTCGACGCCGCCGACACCCTGCGTGACAGCCTGCGCGCCTTCGCCGACATGGTGCCGGCGATCAAACCCAAGCGCGAAATCATGCGCGAGGCGGCGCTGCGCGGTTTCTCCACCGCCACCGACCTGGCCGACTACCTGGTGCGCAAGGGCCTGCCGTTCCGTGACTGCCACGAGATCGTTGGCCACGCCGTTAAGTACGGCGTCGACAGCGGCAAGGACCTGGCCGAGATGAGCCTGGACGAGCTGCGCCAGTTCAGCGACCAGATCGAGCGGGACGTGTTCGCCGTGCTGACCCTGGAAGGCTCGGTGAACGCCCGCAACCATATCGGTGGCACGGCGCCGAATCAGGTGCGTGCCGCCGTGGTGCGTGGCCGCGAACTTCTCGCTACTCGCTGAGGTCGCAAAGGGGCGGCGCACGCCGCCCCTGCCAAGGCAGGCCATTCGACCAGGAGGTCACCATGCGTTACACACTCCCAACGACCCTGCTACTGAGCCTGCTGGCAACATCAGCAGTCGCGACCGAACACGACTACTGGCTAGTACAGACGAGCGTCTATACACGGCACTACAACCCCGAGCCCGATCACAACAATCACCAGCGCCTGATTGGCCTGGAACGTGGTTATGCGTCCGGCAACCTCTGGGGTGGCGCGGTCTTTCGCAACTCGTTCGACCAGAGTTCGCAGTACGCCTATGTAGGCCGACGCTTCGACAGTGACCGCCACCCGTTCTACGCCAAGCTGACTGGCGGTCTGTTACATGGTTATCGCGGTGAATATCGCGACAAGATCCCTCTCAATCATCTGGGTGTAGCACCCGCGATCATTCCTTCGTTGGGAGTGCAGAACCACGGCATGGCAGCGGAACTGGTACTGCTGGGCAACGCCGCGCTGATGGTCAACCTCGGCCTGCGCCTTTGACCGCGCCATAACGACAGATACCGCACCGCTGAGCGCTAGCAGGCCGTTGAAAAACGTAGGCGAGGCAGCCAGTGCAAGGCAAAAACAGGCGAAAAAGCGCAGTTTACGAGTTGTAAATGAGCATTTTGAGCCTGTTTTTAACGCAGCAATGGCAACGTAGGTAGTTTTTCAACAGCCTGCTAGGAGAAATCAATGCCTTTGCACATCCGCCCTGCCACCCCTGACGACGCCGAGCTGATCCTGCGTTTTATCACCGACCTGGCCATCTACGAAAAGGCCGAGCATGAGGTGAAGACCGACGCGGCCGGTATCCGCGATAGCCTGTTCGCCGAAGGCAGCACTGCCCACGGCCTGATCTGCGAGAACGGCGGCCAGCCCATCGGCTATGCGGTGTACTTCTTCAATTACTCCACCTGGCTGGGCAAGCAGGGCCTGTACCTCGAAGACCTCTACGTCAGCCCCGAGGCTCGCGGACTGGGCGCCGGCAAGGCGCTGCTGCGCCATCTGGCACAACTGGCCGTGGCGAGGGGCTGCGGTCGCTTCGAGTGGTCGGTGCTGGACTGGAACACCCCGGCGATCGACTTCTACGAATCCTTCGGCGCCCGTCCGCAGAGCGAATGGACGACCTATCGCCTCACCGGCCAGGCCTTGCTGGACTTCGCCGCAGGCTGAGCAAGCCAGCGTCTGGCCAGGGCAACACCTCTGGCCTAAGGTAATTACACCTCCACCTGCTCCAGACCATCATGCGCACACTCCTTGCACTGCTCAGCGTTATCGCCCCGGCACTGACGGCGGCGACACCGGTCACCATTCCCGTCAATGCATCCTGGCATATGCAGCTCGATGGCAAACTGCAAACACCCAATCGCCTGGTCTATGACATCGACCTGTACGACACGCCCAAGCAAACCATCACCAATCTCAAGGCGGGTGGCCGTATCGTCATCTGCTATTTCAGCGCGGGCACCTGGGAAGACTGGCGCAGCGACGCCCAGGCCTACCCCACGGCGGCGCTGGGCAAAGCATTGCCTGATTGGCCTGGCGAGCGTTGGCTCGACTATCGCCGTGACGATGTACGCCAATTGCTCGCCAAACGCCTGGACCTGGCCGTCGACAAGGGCTGCGACGCTGTCGATCCGGACAACGTGGACGGCTACAGCAATGACAATGGCCTGAGCCTGACGGAAGCCGAGCAAATAGATTTCAACCGCTGGCTGGCCAGCGAGGCGCACAGCCGCGACCTGAGCATCGGCCTGAAGAATGCCGTAGAACTGCTGCCTGAGCTTGGCGACTACTTCGACTTTGCCATCAACGAGAGCTGCTATCGCTACAACGAATGCGAGGGTTACAGTCACATGCGCAGCCAGGGCAAACCGATCTTCATCGCCGAATACCGCACCCTCAATACGAGTCTTTGCAGTCGAGCCGCGAACTCCGGCTTTCGTCTGCAATTCTTCAAAGTCAGCCTGAAGGGCGTTGGCGTCCCCTGCGACTGAGCCAGAGCCATAGCACGAGAGGAACCATGAGCCAAAACAACGAGCAAGAAGACGAAGACTTCGCCGAAGCCACCCTGATTCAGGCCATCGAAAACCAACTGGAAAGCGGTGAGCCCGCTGCAGCCAAGGCGGTTTACAACAAGCTGACGCTGGTCGGTTACGAGCGCGAGGAGATCCTCGAGCTGATGGCGCTGGTTCTGGCCCATGAAGTCGACGCCATGCTGCGCGAGGATCGCCCCTTCGATGGCACCTGGTATGAGCAGGCCCTGCGCGCCCTGCCGGAGCTGCCGGAAGAAAACTGAGCAAGGATTGATGCAGGCCACTGGCCAGACTGGCAAGCAGATTGCTACTGTCATTGCCAAACCCGACCAGGAAGGCACCGTCTTCGATGGCCTGTCAGTCGACTCGAACTCTCGCTCTGCTTGTCTTCACGCTCTGCTTGAGCGGAGCGTGGACTGCTCGAGCCGAAATGCCGCGTATTGGTGCCGAGGATGACTGGTACCCCTACACCGCTCTGCGCAATGACAGGATCGAGGGCATGTCGGCAGACATAGTCCGCGCCGCTTTCAGTGCCAGCGACACGTCCGTCGAGCTGGCGCCCTACCCCTATTCGCGCTGCATGGAGCTGGCGCGTTCAGGCAGCCTGGCAGGCTGCTTCAACGCCACGCCTGACGCGCACATCCGTGCGGAGCTCCTGTTACCGCAGGAGGTGCTGTTCAGCGACGATATTCTGCTCTGGGGCCATGCAGGGGACGCGGCAATAGATGACCTGGACACCATCCGCGACAAACGCGTGGCAGTCACCATCGGCTATACCTACGGCGAGTACTTCGACAGCTATGCAGATATCCAGCGCATTGCGGTACGGCGCGATATCAATGGCTTTCGCATGCTGCAGCGCGGGCGCGTGGACTACGTCATCGCCTTTCGCGGCACCACCGACGCACTGCTGCGCGACAACCCCGAACTGGCCGGCCAATTCAAGGCGCTGACCAGGGTACATCGCCCGCGACTCTACTTGACCTTCTCCCGCCACCACCCGCGGGCTGCTGCCTTGCTGCGCGACTTCGACGCAGGCATGCGACAGATCAGGCAGGATGGTACCTATCAACGAATTCTCGCCAACTGGCAGCTCAGCGATGGGCAGAGCTCGGCACATGGCTCTACACTGCAAGAGCGCCATAACAACAAGACGGAGTCACCATGAAGTCATTCACCGCTGACCTGATCGACGAGCTGGAAATCCTCGCCCTGTACAACCTGGACAATCATCAGGAGGGGCTAAAGGTGCACAACAACGCCTCATTCAAGGCGCAAGGCGCCATCACCCGTCTTCACGAAAAAGGCCTGGTGAGCCAAGCCGACGGCGGCTATCTGACCAGCCTGGGCATCGATGCCGCCGAGCATGCACAAGCCCTGTTGACCATTCTCTCGACCCGTCAGACCACCTCCGCTTAATCTCGGTTGCCCGCCGGCCGCCCTTAAGGGAAAGGCGCGGCGGGCGATATAGCGTCAAAGGCACTGCACTGGCGAGCCTGCCGCTGATAGGCTTGCCGCATCTGCAGTAGAGTTCGAGCATGACGCGCACGCAGGAAATACGCCCCGATATCGATGACGGCATCGACCGCAAGGTGCTGGCGCAATTGCGCGCGCGCTTTCTGCAGATCAATCAGGGCCGCCTGCAGCGGGCCATGGAGGCGCTGTCCACACGCCAGCAACTGGTCCTCAAGCTGTTGCCATTGCTGCTGCACGTCAATCATCCACTGCTGCCTGGCTATGTCTCGGCCATTACACCGGCCGGCCTCAGCGGCTTCGAGCCGGATGATGCCAGCCTCGCCGAAGTCCAGCGCCTGACCCGCTCCTTCGTCTACAAACCGCGCCGTGGCCAGGGCGCCGCGCCGCTGCATGGCCTGTTCCTGATGGGCAGCCTGGGCACCGTGGCGCAGGCCGAACAGAGCGATATGGACCTGTGGTTATGCCACTCGCCCAACCTCACGGCGCAGGAACTGCAGGACCTGCGCAAGAAGTGCGATCAACTGGAAAGCTGGGCCGCCACCCAGGGCGCTGAGGTGCATGTCTTTCTGGTCGACCCGCAGCGCTTCACCCAGGGCGCGCGCGAGGCGCAACTGACCTCCGACGATTGCGGCACCACCCAGCACTATCTGCTGCTCGACGAGTTCTACCGCACCGCCATCTGGCTAGGCGGTCGTACGCCACTCTGGTGGCTGGTGCCGGTCTACGAGGAAACACGCTACCACGACTACTGCCGCACCCTACTGAGCAAGCGCTTCGTGCGTGCCGACGACGTACTGGACCTCGGCAACCTGGCGCATATCCCACCGGAAGAGTTCATCGGCGCCGGCATGTGGCAGTTGTACAAGGGCATCGAGTCGCCCTACAAGTCGGTACTCAAACTGCTGCTGACCGAGGTCTATGCCAGCGAGCATCCCCAGGTCGAGTGCCTGGCGCTGCGTTTCAAACGGGCGGTGTTCGAAGGCCGCCTGAACCTCGACGAACTGGACCCCTACATCGTCGTCTACCGTCGCCTGGAAGAGTATCTGAGCGCGCGCGGCGATCAGGAAAGGCTGGAGCTGATTCGCCGCTGCCTGTACCTGAAGGTCAACAAAAAGGTCAGCCGCCCACCGACGCGCGGCCGCACCAAAAGCTGGCAGCGCCTGCTGCTCGAGCGCCTGACGGCGGAATGGGGCTGGCACAGCCGCCAGCTCAACGTGCTCGACAGTCGCAGCCAGTGGAAAGTGCGCCAGGTCGCCGCCGAGCGCCGCGTGCTGGTCAACGAACTGACCTACAGCTACCGCTTTCTCTCGCAGTTCGCCCGCACTGCCGAGACCGGCAGTTCACTGAACAACCGTGACCTCAACGTGCTGGGCCGGCGCCTGTATGCAGCCTTCGAGCGCAAGGCCGGCAAGGTGGAGTATATCAACCCCGGCATCGCCCCGGACCTGGCCGAAGACACCCTGACCCTGGTCCAGCACCCCAGTCCCGAGGCGCCCAACGAATACCAGTGGGCACTGTTCAACGGCAGCCTGGGCGCCCAGGAGTGGAGCGACTTTGCCCCGCTGAAGCGCTCGCGCGAACTGATCGAGCTGCTCGCCTGGTGCCATCGCAACGGCGTGATCGACAGCAGCACGCGCCTGTCGCTGCACCCAGGCAGCAGCGACCTGACCGATTTCGAACTGTCCAACCTGATCAGCAGCCTGCAGCAAAGCTTCCCCTTGCCGCAGCCCAGCGTCGAAGAAGCCGCCCTGTTGCGCGCCAGCATCCCCAGCCAGGTGCTGTTGCTGGTCAATGTCGGGGTAGACCCGCTCAGGCAGCACAGCCAGATGAACGTGCACATGACCACCGGGCGCACCGATGCGCTGGGCTATTCGGGGGTGCGCGAGAACCTGGTACTGACCCTCGATCAGGTGGTGCTCAACAGCTGGAACGAACTGCAGGTCAGCCGCCATGACGGCACCGACGCCCTGCTCGACTGCCTGCGCGACCTGCTCAACAGCCTGCCGATCGGCGGCCCGCAACCCCAGGTACAGGTGCGCTGCTACTGTCGTAATCGCGCCCAGCCGATTGCCGAACGCGTCGACGAGTTGCTGCGCGACCTGCTCAACACCCATGCCGAAGGTCGCCAGTCACGCTATCTGGTGCAGGTACGTCAGCATTACCACGTGTTGCAGCTGACACCCGGACAGGTCAGCCACGCTGCTCTGGGTGATCTGCCAGCACTGCTGGAGCACCTCGGCGCCGAGCAGGAGCTTTACAGCCCTCTGCATCTGGACCGCTATGCCCTCGATGGCGACGACCTCGCGCTGATCCTGCCCATGGGCCGCCCACAGTGCATCCAGGTGTTCTATCGCCTGCACGAAACCAGCGGCGAAGCGGAACTGACCCTGCTCGATGAACGCAATGCACTGTGGCGCCGGCGCCTGCCATTTCGCGATGAGCAGAGCCTGCTGACGCCGATCCATCGCTTCCTGCAGTCATTGCTGTATCGGCGCAATGCCATGCTGCCGCTCGATGGTGCCGACAACCAGCCGCCGCTGGAAATTCTCTACTACCAACTGCTGCCGGCGGCGCCATTACGCGCTCAGCGCCTCGAGCGCAGACCGGCGCCCGAGGCGCAGGTCAGCCACCCGTTCTACGATGTGCAGGCCATCGTCGAGCCTGGCGATGGTCGCCAGCGCCACGTCACCCTGTACTGCAATCATCGCGAGTTCTCCGAGCTGGAGTACGGCCGCGAGCTGTATCGCGCCGTGGCGCAGCACATCCTCGCCCAGCGTGCCGGTGGCGAACGCTATCCCTGCTACATCACCGACCTCGACCTGTCCGCCGTGCTGGCCGGGCAACAGGCGCAAACGGTGCATTACCTGCACTACAAGAGCGGGCTGGAAGATGCCCTCAATACGGCGCTGCAGCAGGTCTAGCCCTTCATCGGCGCATCCGGATTGTTCAGTGCATAGAGGTAGCAGCCGCCCATGCTGTGGTTGGCGGCGACACCTCCGTAACTGGCGGTGAAGGTCACCGGCAAGCCCAGGTGCTGATAGAACCAGCGATCACTGTCCGCCGGTGGCACCTCGGGCACCAGGTCGCTGTCGTTGACCAACCGGTAAGTCGGCACGGCCAGCCCATTGTAATAGCTGGCGAACGCCGGGGACGCCAGACGCGGGCTGGCAAAGTTGTAATGCTGCAGCGGCAATGCAGGCCAGCGCTGCAGCAGATCCGGCACCACCAGCGTACTCAGGGTGCTGCCCAGGCTGTGACCACAGGCCCAGAGCCGCGCCTGCGGCTGCAAGCCGTCCAGTGCCAGCAGAGCCTGGTCACGCAACGAGGTGTAGAGTTTCAGAAAGCCGTCGTGCACCAGACCCGCCCCAGCCTGCCAGGGGTAGTCGCGCTGATCCAGGTCGAGGTCATCGAGCCAGTCCTGCACCGACTCGGTGCCGCGAAACACCAGGTAGCAATCACCCTGCGGATCCCGCGCGGCGAAGCCGAAGGGCTCGGACTCATTGAACACATGCCACTCGCTGAGCACGCTCCAGATCGGCGCGGAAAGCTGCCAGCCTTCCAGATCAGGCTGTTGCCAATGAAAGTGCTCGGGCGTACGCGGGCACTGCTGCGCCAGCCATTGCTCGTACTGGTCGTAGGCGGCCATCAGCAGCTCGGCGCAAAGCAAGGCGCGCGACAACTGGTAGGACGGCGGGAAATACAGCGGCAGACTCGGCATGGCGAGGCCTCCTTGCCATTAGCGGAAACCTCACTCTAGCCCAGCCTGGGGAAAGGCGTCAGCGGTCGTATTCGCCCGCTGCTTCCGGCTGGTATTCGACTTCCAGCAGGGTCAATTTGAGCTGCTTGCCGCCCGGCGCCGGCCAGTCGATGTGCTGGCCGACGGACAGACCGAGCAAGGCGCTGCCGACTGGCGCGAGGATGCTGACCTTGCCTTCGCCACCGGCATCCTGCGGGTAGACCAGGGTCAGGTGATAGTCCTTGCCGCTGCTCTCCTCGCGGCAGTGTACGCGCGAATTCATGGTCACCACACCAGCCGGCACCTCGTCGTGCCCCACCACTTCGGCACGATCCAGCTCAGCCTGCAGCGCCTGGGCGCCAGGACCGAACTCGTCCAGGCTGTCGAGCAGGCGCTCCAGACGCTGCAGATCGAGGCGAGTAATGGTGATGGTCGGTGAGCTGTTCATGATGCCGGGCGGACTCCTTGCGTAAACCGTAAAAAAGCAAAACCCCGCCCGAAGGCGGGGTTCAGCTGAATGTTCTGTCGACCCTAACACAGCCGGACAAATAAACAAGACCGCCGGATCAGTGCGCCCGTTTGCGCTCGCGCAACCGCTGCTCGGCGGCCTGGCAGATCAAGCGGCGCCGCGCGTTATCGGCCGCGCCCCAGTCGAGAATCTCCTGCAGGGTACGACCGCAACCGAGACACTGCTCGTGCTCGTCGAGGCAACACTGGCGCCGGCACGGCGAAGCCAGCGGCGCCACGTTCGGCTCAGAGCTCATCGAACTCCAGCTCGGCGCCCGACTGCTCGAGCGTGATGCGTACCAGCATTTCACCCAGCTGTTCGTCGCTGGTATCGCAGATCCAGCGGCCGTCGGCCTCGTCGTAGTCGAAGTGGAAGCCACCGGAGCGCGCGGCCAGCCACAGCTGACGAATCGGCTCCTGACGGCTGAAGATCAGCTGGCTGCCATTGTCGAAACGCACCGTCAGCACACCGGCGCTGTTTTCCAGATCGACGTCCAGACCGCTGTCGTCGAAGATGTCCTCCACCGCCTGCTGGGTGGCATCGACCAGATCGTGAAAGCGGGCTTCGCTCAGGCTCATCGGGGTGTCCTCACTAGATGCAGCGACTGCAGAAAAATTAGGCGATAACGCAAGACCAGGCTAGCGGCCTAGGCGCAAAGGTGGCGACGGTACTCGCCCGGACTCGTTCCCGTCCAGCGACGAAATGCGCGCGCCAGCGAACCCGGCTCGCTGAAACCGACCAGAAAGGCGATTTCCGCCAGCTCCAGTGCGGGATCTCGCAGGTAGTGCAGCACCAGCTGCTGGCGGGTTTCGTCGACCAATTGGCTGAACGACAGCCCGCCCTCACGCAGACGCCGCTGCAAGGTCCTTGGGCTCAGCGCCAGGGCAGCGGCGATGGCCTCCAGATCAGGCCCCTGCTCCGGCAACTGGCGCGCCAGCTCCAGGCGCGCGCGATCGAGCACGCTGTTGCCCTGATTGAGCTCGGCCAGCAGGCGATCAGCGTAGGCATCGAGCATGCCACGCACCTGGGCGTCGGCCTGGTTCAGCGGCGCCGCGAGCAAACGTTTGGGAAAGATCAGGGCATTGTCGGGTTGATCGAACAGCACCGGGCAGCGAAAGATGCGCGCGTGCTCAGAGGTATCCGCCGGCGCCGGATGCTGGAAGCGCACCTCGGTCGGCGCAATATCCAGGCCGCTGATCCAGCGTCCAAAACTGACCCAGCCGGCCAGGGTTTCTTCACTCAGCTGGCGCTGCTGCTGCGCCAGCAACGGCTGCCAGCTGTGGGCGACCAGCGGCTCGCTGTCGGGCCGAGCGGGCTCGTCGTCGAGCACGACCAGCCCCAGGTTGCCAACCAGCGAGGCATAGCGCGCCTGGCGATGCAGCGCGTCAGCCAGGGTTGCGCAGCTCATGATCAGGTAACCGAGCACGCCGTAATAACCCGGCCGCACCGATTCCCCCAGATGCAGGCCCAGATCCGGGTCACCGGTCAGACGCACGCCTTCGCCCAGCAGCGTCAGGTAAGCACTGGCCGCGATGCGCTGATCGCGCTGGCTCAGGGCTTCAGGGCTGAGCTGGGCATGGGCGAGCAGCACGTCGGCCGCCACCCCCTGGCGCTGCAGGTGTTCGATCAAGCCTTGCAGGTAGGCCACCGAGACCGAGCCGGCCAGAATCGCGGGATTGTCCATCGAGGCTCCTCGTTACTCGCCGCATGCTAACCCAAGCCGGCACGAATGCCTTCGGCACACACGCCAGATGCAGACGCAAATCGAGCCAGCGCCCCGCCAGGCGGGCGCCGGGCGCATAGGCAAGGTGGCAGGGGGTCGGTATACTCCGGCGCAATTCACGCTTATTTTCAAGGACTGTCCCATGAAGCGACTGACCCTCGCGCTCCTCGCCGCCGTTTGCCTGCTGGCTGGCTGCGGTCAGAAGGGCCCGCTGTACCTGCCGGGCGACGACAACGCCGGCAACAGCCGAGACCGTTTCGAACTCTGACAGGAGCTGCCCCATGGAAGCCTTCAACTACCGCGACGGTGAGCTGTTCGCGGAAGGCGTTGCCTTGTCCGCGCTGGCCCAGCGCTTCGGCACGCCCACCTACGTCTATTCCCGCGCCCATATCGAAGGGCAGTACCGCGCCTATGCCGATGCCCTGGCCGGCATGCCGCACCTGGTCTGCTTCGCGGTCAAGGCCAACTCCAATATCGGCGTGCTGAACGTATTGGCGCGCCTCGGTGCCGGCTTCGACATCGTCTCCAGCGGTGAGCTGGAGCGCGTCCTGGCCGCCGGTGGCGAGCCTAGCCGCATCGTCTTCTCCGGCGTTGGCAAGAGCCGCGACGACATGCGCCGCGCGCTGGAAGTCGGCGTGCACTGCTTCAACGTCGAGTCCAGCGTCGAGCTGGAGCGCCTGCAGAAGGTCGCTGCCGAACTGGGCGTCAAGGCGCCCGTCTCGCTGCGGGTCAATCCGGACGTGGACGCCGGCACCCACCCGTACATTTCCACTGGCCTCAAGGAAAACAAGTTCGGCATCGACATCGAGCAGGCCGAGGCGGTCTACGCCCGCGCTGCCGAGCTGCCGAACCTGGAAGTGATCGGCGTCGACTGCCACATCGGTTCGCAGTTGACCACCCTCGAACCCTTCCTCGATGCCCTGGATCGCCTGTTGCTGCTGGTCGACAAGCTGGCCGCGCGCGGTATCACCATCAAGCATCTGGATCTCGGTGGTGGCCTTGGCGTGCAGTACCGCGACGAGCAGCCGCCGCTGGCCGGCGACTACATCACCGCCGTGCGCAAACGCCTGCAAGGTCGCGACCTGGGCCTGGTGTTCGAACCGGGCCGCTTCATCGTCGCCAACGCCGGCGTGCTGCTGACTCAGGTGGAATACCTCAAGCACACCGAGCACAAGGACTTCGCCATCGTCGATGCGGCGATGAACGATCTGATCCGCCCCGCCCTGTATCAGGCGTGGATGGACGTGTCGCCGGTGCAGCCGCGTGAAGGCGAGTCGCGTAACTACGACCTGGTCGGACCGATCTGCGAGACCGGCGACTTCCTGGCCAAGGATCGTCAGTTGGTGCTGGCCGAGGGTGACCTGCTGGCCGTGCGCTCGGCAGGCGCCTATGGCTTCGTCATGAGCTCCAACTACAACACCCGCGGCCGCGCCGCCGAGGTGCTGGTGGATGGCGAACAGGCTTATGAAGTGCGTCGTCGCGAGACAGTCCAAGAGCTCTATGCCGGCGAAAGCCTGCTGCCGGCCTGAGGGCGACGTCATGCTATTGCGCTTTACCAAGATGCACGGCCTGGGTAATGACTTCATGGTCCTCGACCTGATCAGTCAGCACGCCCACGTGCAACCCAAGCATGCCAAACAATGGGGCGACCGCCACGTCGGCGTCGGTTTCGACCAACTGCTGATCGTCGAGCCGCCGAGTCACCCGGATGTCGACTTCCGTTACCGCATCTTCAACTCCGACGGCTCGGAAGTTGAGCAGTGCGGCAACGGCGCGCGCTGCTTCGCCCGCTTCGTGCTGGACAAGCGCCTGACCACCAAGAAGGTCATTCGCGTCGAGACCAAGAGCGGCATCATCGAGCTGCGCGTGCAGAACGATGGCCAGGTCTGCGTCAACATGGGCGCACCGCGCCTGCAGCCGGAACAGGTGCCGTTCCAGGCCGACCAGGCCGCGCTGACCTATCGCGTCGACGTCGAGGGCCAGAGCGTCGAGCTGGCCGTGCTGTCGATGGGCAATCCGCATGCGGTGCTGCGCGTCGACAACGTTGATGACGCACCGGTGCATACGCTCGGGCCGAAGCTGGAACACCACCCGCGCTTCCCGCAGCGGGTCAATGTCGGCTTCCTCCAGGTGCTTGACCGCAAGCATGCGCGCCTGCGCGTGTGGGAGCGTGGTGCCGGCGAAACCCTGGCCTGCGGCACCGGCGCCTGCGCGGCGGCCGTTGCGGCCATTCGCCAGGGCTGGATGGATTCGCCCGTGCAACTGGAACTGCCAGGCGGCAAACTGTCCATCGAATGGGCAGGCGAGGGTCAGCCGGTTATGATGACCGGGCCCGCTGCCCGCGTATACGAAGGACAGGTTCGCCTATGACCGACCAGCAGGATTCGCCCAAACCGCTCGATTCGGAAACGGTCGCGGCCTATCTGCGCCTGCACCCGGAGTTCTTCATCGACCATGAAGAACTGATCCCCGAGCTGCGTATTCCGCACCAGCCCGGCAACGCCGTGTCGCTGGTAGAACGCCAGGTCAAACTGCTGCGCGAGCGCAACATCGAGATGCGCCACCGCCTTGGCCAGTTGATGGACGTGGCGCGCGACAACGACCGCCTGTTCGACAAGACCCGCCGCCTGGTGCTGGACCTGCTCGATGCCGGCAGCCTCGAGGAAGTGGTCGGTGTGGTCGAAGACAGCCTGCGCCATGAATTCCAGGTGCCCTTCGTCGGCTTGATCCTGTTCAGCGACAACAAGCTGCCGGTCGGCCGCTCGGTCAGCTCGGCCGAAGCGCATCAGCAGGTCGGCGGCCTGCTCAGCGGCGGCAAGACCATCTGCGGCGTATTGCGCCCGCACGAGCTGGAGTTTCTCTTCGGCAAGGAAGACGCGCCGCAAGTCGGCTCCGCCGCCGTGGTCAGCCTCAACCATCAGGGCCTGCATGGCATTCTCGCCATCGGCAGCACCGACCCGCAGCACTACAAGAGTTCGCTCGGCACCTTGTTCCTCGGCTATATCGCCGAAGTACTGGCACGTGTCGTGCCAGGTTTCTCCACACCGCTGCGTTCGGTACGCTAGGTCGTGTAGGGTGGATGACGAAGCTCATCCACCATTGGCCCGCTCGGAACCCGGCACGTGACACTTGAAGCCCACCTCGACGCATACATCGAACACCTGCGCCGCGAGCGCCAGGTGTCGACGCATACCCTCGACGGCTATCGCCGTGATCTCGGCAAGGTGCGGGCATTCTGCGAAGCCGAAGGCCTGAGCGACTGGGCCGGGCTGGACACACGTAACCTGCGCCGCCTGGTCGCCCGCCTGCATCAGCAGGGCCTGGCAAGCCGCAGCCTGGCGCGCCTGCTCTCGGCCACCCGCGGCCTCTATCAATATCTGTTGCGTGAAGGCCTGTGCCGTCACGATCCGGCGACCGGCCTGAGCCCGCCAAAACGCGAGCGCCGCCTTCCCCGCACCCTGGACGCCGACCGCAGCGCGCAACTGCTCGACGGCGCGGTGGAGGACGACTTCATCGCCCGCCGCGATCAGGCCATGCTCGAGCTGTTCTATTCCTCGGGCCTGCGTCTGTCCGAGCTGGTCGGACTCGATCTAGACGGCCTGGACCTGCCCGCCGGTCTGGTACGTGTGCGCGGCAAGGGCAACAAGGTGCGCGAACTGCCGGTCGGCAGCCTGGCGCGACAGGCACTGGAGCAGTGGCTGCCACTGCGCAAACTGGCCAACCCTGGAGACGGCGCGGTATTCATCAGCCAACAGGGCCGTCGCCTCGGGCCGCGCGCGGTGCAGCTGCGCGTGCGCCAGGCCGGCGTGCGCGAGCTGGGCCAGCATCTGCATCCACACATGCTGCGCCACAGCTTCGCCAGCCATATGCTGGAGTCCTCGCAGGATCTGCGCGCGGTGCAGGAGCTGCTCGGCCATGCCGACATCGCCACCACGCAGATCTACACCCACCTGGACTTCCAGCACCTGGCCAATGTCTATGACCAGGCCCATCCACGCGCCAAGCGCAAAGGCGGTTCCGAATGAGCATTGAACTGATCACCTTCGACCTCGACGACACCCTGTGGGACGTCACTCCGGTGATGCAGGATGCCGAAGCCGCCCTGCGCAATTGGCTGGCCCTGCATGCACCGCGCCTGGGCGCGGTGCCGGTCGAGCATCTGTGGGCGGTCCGCAGCCGTCTGCTCGACGCCGAGCCGATGCTCAAGCATCGCCTCAGCGAGCTGCGCCGGCGCATTCTGTTTCACGCCCTGGAAGACGCCGGCTACCCGCACAGCGAGGCGCAGACGCTGGCCGAAGCAGGATTCCAGGTCTTTCTCAGCGCCCGCCATCAGGTCGAACTGTTCACCGAGGTACATCCGACGCTGGAGGCCTTGGCCGAGCGCTTCATGCTCGGGGTGATCACCAATGGCAATGCCGACGTGCGGCGCCTGGGTCTGTCGGATTACTTCCAGTTCGCCCTGTGCGCCGAAGAACTGGGCATCGGCAAACCCGACCCGAAACCTTTCCGTGAAGCGCTCAGCCGCGCAGGCGGCGTGGCGGCCGAGCGCGCCGTGCATATCGGCGATCATCCCAGCGACGATATCGCCGGTGCTCAGGCAGCCGGCATGCGTGCGATCTGGTTCAACCCGCAGGGCCGAGCCTGGGAAGGTGAGACGACACCAGACGCGCAAATCAGCAGCCTGGCAGAGCTGCCCGCGTTGCTGGGCAGTTGGATGCGTTAATCCAGCCCCCTTGTAGGAGCCCGCTTGCGGGCGATCAGGACGACCGCAAGTGGATCGCCCGCAAGCGGGCTCCTACGAGATGCCGGCGCGGGCATACTGCGCCCCCCGTGATCTGCGCCGCCCCGGATTGCCGCCAGGGATGGCGGACACAAAAAACCCGCCACAGGGGCGGGTTCCTTGTAGCTAGCCGTCCTCAGATGGGGCGGCTGCCGTATTTGCTGTCGGGCTTCTTGGGTGGGTCGGCGACCACATTGGGCTCCACCTCCTGCACCTTGCCACCACGGGAGAGAAACTCTTCCATGGCACGCGCCAGGGCATCGCGCTCCTTCTGCTTGGCTTCGATGCTGGGCAGCTCATCGACTTCAACGGCTTTGGCCTTGCTCTTCTTGCCGCTGGCTACGACCGCACCATCGCCTTCATCGTCGCCGCTGTCGCCGTCATCGGCAGCAGCCAGCTCCTCACCATCGTCCTCGTCAGCCCCGTCCAGATCGTCTTGTTCCAGGTCTTCGTCGCTCATGTTCAACCTCATGACTTGCGAAAAGCAGGTTAGTTATAGCCCAGTCGCGCGATGTACACCGCTCGACCGGAAAAAATTCAAATAGCCTCACCATGCAAGGTCGCCACCACTCGCCGAGCACCGCCATGATCGCGATGCTCACCAAGGTAGATCCCCTGCCAGGTACCAAGCGCCAGCCGTCCCTGCTGTATCGGCAGCTGTAGCTGAAAGCCCAGCAGACTGCCCTTGAAGTGCGCCGGCAAATCATCCGGCCCTTCGTAATCGTGCTCGTAGCCCGCCTCCCCCTGCGGCACCAGACGGTTGAAGAAGCGCTCGAAATCGCGGCGCACCGCGGGATCGGCGTTCTCGTTGACCGTCAGCGATGCCGAGGTGTGCTGCAGCCACAGATGCAACAGACCAACACGTACCTGCGCCAGTTCCGGCAATGCTGCCAGCACTTCTTCGGTCACCAGATGAAAACCGCGCTCACGCGGGCGCAGACTGATGATGCGTTGCTGCCACATGCCGCTCTCACTCTCGATGACTCCAGCGCGCGCATTCTAGCGTGCTGCCAGAAAAAACAAAGGGCGCCCGAAGGCGCCCTTTGCGATTTACCGGAGGATCACTTGTTGGTGAATTCCGGGTAGGCCTCCATACCGCACTCGGCGATATCCACACCTTCGTATTCTTCTTCTTCGCTGACGCGCAGACCGATCACCGCCTTGATGATGCTCCAGACGATCAGGCTGGCGATAAATACCCAGGCGAAGATGCTGCCGATACCCAGCAACTGAGCACCCAGCGAAGCATCGCTGTTGGTCAGGCAAACAGCCAGCAGACCCCAAATGCCGACCACACCGTGTACGGAGATGGCACCAACCGGATCGTCGATCTTGACCTTGTCCAGACCGAGGATGGCGAACACCACCAGCACACCACCCACGCCGCCAATCAGAGTCGCCTGCAGGCCGCTCGGGGTCAGCGGTTCGGCGGTGATGGCCACCAGGCCAGCCAGGGCACCGTTGAGCGCCATGGTCAGGTCAGCCTTGCCGAACAGGATGCGGGCAACGATCAGCGCGGCAATCAGGCCGCCGGCGGCTGCCATGTTGGTGTTGACGAACACCTGGGCAACGGCGTTGGCGTCTTCGATGGTGCTCATCTTCAGCTGCGAGCCGCCGTTGAAGCCGAACCAGCCCATCCACAGGATGAAGGTGCCGAGCGTCGCCAGCGGCAGGTTGGCACCCGGAATGGCGTTGACCTGGCCGTTGGCGCCGTACTTGCCTTTACGTGCACCGAGCAGCAGCACACCAGCCAGAGCGGCGGTAGCACCCGCCATGTGAACCACACCGGAGCCTGCGAAGTCGAGGAAGCCTGCTTCGTTGAGGAAGCCCGAGCCCCATTTCCAGAAACCCTGAACCGGGTAGATGAAGCCGGTCATGACCACGGCGAAAGCCAGGAAGGCCCACAGCTTCATGCGCTCGGCAACGGCACCGGACACGATCGACATACAGGTCGCGGCAAACACGATCTGGAAGAAGAAGTCCGAACGCGCCGAGTAGTACGGTGCATCATCTCCACCGGCCAGCACCGCTTCGCTGGTGTTCTCGTCACCGATCAGGAAGCCCAGGCTTGGCAGAATGCCGCCTTCCGGGCTGGAGTACATGATGTAGTAGCCAACCAGCAGATACATCACGCTGGCGGTGGCATACAGCGCCACGTTCTTGGTCAGGATCTCGGTGGTGTTCTTGGCACGCACCAGGCCGGATTCGAGCATGGCAAAACCTGCTGCCATCCACATCACCAGGGCACCACAGATCAGAAAGTAGAAGGTATCGAAGCCGTACTGCAATGCAGTCAATGCTGTGTTATCCATTTTTCACCTCTTGCCGGCGCTTTCGTTGTGCGCTGTTCGGTTGAAACGTCCGGGTTGGCTCAGGACGCGTTCCGCATGCTTTACAGGTCGTTGCCACGCTCGTTCTGGATCACCGGAACCCCTGCCGCCGCAAGGTGACCTGGTATTCCCATCACTAGGCGAGCGCGAGACCCGAAGAGGATCTGGCACAGCAGAGCGGCGAGGGCATCGCCTGCTCCGGCATTGGCCCTCGAAAACGGCATGTGAGCAGAATTCGAGGACAAAAGGGCTCCTAGCCCTGCGAAAGTTCGCAGAGTCATGGGTTTACTCCTGGGGCGTGGGGTTCGGAGGCTTGTTAGATCGCGTCGGTATCGGTTTCGCCGGTACGAATACGGATCGCCTGTTCCAGGTTGACTACGAAAATCTTGCCGTCACCGATCTTGCCGGTGTTGGCAGCCTTGGTGATGGCCTCGATCACACGATCGAGCTGATCGTCAGCGATGGCCACGTCGATCTTCACCTTGGGCAGAAAATCGACCACATACTCGGCTCCGCGATACAGCTCGGTATGGCCTTTCTGACGGCCGAAGCCCTTGACCTCGGTGACGGTAATGCCCTGCACGCCGATCTCCGACAGTGACTCGCGCACGTCGTCCAGCTTGAACGGCTTAATGATGGCAGTGACTAGTTTCATGAAACTTTCTCCCGTGAAAGGTGGACATGCCCCAGGAATTGCGAACCCGGGCCAAGTCTAAGCGCAGTGTCTGGCTTTTGTAATGCACCGACCGCTCCAGCCTGGCGTGATCGATACCCACCAACCGCTCCCGACGAAACACTCCCCCGCTTCGCCTGCAGCACCAGAACTGCATCGGTGCATGCGTCGCTGGGGTCTAAGCAGAAAGCTTGCCAGCTCACGCAAAAGCGCTATCTATCAAGCCTTTAACAGCTTCCAGCCACGGTGACCGGCCATTCACGTCGAATGCAACGCACAAACTTGGTGCATTAGCATATTGATTAATGCTCAAAAATCGTGCAATCCGTGTTAGACCGCCCCGCCGGTGGCTGCGTGCTACACTGCCGACCGTCTGTTTACGGAACCTGATCATGCTGCCGCCGAAAGCCTTGCTCGACACTCTCAGTAGCCACGCCTCGCGTATTTTCAGCGGCGACAGCCCGCTGCCTCGCGCCGAACTGGAAGCGCAGTTCAAAGCCCTGCTGCAGAGCGGCTTCAGCAAGCTCGATTTGGTCAGCCGGGAAGAGTTCGACAGCCAGATGGTGGTTCTCGCGCGCACCCGCGCTCGCCTTGAAGCGTTGGAAGCCAAGGTCGCGGAACTGGAAGCCAAGCTCACCGCCGTAGACTGAGGTTATGTTGTAGGAGCGGCTTTAGCCGCGACAGGCTTCGCGACCGCAGCCGCTCCTACAGGCACTGCACCCCACTTGATCAAGGAGCGATCATGTCCCTGGCCATCGTTCACAGCCGCGCCCAGGTCGGTGTAGAAGCACCGGCCGTCACCGTCGAGGCGCACCTGGCCAACGGCCTGCCCTCTCTGACCCTGGTGGGTCTGCCGGAAACCGCAGTCAAGGAGAGCAAGGATCGCGTACGCAGCGCCATCCTCAATGCTGCCTTCGAGTTCCCCAGCAAACGCATCACCTTGAATCTTGCGCCTGCAGATCTGCCAAAAGACGGTGGTCGCTTCGACCTCGCCATCGCCTTGGGGATTCTCGCGGCCAGCGGCCAGGTACCAGCTCAATCGCTGGATGAATACGAATGCCTGGGCGAGCTGGCGCTATCAGGCGCGGTGCGTCCCGTGCAAGGCGTATTGCCGGCTGCCCTGGCCGCACGCGCAGCCGGACGCACCCTCTTGGTGCCGCAGGCCAATGCCGAAGAGGCCAGCCTGGCCTCGGGGTTGAAGGTAATCGCAGTCGAGCACTTGCTGCAGATCGCTGCGCACCTGAACGGCAGCGACCCTCTCGAACTCTACGCGGCCCAGGGCCTGCTCAGGCAGAGCCTGCCCTATCCGGATCTGGCCGAAGTGCAGGGCCAGTTGGCCGCCAAACGGGCGTTACTGGTAGCGGCCGCCGGCTCGCACAATCTGCTGCTCAGCGGCCCACCCGGCACAGGCAAAACCCTGCTGGCCAGCCGCCTGCCAGGCCTGCTACCTGCGCTTGACGAAAACGAGGCGCTGCAGGTAGCCGCGATCCATTCGGTGGCCAGCCATACGCCTCTGCAGCACTGGCCGCAGCGACCCTTTCGCACCCCGCACCACAGCGCCTCCGGCCCGGCATTGGTGGGTGGCGGCAGTCGCCCGCAGCCTGGCGAAATAACCTTGGCCCATATGGGCATCCTGTTCCTCGATGAGCTACCGGAATTCGACAGGAAAGTGCTGGAAGTGCTGCGCGAACCACTGGAAAGCGGCCACATCGTCATCGCACGAGCCCGCGACAAGGTGCGCTTTCCCGCTCGTTTTCAGCTCGTTGCCGCCATGAACCCCTGCCCTTGCGGCTACCTCGGCGACCCGAGCAATCGCTGTCGCTGTACCCCGGAGCAGATCCAGCGCTACCGCGCCAAGTTGTCGGGCCCGCTCCTTGATCGCATCGACCTGCACCTGACGGTCGCCCGCGAAACCACAGCCCTGAATACCCCGCCGCAGGATGGCGAAAGCACTGCGCAGGCAGCAGCCAAGGTGGCGCAGGCACGTGAGCGGCAATTGCAACGCCAGGGCGTGGCCAACGCCTTTCTCGACCTACCCGGTCTGCGCCAACACTGCGCATTGAGCGACACGGATCGCCAGTGGCTGGAAAGCGCCTGCGAACGTCTCGGCCTGTCACTACGCGCCGCGCACCGAGTGCTCAAGGTGGCGCGCACGCTGGCAGATCTGGCGGAGCAGCAGCAGATCAGCCGGGAACATCTGGCCGAAGCGCTGCAGTATCGCCCCACCGCGGGATGAATCAGCGGAAGCGCTCGACCTCCTGACGCAGTTGAGCGGCCAGGCGATCCAGCTCGCGCGCGGTATCGGCCAGGTTGGCCACCACTTCACGCTGCTCGCCATTGGCCTCGGCGATGCTCTGCAGGTTGGCGCTGAGCACGGTCGCAGTGCTGCTCTGCTCGCTGGTAGCGGTGGTGATGGCGGCGAATTGCTCGCCGGCCTCGGCGCTCTGCTCACTGATCTGCGCCAGCACCGCAGCCACCTTGGCATTACGCTCCAGGCCATCCTGCATCAACTGTCGGCCGTGCTCCATGGTGGCGATGGCGCTGCTGGTCTCGCTCTGGATGCTGCCGATCATGGTGGAAATCTCGTTGGTCGCCTCACGGGTGCGTCCAGCCAGGTTGCGCACTTCATCGGCGACCACGGCAAAACCACGCCCCTGCTCGCCCGCACGCGCAGCTTCGATGGCAGCATTGAGCGCCAGCAGGTTAGTCTGGTCGGCAATCGCGGTAATCACGCTGACGATACCGCCGATCTCCTGGGAACGCTGACCGAGGCCGTTGATCACCGTGGAGGTCTGCTCAAGGGCTTCGGCAATCTGCACCAGCGCCTCGGAGGCCTGATCCATCGAGGTACGGCCAATGCGCGTCTGCTCGGCATTGGCACTGGCCAGGCGCTCGGTGTTGCGCATGTTGTCGGCGATGTTCTGCGAAGTGGCGCTGAACTCCTCCACCGCGCCGGCCATGCTGCTGATCTCGCCCGACTGCTGATCGATGCCCTGGTAGGCATCGCGCGACAGCGTGGACATCCCCTGCGAGCGCGCGCTGACATCCTGAGCGGCGCTGCGAATACCCGCCACCATGCTTGCCAGCGCCTCGCCCATGCGGTTGAAGCTGCGCGCCAGCTCACCGATCTCATCGCCGCTGGACTGCGCCATGCGCGCACCAAGATCACCGGCACCGAGCGCCTGCGCCTGCTGTACCAGATCGCCCAGAGGGCGCAGTTTGCGGCGCAGCAGCCAGACCACGGCGATCACCGCCAGCAGCAGGGTCAGTGCGCTACCGATAGCCAGCTGGGTACCGACACGCCAGGTAACGGCCTGAATTTCCTCGCGCGGCATGCTCGCCAGCACCATCCAGGGTCCGCCAGTAAAGGGCATGGCGACGCTGTAGAATTCATTCTGGCCATCGTTCCAGAAACCGCCGTCCCCCGAGTGAGCGATCAGCTCGCCGAGGGCTGCCGGCAGTGTATCCAGAGCGCCAGTGCCAGCGGGCTTGACCAGCCACTTGCCGTGCTCGTCGAGCAGGGCAAGTGAACCCGTTTCGCCAATCCGAAATTCGCTCAGTTTTTTGAATTGCAGCTTCTGCGCATCGGTGTAGTCGAAGCCGACGAACAGCACGGCAATGACCTGCCCACTGCCATCACGCACGGGGGTGTACTGGGTCATGTAGTTGCGGTCGAAGAGCAAAGCGCGGCCCACGTAATTCTGCCCGGCCAGCAGGCGCTGATAGGCCGGGTGCTGGTGATCAAGCGCCGTTCCCAGAGCACGAGTACCATCCTGCTTGGTCAGCGAGGTGGTGATGCGAATGAATTCGCTACCGTCACGCACGAATACCGTGGCCACACCCGCAGTCATGCGCGTGAAGTCATCAACCTCGGTGAACTCGTTGTTCAAGCGCGTAGCGCCCAGGTAAAGCGCAGGTGTCTGCAGGCTGCCGACGCTCACACGCTCTTCACTGCGTACCTGCAGCCCTGTGCTGAAGCGCTGTTCGAACAATCCAGCCAGACGCTGCGTGCTCTCACGCAAGCTGCCGTGGAAGGTTTCGAGCTGGTCGGCCAGCAGCCCCGCCTCGCTGCCCAGGTGCTTTTCGCGAGTGACCAGATTGGCCTCGTTGAGTGAGCGCAGGGCAAACAGCGTGCTGACGCCGATCAGCAGCACCAGCACCAAAGCCAGCATGGCAGCCAGTTGCAGGGCTATACGAGAGCGAGGAGGATTCATTAGGACTCCAGGTGTGCGCCCATGGGCATATGGGCATATGGGCATATGGGCAGATAACTCAGGCAATTTCGATACCACCCAGCCGTCATATGACTCGGCGAAAGGGCGCGAGGATACTTGAGCATTCAGCTCGGTCAATATCCAAGCGCCATAAGGCCGTCATTTATTATCAAAACAGTGTTACAGAGTGATGATTGATAGGTTTTATCGATCACTAAATAGATGCTGGCACTCATACCCACAGAGAGCAGCCTGGCCACACTACAGTCGGCCTGCCCGGTCTTGGATGGCCGTCAGCGCCCTGAGCGCTGGCCATGACCGTTCAGCGCAAACGCTCGACCCCGGGCAGTGCCAGCGCGGCGACCTCCGCCAGCAAGTAGTCACGCAAACGCTGCAGACGTGTCTGCGCACGATGTCCACGCGGCCACACCATATAGTAGCTGTCGCCACTGAATACCGCCGTCGGCCAGGGCACGCCGAGCCGGCCGGCATTCACGTCCTCGGCCACCATCAGCAGATCACCAATGGACACGCCATAGCCGCGTGCCGCCGCAACGATGCCCAATTCGAGCATGTCGAACAGCTGCCCGGTCTTCAGCGGCACCTGTTCGATCAGGCCTGTAGCCTGCAGCCAGCGCCGCCAGTCGCGGCGATCCGGCGTCGGGTGCAGTTGCTCCGCCGCGCGCAGCCGCGCCAGCGACCAGGGGCCGGCCTCAGAATCGCCGGCAGCGCACACCGGAATCAGCCACTCCTCGAACAGCAGCACGCTCTCCCACTCATCTGGGAACTGACCGTCGGACAGCAGCACCGCGCAGTCGAAGGGTTCATGGCGGAAGTCGACCTTGTCCACGTCCATCCAGGCACTGGTGAGCTGCACTTCGCTGTCCGGGTTGGCCAGACGAAAGTGCGACAGGCGCGCCAACAGCCAACGCATGGTCAGGGTCGACGGTGCCTTCAGACGCAGCACCTCATCGTCGGCGTGCAAGACAGCGCTGGCACGCTCCAGTGCATCGAAACCCTCACTCAGCCCCGGTAGCAGGGCGCGGGCCGGATCGGTCAGGTGCAGGCTGCGACCACGGCGCTCGAACAGACGGCAGGCGAAGTACTCCTCCAGCGTGCGGATATGCCGACTCACCGCGCTCTGGGTGATGGCCAGCTCTTCGGCGGCGCGCGTGAAGGAGGCATGCCGGGCTGCAGCCTCGAAGGCGCGCAGGGCGTAAAGCGGTGGCAAACGACGACTCACCGCATCGAACCATGAGTTTTAATCATGCCTGGCATGGCTATTTTCCTTTTGTGAGCAATCGACGAGAACCACAGAATAGCGGTCATTGCTCATTCCCCGACAGCCTGGGGATGCTTACCCTGCCGAAGTTTTACTCATCATGAAGAATTCCCTTGGCCACGAGCTGGGTGCGCTGCTGCGTCTGGCCGGCCCGCTGATCTCCGCACAGCTGGCCCACGCGCTGATGATTTTCACCGACACGCTGATGATGGCCATGCTCGGCCCGCAGCAGTTGGCCGGTGGTGCATTGGGTGCCACCTGTTATTTCATCTTCTCGATCTTCTGCACCGGGGTGATCGCCGCGGTGGGCAGCCTGATCGCCATCCGCCATGGCGCGGGCGATCCGGCAGGTATCACGCGCCTGATCCAGAACGGCCTGTGGCTGGCCATGCTGCTGGGCGTAGCCAGTGCGCTGTGCCTCAACAGTCTGGGGCCGCTGCTGCCGCATCTGGGTCAGGACCCAGGCGCGGCCGGCCAGGCCATGGAGTTCCTGCGCCCACTGTCGCTGGCCCTGCCTGGCTACCTGTGCTTCATGGCGCTGCGCGGCTTCACCAGTGCCATTGGTCACCCTGGCCCGGTGATGGCTATCAGCATCGCCGGTACCATCGCCAACTTTGTCATCAACTATGCGCTGATCAAGGGCTGGTTCGGCCTGCCCAGCCTGGGCCTGAGCGGCATCGGCATGACCACTGCGCTGGTCAGCAGCGCCATGGCACTGGCATTGGCGCTGTACATCCTGCTCTCGCCGACCTATCACCGCTACAAACTGCGGAGCGGTGTGGGCCGCCCACAAGGGACGGAAATGCGCGCCCTGCTGCGCCTGGGCCTGCCCATTGGCGGTACCTACGCCGCCGAGCAAGGGCTGTTCACCTTCGCCACCCTGTGCATGGGCGCGCTTGGCAGTGTGCAACTGGCGGCACATCAGATCGCCATGCAGACCGTGGCGCTGGCGTTCATCGTGCCGCAAGGGCTGTCCTATGCGGTGACCTTCCGCGTCGGCCTGCATTACGGTGCCGGGCACCTGCACCTGTCGCGCCTCAGCGGCCATCTGGGCATGGCCCTGGGAGCGGCGTTGATGCTGCTGTTTGCCCTGCTGTTCTGGCTGCTGCCGGAGTGGATCATCGGTCTGTTCCTCGACCGTCACGACCCGGCGTTCGCCGATATCGTCACCCTCGCGGTCAGCCTGCTGGCGATCGCCGCCTGGTTCGAGCTGTTCGATGGTTTGCAGAGCATCGCCATGGGCGCGATCCGCGGGCTGAACGACGGCCGCACCACCCTGCTGATCGGTCTGACCGGCTACTGGTGCGTGGGCGCACCGCTGGTCTGGCTATTCGCCTTCGCCCTTGGCTGGGGCGCACAGGGTGTCTGGTGGGGCCTGGCTGCCGGCCTGGCGGTAACGGCGAGCGGTCTGGTGCTGGGCTTCCAGTGGAAGACTGCGCGGCTGCAGCGGCCGAACAGGATAGAGGGCGAGGTCTATCTGTCGTAGCCCGGATGCAATCCGGGAAATGCCCGGCACACGGCCCCGGATTGCATCCGGGCTACGGGTTACGATCCGCCGAGCAGCGGCTGGCGCAGGCCGAACACCAGAAAGCGTGCCAGCTCCGCCAGAGGTATGGCCTTGCTGATCAGGTAACCCTGTACCTGATCGCAACCATACTGGCGCAGCATGTCGAGCTGCTCGATGTTCTCCACCCCTTCGGCCACCACCTCGAGATTGAGGTTATGCGCCAGATTGATCATCGCCCGCACCAATTGGCGATTCTCGGCACGCTCGCCCATGCCGCCGACAAAGCTCTTGTCGATCTTCAGCAGGGTGATCGGCAGGTTGTTGAGATGAACGAAAGACGAGAAGCCGGTGCCGAAGTCGTCCAGCGAGAAACGCACGCCGAGCCGCCCAAGCGCCAGCATGGTCTGCTGCACCTGATCGCTGCGGCGCATCACCGCGGTTTCGGTCAATTCGAACTCCAGCCACTGCGCATCGACCCCGCGCTCTTCGATCAGGCGGCTGAGGGTCGGCAGCAACTGGCTGTCCTGGAACTGGCGGAACGACAGGTTGACCGCCATATGCAGTGCCGGCAGGCCGCGCCCACGCAGCCACTGCATATCGCGCAGGGCACGGGAGATGACCCAGTAACCGAGCGGTACGATCAGCCCGGTTTCTTCGGCCAGCGGTACGAACTCATTGGGCGAGAGCAGCCCACGCTCGCTGTGCTGCCAGCGCACCAGCGCCTCCAGGCCGACGATGCGCCCGCTCTTCAGGCACAGGCGGGGCTGATAATGCAGCTCCAGTTCGTCGCGGCGTAACGCACGGCGCAGCTCGCCTTCCAGATCGGCCTGGCTGCGTGCGCTGCGGTTCAGGCGTTCGTCATAGACATGAAACACGCAGCCTTGCTGATTCTTGGCCTGTTGCATGGCGATATGCGCGTGCCACAGCAGCGGATCGGCGCCCTCGCCAGCGCGGGCATGGGCCAGGCCAAGGCTGCAACCGATCAGCAGACTCTCGCCGTCCACCCAGTAAGGCTCACCCAATACTTCGGTGACGCGCTCGGCCAGGCGCTCCACGCGCTGCGGATCGCGGCGTGCATCGAGCAACAGGGCGAATTCGTCGCTGCCCAGACGCGCGATCTGATCGCAGGGCTGCAGCAGCCCCCTGAGCCGCGCCACCACCTGCAGGATCAGGCGGTCTCCGGCCTGGTAGCCGAGGGCATCGTTGGCGTGACGGAAGTTGTCCAGATCGAGGTGACCCAGCACCAGGCCACGGCCGCCACACTCGGCCAGGCGCGCCGCGAGCAGAGTCTGGAAACCCTGGCGATTGGCGATGCCGGTCAGGGGGTCCTGTTCGGCCAAGCGCTGCAGGGTGTGCTTGAGGTTGCCCTGTTCGCGCACGTAGCGCAGGCAACGGCGCAGCACGTCGAGGTTGAGGCTGCCGCGCACCAGCCAGTCACTGACACCGGCTGGCTCTTCGACTGGCTCCTCATCGAGCAGCAGGACGATGGGCAAGGGGCACTGATGGGGTTCGGGAAGACGATCCGGGGTACTCAGCAGCAGACCGCTGGCGTGATCATCGAACAGGTTGCTGGCCGCTTCCCATGACGGCGCGGTAATCAGCGGGGATGGGCTGCCCAGGGCGCTCAACTGCTCGCGCAACAATTCGGCCCAGTCCGGCGTTTCCGCCAACAGGACCAACCGCAAGGGTTCGACGAGCGTGGACAAGCAACCTCCCCCAATGACCACAAGAATGATGGCGAATCGCGTCGCCTGAACGCGCCGTAATCGGCGTCTAATCAATCACATCCGTGCGAAAGGTAGTGCAGATCCTGAGGTATAGCCAGTAAACCGACAAGTGGCACCAGAGTACTGGAATAAAGTGATTAACCAAGTGCATGGCTATGCAATTTCGTGCGCTAGGCCACAGTTCCGGACGGTCGCGGCAGAAGTCGCCAGGCCTGTTAAAATGCGCGGCCCTTTTTCTGCGAACGATCCCATGTCCCGACTGAACCCCCGGCAACAAGAGGCCGTGAACTATGTCGGCGGCCCTCTTTTGGTGCTCGCCGGCGCAGGCTCCGGCAAGACCAGCGTGATCACGCGCAAGATCGCCCATCTGGTGCAGAACTGCGGCATCCAGGCCCGCCATATCGTCGCCATGACCTTTACCAACAAGGCCGCCCGCGAAATGAAAGAGCGCGTCGGCAGCCTGCTCAAGGGTCCGGAAGCGCGCGGCCTGACCGTGTCGACCTTTCACAACCTGGGGATGAACATCATCCGCAAGGAATATGCGCGCCTGGGCTACAAACCCGGCTTCTCCATCTTCGATGACGGCGATATCAAGGCCCTGCTCACCGACATCATGCAGAAGGAGTATTCCGGGGACGACGGCGCGGACGAGATCAAGAACTACATCGACAGCTGGAAGAACGACCTGATCCTGCCCGACGAAGCCCTGGCCAAGGCGCGCAATCCCAAGGAACAGACCGCTGCCATCGTCTACCTGCACTACCAGCGCACGCTCAAGGCCTACAACGCGGTGGACTTCAACGACCTGATCCTGCTGCCGGTGAAGCTCTTTCAGGAGCACGCCGACATCCTGGAGAAATGGCAGAACCGCATCCGCTACCTGCTGGTGGACGAATACCAGGACACCAACGCCAGCCAGTACCTGCTGGTGAAGATGCTGGTGGGCATGCGCAACCAGTTCACCGTGGTCGGCGACGACGACCAGTCGATCTACGCCTGGCGTGGCGCGCGCCCGGAAAACCTGATGCTGCTCAAGGAGGACTATCCGTCGCTGAAAGTGGTGATGCTGGAGCAGAACTACCGCTCCACCAGCCGCATCCTCAAGTGCGCCAACGTGCTGATCGCCAACAACCCGCACGTGTTCGAGAAGCAGCTGTGGAGCGAGATGGGCATGGGCGACGAGATTCGCGTGATCCGCACGCGCAACGAAGACGCCGAGTGCGAACGGGTGGCCCTGGAAATTCTCACCGAGCATCTGCGTACCCAGCGTCCCTACAGCGAGTTCGCCATCCTCTATCGCGGCAACTACCAGGCCAAGCTGATGGAGCTGAAACTGCAGCACCACCAGATTCCCTATCGCCTGTCCGGCGGCACCAGCTTCTTCGCCCGCCAGGAGGTGAAGGACCTGATGAGTTACTTCCGTCTGCTGGTCAACCCGGACGACGACAACGCCTTCCTGCGCGTGATCAACGTGCCGCGCCGCGAGATCGGCTCCGCCACTCTGGAAAAACTCGGCAACTACGCCAACGAGCGCAAGATCAGCATGTACGCCGCGGCTGGCGAGATGGGCCTTGGCGAGCATCTCGATGCGCGCTTCACCGAGCGCCTGCAGCGCTTCACCCGCTGGATGGATCGGGTGCGCCAGGAGTGCGCGCAGAACGATCCGATCGCCGCCATCCGCAGCATGGTCATGGACATCGACTACGAGAACTGGCTACGGCAGAACGCCTCCAGCGACAAGGTGGCCGACGCGCGCATGGGCAACGTCTGGTTCCTCGTCGACGCGCTGAAGAGCACCCTGGAGCGCGACGAAGACGGCGACATGACCATCGAAGACGCCATCGGCAAACTGGTACTGCGCGACATGCTCGAACGCCAGCAGGAAGAGGAAGAAGGCGCCGAGGGCGTGCAGATGATGACCATGCACGCCTCCAAGGGTCTGGAGTTTCCGTCGGTGTACATCATCGGTTTCGAGGAAGAGATCCTCCCCCACCGCTCCAGCATCGAGGCCGACACCATCGAGGAAGAGCGGCGCCTGGCCTACGTCGGCATCACCCGCGCCAAGCGCAACCTGGCGCTGACCTTCGCCGCCAAGCGCAAGCAGTACGGCGAGGTGATCGACTGCTCGCCGAGCCGCTTCCTCGACGAACTGCCGCCGGAAGACCTGGTGTGGGAAGGGCTGGAAGAGGCGCCCGTGGAGGTCAAGGCCGCACGCGGCAACGACGCCCTGGCCAATATGCGGGCGATGCTCAAGCGCTGAAAACCGGGCCTTGCTGCCTGGTGGGCTAAAGCCCACCCTACCGCGCGGGTGTATGGTCGGGTTGTTCGGTACCCTACACCGCTCATACACAGCGTAGGGTGGGCCGGGCGGCGATCCGCTTCAGCCCACCACTTCAACTGGCACCCTCTTCATATTTGCCAGTCAGAAGAGAACATCGTTCAGAAACAGGGACTGAAACCATGCGCACTTTCACGCTCGACCTCGATGCCCTGATTCAACTGATCAATGGCCGTGAGCAGCAGGAGAACTGGCTGGATCTGGAAAGTGGCAGCGTTCTGACCCTGCCTGCGGAAGATCACTACAGCGACGAGCGCCAGCAGATCGAACTCGATCCCGAGCGCTACAGCCAGGTGCCCAACCTCGACGTCCCCCAGCGCGTGGCCATGCGCGAATCCTTCCTGTTCACCCTTGACGATGTGCATGCCCACCCGCTGCTCAGCGCCGCGCTGACCGGCCGCAGGCCCCTGCGCGCGTTCGACTACGAGATCGAGGCCTTTCCAGCGATTCGCGAACAGTGGCAGGCCTACGAGATCAAGCAACTGCGCGAGTACGTCCTAAACTGGCTCTACGAACTGGGCATCGAGCCCGCGCCGGACAAGCTGCCGCTGGATACGCGCGGCATTCCCAGGGACATTCTGCGGCGGCTGAGCAAGAGCGCCTGAGCGGAGCACATCCCCCGGATTGCATCCGGGCTACAGTTGGCAATGGCTAACAACCTGTCTAACCGGTCAATTGGCCACGACTGTCGGGCAGGCTGCGGTTTCACTACACAATGCAGGGCATTTTGAGCGAAAATCCGCAGCTTTTCTGCTCAACCAGAGGATCGACCGTGGAGTCGTTGAAACAGAAGATTCGCAGCGAAGGCATCGTGCTGTCCGAGCATGTACTCAAGGTGGACGCCTTTCTCAACCACCAGATCGATCCGCGCCTGATGCAGGAGATCGGCCACGAGTTCGCCCAGCGTTTCGCCGGCCAGGGCATCACCAAGATCGTCACCATCGAGGCTTCGGGCATCGCTCCGGCGGTGATGGCCGGCCTCGAGCTGGGCATTCCGGTGATCTTCGCGCGCAAGTTTCAGTCGCTGACGCTCAAGGACGACCTGCTGATCTCCAAGGTGTTCTCCTTCACCAAGCAGACCGAAAGCACCATCGCCATTTCCGCCCGTCACCTGACCGCCGCGGACCGCGTACTGGTGATCGACGACTTCCTCGCCAACGGCCACGCCGCCAAGGCGCTGATCGACCTGATCCAACAGGCCGGTGCCCAGATTGCCGGTATCGGCATCGTCATCGAGAAATCCTTCCAGGACGGCCGCAACCTGCTGGAGAGCGAAGGCTACCGCGTCGAGTCGCTGGCCCGTGTTGCCGCGCTGGAGAACGGCCAGGTACGTTTCCTCGACTAACAGGCCGTTGAAAAACGTAGGCGACGACTGCATGGATGCAGGAGGTAGAGCGAAGCAGGAAGCCCGAGCCGAGGCAGCCAGTGCAATACCGATGGCGGCCCCGCAAAAACAGGCGAAAAACGACCGGGGTCGCGCCCGACTTTACGAGCTGTAAATGAGCATTTTGATCGGACTCGCACGAGCCTGTTTTTAACGCAGCAATGGCAACACAGGTAGTTTTTCAACAGCCTGCTAAGGCCCGCTGGTTGCCTGCAACCCGGCCAACAGCAAACGCTGGTAGAGGGCTTCACGCACCCCGTCCGGCGCCTCCAGACTCATGCGCCGCAGATGCTCGGCATAGGCTGCCGGTTCGGGCGCATCGAGCGTGGCCTTGCCCAGTCCCAGCACTTCGGTCAGGCGCAGCTTGCTCTTGAGCCAGCTCAGCGCCCGCACCAGATCCTGCTCCACCGTGCTGAAGTCGCTGCCTAGCGGATATTCGGCGAACAGCGACGAATGCTCAGTGCGCAGCGCCTGCAGGCGTTCGGGCAGGTTGTTGCAAAAGCGCTCATCGAGCCGGAAATCCGCCGGCAGCTTGCCGGCCTGCTGGGCCTGCTCGATCAGCCCGTTCTGGAAGCGTGAATCGCTGATCTTGAGCAGCGCCTCGATCACCTGCGCGTCGGTCTTGCCGCGTAGATCGGCGATGCCGTATTCGGTCACCACGATATCGCGCAAGTGCCGCGGGATGGTGGCGTGACCATAGTCCCAGACGATGTTCGAATTCACCTCACCGCCTGACTCGCGCCAGCTGCGCAGCAGCAGGATCGAGCGCGCATCCTCCAGCGCATGGGCCTGGGCGACGAAATTGTATTGCCCGCCTACGCCGCTAAGCACCCGACCGTCCTCCAGTTGATCGGCCACGCCTGCGCCGAGCAGGGTCATGGTGAAAGCCGTATTGATGAAGCGTGCATCACGGCGCTGCAGACGCTTGAGTTCCTCTTCACCGTACAGCTCGTTGATATAGCGGATGCCGGTCATGGCAAGGCGCTGCCGTTCGCTGTCATCCAGCTCGCGCAGACGCCGGTAGAAGCTTTCCGGGCCGAGGAAGAAACCGCCATGCAGCACCACGCCGCCCTGTGCGCTGCCGAGGCAGGACTGCAGGTGAGCCTGCGCCTGAGGATCACTCAGGTCAGCCGCGACTCGGCTATTGTCAGGCAGGTGTAACTCGCCCTTCTCCAGCCGGATTTCGCCACGCAGCAAGCCGCTATCGCGCAGCCAGGCCAGATCGCTTGGCTGCAACTTCGTCGGCAGCCCCGCGTCGACCAGCGCCTGAACGCTGTGTGGCCGGCCCTTTTCATCCAGCGCGCCACTACAGGCCAGACGCTGCAGGCGTAGATCCGGGTAGACCCGACGCCGCAGCAGACCGGCCTCGGCCAATGCCAGCAAGCCGTTGACGAACATTTCGCTGCAGCCATAGAGGCCATGATCGAGCGGTTCGACACCGCCGTTGGCGGCGATTACCCCCGCCCACTCATCAGCGCGCAGCGCCTGTAACAGTGCGCGGTAGCGGGCATTGTCGTCCTGCCTGGCCATCAGCGCCGACGCCAGGGCATCACCCATCGCACCAATGCCGATCTGCAGGGTGCCGCCGTCGCGCACCAGGGTGCTGGCGAACAGGCCGATGCAATGATCCTGCAGGGTTACCGGCATGTTCGGTGTGGAAAACAGCGTGGTGCGCTCGTCCTCGCCGATATGGATATCGAAAGTATCGCGCGGCACCTGGGCATCGCCGCCGGCCATGTAGGGCAGATCACTGTGGATCTGGGCGACGCTGAGCACGGTCTCGCCAGCCTCGCGGCGCTTGTCCAGCAGTGGCAGCAGATCGAGGGTGACGTCCGGGTTGCAGCTCAGGCTGAAATGCTCGGGCTGCGCGGCGTCGACGGCGACCAGTTGGGCGACCAGATTCAGGCCCTTGGCATTGAGGTCGCGGGCGACATGGCTGTAGTTGCTGCTGATGTAGTCCTGCCGCGCCGGCTCGCATTCGAGCAGACTGCCGGGCTGGAAGAAGAACTGCTCGACGCGCACGTTGCTCGGCAGCTTGCCGCTGTGCAGATCGGCGAGAAAATCCAGCTCGGGATAATCGCCGTAGACCCGGTCGACGAAAGGTTCGAGAAAGCGCCGCTGCAAGTCCTGGCCGGCACGCGGACGCGCCAGGCACAGCGCGGTGTAGATGGTCAGTTGCCGCTCGGGCATCTCCCGCACCCGTGCATACAGCGCGTTGACCCAGCGATTGGGCTTGCCCAGACCGAGCGGTAAACCCAGATGAATCGGCCCGGCGATCTCGCTCAGTACGCGGTCGACGGCTTGTTCGAGGGTACAGGTGTGCGGCATCTGACGCTCCTCGCGACATCCATGACGAATGCAGCTTGGACTGTATAGCCACCGGCATGGTTGCATGCCGCCGCCCTAAGAACCTGCTTACGATCTGCTGCGCGTCGGCCCTACTGCGTCAAAAACAGGCTGGAGCGCCAGCCCGGTCGGAAGCCGCTTGCGGCTAACGCACTTTAGTGCGGCCCCGAAGGGGCGAGCGAAGCGAGTACTGCTCATTTACAGCTCGTAAAGTCGAGCGCGACTCCGACCGCTCCTCGCCTGTTTTTTCCTTGTATGGCTCTAGCTCGCGAGATCGTAAGCAGGCTCTAAACGAAAAAACCGCCCGGAGGGCGGTTTTTTCAGGGAAGAGACGGGTCTTACAGACCGGACATCTTCTTGATCGCTTCGCGCAGTTCGTCGTCCGAGCAATCAGCACAGGTGCCTTTCGGCGGCATGGCGTTGATACCGGAGATGGCCTTGGCGAGGATGCCGTCTAGACCGCCCTGGTGGTCGGCACGCTCTTTCCAGGCAGCGGTGTCACCGATCTTCGGCGCGTCCAGCACACCGGTGGCGTGGCAGGCACTGCAATACTTGGCGATGATGTCGTCAGTGGTGCGTGCACCACCCCCGGCGGATGCAGCGACGGTTTCGACGCCCTTGCACTCTTCGCCCATGATGCACACCTCGCCTACAGGCTTGAGGCGCTCGGCGATAGCTTCATCGGTCGTGGCCTGAGCAGTCACTGCCCACAGGGCCAATACGGCAGCCGGTACTGCCAGCATTTTCTTCATCAGATTCACGGTACACCCTCTTCGTGGCTAGTCACGCCCGCGGCCACGGTTTCGCGAGCGGGCGACAGTATAACGGCAAGCAGGCCAGGCCGAAACAACCCATATTGTCGCAGGGTTATTTATCAGAAGTTCGCTGGCGTCGTGGCACTGATCAAACGCGCCGGTACATCGAACGGATTGCGGAAGCGATGCGGCTTGCTGCTTTCGAAATAATAGCTGTCGCCTGGCTCGAGGATGAACACCTCGTTGCCAACGGTCAGCTCCAGCTTGCCCTCGACCAGCATGCCAGCCTCTTCGCCTTCGTGGGCGTACATTTCGTCACCCGTATCGGTGCCGGCCGGATAGGTCTCGTCGAGAAAGGAAATGGCGCGACTCGGGTGGGCCTTGCCAATCAGCTTCATGGTGATGGCGCCACTGCAGATATCGGTCAGCTCGGAGGCCCGGTAGACCACCTGAACCTGGTTCTCCTGCTCCATGTCGAGGGAGAAGAACTCCACCAGCGACATGGGAATGCCGCCGAGCACCTTTTTCAGCGAGCTGATCGAGGGGCTCACGCTGTTCTTCTCGATCATGGAAATGGTGCTGTTGGTGACGCCCGCCCGCTTGGCGAGTTCACGTTGGGATAGGCCTTTGAGCTTACGAATCGATTGCAGTCGAACGCCGACGTCCAATGCTGGAATCCCCCTTGGGATATGAGACGGAAAAGTGTCCGTATCATGGCATAGCGTTCGGAATTTACAACACTTGCGTTCACCCTTCGCCTACACACCTCCCAGGAAACCCGTTAAAAGGCCGCGAGCCAGAGCCATGCAACGCAAAAATAGGGGAGGATGCAGAGTGTACGAGCTGTACATGAGCAATACGACCGGGCTGGCGAACCAGCCTGTTTTTAACGCAGCATGGCCGACGCGCAGCCGTCTTTTAACGGGTTTCAGCCCCCGAGATAGAGCAGCGGTACCCGCCGCAGGTTGCAAAAAATCTGATAGGGAATGCTACCTGCCGCCATGGCCACGTCACTGGCCAGCACCTGTTTGCCCCATAGTTCGACATGGCTGCCAAGGCCGGCCTGTGGCAAATCGGTCAGGTCCACGGTCAGCATGTCCATCGACACGCGACCGATCAGCCGGGTCAGTTGACCGTCCACCACCACTGGCGTGCCGCTCGGCGCATGGCGCGGATAGCCGTCGGCATAGCCCATGGCGACCACACCGACGCGGGTCGGCCTTTCGGCGACGAAGCGCGCGCCATAACCCACCGGCTCGCCGGCCGGCAGTTCACGCACGCTGATCACCTTCGATTCGAGCGTCATCACCGGCTGCAGGCGAGCGGCCTGCTCCTGAGCCTGCTCGAACGGCGTGGCGCCGTACAGCATGATGCCGGGGCGCACCCAGTCACTGGGCACCTGCGGCCAGCCAAGCACGGCCGGCGAATTGCGCAAGCTGACCTCGGCGCTGAGGCCTTCGCGCGCCTGCTGGAACACCGCCAGTTGCTCACTCGTGCGCTCGCACTCGGGCTCATCGGCGCGAGCGAAGTGGCTCATCAGCACGATCTTGCCAACCTTGCCGCTGGCCAGCAGGCGCCGATAGGCGGCCTGGTACTCGGCCGGATGCAGGCCGACGCGATGCATGCCGCTGTCCAGCTTGAGCCAGACGGTCAGCGGCTTGCTCAGTTGGGCCTGCTCGATAGCCTCGATCTGCCACTGCGCATGGGCGACACACCACAGGTCATGCTGGTCGATCAGCGCCAGTTCGTCGGCCTCGAAGAAGCCTTCGAGCAGCAGGATCGGCGCCCTGATGCCGGCCTCGCGTAACGCCAGCGCTTCTTCGATGCAGGCCACGGCAAAACCATCGGCCTCGGCTTCGAGTGCCTGCGCACAGCGCACAGCGCCATGTCCGTAAGCATCGGCCTTGACCACGGCCAGGGCGCGGGCACCGCTCAGTTCGCGGGCCAGTTGGTAGTTGTGACGAAGCGCTTGCAGATCGATCAGGGCACGAGCAGGACGCATGGCAAGGTGTTCCCTCGGTTGTAATCAGTCACACGGTGGCCGCTAGCGGCACTGTTCAAAAAAAACCCGGCAGGGAGCCGGGCGAAAAGCCAACACAAAAAAAATCCGGGAGAATTTTTTGACGTCGCTTGCGACGGCCCGGAGGGTTGCCGCCATGGATGGCAGGCAACAAAAAGCTGTAGTCGCGTCAGACGGCCGCTACCACGCACATTTCCACCAGCACCTCGGGCTTGTACATCTTCGCCTCGACGCAGGCACGGGCCGGCGCATGGCCATCGGCGACCCAGGCGTCGTACTCGGCGTTGAGGCCATCGTAGTCGGCCATGTCCTTGAGGAAGATGGTCAGCGAGAGGATCTTGCTCTTGTCGCTGCCTCCCTCGGCCAGCATCTTGTCGATGTTGGCCAGGGTCTGCCGGGTCTGCTCGTGGATATCACCATCGAACTCATCGGCCAACTGGCCGGCGAGGTAAATCGTGCCGTTGTGGATCACCACTTCGCTGTAGCGTTTGGCCACATGCAGGCGCTGAATCGACATAAAGCTAAAGCTCCTTGGATTGCGAAAGCGCGAAGGCTATCAGGTGCGCAGCGGCTGCGGTGCTGCTTGCACTTCACGCGCCTTGCGCGAGTAACGCGAGATATTCAGGCCGTCGGCGCTGATCTGCGGACGCTTGTTGGCCATCAGATCGGCGAGCAGGCGACCGGAGCCGCAGGCCATGGTCCAGCCCAGGGTACCGTGGCCGGTGTTGAGGAACAGATTGCGGTAGGCGGTGGCGCCGACGATCGGGGTGCCGTCGGGCGTGGCCGGTCGCAGACCGGTCCAGAAGTCGGCGCGCTGCAGATCGCCGCCCTCGGGATAAAGATCGGCGGTGATCATCTCCAGTGTTTCGCGACGACGCGGGTTGAGCGACAGGTCGAAACCGGCGATCTCGGCCATGCCACCAACGCGGATGCGACTGTCGAAGCGGGTGATGGCGACCTTGTAGGTCTCATCGAGAATGGTCGAGGTAGGTGCCATGTCCGGGTTGGTGATCGGCACGGTCAACGAGTAGCCCTTGAGCGGATACACCGGCGCACGGATGCCCAGCGGCTTGAGCAGTTGCGGGCTGTAGCTGCCGAGGGCAAGCACGTAGCGGTCGGCGGTTTCCAGCTTGCCGTCGATCCACACGCCGTTGATACGGTCGCCCACGGCGTCCAGGCGCTGGATGATCTGGCCGAAACGGAACTCGACGCCGAGCGCCTTGGCCATGTCCGCCAGCTTGGTGGTGAACATCTGGCAGTCGCCGGTCTGGTCGTTGGGCAGGCGCAGAGCACCGGCCAGCTTGTGTTTGACGCCAGCCAGGGCCGGCTCGACGCGAGCGATGCCATCGCGGTCGAGCAGCTCGAAGGGTACGCCGGAGGCTTCCAGCACGGCGATGTCCTTGGCAGCGGCATCGACCTGGGCCTGGGTGCGGAACAGCTGGGTGGTACCGAGCTGGCGGCCTTCATAGGCGATGCCGGTCTCGGCGCGCAGCTCGTCGAGGCAGTCACGGCTGTACTCGGACAGGCGCACCATGCGCTCCTTGTTGATCGCATAGCGGCTGGCAGTGCAGTTGCGCAGCATCTGCGCCATCCACAGGTACTGGTCGACGTCACCAGTGACCTTGATCGCCAGCGGCGCGTGTTTCTGCAGCAGCCACTTGATGGCCTTCAGCGGCACGCCCGGGGCGGCCCAGGGCGAAGCGTAGCCCGGCGAGACCTGGCCAGCGTTGGCGAAGCTGGTTTCCAGCGCCGGGCCGTTCTGACGGTCGACCACCACCACCTCGAAGCCCTGACGGGCGAGGTAGTAAGCACTGGCGGTACCAATCACACCGCTGCCGAGAACCAGAACACGCATGTTTTTCTCCCCGCCGCGCCCAAGGCGCGTACGTTACAGGCCATTGTTGTCGATGGGCGCAGTATAGGAAGAGCCATGCAGTGCTTTTCACCATATACACGGCTATATTTGGCGAGAATTCTTGGCAAAGAGCCGTTTTACAGAGGCGGATCCCCCATGAGAACCCAGCATCAAAGCCGTCGTGAACTGGACAAGATCGACCGCAACATCCTCCGTATCCTGCAGGAGGACGGGCGCATTAGCTTCACCGAACTGGGCGAGCGCGTGGGCCTGTCGACCACGCCCTGCACTGAGCGCGTACGCCGTCTGGAGCGCGAAGGCATCATCATGGGCTACCACGCCCGCCTCAATCCGCAGCACCTCAAGGCCAACCTGCTGGTGTTCGTCGAGATCAGCCTGGACTACAAATCCGGCGACACCTTCGAGGAGTTTCGCCGCGCCGTACTCAAGCTGCCGCATGTGCTGGAATGCCACCTGGTGTCCGGCGACTTCGATTACCTGGTGAAGGCGCGCATCAACGAGATGGCCAGCTACCGCAAGCTGCTCGGCGACATCCTGCTCAAGCTGCCGCACGTGCGCGAGTCGAAGAGCTACATCGTCATGGAGGAGGTGAAGGAGAGCCTGGCGCTGCCGGTGCCGGAGTGAATCTGTAGGAGCGGAGCTCTGCTCGCGAACCAGACCAGCAAAAGCTTCGCGAGCAGAGCTCGCTCCTACACAATGGTTGATCGTTCCCACGCTCTGTGTGGGCATGCAGCCCCGGACGTTCTGCGTCAGCCTGCTGCACGCGGCAAGTCGTGGCGCGGAGCGCCACTGCAGGGGGCTACCACGCAGAGCGTGGGAGCCATCAGCCTAAACGAGTCGCTGGCGAGTGGTGGCGATCAGACGGTGCACCTGGAGCTCCACCGCCGGCTCGATCGGCAGTTCCGGCCCACGCCCACGCGGGCAAGGCAGACGCGGTGTGGTGCCGAACAGGCGACAGATCAGCGGGCGCTGGTCGTACACCTCGCAACCATTGGGCCCCAGGTGCACGCAGTTGTACTCGGCCAGCGCCGCGTCATGTTCGGCCTCGCTTTTCACCGGCAGGCGCGCCAGCTCCTCGGACGAAGCCGTGACCGGCCCGCAACAATCGTGGCAACCGGGCACACAGTCGAAGCGCGGGATCTGGCGGCGCAGGTGGTCGATCTTGCGGTCTGTACAGCTCATACGCGGGCGCCTGGCAACGAAGAAGACAGTTTACCGCGCCATGCTGGCGCCTGCCCGCAGAGGGACGGATTAGCTACACGCCGATCCCCGAACGTAGCGCACGACGTCGTTCTGCTGTCCCGCGTGTTTTTCCGCAGGCCTCTTGGCGCCGGACGGATCACGCGCTTATGCTGCGTTGAATTTTCCACACACCAAAATCAGGATTTCGCACATGAACGCCCGCGTTCACCAGCCCGTCCACAGCCCGCAACATGCCGCTTCCTATTACGCCGCCAGCGTCAATCGCCAGTTGGCCTACCCACCGCTGGACGGCGAACGGCAGGTGGACGTGTGCATCGTCGGTGGCGGTTTCAGCGGCCTGAACACGGCCATCGAGCTCGCCCAGAAAGGCCTGTCGGTGGCGCTGCTGGAGGCGCGCAAGATCGGCTGGGGCGCCAGCGGACGCAACGGCGGGCAACTGATTCGCGGCGTTGGCCATGATGTCGAGCAGTTCGAATCGGTGGTCGGCCAGGATGGCGTGCGCCAGTTCAAGCTGATGGGCCTGGAGGCGGTGGAGATCGTGCGCGATCGCGTTGCGCAGTTTCAGATCGATTGCGACCTGACCTGGGGCTACTGCGACCTGGCCAACAAACCGGCGCATATGGACGACTTCGCCGCCGACAAGGCCGAGCTGGAAAGCCTCGGCTACCGCCATGAACTGCGCCTGCTACCGAAGGAGCGCATCCATGAGGTGGTCGGCTCCGACAACTATCACGGCGCCATGATCGACATGGGCTCGGGCCACCTGCACCCGCTCAACCTGGCCCTTGGCGAAGCCGCTGCTGCCCAATCGCTCGGTGTGCAACTGTTCGAAGACTCGCCGGTGACACGCATCGACTACGGCAACGAGGTGCGTGTGCACACGACCAACGGCCAGGTGCGCGCCCAATACCTGGTACTGGCCTGCAACGCCTACCTCAATGGCCTCAACCCGCAACTGGGCGGCAAGGTGCTACCGGCCGGCAGCTATATCATCGCCACCGAACAACTCTCCGAAGAGCAGGCGCGGCAACTGATTCCACAGAATATGGCGCTGTGCGACCAGCGCGTGACAGTCGACTATTACCGACTCTCCGCCGACCGCCGCCTGCTGTTCGGTGGTGCCTGCCACTATTCCGGGCGTGACCCGGCCGATATCGCTGGCTACATGAAGCCGAAGATGCTCAAGGTGTTCCCGCAACTGGCCGATGTGCGCATCGACTATCAATGGGGCGGGATGATCGGCATCGGCGCCAACCGCCTGCCGCAGATCGGCCGACTCAAGGATCAGCCCAACGTGTTCCACGCCCAGGCTTATGCCGGCCACGGCGTCAATGCCACGCACCTGGCCGGCAAGCTGCTCGCCGAGGCCATCGCCGGTCAGGCAAGCCGTGGCTTCGATCTGTTCGCCCAGGTACCGCACATGACCTTCCCCGGCGGCAAGCACCTGCGCTCACCGCTGCTGGCCCTGGGCATGCTCTGGCATCGACTGAAGGAAGTTCTCTGACCAGAGGTCTCAAGAGCGAGCCGGGGCTGCCGTCTGCATCTCGCTGAAGGCCCCGCGCTGACTGGCCAACACAATGAACACCAGGGCACCGGTGGCCATCATCAGCGGCAGCGCATGGCCGCTCAGCCACTGGCTGACGGCGCCCGTGGCCAGCGGCCCGACCAGGCAACCCAGGCCCCACAGCTGAGCGACGTGGGCGTTGGCACGCACCAGTTCATCATCGCGGTAACGCTCGCCGATCATGATCAGCGACAGGGTGAACAGACCACCGGCGCTGGCACCGAAGGCAACGAACACCGGCCAGATCAGCGGCGTGTGCAGGAGCAACGGTATCGCCAGGCTGGACAGCAGCAACACCACGCCACAACAGCGGAACAAGGTCTGCCGCGACATGCGGTCGGCCAGCCAGCCGATGGGCAGTTGCAGCGCGGCATCGCCGATCACCACCACGCTGACCATGACCAGCGCCACCTCCTGGGTGAAGCCCTGGCGCAGGCTGTAGATCGGCAGCAGGGTCAGCATCATCGCCTCGAAGGCGGCGAACAGCATTACCGCCCAGGCAATCGCCGGCAACTTGCGGCAGAACACCAATAGCCCGCGCCCAGAAGCGCTATGCGCATCCACCTGGGGTGCACCGGTGCGCCCGAGCAGAATCAGCGAACCGCCGATCAGCAGACACACGCCCGTCCAGAAACCCCGGTCGGTCGCCGTGCCGAGCGCTGTCAGCAGCAACGGCCCGCTGAGCTGGCTCAGCGCATAGCCGGTGCCATAGAGCGCCACCAGACGGCCGCGCCACTTTTCCACGGCGAGCTGGTTAATCCAGCTTTCGCCGAGCACGAACACCACGGTCAGCGCCACGCCGAGGAACAGCCGCAGCCCCACCCACACCGCATAATTCTGCACCAGCGCCAGGCCAGCCACCGACAGCGCACCGAGCAACAGACACAGCTGCATCAGCACGGTGGTACCGAAACGTGCCGCCAGGCGCCCGGCCAGCGAAGCTCCGAGCAACACACCAACCGCAGGAGTGGCCGCCATCACACCAATGGCAAAAGAATCATAGCCCCAGCTTTCCAGGCGCAACGACACCAGCGGCATGGTCACGCCCAGCGCCAACCCGATGCTGATGACCGCCGAGCAGACGGCGAAGTAGGTGCCCCAACGCATTGGTGAATTCCTTGGCAGACGAGCCACTGCAAAGACAACGGCCGGGCTCCTCGGGAACCCGGCCGTAGGTTTCGGGAGCGAGATAGCCGGCAGTTTCGCTGCGTTCTCGGCCCTCTCCCCCAGCCCCTCTCCCATAAATGGGAGAGGGGAGCCGATTACCTGGCCGACGACCAGGAGATCGTCCCGGTACCGCTACAGCTTGATCCAGGTGGCCTTGATCTCGGTGTACTTGTCGAAGGCATGCAGCGACTTGTCGCGACCGTTGCCGGACTGCTTGAAACCACCGAACGGCGCGGTCATGTCACCGCCATCGTACTGGTTGATCCACACGCTGCCGGCACGCACGGCACGGCCAACGCGATGGGCGCGGGACAGGTTGCTGGTCCAGATACCTGCCGCCAGGCCATAGATGGTGTCGTTGGCGATGGCCACGGCATCGGCCTCGTCATCGAAACCGATCACCGACAGCACCGGGCCGAAGATCTCTTCCTTGGCGATGCGCATGGCGTTGTTCACCCCGTCGAAGATGGTCGGCTCGACATAGGTGCCGCCGGTCTCCTCCATCACCCGCTTGCCGCCGGCCACCAGCTTGGCGCCGTCGTCATGGCCGGCCTGGATGTAGTTCAGCACCTGGTTCATCTGGGTGGTGTCGACCAGCGCACCGACATTGGTTGCCGGGTCCAGCGGGTTGCCCGGGTTCCAGGTCTTGATCGCCTCGACCACCATGGGTACGAACTTGTCCTTGATCGAGTTCTCCACCAGCAGGCGCGAACCGGCGGTGCAGACCTCGCCCTGGTTGAAGGCAATGGCGCTGGCAGCCGCTTCGGCAGCGGCCTGCAGGTCCGGCGCGTCAGCGAAGACGATGTTCGGGCTCTTGCCGCCTGCTTCCAGCCAGACGCGCTTCATGTTCGACTCGCCAGCGTAGATCATCAGCTGCTTGGCGATCTTGGTCGAACCGGTGAACACCAGGGTGTCGACGTCCATGTGCAGAGCAAGGGCCTTGCCAACGGTGTGGCCGAAGCCTGGCAGCACGTTGAACACGCCCGCCGGAATGCCGGCCTCGATGGCCAGCTGGGCGATGCGAATGCCGGTCAGCGGCGACTTCTCGGAGGGCTTGAGGATGATCGAGTTACCGGTGGCCAACGCCGGGCCGAGCTTCCAGCAGGACATCAGCAGCGGAAAGTTCCACGGTACGATGGCGGCGACCACACCCACCGGCTCGCGGGTGACCAGACCGAGCTGGTCGTGAGGCGTGGCAGCGACCTCGTCATAGACCTTGTCGATGGCCTCGCCGCTCCAGCGGATGGCGTTGGCGGCGCTGCCGACGTCGATGCTCAGCGAGTCGCTGATCGGCTTGCCCATGTCGAGGGTTTCCAACAGGGCCAACTCCTGACCGTGCTCTTCGATCAGCTCGGCGAAGCGGATCATCACCTTCTTGCGCTTGGCCGGGGCCATGCGTGACCACACACCGGATTCGAAGGTGGCGCGGGCATCCTTGACCGCCACGTCAGCGTCAGCCTGGTCACAGCTGGCCACCATGCCAAGCAGGCGGCCGTCGACCGGGCTGATGCATTCGAAGGTAGCGCCAGACTCGGCGGAGCGGTACTCGCCGTGTACGAACGCACGGGTTTCGATGGTCAGGGTCTTGGCACGCTGTTCCCAGTCGGCACGAGTCAGGCTAGTCATTCCGGCATCCTCTCAATGGGTGGAAGCGGCGCGCATCAGGGCGCGCGCTGTCAATAATTCTGCAAGGCCAGATCGCTGGCCAAATCCTGTTCGCCACACTAAACCAGAGGGCTGTGGCTTTTCAATATTTTTGACATAGGCCGGCAAAAGCCCTTGTCATGTTCGTTTTTTTAAACATAGACTGCTGCCACCACTTTCCCGCGACAGCCCCGCTGGCCGCGCGGTTGCCGCCACCGACACCACGGAACAGCCAGATGAATATCGAGCAGATCATCGACTTCGCCCAGGCCGGCACGGCCGCTGAACACTATCGCCCAGCGCCGGAAAAAGTGCTCAAGGGCGACCCAGAGCAAAGCGTGCGCAACCATTACAGCAGCCCGTGCGGCCAGTTCAGCACCGGTATCTGGGAAGGCGCAGTCGGTCAGTGGACGGTGAGCTACACCGAGCACGAATACTGCGAGATTCTTCAGGGCGTGTCTGTGCTGCGTGATGCTGATGGCAACGCCAAGACCGTGCGCGCCGGCGACCGCTTCGTCATCCCGTCCGGCTTCTCCGGCATCTGGGAAGTGCTGGAAGCCTGCCGCAAGGTTTATGTGATCTTCGAGCCCAAATAGGCCCCGCAATTCCTGTTGCTTGTCACCCTTTGGCCCGCCATGCGCGGGCCTTTTTCTGCGCGCCCCATGCCCAGCGGCAGTGGAGCGCGCGTCGTGTAGGGCGGGTGCAACCCGCCTTGAAGGAACTGGCGGGTTTCACCCGCCCTACCCCAGCCGGCAGGCAAAAAAAGACCCGCACGCGGCGGGTCTCAGGTGCGCCCGGCCTGGTGAGCCACGGGCGCAGGTACAGCAGGAACGACTCAGGCCAGCTCGTCGAAGCACTCGGCGACGATGGCGATGCCTTTTTCCAGTTGCGCGTCAGGGATGGTGACAGGCATCAGGAAGCGGATGACGTTGTAGTAGGTGCCGCACGACAGCAGGATCAGGCCCTTCTCGCGCGCCTTGGCGACGATCTTGCCCACCAGCTCGGCAGCCGGCTTGCTGTGGTCACCGCCCTCGAACAGCTCGATGGCGACCATCGAACCCAGGCCACGTACGTCACCGATCACCTTGTGCTTCTCGGCGATCTTGTTCAGGCCGGCTTTGAGCTTCTCGCCGACGGCGTTAGAGCGCGCCAGCAGGTTCTCTTCGTCGAACACCTTGAGTACGGCCAGGGCCGCGGCGCAGGCGATCGGGCTGCCGGCGTAGGTGCCGCCCAGACCACCGGGAGCGATCTTGTCCATGATCTCGGCCTTGCCGCACACGCCGGAGATCGGGAAGCCGCCGCCAACGGACTTGGCGAAGGTGGTCAGGTCGGGCACCACGCCCAGTTGTTCGGTGGCGAAGAAGGTGCCAGTACGGCCAGCGCCGGTCTGCACTTCGTCAGCAATCAGGAGAATGCCGTGCTGGTCGCACAGGGCACGCAGGCGCTGCATGAAGGCCGGGGAGTTGACGTAGAAACCGCCCTCGCCCTGTACCGGTTCGATAATGATCGCGGCAATGTCCTGCGGCTGCGCGTCGTTCTTGAAGATGCGCTCGATGCTGGCGATGGACTCATCCTCGCTCACACCATGCAGCGGGCACGGCGCCTGGGCGCGGTACACACCAGCGGGCATCAGGCCCATACCGGCGGAATACGGTACGACCTTGCCGGTCAGCGACAGGGTCATCATGGTACGACCGTGGTAGGCGCCGGTGAAGGCGATCACGCCGGCGCGGCCGGTGGTGGCACGGGCGATCTTCACCGCGTTCTCGACCGCTTCGGAGCCGGAGGTGACCAGCAGGGTCTTCTTGGCGAAGTCGCCCGGTACGCGCTTGGCGATCTCCTCACAAAGCTCGATGTAGGGCTCGTAGGCCAGCACCTGGAAGCAGGTGTGGGTCAGCTTGGTCAGTTGCTCCTGAACGGCAGCGATCACCTTCGGATGCAGGTGGCCGGTGTTCAGTACGGCGATGCCGCCGGCGAAGTCGATGTACTCGCGGCCTTCGACGTCCCACACAGTGGCGTTCTCGGCCCGCTCGGCGACGATCGGGTGGATCTGGCCAACACCGCGCGGAACAGCGGCGGCACGGCGTTGCAGCAGGGATTCGTTGGTCTTGCTCATGGTGTCCTCATGGTCATCCCCGGCGGGAGGTCGGCTCAGCATGCGATGATCGACTGAACCGAGCCCGCGAGGGACTCAATAGGGTTACGGCTTACAACCGGGGCGCCGCACGCTCTTTCGCACCTTGCCCCGTCTTGGAAATCAGCGGATTTCCGAATCAGATTCCACCGAGGCACATGTACTTGATCTCGAGGTAGTCCTCGATCCCGTACTTGGAGCCTTCGCGGCCCAGGCCGGAAGCCTTCACGCCGCCGAACGGCGCGACTTCGTTGGAGATCAGGCCGGTGTTGATACCCACCATGCCGTACTCCAACGCCTCGGCCACGCGGAACACGCGGCCCAGGTCACGGGCATAGAAGTAGGAGGCCAGGCCGAACTCGGTATCGTTGGCCATGGCAATTACCTCGGCCTCGTCCTTGAAGCGGAACAGCGGCGCCAGCGGGCCGAAGGTCTCTTCCTTGGCCACAGCAGCGGTTTTCGGCACGTCGAGCAGAATGGTCGGCTCGAAGAAGGTGCCACCCAGGGCATGCGGCTTGCCGCCCAGGGCCAGCTTGGCACCTTTGCCCACGGCGTCCTCGATGTGCTCCTGAACCTTGGCCACGGCCTTCTCGTCGATCAGCGGGCCGGTGGTGGTGCCATCTTCCAGACCGTTGCCGATCTTCAGCTTGCCCACTGCCGCGATCAGCTTCTCGGCGAAGGCATCGTAGACGGCGTCCTGCACGTAGATACGGTTGGCGCAGACGCAGGTCTGGCCGTTGTTGCGGTACTTGGAGATCAGCGCGCCTTCGACGGCGGCGTCCAGGTCGGCGTCATCGAAGACGATGAACGGCGCGTTGCCGCCCAGCTCCAGCGACACCTTCTTGATGTCCTGCGCACACTCGGCCATCAGTTGGCGACCGATCTCGGTCGAGCCGGTGAAGGACAGCTTGCGCACGATCGGGTTGCTGGTCAGCTCACCACCCACTTCACCAGCGCTGCCGGTGACCACGCTCAGCACACCTTTGGGGATGCCGGCGCGCTCGGCCAGCTCGAGCAGGGCCAGGGCGGAGAACGGGGTCTGCGAAGCCGGCTTGATCACCATGGTGCAACCGGCGGCCAGTGCCGGGCCGGCCTTGCGGGTGATCATCGCGGCTGGGAAGTTCCACGGGGTGATGGCGGCGGTGACTCCGATCGGCTGCTTGATCACGATCAGGCGCTTGTCCGGCTGGTGGCCGGGGATCACGTCACCGTAGACGCGCTTGGCTTCCTCGGCGAACCACTCGATAAAGGAGGCGGCGTAGGCAATCTCGCCCTTGGCTTCGGCCAGCGGCTTGCCCTGCTCCAGGGTCATCAGGCGACCGAGGTCGTCCTGATTTTCCATCAGCAGCTCGAACCAGCGACGCAGCTTGTTCGCACGCTCCTTGGCAGTCAGCGCACGCCAGGCCGGCAGCGCCTTCTCGGCAGCCTCGATGGCGCGGCGGGTTTCAGCACGGCCCATTTTCGGAACATGGCCGATGATCTCGCCGGTCGCCGGGTTGTTCACGGCAATGGTCTGACCGCTGTCGGCGTCCAACCACTGGCCATCGATATAAGCCTGTTGGCGCAGCAGCTGGGGGTCTTTCAGTTGCATGGCAGTCTCCTTCAGTTCCGGCGCCCGGGCGTCGGCGTAAGTCGTTGGAGTCACGGGCAGAGCCCGCAAGGCCGAAAAGGAGCCGTGCGGGACCTGGTAATGGATTCAGAGCCGTTGAACGTGCGAGGGTTCAGAATGACCGAACACGCCGTTTGAAATCTCAAACGAATCCTAGGATCGGCAGGGGTAAAGGGCAATAGGCGACCAAGCAAAATCCATAAAATAATGGCAAAAACTTCTGAAACTAAGGTTCAGGCGGCCCAAAAGTGTAAAGTCCGTTCTGAATAATGCACACTCATGCAGAATGGACGCTAACCGCCGAGATGCGTATGATTGCGCCCCGCAACGCACTCGTAGCTCAGCTGGATAGAGTACTGCCCTCCGAAGGCAATACTCGTCGAGTTGAGAAGGGTGTCAGCTAATGGTCAAATGGACCGCCGCAACACATACGCACCAGTAGCTCAGCTGGATAGAGTACCGCCCTCCGAAGGCGGGGGTCGTGGGTTCGAATCCCGCCTGGTGCGCCATATCTTATTGATTTATCGAGTTTTTATAAAAACTCGACTCATCATCCCCGCTCCAACCAAGCCTAGCGCCGAAATTAATTCTGGCGATGTTCGCAGCAGCAATGAGTACTGCCCAAACGGCCCTTTTGAGGCTGATTTTCGGTCTGTGCCAATTCTGTGCCTAAAGCGTGCCGCACGGTCTGCTCGCATTTCACACCTCTGCGGCGGCGCGAGTATTAGCTCGTCGCCCACCAGCCGCAGCTCTCAACCTAATTCGACTGGCTAGCGGACTCTGTTAGGTTTGGCGTGGTACTTGAGAATCACCACCCAGCAAAAACCCTGTTTACGCATTGGCTGGCAGCAGCATTAGGCAGTGCTCCGGTGTTACATTTTGTGAATTACCATCACGGATGGCTTGAGAACGAGACAAAGGAGTAGCCGTGGCGCGCCCCCTTCGCAAGATCAAACTTGATGGAACGTTGTATCACCGACGTCCTGCCGTCGAAGCTGAAATTCAAGAGTTGACGGCCGTTAGCTCGTCCGAGCTTGAGCGCAGAGCGTCCATTTGCTCTCGCACCTCCCCCGACTTTATTTCACCGGAAGTGTTGGTGCACTTTGTGCGGACCGTAGGAGCCGGGATGCACCGCGAAAGTCTAACTGAGCTTCTACTCCAGCGTGTTTACCGCCTCCTGCCTCGTGCTGAGGAGGCAGCCTCACTTATCAAGACAAACATCCGAGATGATGTCGTCGACCATTTCGTTGACCTACTGCTCAGCGATCGAGCGTCCTATGACGACCGCTTGGATTACTACGAGATCAACTTTAACTCGGCCATCGCCAAAGACCGAAAGGATGCCAGTGATCGCCATTGGAAGCGTGATCGCCAGATGGAAGAGCTGGGCACAGAGGAGGATGGTGCTTACAACGCCCAGGAGGGGGCAACTGGCGGCTACGATCATTTTGATCCCAGCGAGCTCGATGAAAAAGTTTACCGGCTACGGCTCGACGAAGAGATTGATAGCCTGCCTGAACTCCAACGAAGAATCGTCGAAATGTGGCGCCAAGAGATTCCCATCGACTCGCAAGACCCCTCTGTCGTGACCATAAGCAAAGCACTGGGCAAGAGCGAGAAAACCATCCGCACACACCGCGACAAGGCCTTTGCGACTCTGCGACTGCGCCTTGAACGCAAGGGAAAACTGTGATGATTAAGCGTTCACCAATTTCTAGCGAAGACGTCATGAACGCTTTCGCGATGGATTTCGAGCCAGGGTCCGAGGTCCTCAAAAAGTATCTAGCCGACTATCCCCAGTTCGCTGCCGACCTTGTCGATCTCGCCAGAGAGCTTTCCCGGCAAGTCGACGAGGACCTTCCGCTCAGTGCACAAGAGCTCGCCGCCGTGAGCGCTAAAATGGGCCGGCTCCGCGAGTCCGTAGTCACGGTGGAAATCCTGCAGGCCGCCTCGCCAAAGACCTTCGCTGCAGCAGCCAAAGCTCTCGGATTACCCATGCAGGTCGGCGTCGCCATTCGCGAGCGACGAATAGATGTTGCGACGTTGCCAAGCCGGTTCCTCGGGCGCTTAGCTAACGCGCTACAAACATCAGTCTCTGTTGTTCAGTCGTTTCTCCTCTTGCCTGCGCAGGCATCAGCGCTTCGTGCAAACAAGTCGGATGACAAGCCAGCCCCGGCCGAGAAAGTCCCGCTTGAACGCCTTTTAAGAGAGGCGGGGATGGATGAGGAACGCATTTCACGACTGCTCCACGACGATGACTAACCATGGACCAACTAGAACTCGCTCGACAGCACGCGAAACGCTTGCATTATGAAGCAGTCGAACATGGCAGCGATCCATGGTCTCCTTATCAGTTCGCCGAAGACATAGCGGAGAAGCTGGGCATCACGGTTGAAAGGTGCCTTCCTGGCGCTTCAATCCTGGACGGGGCGCGCGCAACGTTTGATGCCGCCTTGCAGCTGATTGTTCATGAGGACTTAGGAACACCGTTCGAGCAAGCCTTTCTCGTCGCCCATGAAATCGGGCACGCCGAGCTAGGCGATGGTGAGGAAGAGGAGGAGTCAGCATTTCAGATCGATCCAGCGCGAACCTCTGAGGCTGCGCCAGTTGGCATGGAGCGCGTGGTCGATTACAGCCGACGGCAGCGCCGAGAAGTCCAGATGGACCTCTTCGCGAGAGAGTTGCTGCTGCCACGGTCGCGAGTCTCCGACTTGCACGTCACTCAAGGCCAGACCTGCTCGGAGATTGCAAATCGGTTGGGTGCACCCTTCGAGGTCGTCGCACAGCAGATGCTTGATGCGCTTTTGCTCCCCCCTGTGTCAGTAGTTGCTGCAGAAGCGCCTGTCGAAATTCCACTCAACGAGAAGCAACAAACAGCAGCCAACCATCGCGGGGCCGCGTTCCTTCTCCAAGCTGGACCAGGCACTGGGAAGACCCGCACGCTGGTGGCGCGAGTTGAGAGCTTGTTGGATGAGGGGGTAGATCCAAGACGTATCCTTCTCTTGACCTTCTCGAACAAGGCCGCTGCGGAGATGTCCGAGCGGATCGCGCTTAAGCGGCCAGCGGAAGCCGCAGCTCTCTGCATTGGGACCTTCCATAGCTTTGGCCTGGACATACTCAGACGATTCAACGACCGATGTGGCCTTCCGGTCGACCCCCGCCTGATGGACCGAACCGAAGCAGTAGAACTGCTTGAAAACGAATTTCCTCGGCTAGGCCTGACCCACTATCGCAACCTTTATGATCCATCTCAGACGGCTGCTGAAATCCTGACCGCGGTCTCACGCGCCAAGGATGAAGTTGTTGATGCGGCGGGCTATCTAGCGCTGGCCAATGCAATGGCTAACGCGGCGAGTAACCCGAACGAGGTGGAGGCTGCGGAGAAAGCGGCAGAAGTTGCCAAGGTCTACGCTCGCTATGAAGAGCTCAAAACACTCGCTCAGTGTGTCGACTTTGGCGACCTGGTTATGCGCCCGGTTCAACTACTGGAGAGCGATGAAGCCGTTCGCAGGCAGTTGCAGAGCGACTATGACCACATTCTGGTCGACGAGTATCAGGACGTGAACCACAGTAGCGTTCGGCTTCTTGCGACACTGAAGCCGTCAGGCAATAACCTCTGGGTGGTGGGGGACGCCAAGCAGTCGATCTATCGGTTCCGCGGCGCCTCTTCGTTCAACATGGCCCGCTTCGGTTGCCAAGATTTCCCTGGCGCAGTACGGGACAGCCTGAAAATCAACTATCGTTCCACCCCTGAAGTTGTCCATGCCTTTTCTGCTTTTGCTGCAGGTATGTCCGCAGCTGATGGAGAAGAGGCCCTTGAGGCGGATAGAGGTCCAAGCGGAAAGCTGCCCGAAATCATCACAGTGGACAATGCCTCCCTGCTGACCTCGGCTATCGCTGATGGCATTCAAGAGCTTCGTAAGTCGGGCTATCGGTATCGGGACCAGGCAGTCCTTTGCCGGGGCAACGATCGACTTTCGGAAGTCGGACGTGAGCTCGAGCGTGCCGGCATTCCAGTGCTTTTCCTGGGCAGCCTGTTTGAGCGTCCGGAAGTGAAAGACCTCGTCGCGGTGCTGTCGCTACTCGTGGACCGGCGCGCGATGGGGCTGATCCGGACGGCTTGCTGGCCAGAATTCGCCATGAGCTTGGAGGACGCTGTTTGTGTTTTCGAGCATCTACGAGGTACCGACGCGGAACCTGGCGCTTGGCGACTTAGCATTCCAGCTGAACTGACACCTGCTGGTCAGACTGCTCTGTCTTCCCTCAATGCAGCTCTTGCAGGCTTCGACGCGACCTCCCAACCTTGGACCGTGCTGGCAACCCTTCTGCTCGACCGGACTAGACAGGCAGCCTGCATCGCTTCCTCCGCCAGCGTCTCGGACCAGGCTCAGGGCATCGCAATCTGGCAGTTCATGAACTTCGTTCGGGCGCAGCCGAACGGCCAGGGTCTCCCGATCCAGCGGCTTTCTGATCGCGTGAGGAGACTGCTGCGCCTTCGGGACGACAGAGATTTGAGGCAGCTACCCACGGCAGCCCAGGGGATTGATGCGGTTCGCCTGATGACTATCCATGGCTCGAAAGGGTTGGAATTTCCAGCGGTTCACATTGCCGGCGTCAATAAGGACTCCATCCCAGGGGCGCTTCGGACATCAAAGTGTCCCCCACCCGCAGGCATGGTCGCAGGTGGTCAAGGGAGCGCAGAGGACATTGCACGGGCGGCCCACAACGAAGAGCAGGAGTGCTTGTTCTACGTCGCAATGTCCCGGGCGAAGACACGCCTGGCGTTTTACGGAGCGACCTCAACATCGAATGGGCGTGCCAGGCCGCTATCGCAGTTCCTGGATCGCATTGGTCCAGCTCAACGGCGCGCCGTCACGCCTACTACTGTATTACCTCCTGCCCCGGACGATACGCAAATACCCATCGTCTTCTCGGGAACCCCGCGGTTCAGCTCAGATGCGGTCGCGCTTTACGAATCGTGTGCACGGCGATTCCTCTACACACACTTGCTTCAGGTGGGTGGCCGGCGCGGCATGAGTTCATTTATGCATATGCATGAAGCGATTCGTGAGGTCTACCTGTTGGCGCTGATGGAAAATTGACCCACCCTGCCGATTGAAATTTGACCCAGGGCGGATTGCTGATTTGTGCATCAGCAACTGTGGATAAGTTTAGCAACGCAGCTGCTTTTTAATCCCTCCTTTC
>Ga0308001_10000037_pt1 | contig 69020 bp, 66 predicted proteins | sample Neamet5_FD_203167 | JGI IMG/M metagenome (GOLD analysis project Ga0308001, IMG submission 203167) | Marine microbial communities from water near the shore, Antarctic Ocean - #5 | ecosystem: Environmental > Aquatic > Marine > Unclassified | place: Southern Ocean | collected 2014-06-04
CGTCTGGGTCGCACATGCGCTGAACTGGGGAGCAAAACCAGTGAAGGCACTGCTGCAACCGCACGTCCAAGCCCCGGGATTTCTTGCCCCGGCCAGGGCTGGGGGCTTAAGTTGATGACATTGGGCTTTAGCCCGTCCCAGTGAGCGCAGCGAACGGTTTGAACCTGTTGTTAGAACTGGCCCGCCGGACACTGTAGTGGTGGCAACGCGGTGTTGGAAGGCGGAAACCAGCGGTACTGGATTTTGCCCGCATGGATGCTGGATCAGCCCGCGGCATCTCGAAACGCCGCCAGCTTTTTTGGCCTTCACCGGAAATGGATTCGTGCCCCATGCATTCTGGAGCGGGGCGCCGAGCCTGGAGATGGCGCTGCTTTTTATTGGCCGCGAAGACGTGGGTAAGGCGGGCGGTTTAGTTGCCGGCCAAAGCACCTGAAAGTGGTTGCTGCTCAGCGTTACGTCCATGTGTACTCCGATTATTCGCCCCGGCGCATCTAACTATTAATTAGACGACATTCATGTCGCGTTTCCACGCGACAGCTGTCGCATAATCTTCCTTGTCGTCTTGCAAGTCCTTGTCTAGCTTGAAGGTTGTCGCGGCAAACGCGACAGCACCCAGGGAGAAACGCGACATGGATGACGGCAAGCCCAAGCTGCTGGATCAACTGCGCCAGCAGATTCGAGTCAGAAACTATTCCATCCGTACCGAAGCTGTCTATGCCGAATGGGTAAAGCGCTACATCCGCTTTCACCACTACCGGCATCCGGCGGAGATGGGCGCGGTGGAGATCGAGGCTTTTCTGACTCATCTTGCGGTTAAGCGCGACGTGTCTGCCTCGACCCAGAACCAGGCTCTGGCCGCTCTGCTATTTCTCTACAAGGAAGTGCTCAAGCTGGATTTGCCTTGGTTGCAGGGGTCGTACGGGCGAAGAAACCCAAGCATCTGCCGGTGGTGCTTACCCGTAGTGAGGTCGATGCCCTGTTGGCTCAACTGCAGGGCGATAGCTGGATCGTTGCGAATCTGCTCTATGGTGCTGGATTGCGATTGCTTGAGGCGCTGCGGCTAAGAGTCAAGGATGTCGACTTTACCCGGCGAGAAATCATCGTGCGTGATGGTAAGGGCCAGAAAGATCGGGTAACCATGCTGCCAATGCGTGTCGTCGAGCCGTTACGGCAACATTTGAACAAGGTGCAGCGCGTGCATCAGGGCGATCTGGCCGAAGGCTTTGGCGAGGCTAATTTGCCGTTCGCGCTGGCGCGCAAGTATCCGAATGCGGCGAAGGAGTGGGGATGGCAGTTCGTCTTCCCTTCGGGCAATCGCTCTCAGGATCCACGCGGGCACGGCATTTATCGCCATCACCTGCATGAGAAAACCATCCAGCGGGCGGTGCGTGAGGCGGCGCGGCGTGCTGGCTTGATCAAGCATGCGACGCCACATTCGTTACGTCATTCCTTTGCCACGCATCTTCTGGAAGCAGGCCAGGACATTCGCACCGTGCAGGAGTTGCTCGGCCACTCAGATGTGAAGACAACCATGATCTACACCCATGTGCTCAACCGAGGTGGCTTGGCGGTGTTGAGCCCTCTGGATCGCTGAGCCCATATTCCATTTACCACTTGTTTCGGACTGCTGACTGAACTTTTCAGTTTTGCTACGGTCTTGCCCTCGTCCGGGCGCGTGCTTGTGTTCGTGCCCGGCGTTCTTGCGGCCTGCGCTCTCGCGATGGTTTCGCTGAGCGCAGGCCATTCGCGACGGTGAGAGGCCATGATCGATATAAGAAACCTGACCAAGCGTTTTGCGCAGCACACGGCAGTCGATGACTTGTCGTTCCAGGTCCAGCCAGGGGAAGTGCTGGGCTTTCTCGGCCCCAACGGGGCCGGCAAATCCACCACCATGAAAATGCTCACCGGCTTTCTCGCGCCGACTTCCGGCACGGCGAGCATCCTCGGTTGCGATATCCAGACGCAGACTCTCAAGGCCCAGCGGCAGATCGGTTATCTGCCGGAAGGCGCGCCTTGCTACGGCGATATGACGGTGCGCGGCTTTCTTGAATTTATCGCCGAGGTGCGCGGTTTTCGCGGTGCAGAGAAGAAGCTGCGCGTGCAGCGCGCTGTGGAGCAGGTGGAGCTGGAAAAGGTGCTGGAGCAGAGCATCGAGACGCTCTCCAAGGGCTTCAAGCGCCGCGTTGGTCTGGCTCAGGCGATTTTGCATGATCCGCGTGTGCTGATCCTCGACGAGCCCACCGACGGCCTCGACCCCAACCAGAAGCATCAGGTGCGCCAGCTCATTCAGGGGCTGGCGCGCGACAAGATCGTGATCATTTCTACCCATATCCTCGAAGAGGTCACGGCGCTGTGTACCCGTGCGGTGGTGATCGCCCAGGGCCGGCTGCTGGCCGATGGCACGCCGCTGGAGCTGGAAAGCCGCTCGCGCTATCACCAGGCGGTGACGCTGGTGGCTGATGAGGCGCTGGATCAGGCAGCTCTTGCGGCGCTGCCAGGCGTCGCCGGTGTCGAGGAGAATGCCCGCGAGCACAGCCTGAGCGTGCTGGCGCAGCCGGGCGAGGTGATCTTCCCGCAGGTCAATGCGCTGATTGCCGAGCGCGGCTGGAAGGTGCGCGAACTCAACGTGGAACGCGGCCGCCTGGATGAAGTGTTCCGCACACTGACCCGGGGAGAGCAGCCATGACCCAGTTGCCCGTGATCTTCAAGCGCGAGCTGGCGAGCTACTTCGCCACGCCGCTGGCCTATGTGTTCATCGTCATTTTCCTGGTGCTGTCCGGGGTGTTCACCTTCTACCTGGGCGGCTTCTTCGAGGGCGGACAGGCCAATCTCTCGGCCTTCTTCAATTTCCACCCCTGGCTCTATCTGTTCCTGGTGCCGGCCATCGCCATGCGCCTGTGGGCGGAGGAGCGCAAGTCCGGCTCCATCGAGCTGCTGATGACCCTGCCGATCACCCGCTTCGAGGCGGTCACCGGCAAGTTCCTGGCGGCCTGGGTGTTCGCCGGCATCGCGTTGCTGCTGACCTTTCCGATGATCATCACCGTCAACTACCTGGGCGAGCCGGATAACGGTGCCATCGTCACCGGCTACATCGGCAGTTGGCTGCTGGCCGGCGCGTATCTGGCCATCGGCTCGTGCATGTCGGCGCTGAGCAAGAATCAGGTGATCGCCTTCATCCTCGCGGTCAGCGCCTGCTTCCTGTTCATCGTCAGCGGTTTCCCCATGGTGCTCGACGCCTTCGCCTGGGCGCCGCAGTGGCTGGTGGACGCCATCGCCTCGCTGAGCTTTCTGGTGCGTTTCGACGCCATCAGCAAGGGCGTGATCGATTTGCGCGACCTTTTGTATTTCCTCTCGCTGATCGCCGCCTGGCTGACTGCCACCGCCGTGGTCATCGACCTGAAGAAAGCCGACTGAGGAGCGCCCATGAAAAAGCTGATCTATTCCGGCGCCGGGCTGCTGCTGATCGTGGTGGCCTTTCTCGCCTTCAACCTGCTGGCCGGCCTGGGCCTGGGCGGAGCCCGCCTGGACCTGACCGAGCAGAAGCTCTACACCATCTCCGACGGCACCAAGCAGATCCTGGGTGAGCTGGACGAGCCGATCAACCTGTACTTCTTCTACTCGGACAAGGTGGCCAAGAACCTGCCGGCGCTGCGTACCTACGCCCAGCGCGTGGAGGAGATGCTCAAGGCCTACCAGGCCCAGGCCGGCGGCAAGATCCGCCTGCACATCATCGACCCCGAGCCCTTCTCCGAGGACGAGGACAAGGCCGCGCAGTACGGCCTGCAGGGCATCCCGTTGCAGCAGGGCGGCGACTCCATCTACTTCGGCCTGGCTGGCACCAACGGCCTGGACGACACCCAGGTGATCCCGTTCTTCGCCCTGGATCAGGAGGAGCACCTGGAGTACGAGCTGAGCCGCCTGGTGCAGACCCTGGCCAAGCCGGAGCTGCCGGTGGTTGGCGTGCTCTCCGGGCTGCCGATGACGGGCGGTTTCGACATGATGGCGCGGCAGCCGACGCCGCCGTGGATGGTGCTGGAGCAGGTGCGCCAGTTGTTCCAGATCGAGCAGCTCCAGAGCGATGTCGACCAGATTCCCGAGAGCGTCTCGGTGCTGTGGCTGGTGCATCCGAAGAATCTGCCCGAGCAGACCCTGTACGCCATCGACCAGTTCGTGCTGCGCGGCGGCAAGCTGATGGTGTTCGTTGACCCCTATGCCGAGGCTGACACCGGTGATATGCCGGGTGAAGTGGCGGTGGACCGGGCGTCGAACATCGAGCCGCTGTTCAAGGCCTGGGGCTTGCGCATGGTGCCGGACAAGGTGCTTGGCGATGGCTCCTACGCCATGTCGGTCAACCGTGGTCAAGGCCAGCGTCCGGTTCGTCACGCTGCCTGGCTGAGCTTGCCGCGCAAGGCGCTGGATCAGACCGATATCGCCACGGCCGGGCTGGAGAGCGTCACCGTTGCCACCGCCGGCATGCTCGAACCGGTGGAAGGGGCGAAAACGCGCTTTACCCCGCTGATGCAAAGCTCCGAATACGCCATGCCCTTCGACGCCCAGCGCTTCGCCATGCTCAGCAACCCCGAGGAGCTGATCCGCGAACTGGAACCGACCGGCGAGCGCTACACCATCGCCGCACGCATCGATGGCCCGGCGCAGAGCGCCTTCCCCGATGGCATCGAAGGACGCAAGGACGGCCTCAAGCAGGCGGACATCATCAACGTCATTGCCGTGGCCGATACCGACATCCTCAGCGACCGCATGTGGGTGCAGGTGCAGGACTTCTTCGGCCAGCGCATGCCGCAGCCCTGGGCGGACAACGGCAGCTTCACCATCAACGCGCTGGACAACCTGACCGGCTCCGAGGCGCTGATCAGCGTGCGTTCGCGTGGCCGTTTCAGTCGGCCGTTCGTGGTGGTCGAGGAGTTGCAGCGCGCCGCCGAACAGCGTTTCCGTGACAAGGAGCAGGCACTGCAGGCACGCCTGGCCGAGACCGAGCAGCAACTGGCGGCGTTGCAGCAAAGCGACGATCCAAACCCGGAGCTGACGCCGGAGCAGCAGGGCGCGTTGCAGCGCTTCATCCAGCAGAAGCTGGAGATTCGCAAGGAGCTGCGCGATGTGCGCTATCAGCTCAATGCCGATATCAAGGCGCTGGGCCGCACGCTGAAGATCATCAACATCGCCCTGGTGCCGGCGTTGCTGACCCTGGGCGTGTTGGCATTGTGGTTGTGGCGGCGCCGTCGCCGCGCGTGAGGGTTATCTCTTGTAGGAGGGGCTTCAGTCGCGACCGTCGCCGCTGAAGCGCCTCCCACTACTGAACATGCGTGGATCATGCTTTACCGATCCACCGCTGCGGTGGATGTAAAACGCGATATCCACGCGCATAGTCATTCACTTGTGAGGAGATCATGGGACGTAAAGGTCTGATCACATTGATCATCATCGTGCTGCTTTGTGTGCTGGGTTACCTGGCCGTGCAGCGCGGCCAGCAGCAGAGCACGGCGCAAGTCGAGTCGGCGCCCTGGCTGGCAGCCGAGCAGGGCTATCTGAATACGCTGCAGGCACTGGAGATCGAGCAGCCGGGGCAGCCCTCGGTACGTATCGAGCGGCGTGAAGATGGTTGGGTGGTGCCGGCCAAGGCCGACTACCCGGCGGCGCCGCAAGCGCTGGCCGAACTGCTGCGGGCATTGCGTGAGGCGCGCACGCAGGAGGCCAAGACCGCCAACCCGCAGTGGCATGCTCGTTTGGGCTTGGCCGAGGAGGGCGCGGCCGATGAGCAGGCGCTGCGTCTGAAGCTGCAGTTCGACGGGCATCCCGACCTGGGGCTGCGCTTGGGTAATCCCTCTCAGCAAGGCAGTGGGCAACTGGTGCGTCGTGCCGGCGAGGATCAGGTGTGGCTGATCGATCAGCAGTTGCAGGTGCCGACGCGTGAGCTGGACTGGCTGGATCGGCGTGTCAGCGACATTCCCTTCACGCGCATCGCGCGCCTTGAGCTGCGCTACGCCGATGGCGAGAAACTTACCCTGACGCGTGCCGATGCCCAGCAGTACAACTTCGCTGTCGCAGAACTGCGCAAGGAACAGAAACTCAGCTTCGAGGGTGCGGCCAATGGCGTCGCCCTGGTCTTCTCCAACCTGCAGTTCGCCGATGCCGCGCCATTGGCGCAGATAGGTTTCATGCAGGCGCCGATGCTGCAGTTCAGCCTCAGCGGTTTTGCCGAGGAAAAGCTCGAAGGAGCGTTGTACAAGCAGGGTGAGCAGTATTGGTTGGTGCTTGGCGAGCGTGAAGGTTTCAACGCAGCAGAGGTGAGTGCGCGCAGTGACTGGGCATATCGACTGGAGCCTGATCAGGTGCAGCGGCTGGCGAAGAAGTTGCGCGATCTGTTAGTAAAAAGCCCATAAAACAAGCTGTAACCCGCATATCTTCTGGGTTCGTGGCGGTTTTGAAAAAGTGCTTTTCAGTCACAATCCATGCTTTATACTCGGCCTTCGGCTGCAGCAAGAACGCGAATCGCTTGACCTGCTCCATGCTCGATTGCCGGGGGTGGCGAACGCTGAGAAGAACGTTTTTACCGAGCCGTCAAAGCGCCTTCGGGACAATAAAAACATAGCGAGTTTGGAGAAGTTGGTAATGGCAGATCGTGAGACGGGAACCGTCAAATGGTTCAATGATTCCAAGGGTTACGGGTTCATTCAGCGCGAAAGCGGCCCGGATGTATTCGTTCACTACCGCGCTATTCGTGGCGACGGCCACCGCACCCTGGTCGAAGGCCAGAAGGTCGAGTTCGGTGTGACCCAGGGCCAGAAAGGCCTGCAGGCGGAAGACGTCTCCGCGGTCTGAGCTCCCGCTCGACATACAACAAGGCCCGTCGATGACGGGCCTTGTTGTTTATGGCGTATCTTGAGCCACTAGGGCCTGGATCACTGTGGCCCGGATGGAATCCGGGAAGCGCGCTGATCTCTCGGATTTCATCCGGGCTACGGGCGGAATTCATGATCCCAAACAGCCTTGCGTAGGAGTCCCGCCCCTGTGCGAAGCTTTGTCACCCTGATTCGCTGTCGATTCAAAAATCTCGTAGCGTGAGACCCCTGACCCTCTCCCGCCCTTCGGGCACCCTCTCCCGCAAGCGGGAGAGGGTCATCAGATGGCCGCCTTGCGGCCGCTATTGATCAGTACGCCAGACGATCTCGGTTTCACCATCGGCGTCGACCTTGATCCAGCGATCAGCTTCCTCATCGCTTTCATCTTCTACCCAGGTGCCCGGTGCGCAGCGCACTTGCACGCCGAGCGCGGCATGGGCGGCGCGGGCGCAGGCCAGGTCGTCGTCCCAGGGCGTGGCGTCGCTTTCTAGGTACAGGCTGTGCCATTTGCCCACGGCTTTCGGCAGCCAGGTCACAGGCACGTCACCGGCCTTGCATTTGAAGGTCTGGCCCTTTTGCTGCCAGTCGCTGCACGGGCCCAGGGCTTCACCCAGCCACTGAGCCACGGCGTCGCGTTCGGCGTCTTTCAGGTAGATCTCGATATCAGGTTGGCGCATGGCTTTCAGTCCTGAGAGCGTGGGCTCTGGGTTTTGACGATCCAATCGTAGCGGATGGCGACGGTAACTTCGAAGGGCTCGGCGATCACCGCTTCGCGACGTTCGGCACTGGCGCGCCAGCCGTGCGGGGTCATTGCCAGCAGGTCGGCGCGAGCCTGTGCGTCGGCCAGATGCAGCGGGAATTCGAGGGTCTCGCTGTGGGCCAAGTGCATGCCGGGCGGAATCAGCGCCAGGTGCTTCTCGTCGTCGTAGTCGCGCACCTCGTCGTACAGCTTTTGCCGCAGCTCCATCAGGTGGCCACGGGTCGGGCCCATACGCAGCAGGCCGCCACCGGGGGCGAGCAGGCGTTTGGCCTCGTTCCAGTCGAGTGGGCTGAAGACGCTGGCGAGCAGGCTGCAACTGGCATCGGCCAAGGGCACGCGGGCCATGCTCGCCACCAGCCAGTTCAACTGCGGAGCACGTTTGCACGCGCGTTTCACCGCCTCACGAGAGATGTCCAGGGCATAACCGTCGGCGGCGGGCAGGCCACGGGCGATCTGTTCGGTGTAGTAACCCTCGCCACAACCGATATCCAGCCAGCGCACCGGCTTGTAGTCGGCAGCCAGTGCGGCCAGACGAGCAGCCAGCAGTGCGTAGTGGCCACCGTCGAGAAAACGTCGGCGAGCCTCGACCATGGCGGCGTTGTCGCCGGGGTCGCGACTGTTCTTGTGTTGCACCGGCAGCAGGTTGTAGTACCCCTGGCGCGCGCGGTCGAAGCTGTGCCGGTTGCTGCAGATCAGACCGCTGTGACTCGGCTCCAGCGATGTCTGGCAGATGGGGCAGATCAGGCTCATGCCAGCAACTTCACCATGGTCTGGTAGTAAACCTCGGTGAGCAGGTCGAGATCGCTGGCCAGTACACGCTCGTTGATCTGGTGGATGGTGGCGTTGACCGGGCCGAGTTCGACCACCTGGGTGCCCAGAGTGGCGATGAAGCGCCCGTCGGAGGTGCCGCCAGAGGTCGATGGGGTGGTGTCGCGGCCGGTGACGGCCTTGATGCTGGCGGCCACGGCGTCTAGCAGATCGCCCGGCTGGGTAAGGAAGGGCAGGCCGGACAGCGCCCACTCCAGGTGGTAGTCCAGGCCATGCTTGTCGAGGATGGCGGTGACGCGTTGCTGCAGACCTTCGACGGTAGATTCGGTGGAGAAGCGGAAGTTGAACACCGCTTTCAGCTCACCGGGGATGACGTTGGTCGCGCCAGTGCCGGAATTGAGGTTGGACACCTGGAAGCTGGTCGGCGGGAAGTAGTCGTTGCCGTGATCCCAGTGCTCGGCGGCCAGTTCGGCCAGAGCGGGGGCGGCGAGGTGAATCGGGTTCTTCGCCAGGTGCGGGTAGGCCACATGGCCTTGCTTGCCGTACACGGTCAGGGTGCAACCGAGCGAGCCGCGACGGCCGTTCTTGACCACGTCACCGAGCAGGGTGGTGCTAGACGGTTCGCCGACTATGCACCAGTCCAGGCGCTCGTTACGCTCGCGCAGGCGCTCGACCACCGCCTTGGTGCCATGCTGAGCCGGGCCTTCCTCGTCGCTGGTGATCAGGAAGGTGATGGCGCCCTTGTGCTTCGGGTAGTCGGCGACGAAACGCTCCACGGCGATGATCATGCTCGCCAGGCTGCCTTTCATGTCCGCTGCGCCACGGCCGCAGAGCATGCCGTCTTCATCCACGCGCACATCGAACGGCTGGTACTGCCAGGCGTCCAGCGGGCCGGTGGGCACCACATCGGTGTGGCCGGCGAAGCACAGTACCGGGCCGTCACCACCGCGCTTGGCCCAGAAATTCTCCACCTCTTCGATACGCATGTGCTCGACCTCGAAGCCGCAGGCGGCCAGGCGGCGCATCATCAGCTCCTGGCAACCTTCGTCGACCGGGGTCACGGACGGGCGGCGGATCAGGTCGAAGGCGAGTTCCAGGGTCGGGGTGAGGGTGGCGGTCATTGCGGCTCCGGTACGGCGGCTAGCGTGAAGGCTGGCCATATTACCGTGAAAGTCGCGCAGCGACGCCATCCTTGATGCCCTTCTCCCTCTGGGAGAAGGTGGCGCGAAGCGCCGGATGAGGGAGGGCCGCACGGCGCATTCGCGGTAAATGCAGCTCGATACGACGGGCCGACGGCTGACCTGTTCGACAGGCTTGGGTGGGCAGGGTGCTATCTCTATAATGCGCGCCTTCTTGCAGGGGGTGTGATGGGTACTGACGATCAGCGATTCGGCGGCATAGCCCGGCTTTACGGCCAGGAGGGCTATCAACGACTGGCAGCGGCGCACGTGGCGGTAGTCGGCATCGGCGGCGTCGGTTCCTGGGCGGCCGAGGCGCTGGCGCGCTCGGGTGTCGGCGAGATTTCCCTGTTCGACCTGGACGATGTTTGCATCACCAACACCAATCGCCAGGTGCACGCCGTCGAAGGCGCGGTGGGCAAGGCCAAGGTCGATGAGATGGCCGCGCGCATCCGCGCCATCAACCCGGCCTGCGTGGTGCATGCGGTGGCGGATTTCGTCACCCGTGAGACCATGGCCGAGTACATCACCGAGCAGCTCGATGGGGTGATCGACTGCATCGACAGCGTGCCGGCCAAGGCGGCGCTGATCGCCTGGTGCAAGCGGCGCAAGATCCAGATTGTCACCACCGGCGGCGCGGGCGGGCAGGTCGACCCTACGCAGATTCAGGTCACCGACCTGAACAAGACCTTCAACGACCCGCTGGCGGCCAAGGTGCGTAGCCTGTTGCGCCGCGATTATGGCTTCTCGCGTACGCCGGGTCGCACCTACAGCGTCCCTTGCGTGTTCTCCACCGAGCAGCTGCGTTATCCCAAGCCGGATGGCACGGTCTGTCAGGCCAAGGGCTTCGTCGGTGAAGGGGTGAAGCTCGACTGCGCGGGCGGTTTCGGCGCGGTGATGATGGTCACCGCCAGCTTCGGCATGGCCGCTGCGGCCAAGCTGGTAGACAAACTGGTGGCTGGCGCCCGTCGTCCGGCAGAGCGCCAATCGAAAACCTGAGAAACGCCCGTGCGCGGTGCGTTTGACTATGCTGGGCGAAGGGAGAGGTTGCAGTAGCCGACAGGGAGACGTCGAACATGATCCGTATCAGAGGTGATTTGTGTCGTACCTGTTTTTTTGCGTCTCGCTGAGAAGACGCTGGGCACGGATGCTCGCCTCCCTGACGCTACCTGTTTTGCTGGTAGCCCTTGGGCCCGTTCAGGCCGAGCCACAGAAGCTGCGTATCGGCACCGGCGACTGGGCGCCCTATGTCGACCAGGAGCGCAGTGATGGTGGCGCTCTGGCGCGACTGATCAGCGCAGTGTTCGCTGAAGCGGGTTACCAGGTCGAATTCATCTTCCATCCCTGGGACCGCAACGTACTGATGCTGCAGCAGGGGCAGTTGCACGCGATCATGCCCTATAGCTGCAGCCCCAGTCGGCTCAATTACGGCATTTGTAGCGACCCGCTGGTGCGCGGGGAGATCGTTCTGTTCCATCGTCGCGATCAGGCGTTCGACTGGACCACGGTCGAGGACTTGCTGAAGTATCACATCGGCACGACGCTGGGTTACTCCTACGGTCCGGCGTTCGACGAGGCGTTGCAGGCCGGCCGCCTGAGCGTCGAGCAAAATGGCAAGGAGGACACCAGCTTTCGTCTTCTGGAGTTGGGTCGTATCGACCTGCATCCACAGGACCGCGCTGTCGGCTATGCCATGTTGAATCGTTTGTTTCCGGAAGATGGCGGTAAAATCGTGCATCATCCGCGGCAGTTGAATACCGAGCCGCTGCGCTTGCTGTTTCGCAAGGGCGATCCTGAGAGCGTCAAGCTGTTGCGCGTGTTCAATGCCAGGCTGCGTGACTTTGCCCAGCGTGGTGACCTGCAGCGTCTTCAGCAGGCGCTTAATTCCGGTAACGCCGATGACTGGAAACCCAGCACCTCGGCCCAGGCCGTGCGGGACTGAACCGCATCTGCCTACCTCCTTCCTCCAAGAGTTTTCTGCATGCTCAATAACGATGTACTGCGCAGCTTGCGCTATTTGCTGGATGTCAGCGATGGCAAGCTGGAAGAGCTATGCCGGTTGGCGGATTATCCCGTCGAACCGGGCCTGATCTCGGCCTGTCTGCTGCGTGAGGACGAGCCCGGGTATCGTTCCTGCAGCGATGTGCTGCTGGCTCACGTGCTCGAAGGTCTGGTGTTCCACAAGCGCGGCAAGGACGACAGCCGGCCGCGTCTGCCGGTAGAAAAACGCCTGAGTAACAACCTGATCCTGAAGAAGCTGCGCGTGGCCTTCGAGCTGCGCGACGACGATATCCAGGCGCTTCTGCAAGCGGTCGACCTGCCGATGACCAAGGCCGAGCTTGGCGCCCTGTTCCGCGCGCCGGGTCACAAGCACTTTCGCGAGTGCGGCGATCAGATCCTGCGCAATTTTCTGCGGGGGCTGACGTTGCGCGAGCGGGGCAAGAGCGACTAGTGACGTGACCATGTCGCAATGGTGAAGAGCGTTCGTGGTCTTCGTAGGGGGGTAGCGGCGCCAAACGTCACACTATCAGACACCGCCATCGTCGTGCGCCGCGTAACCCACCAGGCGGCGTCCCTGCGGTGTACCAATTGGTGGGTTACGGCGCAGCATGTCTTGCGGCTTGATCACTATCGGCAGCAGGCGCCTAACCCACGGTGACCCGGTATTTCAGGACCCAGCCAGCTCGCGCATACGCTGCAGCACGGCATTGAGGCCGTTGCTGCGTGATGGCGACAGTTGTCTCTGCAGCCCCAACTGGTTGAACCAGTCGACCAGATCGACACTGGCCAGCTCGGCGCGAGGCAGACCTTCGACACGCGCCAGCAGCACGGCCAGCAAGCCACGCAGCAGGCGGGCGTCGCTGCTGGCGCGAAAGTGCAGGTGCTCGCCGCGTTGTTCGGCTATCAGCCAGACCAGGCTCTCGCAGCCATGTACGCGGTGCTCGTCGACGCGTTCAGTTTCGCGCAATGGCTCCAGACGTTCGCCCCATTGCATCAGCAGGCGCGCGCGCTGCTCCCAGCCTGGGCAGGCGGCAAAGGCTTCCAGTGCTTCCTGAGCGGCGACTGACAGGCTCATCGCGAGAGACTCCCGTAGCATGTAGGAGCGGCTTCAGCCGCGATGGTCCGGGAGCCAATATTCGCGGCTGAAGCCGCTCCTACGACGAGCCATTGGCCGCGCTTCAACGCAGCAACTCCAGGGCGTTATCCAGGGCGCTGAAAAATCGCTGCAGGTCCTCGCCGTCGTTGTACAGACCGAGCGAGACGCGAATCGCACCACTCAGACCTAGGTTTTTCATCAGCGGCATGGCGCAGTGATGTCCGGCGCGCACGGCGATGCCCTGTTCGCTGAGCAGGTGAGCCAGGTCGGCGTTATGTACGCCGTCGACGCAGAAACTGGCCAGCGCCAACTGCGGCTCGCCGAGCAGACGCACGCCGTTGCGGCTTTGCAGGCCGGCCAGCAGTTCGGCATGCAGGGCCGCTTCATGATGTGCCACGGCGGTGTGATCCAGCCCGTTTAGCCAGTCCAGTGCTGCGCCCAGGGCTATGACCGCTGAAATCGCTGGTGTGCCGGCCTCGAAACCCAATGGAGCAGGGCGAAAGCGCGCGCTCTGGTAGTCGGCATCGAGCACCATCTCACCGCCGAATTGCCAGTGCTGCAATTTGCCCAACGCTTCGCGGCGGCCATACAGCAGGCCGACGCCATCCGGGCCGTAGAGCTTATGTGACGAGCACACGTAGAAATCACAGCCCAGCGCCTGCAGATCGTGGCGACCATGCACCGCACCCTGCGCGCCGTCGACCACGCTGAATGCGCCTTGCGCACGTGCCAGGGCCAGCAGCTCGGCAAGCGGTTGCCAGCGGCCAAGCACGTTGGACAGCTGCGAGACCGCCAGCAGGCGGGTGCGCGGGCCGATCAGCCGAGCCGCTTGCTGCAGATCGATGCTGCCGGTGTGATCCAGCGGCAATACCACCAACTCGAGATTGCGGCGCTTGGCCAGTTGCTGCCAGGGCAGCAGATTGGCGTGGTGCTCCAGCGCGCTGATGACGATTTGCTCGCCCGGCTGCAGCAGATGCTCCAGACCATAGGCCAGCAGGTTGAGTGATTCGGTGCTGCCGCGGGTAAAGATGATCTCCTCGCTGCTGGCCGCATTCAGCCACTGCGCGGCCTTGCTACGTGTGGCCTCGAAGGCGCGGGTGGCACGTTCACCTGGCAGGTGCTGGGCACGATGCACATTGGCCACGCCGCTGGCCAGGTAGCCGAGCAGGGCGTCCAGCACCGCCTGCGGTTTCTGCGCGGTGGCGGCGCTGTCCAGGTAGGTCTGGCCTTCGGCTGCGAGGGCGAGAATGCCGGGGAAGTCGGCACGCCAGGGGGAGGTCAGTGACATGGTTTGTCAGATCCGCGTGGTTTTGCCCTCACCCCCGGCCCCTCTCCCGGAGGGAGAGGGGAGGTATGACGATCAATTGTGGGCGTGCAGGGCTTCGTTCAGCTCGATGGCCGACTTGTGGGTCTTGCACTCCACGGCGCCGGTCAGCGAGTTGCGACGGAACAGCAGATCCGGCTGGCCAGCCAGGTCGCGTGCCTTGACCACCTTGACCAGGGCGTTGCCCTCGTCGAGCAGGTTCACCTTGGTGCCGGCGGTGATGTACAGGCCGGCTTCGACGGTGTTGCGGTCGCCCAGCGGGATGCCGATACCTGCGTTGGCGCCGATCAGGCAGCCTTCACCAACGCTGATGATGATGTTGCCGCCACCGGACAGGGTGCCCATGGTCGAGCAGCCGCCGCCGAGATCCGAGCCCTTGCCGACGAAGACGCCAGCGGAAACGCGGCCTTCGATCATGCCCGGGCCTTCGGTGCCGCCGTTGAAGTTGACGAAGCCTTCGTGCATCACGGTGGTGCCTTCGCCGATATAGGCGCCCAGGCGCACACGGGCGCTGTCGGCGATACGCACGCCGGCCGGCACCACGTAGTCGGTCATTTTCGGGAACTTGTCCACCGAGAACACTTCCAGCAGCTTGCCCTTCAGGCGTGCTTCCAGCTGGCGTTCGGCCAGCTCGCCGAGGTCGACGGCGCCCTGACTGGTCCAGGCCACGTTGGGCAGCAGCGGGAAAATGCCGGTCAGGCTCAGGCCGTGCGGCTTGACCAGACGATGCGACAGCAGGTGCAGCTTGAGGTAGGCCTCCGGGGTGCTGGTCAGCGCGGCGTCTTCAGCCAGGAAGGTGGCGACCAGCGGGTTGTGGCTTTCGGCCAGACGGGTCAGCAGCGCCGCTTGAGCAGCGTCCACGCCTTTCAGGGCTTCGGCCAGGTCAGCGGCCTGTGTGGTGGTGAAGGCGATGGCCTGGTTGCCGCCCTGGTAGCCGAGCTTCTCAGCGGCCTTGGCTACCAGCTCGCTGGCCGGATTGAGCAGCGGCAGGGCGTAGAAGACTTCCAGCCAGTTGCCCTGGCGGTTCTGGGTGCCAACACCAAAGGCGATGCTGTAAAGGGAGGTGCTCATTAGATGGGGTTCCTTGCAACGAAATCGGGTGAGGTTGATCAGGCCAGCGCGGCTTGGTAGTTATCCGGCTTGAAGCCGACCAGGGTCTTATCGCCCAGGTCGAGTACTGGACGCTTGATCATCGAGGGTTGGGCCAGCATCAGTTCGATGGCCTTGGCCTGGTCGAGATCGGCTTTCTGCGCGTCTTCCAGCTTGCGGAAGGTGGTGCCGGCACGGTTCAGGACGGTCTGCCAGCCATGCTCGTTGCACCACTTTTCCAGGTTTGCACGGTCGATCCCGACGCTCTTGTAGTCGTGAAAGGCATAGTCGACCTGGTGTTCATCGAGCCAGGTTCTGGCCTTTTTCATCGTGTCGCAGGCCTTGATGCCATACAGGACGTAACTCATTGATCTTCCTCTGATGAGTGGCGTGCCGGAAGGTCCGGGAAATACGGCGGGCCATTATGCCACGTCGCGTCCAGACGTGGCGGCGGCTGTCGCTGTGATGTGTTACAGCGCCGGCGTGCAGCAGAGGTGTGTAGCCCGGATGAAATCCGGGAAGCCATGGGCGGCTATCCCCGGATTGCATCCGGGCTACGGAGTCGGAGGCTCGCGGCTAAAGCCCCGGCCACAGGCCCTGCAGAGGCTCAGGCGCCGCGAATGAAACGGGCAATACGCTCGGCGGCCTCGATGCACTCGGCCAGCGGTGCCACCAGTGCCATGCGCACGCGGCCGGCACCCGGGTTGACGCCGTTCACTTCACGCGACAGGTACGAGCCGGGCACCACGGTGACGTGCTCGTTGGCGAACAGGTCGCGGGTGAACAGGGTGTCGTCACCCGGGGTACGTGCCCACAGGTAGAAGCCGCCATCGGGGCGCTGCACGTCCATCACCGGGGCGAGGATGTCCAGCACGGCAGCGAACTTCTCGCGGTACATGTCGCGGTTGGCGCGTACATGCGCTTCGTCGTTCCAGGCGGCAACGCTGGCCAGCTGGGTTTGTACCGGCATGGCGCAGCCGTGGTAGGTGCGGTACAGCAAGAAGTGCTTGAGGATGCTGGCGTCGCCGGCGACGAAGCCCGAGCGCAGGCCCGGCAGGTTGGAGCGCTTGGACAGGCTGTGGAACACCACGCAGCGTTTGAAGTCGCTGCGGCCCAGTTCGGCGCAGGCGCTGAGCAGGCCGGGCGGTGGTGCGTCCTCATCGAAATACAGCTCGCTGTAGCACTCGTCGGCGGCGATGACGAAGTCGTGCTCGTCTGCCAGGGCGATCAGTTTCTTCAGCGTCTCGACCGGGATCAGGGCGCCGGTGGGGTTGCCTGGCGAGCAGAGGAACAGGATCTGACAGCGCTTCCAGATCTCGGCCGGCACGGCATCGAAGTCCGGATTGAAGCCATGGGCTTCCAGACACGGCAGGTAGTGCGGCTCGGCGCCGGCGAGGAACGCTGCGCCTTCGTAGATCTGATAGAAGGGGTTGGGGCTGACCACCAGGCCCTTGGCGTTGCGGTCGACCACCGCCTGGGTGAAGGCGAACAGGGCTTCGCGCGTGCCATTGACCGGCAGCACATGGCGCGCGGCATCCAGCCAGCCGGTCGGCACGCCAAAGCGGCGTTCGCACCAGCTGGCGATGCTCTGGCGCAGCTCCGGCAGGCCTATCGTGGTCGGGTAGACGGCGAGCTTGTCGAGATTGGCGGTCAGTGCCTGGCCGACGAAGTCAGGCGAGCGATGCTTGGGTTCGCCGATGGACAGGGCGATCGGGCGCTTGTTGGCGGCCGGTTGCACGCTGCCGAGCAGTTCGCGCAGTTTCTCGAAAGGGTAGGGCTGGAGCTGGTCGAGGGCTGGATTCATCGTTATCTCGCGTACTTCGGAAAGCGGGGCGGCGCAATCATATGTTGATCTGCAGGGTCTGCGGTTGAGCGCTGGGCTCGGACAGGCGGCGGACGATGGTTTCCTGCAGGCGTGCACAGAGTTCGGGGTCGGACAGCGGCTGGTTGTTGGCGTCGGTGACGAAGAATACGTCCTCGACCCGTTCGCCGAGGGTGGCGATCTTGGCGTTCTGCAGCGACAGGTCGTATTCGAGGAAGATTCGCCCGATCCGCGCCAGCAGGCCAGGGCGGTCCGGTGCGGTCAGTTCGAGAATGGTCACCGGGCGCTGCGCGTCGTTGTGGATGGTCACCTGCGGCGCGAAGGCAAAGTGCTTGAGCTGACGCGGCACGCGGCGCTGGATGATGGTCGGATAGTCGTCCGGGTTCTTCAGCGCTTCGATCAGGCCTTCACGAATCTGCTGGATGCGTGCCGGGTTGTTGCCGATCGAGCCGCCGTCGGCATCCAGCACCACGTAGGTATCGAGGGTGAACTGGCTGGTGGAGGTGATGATCCGTGCGTCGTGAATGTTCAGGTTGAGCTGGCTCATCGCAGCCACGGTCACGGCGAAGAAGTCGTGCTGGTCCGGCGCGTAGATGAAGATCTGCGTGCCGCCTTCGAACTCGCGCTGGGTGGTTTCCTTCATCAGCACCAGCGGGCCGCCATCGTTGGGGTGCTGGAGAATGGCGTCGGTGTGCCAGGCCACGTCGGTGGCGGTGTGGCGCAGGAAGTAGTCGTCGCCCAGCTGGCTCCACAGCTGTTCGGCATCGTCCGGGTCGGTGCCGCCACGTACCAGGGTGTCCAGGGCCGCGCTCTGGGTCTGGCGAATCTGCTCTTCACGGTCCAGCGGGTTTTCCAGGCCGCGGCGCAGGGCGCGCTTGGTCTCGGTGTAGAGCTGGCGCAGCAGGCTGGCGCGCCAGGAATTCCACAGGCTGGGGTTGGTGGCGTTGATATCGGCCACGGTCAGCACGTAGAGGTAGTCCAGGTGCGTCTGGTCGCCGACGAACTGGGCGAAGTCGTGGATCACCTGCGGGTCGGAGAGGTCCTTGCGCTGCGCGGTGGTGGACATCACCAGGTGGTGCTGCACCAGCCAGACGATCAGGGCGCTGTCCCAGGCCGGAAGATGATGGCGGCGGGCGAAGGCTTCGGCGTCTACCGCGCCCAGCTCCGAATGATCACCGCCACGACCCTTGCCGATGTCGTGATACAGGCCGGCGAGGTAAATCAGCTCGGATTTTGGCAGCTTGTCGATCAGCTTGCTGGCCAGCGGGAATTTCTCCGCCAGCTCCGGCCAGCGGAACTTGCGCAGGTGCTTGATCAGGTTGAGGGTGTGCGCGTCGACCGTATAGATGTGGAACAGGTCGTGCTGCATCTGCCCAACGATATGGCCGAACTCCGGCAAATAACGGCCGAGAATGCCGTAGCGGTTCATCCGCCGCAGGTTGCGGTGAATGCCTTCCTTGCACTTGAACAGTTCGATGAACAGGCTGGTGTTGCGGATGTCCTTGCGGAACTCGTCGTCGATCAGGTGGCGGCTGTCACGCAGCAGGCGGATGCTGTCGGCACGTACCCCTTTGATTTCCGGGTGCTGCGCCATCAGCACGAAGATTTCGATGATGGCGAAGGGGGTGCGCTTGAACACGTTCGGGTGGGTGACCTCGATATAGCCGTCGCGCACCTGGAAGCGGCTGTTCAGGGGCGTGGCCGGGCCGCTTTCGCCGGCGCGCAGGATCACTTCCTCGAAGTGCTGATTGATCAGGTCCGACAGCTCGGAAATCCCCATCACCACGCGGTAGTACTTCTGCATGAAGTGTTCGATGCTGCGCTTGCCGTCGCCGTCCTGATAGCCGAACAGGGCGGCGATCTTGGCCTGGTGATCGAACAGCAGGCGGTCTTCGGCGCGCCCGGCGAGCATGTGCAGGGCGTAGCGCACCTTCCACAAAAATTCCTGGCTGGAGGACAGCAGGGCGTATTCGCTTTCCAGCAGGAAGCCGTGGCCGACCAGGGCCTGCAGGTTCAGCGTGCCGAACTGGCGGCGCGCCACCCAGAGCACGGTCTGAATGTCACGCAGGCCACCGGGCGAGCCCTTGACGTTGGGTTCGAGGTTGTACTCGGTGTCGTTGTACTTGGCATGACGCGCTCTGCGTTCGTCGCGCTTGGCCAGGTAGAAATGCTTGCTCGGCCACATCTGATCGGTGCTGGTCACCTGCTGCATGCGCTGGCGCAGGTGTTCGGGGCCGGCGATGGTGCGGCTTTCCATCAGGTTGGTGATCACCGTCAGGTCGGCGCGCGCCTCTTCGGCGCACTCGTCGACCGAGCGCACGCTCTGGCCGACTTCCAGGCCGATGTCCCAGAGCAGGGTGAGAAAGCCTTCGATGGGCTCGTGGAAGATTTCGTGATCGCTGCTGTCGAGCAGGATCAGCAGGTCGATGTCCGAGTAAGGGTGCAGCTCGCCACGGCCGTAGCCGCCAACGGCGAGCAGGGCGATGTCGGCATCCTCGCTCCAGGTGAAGCGTTTCCAGGCTTCCTGCAGGATCTGATCGACGAACCAGGCGCGGTCTTCGACCAGGCGGCGAATGTCACGGCCGGCACGAAAGCGCGCATCGAGCACCTCATGCGCGCCGCGGATGGCCTTCTTGAATGCAGCGATGGGGCTGGATTTCAGGGCCAGCTCGGCCTGGAACTGACCGCGGTCAAACAGTTCGGGGTCCATCTGCGGCATGCAGTTGCCTTCCTTATATAAGGTGGGGTGCGCGATGCGCACCACAAGCTTCAATGGTGCGCACGGCGCACCCTACGGATCGCGGTCAGGCGGAGGTGCGCGGCAGGGTGTCGTCGCTGCGCAGGGTCAGGATCTCATAGCCGTCTGCGGTGACCAGCACAGTGTGCTCCCATTGCGCCGAAAGCTTGCGGTCCTTGGTGATGGCAGTCCAGCCGTCGCCGAGCAGGCGGGTTTCCGGGCGGCCCTGGTTGATCATCGGCTCGATGGTGAAGGTCATGCCTTCCTTGAGCTCCATGCCGGTGCCGGCCTTGCCGTAATGCAGCACCTGCGGCTCTTCATGGAAGACGGCGCCGATGCCATGGCCGCAGTATTCGCGGACCACGGAGAAACCGTTCTTCTCCGCGTGCTTCTGGATCACTTCGCCGATATCGCCCAGGCGCGTGCCGGGTTTGACCAGCTCGATGCCTTTGTACATGCATTCCTGAGTGACCTTGGCCAGACGCTCGGCCCACTCGGCGACCTTGCCGACCATGAACATCTTGCTGGTGTCGCCGTGGTAGCCGTCCTTGATCACGGTGACGTCGATGTTCAGCACGTCGCCGTCTTTCAGCGGCTTGTCGTTGGGGATGCCGTGGCACACCACGTGGTTGACCGAGGTGCAGATCGACTTGGGGAAGCCCTTGTAGTTGAGCGGGGCGGGAATGGCCTGCTGCACGTTGACGATATAGTCGTGGCAGATGCGGTCGATTTCCTCGGTGGTGACACCTGGTTTGACGTGTTCACCGATCATCTCCAGCACTTCGGCGGCCAGGCGGCCGGCCACGCGCATTTTCTCGATTTCTTCGGCGGATTTGATGGTGACGGTCATATGAAGCTCTCGGGCACGAACGGAAAGGGCGATATATTAGCAGCTTCGCCGTGCCAGCCCCAAAGGGCACTGCAACCGCTGCAGGGCGTTACTGCGTTGTTTGCCAGCTTTTGTAGCCTGAGCCGGCTTTGTGTGGTATAAAACGCGCCGCTTTACGGGCACTAAGCCCGAAAGCTCAAACCCACACACGTATCGACACGGTTTCCTGGGTGCCTTTCGACAAGTTCGAGGGTTGGAAGCTGGGATACGTGGAGGCCTAACCCGACTTATTCAAGGAACTATCATGTCCCAAGTCAACATGCGCGATATGCTGAAGGCCGGTGTGCACTTCGGCCACCAGACCCGTTACTGGAACCCGAAAATGGGCAAGTACATTTTCGGCGCGCGTAACAAGATTCACATCATCAACCTCGAAAAAACCCTGCCGATGTTCAACGAAGCTCAGGCTTTCGTTGAGAAGCTGGCTGCTGGCAAGAACAAGATCCTGTTCGTCGGCACCAAGCGTTCCGCTGGCAAGATCGTTCGCGAAGAAGCTGCTCGTTGTGGCTCGCCGTTCGTCGATCACCGCTGGTTGGGCGGCATGCTGACCAACTACAAAACCATCCGCGCCTCGATCAAGCGTCTGCGTGAGCTGGAAGTTCAGTCCCAGGACGGTACTTTCGCCAAGCTGACCAAGAAAGAAGCTCTGATGCGTACCCGTGATCTGGAAAAACTGGATCGCAGCCTGGGTGGTATCAAGGACATGGGCGGTCTGCCGGACGCTCTGTTCGTGATCGACGTTGACCACGAGCGCATTGCTATCACCGAAGCCAACAAGCTGGGCATCCCGGTTATCGGCATCGTCGATACCAACAGCAGCCCGGAAGGCGTTGACTACATCATCCCGGGTAACGACGACGCCATCCGCGCCATCCAGCTGTACATGGGTGCCATGGCCGACGCCGTGATCCGTGGTCGCAGCAATGCTGGCGGCGGCACTGAAGAGTTCGTCGAAGAAACCGCGGCTGCCGAGAGCGCCGAAGGCTAAGCGGTAACGCAAAGCATCTAGCGTTACGCGCTGTGCAAGAAGGGGGCTAAGCCCCCTTTTTGCCACTCACAGATTTGATCGCCCGCCATGCGGGTGAATGGTTGAAGACCTACCGAGAGGATTTTCAAGATGGCAGAAATTACTGCAGCCCTGGTTAAAGAACTGCGCGAGCGTACTGGCCAAGGCATGATGGAGTGCAAGAAGGCGCTGGTTGCCGCTGGTGGCGACATCGAGAAAGCCATTGATGATATGCGCGCTTCCGGCGCCATCAAGGCTGCCAAGAAGGCTGGCAACATCGCCGCCGAAGGCTCCATCGCCGTTCGTGTCGAAGGCGGCCGTGGCCTGATCATCGAAGTCAACTCGCAGACCGACTTCCTGGCTCTGCAGGACGACTTCAAAGCCTTCGTCAAGGAAAGTCTGGACGAAGCCTTCGAGCAGAACCTGACCGAAGCCGCTCCGCTGATCGCTTCGCGCGAATCCGCTCGTGAAGCCCTGGTTGCCAAGTGCGGCGAGAATGTCAACATCCGTCGCCTGACCGCTGTTTCTGGCGAAACCGTTGGTGCCTACCTGCACGGCCACCGCATTGGTGTTCTGGTTGTCCTGAAAGGCGGCAACGACGAGCTGGCCAAGCACGTTGCCATGCACGTTGCTGCCTCCAACCCGGCCGTTGTTTCGCCGGACCAGGTCTCCGAAGAGCTGGTTGCCAAGGAAAAGGAAATCTTCCTGCAGCTGAACGCCGAGAAGATTGCTGGCAAGCCGGAAAACATCGTCGAGAACATGATCAAAGGCCGTATCACCAAGTTCCTGGCCGAAGCCAGCCTGGTCGAGCAAGCCTTCATCATGGATCCGGAAGTCAAGGTCGGTGACCTGGTGAAGAAAGCCGGTGCCGAAATCGTTTCCTTCGTTCGTTACGAAGTGGGCGAGGGTATCGAGAAGGCCGAGACCGACTTCGCTGCCGAAGTTGCCGCTCAGGTTGCTGCCAGCAAGCAGTAATCGGCGGTTCGGCCAGTTGTCCCAGAGAGGCTGCCCGCTTGCGCGTGCAGCCTCTTTGCCGAATAAGGGGCAACAAATGTACTAACGGCCTTGCAACCTGAGGTCGCCGGCACGTTCGAAGTGCCGGATAATTGCAGCGCCCGAGCGCGTTGCTCAAGAATTTCATATCGCCGCAGGAGAGACTTGCAATGGCTCAGCAGACAACTGGTCGCCAACCTCGCTACAAACGCATTCTGCTCAAACTTAGCGGCGAGGCCCTGATGGGCTCGGAAGATTTCGGCATCGATCCCAAGGTGCTTGATCGCATGGCGCTGGAAGTCGGCCAACTGGTCGGTATCGGTGTGCAGGTCGGCCTGGTGATTGGTGGTGGCAACCTGTTCCGTGGCGCGGCGCTGTCCGCTGCCGGCATGGATCGCGTCACTGGCGACCACATGGGCATGCTGGCCACCGTGATGAACGCCCTGGCCATGCGTGATGCGCTGGAGCGCTCGAACATCCCCGCCATCGTCATGTCGGCGATTTCCATGGTCGGCGTGACCGATCACTATGACCGCCGCAAGGCCATGCGCCACCTGAAGACCGGTGAGGTGGTGATTTTCGCTGCTGGCACCGGCAACCCCTTCTTTACCACCGATTCGGCTGCCTGCCTGCGCGCCATCGAAATCGATGCGGACGTGGTACTGAAGGCGACCAAGGTCGATGGCGTGTACACTGCCGACCCGTTCAAAGACCCGCATGCCGAGAAGTTCGAGCGCCTGACCTATGACGAGGTGCTCGATCGCAAGCTGGGCGTGATGGATCTGACCGCCATCTGCCTGTGCCGTGATCACAACATGCCGCTGCGGGTTTTCAACATGAACAAGCCCGGCGCACTGCTGAACGTTGTAGTGGGTGGCGCCGAAGGAACTCTGATCGAGGAGGATGCACAATGATCAACGACATCAAGAAAGACGCTCAGGAGCGCATGAGCAAGTCCCTGGAATCGCTGGGTCGTAACCTGGCCTCCATTCGAACCGGTCGTGCCCATCCGAGCATTCTCGACAGCATCAAGGTGCCGGCCTGGGGTAGCGACATGCCGCTCAACCAGGTGGCAGCGATCACCGTCGAGGACGCGCGCACCCTGAAGATCGTCGCGCATGACAAGACCCTCGGTGCTGCCATCGAGAAGGCCATCATGACCTCCGACCTGGGCCTGAACCCGAGCAGCGCCGGTACCACCATCCGTGTGCCGATGCCGGCGCTGACCGAGGAAACCCGCAAGGGCTATACCAAGCAGGCGCGTGGCGTTGCCGAAGATGCCAAGGTCGCCGTGCGCAACGTGCGTCGTGATGCCCTGGCCGAGCTGAAGAAGCTGTCCAAGGCCAAGGAAATCAGCGAGGACGAAGAGCGTCGCGCCGCTGACGAGCTGCAGAAGATCACCGACAAGTTCATCGGTGATGCCGACAAGGCGCTCGAGGTCAAAGAAGCGGACCTGATGGCCGTCTGACGGCTGGGCGCCCATACATGGACAAGAACAAGCAGGGGGCGGTGCCGCGGCATGTCGCCATCATCATGGATGGCAACAACCGTTGGGCGAAGAAGCGCCTGTTGCCGGGTGTGGCTGGGCACAAGGCCGGGGTCGATGCGGTTCGCGCGGTGATCGAGGTCTGTGCCGAGTCGGGCGTCGAGGTGCTGACCCTGTTCGCCTTTTCCAGCGAGAACTGGCAGCGTCCGGCCGAAGAGGTCGGTGCGCTGATGGAGTTGTTCCTGGGGGCGCTGCGTCGTGAGGCCAGGCGTCTGCTGGATAACGATATCAGCCTGCGGATCATCGGTGATCGCTCGCGTTTTCATCCCGAGTTGCAGGCAGCCATGCGCGAAGCCGAGCAATTGACTGCCGGCAACCGGCGTTTCACCTTGCAGATTGCGGCCAACTACGGTGGTCAGTGGGATATCGCCCAGGCCGCTCAGCGTCTGGCGCGTGAGGTGCAGGCAGGTCATTTGCAGCCCGAAGACATTACCCCGCAATTGCTTCAGGGTTGTCTGGCTACCGGTGATCTGCCTTTGCCCGACCTGTGCATTCGCACGGGGGGCGAGCACCGCATAAGCAATTTCCTCCTATGGCAGCTCGCGTACAGCGAGCTGTACTTTTCCGACCTGTATTGGCCGGACTTCAAGCACGAGGCCATGCGCAAGGCGCTGGCCGATTTCGCTACCCGCCAGCGTCGCTTCGGCAAGACCAGCGAGCAGGTGGAAGCTGAGGCGCGCTCTTAATGTTGAAACAACGAATCATCACGGCGCTGGTATTGCTGCCTATCGCTCTGGGCGGCTTTTTCCTGCTCGATGGCGCTGCCTTTGCCTGGTTCATTGGTCTGGTAGTGACGCTGGGCGCCTGGGAGTGGGCGCGTCTGGCGGGGCTCCAGGCGCAGCCGCTGCGGGTGGCTTATGCCGCTGCAGTGGCCGTGTTGCTCGCGGCGCTGTACATGTTTCCGCTGTTCGCGCCCGTGCTGTTGGCGGTGGCAGTGCTGTGGTGGCTGGCGGCGACCTTCCTGGTGCTGACCTATCCCGATAGCAGCCGCTACTGGGGGGCAATGCCGGGGCGCTTGCTGATCGGCTTGCTGATTCTACTGCCGGCCTGGCAGGGGCTGGTGCTGCTCAAACAATGGCCTCAGGCCAATGCGCTGATCATTGCGGTGATGGTGCTGGTCTGGGGGGCGGATATTGGTGCCTACTTCTCCGGCAAGGCCTTCGGTAAGCGCAAGCTGGCACCCAGGGTCAGCCCGGGCAAGAGCTGGGAAGGCGTGTATGGTGGTCTGGCTGCTAGTTTGTCGATCACCTTGGTGGTCGGCCTGCAGCAGGGTTGGTCGACCTCCGGGTTGGTGTTGGCCCTGCTTGGCGCGGCTGTGGTGGTGTTGATCTCCGTCGTGGGCGACCTGACCGAGAGCATGTTCAAGCGTCAGTCGGGTATCAAGGACAGCAGTAATCTGTTGCCGGGCCATGGTGGTGTGCTGGACCGTATCGACAGTCTTACCGCCGCCATCCCGCTGTTCGCTGCACTGCTCTGGCTCGCTGGTTGGGGCGCGCTGTGAGCACAGTACAGCAGGTCACTGTGCTGGGGGCTACCGGCTCTATTGGTCTCAGTACGCTGGATGTGATCGCCCGTCACCCCGGGCGTTATCAGGTGTTCGCCCTGAGCGGTTTTTCCCGGTTGGCGCAACTGCAGGCGCTGTGTGTGCAACATCGCCCGCGCTATGCCGTGGTGCCTGATGCTGAGGCGGCGCGTGAACTGCAGGGCGCTCTGCGTGCTGCCGGTCTGGTGACCGAAGTGCTGGTGGGGGAGGCAGGGCTGTGCGCCGTGTCCGCTGATCCGGCCGTCGACTGCGTGATGGCTGCCATTGTTGGTGCTGCCGGGCTCAGGCCGACGCTGGCTGCGGTGCAGGCCGGCAAGAAAGTGCTGCTGGCCAACAAGGAGGCGTTGGTGATGTCTGGCGCCCTGTTCATGCAGGCCGTCAGGCAGAGCGGGGCGGTGCTGTTGCCTATCGACAGCGAGCACAACGCCATTTTCCAGTGTCTGCCCGGTGACTATTCGCGGGGTTTGCAGGCTGTCGGTGTGCGTCGCGTACTGCTGACAGCTTCTGGTGGGCCTTTTCGCGAAACGCCGTTGGCCGACCTGGAATGCGTCACGCCGGAGCAGGCCTGTGCTCATCCGAACTGGTCGATGGGGCGCAAGATTTCCGTGGACTCGGCCAGCATGATGAACAAGGGGCTCGAGTCGATCGAGGCCTGCTGGTTGTTCGATGCCCGCCCGGAGCAGATCGAAGTGGTCATCCACCGGCAGAGCGTGATTCATTCGCTGGTCGATTACATCGACGGTTCGGTGCTGGCGCAGCTGGGTAATCCGGATATGCGCACGCCCATCGCTCATGCGTTGGCCTGGCCAGAGCGTATCGACTCGGGCGTATCGCCTCTGGATCTGTTTGCCGTCGGTCGCCTGGATTTCGAACGCCCCGACGAGCAGCGTTTTCCCTGTCTGCGTCTGGCGCGGGAGGCGGCGCAGGCTGGTGGTAGTGCACCGGCGATGCTCAACGCCGCCAATGAAGTCGCGGTCGAGGCTTTCCTACAGCGGCGCATCCGTTTCGTTGATATCGCGCGTATGATTGAGTCCGTGTTGAACGCCCAGCCGGTGCAGGCTGTCGAAGCGCTCGACGCGGTGTTCGCGGCCGATACCCGTGCGCGTGAGCTGGCTGGGCAGTGGCTCGCTGGCCGTTGATGGCGCCCGTATTGGTCTGGTGTGTGCTGGAACTTGAGCGGCTCGTAGAGCTGGAGAAGTGAAATGAGTGGGTTGTACATGCTGGTTGGCACCCTGATCGCACTGGGTGTCCTGGTGACCTTTCACGAGTATGGGCACTTCTGGGTAGCCCGGCGCTGCGGCGTCAAGGTGCTGCGCTTCTCCGTTGGCTTCGGCACACCGCTGCTGCGCTGGCATGACCGCCAGGGCACTGAATTCGTGGTTGCAGCGATTCCTCTGGGTGGCTACGTCAAGATGCTCGATGAGCGCGAGGGCGATGTGCCCCCCGAGCTCGTCGAGCAGTCCTTCAATCGCAAGAGCGTGCGCCAGCGCATCGCCATCGTGGCTGCGGGCCCGCTGGCCAATTTCCTGCTGGCGCTGCTGTTCTTCTGGTTCGTCGCCATGCTCGGCAGTCAGCAGGTGCGGCCGGTTATCGGCGCGGTGCTGCCGGACAGCCTGGCGCAAGTGGCCGGGCTGCGTGCGGGGCAAGAGATCGTTGCGGTCAACGGCGAGGCCACCAGTGGTTGGGCGGCGGTCAATCTGCAGCTGGTGAGGCGTCTGGGCGAGAGCGGTACGCTCGATCTGCGCGTGCTGGAGCCTGGCTCCACCGTCGAAACGCCAAAACAGGTGCAGTTGGACAACTGGCTGCGCGGCGTCGACGAGCCGGACCCGATTGGTTCGCTGGGCATTCGTCCATGGCGTCCTGTGCTGGAGCCGGTTCTGGCTGAGGTCGATTCCAAGGGGCCTGCCCACGCCGCAGGGCTGCAGGCAGGGGACAGGTTGCTGGCGCTCGATGGCGAGCCTCTGGTCGACTGGCAGGATCTGGTCGATCGCGTCCGGGCATTGCCGGGCGAGGCGGTCACGTTGCGCTTCGAGCGCGCCGGGCAAACGCAGGATGTGCAGCTGACTCTGGCATCGCGCGGTGAAGGAGAGGCGCGCACAGGCTATCTGGGGGCGGGGGTGCAGGGTGTCGAATGGCCGCCGGAGATGCTCCGCGAGGTGCGCTACGGTCCGCTCGACGGCGTAGTCGAAGGCGTGCGTCAAACCTGGTCCATGAGCCTGCTGACCCTCGATTCGCTGAAGAAAATGCTGTTCGGTGAGCTCTCGGTAAAAAACTTGAGTGGGCCGATAACCATTGCTAAAGTGGCGGGCGCTTCAGCTGAGTCAGGGCTGGGGGATTTCCTGAAATTCCTTGCATATCTGAGTATTAGCTTGGGGGTTCTCAATCTGCTGCCCATTCCCGTACTGGATGGTGGGCATCTGCTGTTTTACCTGGTCGAGTGGGTGCGTGGTCGCCCCTTGTCTGAGCGGGTTCAGGGTTGGGGGATGCAGATCGGCATCAGTCTGGTCATCGGGGTCATGCTGCTTGCCCTGGTCAACGACCTCAGCCGCCTGTGAGCATTGCTGAATACGTTCTTGAGATTTAAAAGAAGTGTCGCTTAAGCGGCAGTTTTTATCGTCAGTTGGAATAAGAAAGGACTTCATGAAACGTCTGCTGCTACCTGCGGTACTGTCCGCATTGATGATCGCCGAAGTTCACGCCGAGTCCTTCACCATCTCCGATATACGCGTCAATGGCCTGCAGCGGGTTTCCGCAGGCAGCGTATTCGGCGCGCTGCCGCTCAACGTGGGCGAGCAGGTAGATGATCGCCAACTGGTCGATGCCACCCGTTCCCTGTTCCGTACCGGCTTCTTCCAGGATATCCAGCTCGGTCGCGATGGTGACGTACTGGTGGTTACCGTGGTCGAGCGTCCCTCCATCTCCGGCATCGAGATCGAAGGCAACAAGGCCATCACTACAGAAGACCTGCTCAAGGGTCTGAATCAGTCCGGTCTGGCCGAGGGTGAAATCTTCCAGCGCGCCACCCTCGAAGGTGTGCGTAACGAACTGCAGCGCCAATACGTGGCTCAGGGCCGCTATTCGGCCGAGATCGAAGCCGAAGTGATTCCGCAACCGCGGAACCGCGTTGCGCTGAAGATCACCATCAACGAAGGCACCGTTGCTGCCATTTCCCACATCAACGTGGTCGGCAACACGGTTTTCACGGATGAAGAACTCTCCGATCTGTTCGAGTTGAAGACCACCAACTGGCTGTCCTTCTTCCGCAACGACGACAAGTACGCCCGCGAAAAGCTGTCCGGTGACCTCGAACGTCTGCGTTCCTACTACCTGGATCGCGGCTACATCAACATGGATATCAGCTCCACCCAGGTATCCATTACCCCGGACAAGAAGCACGTCTACATCACCGTCAACGTCGAAGAGGGCGAGAAGTACAGTGTCCGTGACGTGAAGCTTTCCGGTGATCTCAAAGTGCCGGAAGAAGACGTGCGTGCACTGCTGCTGGTCAAGGAAGGGCAGGTCTTCTCGCGCAAGATCATGACCACCACCAGCGAGCTGATCACCCGTCGCCTGGGCAATGAGGGCTACACCTTCGCCAACGTCAACGGCGTGCCGGAAGCGCACGACGAAGACAACACCGTTTCGATCACCTTCTTCGTCGATCCGGGCAAGCGTGCCTACGTCAACCGCATCAACTTCCGTGGCAACACCAAATCCGAAGACGAAGTGCTGCGCCGCGAAATGCGTCAGATGGAAGGTGGCTGGGCCTCAACCTACCTGATCGACCAGTCCAAGACCCGCCTGGAGCGTCTGGGCTTCTTCAAGGAAGTCAACGTCGAAACCCCGCAGGTGCCGGGCACCGATGACCAGATCGACGTCAATTACAGTGTCGAAGAGCAGCCGTCAGGCTCCATCACTGCCAGCGTCGGTTTTGCCCAGAACGCCGGTCTGATCCTCGGTGGTTCGATCAGCCAGAACAACTTCCTGGGTACCGGTAACAGCGTCAGCATCGGTCTGACCCGCAGTGAATACCAGACCCGCTACAGTTTCGGCTTCGTTGACCCCTACTGGACCGTCGACGGTGTCAGCCTGGGTTACAACGCCTTCTACCGCACCACCGACTACGATGCGCTCAATGTCGACGTAGCCAGCTACTCGGTGGACAGCCTGGGTGCAGGTGTCAACATCGGCTACCCGATCAGCGAAACCGCGCGTCTGACCTATGGCCTGACCGTGCAGCAGGACAGCATCGACACCGGTCGTTATACCGTCGACGAAATCTTCGATTTCATCGACGCTGAGGGTGACAACTACCTGAACTTCAAGGGCTCCATCGGCTGGTCCGAATCCACCCTGAACCGCGGCGTGCTGGCCAACCGCGGTCATTCGCAGAGCCTTGTACTGGAAACCACGCTGCCGGGCAGCGACCTGTCGCTCTACAAGCTCGACTACCGTGGTCAGGTGTTCACCCCGATCAGCGACAGCTATACGCTGCGCTTCCATACCCGGCTAGGTTATGGCGACAGTTATGGCTCTACGGCCGAACTGCCGTTCTACGAGAACTACTACGCCGGTGGTTTCAACTCGGTACGTGGTTTCAAAGACAGCAGCCTTGGGCCACGCAGTACGCCGAGTAGCGGTGCCAAACCGGGCACCCTGCGCGACCCGGATCAGGACCCGCTGCCGTTCGGTGGTAACGTGCTGGTGCAGGGCGGCGTCGAGATGCTCTTCCCGCTGCCATTCGTCAAGGATCAGCGCTCGCTGCGTACCGCATTGTTCTGGGACGTGGGTAACGTCTTCGATACCAACTGCAGCTCCAGCCAGAAGAGGCTGAGCGACAGCTGCAATATCGACTTCAGCAGCATGGCCAGCTCCGTGGGTGTCGGCCTGACCTGGATCACCGCACTGGGCCCGCTGAGCTTCAGTCTGGCCATGCCGATCAAGAAGCCGGATGATGCCGATACCCAGGTATTCCAGTTCTCCCTGGGTCAAACCTTCTAAGTTCGTTTCACAGAAAGCCAACAGTTTTGTTGCAGGAGTGCATTGTGCGTAAGTTGACTCAACTGGTTCTGTTCACCGCCGCCCTGATCGCCACTCCGGCATTCGCCGAGATGAAGGTGGCCGTGCTGAACTATCAGATGGCGCTGCTCGAGTCGGATGCAGCCAAGCGCTACGCCGTCGATGCCGAGAAGAAGTTCGGCCCGCAGCTGAACAAGCTCAAGACCCTGGAAAGCGACGCCAAGCGCATTCAGGATCGCATGGTCAAGGACGGCGAGAAGATGCAGCAGGCCGAGCGCGAGCGCCTCGAGCTCGAATTCAAGCAGAAGGCTCGTGACTTCCAGTTCCAGTCCAAGGAGCTGAACGAAGCCAAGGCCATCGCTGACCGCGAGATGCTGGCCAAGCTGAAGCCGAACCTGGACAAGGCCGTCGAAGAAGTGATCAAGAACGGTAACTTCGACCTGGTGCTCGAGCGCGGTGCGGTGATCGAGGTCAAACCTCAGTACGACATCACTCGCCAGGTCATCGAGCGCATGAATCAGATGCGTTAAGCATGACTGCGACATTTACCCTCGGCCAGCTGGCCGAGCGCCTGGGCGCCACCTTGCGTGGCGCCGAAGCTAAGGTCATCACGGGCCTGGCCACCTTACAGGAGGCCGGGCCCGAACAATTGAGCTTCCTGGCCAATGCCCAGTACCGCAAGTTTCTGGCGCAGACCCAGGCCGGTGCTGTGTTGCTCACCGCAGCCGATGCTGAAGGCTATGCTGGCGATGCCTTGATCGTTGCCAATCCTTATCTGGCTTATGCCCAGCTTTCGCATGTGTTCGACCGCAAGCCCAAGGCGGCTCCCGGCATTCATGCCACTGCGCAGGTTGCAGGCGATGCTCAGATCGATCCGAGTGCGAGTATCGGCGCTTTTGCGGTTATCGAAAGCGGTGCTCGCATCGGTGCTGATGTAAGCATCGGTGCGCACTGCGTGGTGGGCGCGCGTAGCGTGATCGGTGAGGGTGGTTGGCTGGCGCCGCGCGTGACGCTGTATCACGACGTGCGTATCGGCAAGCGTGTAGTGATCCAGTCCGGCGCGGTGATCGGTGGCGAAGGCTTCGGTTTCGCCAACGAAAAGGGCGTCTGGCAGAAGATCGCACAGATCGGTGGGGTGACCATCGGTGATGACGTCGAGATCGGCGCCAACACCACTGTGGATCGCGGTGCGCTGTCCGATACCCTGATCGGTAATGGCGTGAAGCTGGATAACCAGATCATGATCGCGCACAACGTGCAGATCGGTGACAACACGGCCATGGCGGGCTGCTGCGGTATTTCCGGCAGCACCAAGATCGGCAAGAACTGCATGATCGCCGGCGGTGTGGGCATGGTTGGCCATATCGAGGTGTGCGACAACGTGTTCGTCACCGGTATGACCATGGTGACTCGCTCGATCACCGAGCCGGGCGCCTATTCTTCAGGCACTGCCATGCAACCGGCGGGCGAGTGGAAGAAGAGTGCAGCCCGTATTCGTCAGTTGGACGATATGGCCAAGCGACTGCGTGAGCTGGAAAAACAGCTGGCCGCCGTGACCCAGACGGCAAACGTCTCATCTGATGCCTGAGCACGGCGTGGCCGTGCTCTTTTCTTTTCTTACAGGCTTAACCGGACATGATGGACATCAACGAAATTCGTGAATATTTGCCGCACCGCTATCCGTTCCTGTTGGTGGACCGTGTGGTGGACTTGGACGTCGAAGGCAAGCAGATTCGCGCCTATAAGAATGTCAGCATCAATGAGCCGTTCTTCAACGGTCACTTCCCCGAGCACCCGATCATGCCGGGCGTTCTGATCATCGAGGCCATGGCCCAGGCTGCCGGTATCCTCGGCTTCAAGATGATGGGCGTGAAGCCGGCCGATGGCACCCTGTATTACTTCGTCGGCTCCGACAAACTGCGTTTCCGTTCGCCGGTGCTGCCGGGTGATCAGCTTACGCTGGAAGCCAAATACCTGAGCGATCGTCGCAGCATCTGGAAATTCGAGTGCCGCGCCACCGTCGATGGCAAGGAAGTCTGCGCTGCTGAAATCATCTGTGCGGAACGCAAGCTATGAGTTTGATTGACCCCCGCGCGATCATCGACCCCAGTGCCAGATTGGCCGACGACGTCGTCGTTGGCCCTTGGAGCATTGTCGGGGCCGATGTGGAAATCGGCGAGGGTACAGTCATCGGCCCGCACGTCGTGCTCAAGGGGCCGACCGTGATCGGCAAGCACAACCGCATCTACCAGTTTTCTTCGGTCGGTGAAGACACGCCAGACCTGAAATACAAGGGCGAAGCGACGCGCCTGGTGATCGGTGATCACAACACGATTCGTGAGGGTGTCACCATTCACCGTGGCACCGTGCAGGATCGCAGCGAAACCACCATTGGCAACCATAACCTGATCATGGCCTATGCCCATATCGGCCATGACAGTGTGATCGGTAACCACTGCATTCTGGTCAACAACACGGCACTGGCTGGGCATGTCTGGGTCGATGACTGGGCGATTCTGTCCGGTTATACCCTGGTGCATCAGTTCTGCCGCATTGGCGCGCACAGCTTCTCGGGCATGGGCACCGCGATTGGCAAGGATGTTCCGGCTTTCGTTACCGTGTTCGGTAACCCGGCCGAGGCGCGCAGCATGAACTTCGAGGGCATGCGCCGGCGTGGTTTCTCCGCCGAGGCCATCGCTGCCCTGCGCAAGGGCTACAAGCTGGTCTATCGCCAGGGGCTGACCGTCGAGCAGGCACTGGCCGAGCTGGCCGAGTCCGCTGCTCAGTTCCCGGAAGTGGCGATTTTCCGTGATTCGATTCAGACTTCCACGCGCGGCATCACGCGCTGATACCTATGAGCAGACCTATTCGCGTCGCACTGGTCGCCGGTGAGGCGTCCGGTGACATCCTCGGTTCCGGCCTGATGCAGGCCATCAAGCAGCGCCATCCTGATGCCGAGTTCATCGGTGTTGGCGGCGCGCGCATGGAAGCCGAAGGCCTTAAATCCTATTTCCCGATGGAGCGCCTGGCCGTGATGGGTCTGGTCGAGGTGCTTGGCCGTCTGTTCGAGTTGCTCCGTCGCCGTCGTCAACTGGCTCGCGACCTGATTGCTGCCAAACCGGACGTGTTCATCGGCATCGATGCCCCCGATTTCAACCTGGGCCTGGAGCTCAAGCTACGCCGTGCCGGCATCAAGACCGTGCACTACGTCAGCCCCTCGGTCTGGGCCTGGCGGCAGAAGCGCGTGCTGAAGATTCGCGAAGCCTGCGACCTGATGCTGACCCTGTTCCCGTTCGAGGCGCAGTTCTACGACGAGCATCAGGTGCCGGTGCGCTTCGTTGGTCATCCGCTGGCTGATGCGATTCCGCAGCAAGCTGATCGTGCTGCTGCGCGGGAGGCGCTGGATCTGCCGCAGGACGAGCCGGTAGTGGCCCTGATGCCCGGCAGTCGTGGTGGTGAAGTCGCGCGTCTCGGTGAGCTGTTTCTCGATGCGGCGATTCGTCTGCGCGCACTGCGTCCAGGTATTCATTTCCTGCTGCCTTGCGCCACACCCGAGCGTCGCGAGCAGCTGGAACAGATGCTGGCCGGGCGTGATTTGCCGCTGACGCTGCTCAATGGCCGCTCCCATGAAGCGTTGGCTGCCTGCGATGCGGTGTTGATCGCTTCGGGTACCGCGACCCTGGAAGCGCTGCTATACAAGCGGCCGATGGTGGTGGCGTACCGCGTAGCGCCACTGACCTATCGCATCCTCAAACGCCTGGTGAAGAGCCCCTATATCTCGCTGCCCAATCTGCTGGCCGAGCGCCTGCTGGTACCTGAGCTGATTCAGGATGCAGCGACTCCCGAGGCTTTGGCCCAGGCCGTTGCGCCGTTGATCGACGGTGGGCAAGTGCAGACCGAAGGTTTCGACGTGATTCACCGTGCGTTGCGTCGCGACGCTTCGGTGTCGGCCGCCGATGCCGTGCTCAAGCTGGCAGGGCGTGGCTGATGCAGCTGGGCCTCGATTTTACCCTGGTCGAGGAGCTGGTCGCCGGTGTTGACGAAGTTGGCCGTGGCCCGCTCTGCGGTGCCGTGGTCACGGCTGCGGTGATCCTCGACCCGGCGCGCCCGATTATCGGCCTGAACGACTCGAAGAAACTCTCCGAGGCGCGCCGCGAAGTGCTGTTCGACGAGATTCGCGAAAAAGCCCTGGCCTGGTGCATCGCTCGCGCCGAGGTTGAGGAGATTGATCGGTTGAATATCCTGCATGCCACCATGTTGGCGATGCAGCGAGCTGTCGAAGGGCTGCACGTGACGCCGAAACTGGCGCTGATCGACGGCAATCGTTGCCCGAAACTGGCGGTGCCGAGCGCCCCGGTAGTGAAGGGCGACAGCCGGGTGCCGGCAATAGCCGCGGCTTCGATCCTGGCCAAGGTCAGTCGCGACCGCGAGATGCTCGAGATGGATCGTCTCTATCCCGGTTACGGCATCGCCGGCCACAAGGGCTACCCCACGCCCGTTCATCTAGAAGCCTTGCAGCGCCTGGGGCCGACGCCTATTCATCGGCGTTCCTTCGCACCGGTGCGCGCGTTGCTCGAGCCTGTAGCTGTCGATTGTAGCGCCGCTACAGCTGTGTAGGGCGTACTCGCGAAGCAGTACGCCGCTGGTGTTTCGATGGTGCGTGCTGTGGCGGATGGATTCGGCATGGCCCGGCGGACTGTTCGCTGCGCTACGAGCGGACGGCGATCCGGGCCGCCCTACCTGCTACAATCCGCGCTTTGTCGTTTTCACCTGCAAGGCCGCCCATGACCCAAGCTTTCGTCCACCTGCGTCTGCACACCGAATACTCCCTGGTCGATGGCCTGGTGCGGGTCAAACCGCTGATCAAGGCCGTGGCCGGGGCCGGCATGCCGGCGGTTGCGGTCACCGACATGAGCAACATGTGCTCGCTGGTGAAGTTCTACAAGGCGGCCATGGGCGCCGGGATCAAGCCGATCTGTGGTGCCGATATCTGGATGGCCAGCGCCGAGGAAGACGGCCCGCTGACGCGCCTGACCCTGCTGGCGATGAACGCCAAGGGCTACCGCAACCTCACCGAACTGATCTCTCGTGGCTGGGCCGAAGGGCAGAGCAACGACCTGGTGATCATTCAGCGTGACTGGGTCAAGGGCGCCGCCGAGGGCCTCATCGCGCTATCCGGCGCGCGTGAAGGCGAAGTCGGCCAGGCGCTGCTGGCCGGTGACGAAGCGCTGGCCGAAGTGCGCCTGCGTGAATGGATGGCAGTGTTTCCGGATCGCTTCTACCTGGAAGTGCAACGCACCAGCCGCGTCGGTGACGAGGAATACCTGCACGCCGCCGTGGCTCTGGCCGATCGCGTCGAGGCGCCGCTGGTGGCGACCAACGACGTGCGCTTCATCAAACAGGGTGATTTCGAGGCGCACGAAACCCGCGTCTGCATCGGTGAAGGTCGTACCCTGGACGACCCGCGCCGACCGCGGCATTACTCCGATCAGCAGTACCTGAAAAGCGCCGAGGAAATGTGGGAGCTGTTCTCCGACCTGCCCGAGGCACTGGAGAACACCGTCGAGATCGCCAAGCGCTGCAATATCGATGTGCAGCTCGGCAAATACTTTCTGCCGGATTTCCCCACGCCCAATGGCATGGGCATCGACGACTACCTGCGCCACGCCTCCTTCGAGGGGCTGGAAGAGCGTCTCCAGGTATTGCTGCCCAAGGATACGCCGGATTACGAGGCCAAGAGGCAGGTCTATATCGACCGCCTCAACTTCGAGCTCGACATCATCATTCAGATGGGTTTCCCCGGTTACTTCCTGATCGTGATGGACTTCATCAAGTGGGCCAAGAACAACGGTGTGCCGGTCGGCCCGGGCCGTGGTTCGGGTGCCGGTTCGCTGGTGGCCTACGTGCTGAAGATCACTGACCTCGATCCGCTGGCCTATGACCTGCTGTTCGAACGATTCCTCAACCCCGAGCGGGTTTCCATGCCCGACTTCGACGTCGACTTCTGCATGGACGGCCGCGACCGAGTGATCGACTACGTGGCTGAGAAATACGGGCGCAATGCGGTGAGCCAGATCATCACCTTCGGCTCGATGGCGGCCAAGGCGGTGGTGCGCGACGTCGCCCGGGCGCAGGGTAAGTCCTACGGTCTGGCCGACCGTCTGTCGAAGATGATCCCCTTCGAAGTGGGCATGACCCTGGAGAAAGCCTACGAGATGGAGGAGCCGCTGCGCGAGTTCCTCAAGAACGACGAGGAAGCCCAGGAAATCTGGGAAATGTCGCTCAAGCTCGAAGGCGTGGTGCGCGGTACCGGCAAGCACGCTGGTGGTGTGGTGATCGCGCCGACCAAGCTCACCGACTTCTCGCCGATCGCCTGTGACGAGGAGGGCGGTGGCCTGGTGACCCAGTTCGACAAGGACGACGTCGAGCAGGCTGGCCTGGTCAAGTTCGACTTTCTCGGTCTGCGTACCCTGACCATCATCAAGTGGGCGTTGGAAACCGTCCACCGCATCCAGAAGCGCGACGGTGCGCCGGATGAGGATCTGGTCAACATCGACTTCATTCCGCTGGATGACAAGAAAACCTACGACATGCTGCAGAAGGCGGAGACCACCGCGGTCTTCCAGCTTGAATCGCGTGGCATGAAGGAGCTGATCAAGAAGCTCAAGCCCGACTGCCTGGAAGACATGATCGCACTGGTGGCGCTGTTCCGCCCGGGCCCGCTGCAGTCCGGCATGGTGGACGACTTCATCAACCGTAAGCACGGCCGTGCCGAGCTGTCCTACCCGCACCCGGATTACCAGTACGCTGGTCTGGAACCGGTGCTCAAGCCCACCTACGGCATCATCCTGTATCAGGAGCAAGTGATGCAGATCGCCCAGGTCATGGGTGGCTACACCCTGGGACAGGCGGACATGCTGCGGCGTGCCATGGGTAAGAAGAAGCCCGAGGAAATGGCCAAGCAGCGCGGCGGCTTCATCGAAGGTTGTGCCAGCAACGGCATCGACGCCAATCTGGCGGGTAACATCTTCGATCTGGTGGAAAAGTTCGCCGGTTACGGTTTCAACAAATCGCACTCGGCCGCTTACGGCCTAGTCTCCTACCAGACTGCCTGGCTCAAGGCGCATTATCCGGCGCCGTTCATGGCGGCCGTGCTCTCGGCGGATATGCACAACACCGACAAGGTGGTGATCCTGGTGGAAGAGTGCCGCAACATGAAGTTGCGCATCGAGCCGCCAGACGTGAACGTCTCCGAGTTCAAGTTCACCGTCAACGACGACGGCCGTATCGTCTACGGCCTGGGTGCGGTCAAGGGCGTCGGCGAGGGGCCGGTCGAGGCCATCGTCGAATGCCGCGCCGAAGGTGGTCCGTTCAAGGATCTGTTCGACTTCTGCAATCGCGTCGACCTCAAGCGCATCAATAAGCGCACCCTGGAAGCTCTGATCCGCAGCGGCGCGCTGGATCGTCTTGGCCCGTACTATCAGGACGAGCTCAAGGCCTACCAGGCCAGTGTCGACAAGAACCGCGCCGTGCTGCTGGCGTCCATGGAAGAGGCTGTGCAGTCCGCCGAGCAGACTGCGCGCAGCGCCGAGAGTGGCCACATGGACCTGTTCGGCGGTCTGTTCGCCGAGCCTGAGGCGGACGTCTACGCCAACCACCGCAAGGCCCGCGAACTGCCGATCAAGGAGCGTCTGAAAGGCGAGAAGGACACCCTGGGTATCTACCTGTCCGGCCACCCCATCGACGAGTACGAAGGCGAGATTCGCCGTTTCGCCCGCCAGCGCATCGTCGAGCTCAAGCCGGCGCGCGATACCCAGACCATTGCCGGGATGATCGTCAACCTGCGGGTGATGAAGAACAAGAAGGGCGACAAGATGGGCTTCATCACCCTCGACGACCGCTCCGGGCGCATCGAGGCGTCCTTGTTCGCCGACGCCTTCGCCAGCAACCAGGCGCTGCTGCAGAACGATGCGCTGGTGGTGGTCGAGGGCGAGGTCAGTAACGACGACTTCTCTGGCGGCCTGCGTTTGCGTGCCAAACGCGTGATGAGTCTGGAAGAAGCGCGCACGGGGCTGGCCGACAGCCTGCGGGTGAAGGTCGCCAGTGAGGCATTGAAGGGGGATCGACTGCGCTGGCTGGCCGAACTGTGCAGCAAGCACAAGGGCGCCTGCCCGGTGACGCTGGACTACAGTGGCGAGGAGGCACGCGCCTTGCTTCAATTTGGCGACGCCTGGCGAATCGACCCGGCCGACACTTTGATTCAGGCATTGCGTGACCAGTTCGGGCGCGACAACGTCTTTTTGCACTACCGCTGATGCAAGAGGGGAAAATACCCCTTTGTGTTGGCATCGACACCTGCGGGTGTCGACCCGCTGCGTCCTATCCCTTAAGGTAGGGCGCCTAATGGATACAGCTCCCCGGCCACTTGGCCGTCGACGCAAGACGGATGACTATGAACCCGAATTTCCTCGATTTCGAACAGCCGATCGCCGACCTGCAAGCCAAGATCGAAGAGCTACGCCTGGTTGGTAACGACAACTCGCTGAATATCGGCGATGAGATTGCCCGCCTGCAGGACAAGAGCAGCACCCTGACCGAAAGCATCTTCGGCAACCTGACCAGTTGGCAGATCGCCCAGTTGGCACGCCATCCGCGCCGCCCGTATACCCTGGATTACATCCAGCACATCTTCACCGAGTTCGACGAACTGCATGGTGATCGTCATTTCTCCGACGACGCCGCCATCGTCGGTGGCATTGCCCGTCTGGGCGACCAGCCGGTGATGATCATCGGCCACCAGAAAGGCCGTGAGGTGCGCGAGAAGGTGCGCCGCAATTTTGGCATGCCGCGCCCGGAAGGCTATCGCAAAGCCTGCCGCCTGATGGAAATGGCCGAGCGCTTCAAGATGCCGATCCTCACCTTCATCGACACCCCTGGCGCCTACCCGGGTATTGATGCCGAAGAGCGTGGCCAGAGCGAGGCCATCGCCTGGAACCTGCGGGTGATGGCGCGCCTGAAAACCCCGATCATCGCCACCGTGATTGGTGAAGGTGGTTCCGGCGGTGCGCTGGCCATTGGCGTCTGCGACCAACTGAACATGCTGCAGTATTCCACCTACTCGGTGATCTCGCCGGAAGGTTGCGCCTCGATCCTCTGGCGTACCGCCGAGAAGGCGCCGGATGCTGCCGAGGCCATGGGCATTACCGCTGAGCGTCTGAAGGATCTGGGCATCGTCGATCAGGTGATCGCTGAGCCGCTGGGTGGCGCCCATCGTGATCCGGCTGCGGCATCGGAATCGATCCGCCAGGAACTGACCAAGCAGCTCGCCAGCCTGCAGAAGTACGATACCGATGCCCTGCTCAAGCGCCGTTACGATCGCCTGATGAGCTACGGCATCGCCTAAGCCTCTCAACGGCTGTTGTAGGGTGCGCTGTGCGCACCAGTGGCTGTAGCCGCCGTTATCCTGGTGCGCACGGCGCATCCGACGATATCTATCGCACACCACCACGGGCCTTCGGGCCCGTTGTTGTTTAAGCTTGGCCGATGACCGATCTCAGCATTCGCCTGCGCCAGGCCATGCAGCCGTGGCACACGGCTCCTGCCTGGCGTATTGCCTTCTCCGGTGGCCTGGACTCCAGCGTGCTGCTGCATCTGCTCGCCGACTGGGCGCGGCACGAGGATCTGCCGCCTCTCTCCGCCATTCATGTCCATCATGGTCTGCAGCCGGCGGCCGATGCCTGGCCGGAGCATTGCGCGCAGTTTTGTGCCCGCCTGGATATTCCCTTGGAGGTCGTCAGGGTGCAGGTGGCGCCCGGGGCAAGTCTGGAACAGGCCGCGCGGCGGGTGCGTTATGCGGCGTTCGCTGAGCGACTGGGCTCTGGCGAGGTATTGCTCGGCGCCCAGCATCGTGATGACCAGGCCGAAACCCTGCTGTTTCGTCTGTTGCGGGGCGCTGGCGTGCGCGGGCTGGCAGCGATGCCGGCCAGTCGGCCGTTGGGGCAGGGCCACCTGGTTCGGCCACTGCTCGACTGCTCACGGGCTGAGTTGCAGGTCTATGCGCAGAGGCGTGGGCTTGCCTGGATCGAGGATCCGAGCAATGCCGACGAGCGTTTCAGTCGCAATTTCCTGCGTAGGCAGGTCATGCCGCTGCTGGCCGAGCGCTGGCCGCAGGTGACGGCAAGCCTTGCGCGTAGCGCCGGTCATCTGGGCGAGGCCCAGCAATTGCTGGAAGAGCTTGCCGAGATGGACCTGGTGGCTGCGCGTGGCGTTTGCGCATTTTCCTGGTTGCCTTTGCCTTCTCTGGATTTGTCGGCCGTTACCGCGTTGAGCGATGCGCGTCAGCGCAATTTGCTGCGGTATTGGCTGGCGCCCCGGAGTCGAATGCCCGATAGCGATCATTGGGCGGGTTGGCATGACCTGCGCGATGCCGCTGCCGATGCTGCGCCGATCTGGAAACTGGCCGATGGCGAGTTGCACCGTGCCGATGGTCGGTTTTGGTGGCTCAGTGGTGAGTGGCTGCGGCCGCTCGATCCACTCGATCTAGCCTGCGACTCGTTTTCCGAATCGGTCGAACTTCCCGGCAATGGTCATGTGCATCTACAGGGCGAGTTGCCGCAAGGTCGCTGGTATTTGCGTTACCGCCAGGGTGGTGAGTCGCTGCAGCTGCCGGGGCGCGGCAGGCGTGATCTCAAGCGTCTGCTCAACGAACTGCGCGTGCCGGGATTCGTGCGTCCACGTCTGCCGCTGCTGTTCGATGGCGATGAACTGATGGCAATAGCGAATCTGACGCAAGCGCCGGGAATAGAGACCTGCCGGGTGCACCTGCACTGGTCGCCGCCGATCGGCGCGCAAGGTTTGAGCTGGTAAGGCCTTTCGGGTAGACTACGCTCCCGTCTTACTACAGCTTTTGCCGACTCCCTCAGGGAGCTTGGCGAGCTTGCCATTGTTCGTACTGATGGCGCTCCTTCGCTTTCCCCGGCGGCACTGACCGCTTAAACGCAGACTTCTAGGGTTTTTCATGACGCGCTACATCTTCGTCACGGGTGGTGTTGTTTCTTCATTGGGGAAAGGCATCGCCTCGGCTTCACTGGCGGCCATCCTGGAGGCGCGGGGCCTGAAGGTCACCATGCTCAAGCTGGACCCTTACATCAACGTCGATCCGGGCACCATGAGCCCGTTCCAGCACGGTGAGGTGTTCGTCACCCACGACGGCGCCGAGACCGACCTCGACCTGGGTCACTACGAGCGCTTCATCCGCACCACGATGAGCAAGAGCAACAACTTCACCACCGGTCGCGTGTACGAAGACGTACTGCGCAAGGAGCGCCGTGGTGACTACCTGGGTGCCACCATCCAGGTCATCCCGCACATCACCGACGAGATCAAGCGTCGCATCATCAAGGGCGCCGGCGATGCCGACGTGGCCCTGGTGGAAATCGGCGGCACCGTCGGTGACATCGAGTCGCAGCCGTTCCTCGAAGCCATTCGCCAGTTGCGTGTGGAAGTGGGCGCCAAGCGCGCCATGCTGATGCACCTGACCCTGGTGCCGTACATCGCCACCGCTGGTGAGACCAAGACCAAGCCGACTCAGCACTCGGTCAAGGAGCTGCGCTCCATCGGCTTGCAGCCTGACGTGCTGGTGTGCCGCTCCGACCATCCGATCGATGTCTCCTCGCGCCGCAAGATCGCCCTGTTCACCAACGTCGAAGAGCGTGCGGTGATCAGCCTGGAAGACGTCGACACCATCTACAAGATTCCGGGCGTGCTGCATGCCCAGGGTCTGGACGACTTCGTCGTCGAGCGTTTCGGCCTGGAGTGTGGCGGTGCCGACCTGTCCGAGTGGGATCGAGTGGTCGATGCCAAGCTCAATCCGGAAAAAGAAGTCACCATCGCTATGGTCGGCAAGTACATGGAGTTGCTCGATGCATACAAGTCGCTGATCGAAGCGATGAGTCATGCAGGCATCCAGAACCGTACCAAGGTCAACCTGCGTTATATCGACTCCGAAGACATCGAGAACCAGGGCACCTCGCTGCTCGAAGGTGTCGACGCCATCCTGGTGCCGGGCGGTTTCGGTCTGCGTGGCGTGGAAGGCAAGATCAAGACCGTGCAGTACGCTCGCGAGAACAAGATTCCTTACCTGGGTATCTGCCTCGGCATGCAGGTCGCGGTGATCGAGTACGCCCGCAATGTGGTGGGCTGGACCGACGCCAACTCCACCGAGTTCGACATGGCCAGCCAGCATCCGGTAGTCGGCCTGATCACCGAGTGGCAGGATGCGACCGGGGCCACCGAACAGCGCAGCGAAACCTCCGACCTGGGCGGCACCATGCGCCTGGGCGCCCAGGATTGCCAACTGCAGGCCGGCTCCAAGGTTCACGACTGCTATGGCAAGGACGTGATCGTCGAGCGTCATCGTCACCGTTACGAAGTGAACAACAACCTGCTGCCGAAACTGACCGAGGCTGGCCTCAAGGTCACCGGTCGTTCCGGCGACGGCGCGCTGGTCGAAGTGGTCGAGGCGCCGGATCATCCGTGGTTCGTCGCTTGCCAGTTCCACCCGGAATTCACCTCCACGCCGCGTGACGGTCACCCGCTGTTCAGCGGTTTCGTCAACGCTGCTCTGGCGCAGAAAGCGAAGAAGGCTTAACGAATGGCACAGAAGATCATCAAGGTTCGCGGCATTGAGATCGCCAACGACAAGCCGTTCGTGCTGTTCGGTGGCATCAACGTGCTTGAGTCGCGCGACCTGGCCATGCAGGCTTGCGAGGAATACGTGCGGGTGACCGAGAAGCTCGGCATCCCTTACGTGTTCAAGGCCAGCTTCGACAAGGCTAATCGCTCTTCCATCACCTCCTTCCGCGGCCCTGGCCTGGAAGAGGGCATGAAGATCTTCGAGGAAGTGAAGAAGACCTTCGGCGTGCCGGTGATCACCGACGTTCACGAGCCGCACCAGGCCGCTGCCGTGGCCGAAGTGTGCGACATCATCCAACTGCCGGCCTTCCTTTCGCGGCAAACCGATCTGGTGGTGGCCATGGCCAAGACTGGAGCGGTGATCAACATCAAGAAAGCGCAGTTCCTCGCCCCGCAGGAAATGAAGCACATCCTGACTAAGTGTGAAGAGGCCGGTAACGATCAGTTGATCCTTTGCGAGCGCGGCAGCTCCTTCGGTTACAACAATCTGGTGGTGGACATGCTCGGCTTCGGCATCATGAAGCAGTTTGAGTACCCGGTGTTTTTCGACGTGACCCACGCCCTGCAGATGCCGGGTGGTCGTGCCGATTCGGCCGGTGGCCGCCGCGCCCAGGTCACCGACCTGGCCAAGGCCGGCATGAGCCAGGGCCTGGCAGGTCTGTTCCTCGAAGCCCATCCGGATCCGGAAAACGCCAAGTGCGACGGGCCATGCGCCTTGCGCCTGAACAAGCTGGAACCGTTCCTCACTCAGCTCAAGCAGCTGGATGACCTGATCAAGAGTTTTCCGCCAATCGAGACTGCCTGATCAGGTCGTAATCCGGTAAAGTGCCGCCCCAGAAATTCCCCCCTGACCCGTGAGTCAGAGTGTGCCGCCGGGCTGCCCAACGGGCAGCGGCGGTCTCGCGCAGCCTGCTGCTGCCGTCTTATCGTCAACCTTTGGAGTGTTAACAAGAATGGCAAAGATCGTCGACATCAAGGGTCGTGAGGTTCTCGACTCCCGCGGCAACCCCACCGTGGAAGCGGATGTAATTCTGGAAGGCGGCATCGTCGGTAGCGCATGCGCTCCGTCCGGCGCCTCCACTGGCTCGCGCGAAGCGCTGGAGCTGCGTGACGGCGACAAGAGCCGTTACCTGGGCAAGGGCGTGCTGAAGGCCGTCGCCAACATCAACGGCCCGATCCGTGACCTGCTGCTGGGCAAAGACGCTGTCGACCAGAAAGCTCTGGATCGCGCGATGATCGAGCTCGACGGTACCGAGAACAAGGCGACTCTGGGCGCCAACGCCATCCTCGCCGTGTCCCTGGCTGCCGCCAAGGCCGCTGCTCAGGCCAAGGGCGTGCCGCTGTATGCGCACATCGCTGATCTGAACGGCACCCCGGGCGTCTACTCCATGCCGGTGCCGATGATGAACATCATCAATGGCGGCGAGCACGCCGACAACAACGTCGACATCCAGGAATTCATGGTGCAGCCGGTTGGCGCATCGAGCTTCGCCGAGGCGCTGCGCATGGGCGCCGAGATCTTCCATCACCTCAAGGCCGTGCTCAAGGCCCGTGGCCTGAACACTGCTGTGGGTGACGAAGGCGGCTTCGCGCCGAACCTGGCCTCCAACGAAGACGCTCTGGCCGCCATCGCTGAAGCCGTTGCCAACGCCGGCTACAAGCTGGGTGACGACGTGACCCTGGCGCTGGACTGTGCATCGAGCGAGTTCTACAAGGACGGTCAATACGACCTGGCCGGCGAAGGCAAGGTATTCAGCGGTGAAGGTTTCGCCGACTACCTGGCGGGCCTGACCGAGCGTTATCCGATCATCTCCATCGAAGACGGCATGGACGAGTCCGACTGGGCCAGCTGGAAAGTCCTGACCGACAAGATCGGTGCCAAGGTACAGCTGGTTGGCGACGACCTGTTCGTCACCAACACCAAGATCCTCAAGCGCGGTATCGACGAGAAGATCGGCAACTCGATCCTGATCAAGTTCAACCAGATCGGCTCGCTGACCGAGACCCTGGAAGCCATCCAGATGGCCAAGGCTGCTGGCTTCACCGCCGTGATCTCGCACCGCAGTGGCGAAACTGAGGACAGCACCATCGCCGACCTGGCCGTGGGTACTGCCGCCGGTCAGATCAAGACCGGTTCGCTGTGCCGTTCCGACCGCGTTTCCAAATACAACCAGCTGCTGCGTATTGAAGAGCAGCTGGGTGGCAAGGCTCCCTACAAGGGCCGTGCCGAGTTCCGCGGCTGATCACGATCTGCTGCGCGTCGGCCCTACTGCGTTAAAAACAGGCTCGGACAGTGACTTGTCACTGAACGTCCGGAGGACGGCCCGAAGGGCGAGTGAAACGAGTAATGCTCATTTACTTCAGTAAACTGCGCTTCCTCGCCTGTTTGATTCGCTGGCGCTCACCCTTCGGGCCAGCCTCCGGCTGTTACTCCCGTTGGTCGTTGCGCCTTGTAGGTCTCTAGCTCGCGAGATCGTTCTAGCCTGAAAATGGGCGACGCAAGTCGCCCTTTTTCGTGGTTATTCCAGCGTTTGCGCTGCATGCTGTAGGAGCGGATTTATCCGCGATTTTTCGCGGCTGAAGCCGCTCCTACAAAGGCTGCGTCATTGCGGGCATGGCCTTTTTCGTGGACGCTTCGTCGATCTCTGGGAACCAATGCACGGATGCAGGTACCGAAACCCCATGTCACTCATCAGACGGCTTCTTTTCAAGCATGAACGTAGCCCCTACCATGCCGATGACTCAATCTGCGAGCCGCTCCATGCGTAGTCCGTATTGGCTGTTTATCGTGCTGGTTCTGTTGCTGGGCGGTCTGCAATATCGATTGTGGGTCGGCGACGGCAGCCTGGCTGCTGCCAGCCGTCTGCAACAGCAGATCGCCGAACAGCAGGGCGAGAACGAGCGTTTGCTGGAGCGCAATCGTATCCTCGAGGCCGAAGTGATGGAGCTCAAGCGCGGTATGGAAACCGTGGAAGAACGCGCGCGTCACGAGTTGGGCATGCTCAAAGAGGGTGAAACCCTCTATCTGTTGACCGAATGACCACGAAATTCTGGCTGGTGATCCCGGCCGCCGGCGTCGGCGCGCGGATGGCCGCCGACCGCCCCAAGCAGTACCTGCAGATCGCCGGCCGCTGCATTCTCGAACATACCCTGCATTGTTTTCTCGATCATCCCGGCCTGTTGGCCGCGGTGGTATGCCTTGCCGTGGATGACCCGTTCTGGCCGCAGCTGTCACTGGCGCGTGATCCGCGCATCCGCCGTGCGCCTGGCGGGCGTGAGCGCGCCGACTCGGTGCTGGCCGGGCTGGACTCGTTACTGGTCGGTGGTGCCGATAGCGATGACTGGGTGCTGGTGCACGACGCCGCGCGTCCTAACCTCACCCCGGCGGACCTGGCTCGTCTGCTGGAGAGTCTGACCGATGATCCGGTCGGCGGCCTGCTGGCGGTGCCGGTGCGCGATACGCTCAAGCGTATCGGCAGCGATGGCCGAGTGGCCGAAACCGTGGATCGCAGCGTGATCTGGCAGGCCTACACACCGCAGATGTTCCGCCTGGGGGCGTTACGCGAGGCACTGGCGCAAGCGCTGGAAGAAGGTGTGGCAGTGACCGATGAAGCCTCGGCCATGGAGTGGGCAGGGCAGTCGCCCCGGCTCATCGAAGGCCGGGCGGACAACCTCAAGGTCACCCGCCCGGAAGATTTGCATTATCTACAGTCCATATGGCCGCAAGACCGTTGAACTAGAACTGTCGCATCAGTGTGTCCAGCGCTTGGCATCTTTGCCCAGGTTGCGATCCAGTGCGTTGGTCAGCTTGTTCATGGCACCGTCGATCGCCTGCTGCAGTTCGCTGGCATCGTGGGAGACCGTCAGTGGATCGCGTCCCTTCATCCGCGCCTCGACCTTGCAGCGCTTGTCCTGTGGGCCACTCTTGAGCGCGTTCTCGTCGGAGAGATGAATTTCGATCCGGGTGAGGTGGTCCTCGTAGCGCTGGAGCTTGTCCCGGATGCGACTGCGAATGTCGTCCTTGAAGTCCATCGAGGAGGTGACGTGCTTACCACTGTTGACCAGAACCTGCATAACCATGTCCTCATCTAGCTGAGTTCGTGAGGCCCCGTTTGAGCGGGGTGCATGGGTTGTGACGCGGTCGCCTCGCTCAAGTTTCGCCCCGGCTTGTGACATTCCATGACCGTTCAGCTGGGTGACAAGGTTGTTGCAGAACGTCAGGAGTGATCGAGGTATTCGGCGCGTTGGCCAAGTCCCTGGCGCAGCGAGTCGATCAACTGGCGTACCTTGGGCGAAAGGTGACGTTGCTGCGGGTAAAGCGCCCAAACTGCGGTATTGGGTGGGCGATGCTGCTCCAGCAGAGAGATCAGCCTTCCGCTGCGCAGGTGTTCCAATACGTAATAGTCCGGCAACTGACACAGCCCAAAACCGCGCAGCGCTGCGTCGAGCACGGCCTGGCCGCTATTGCAACGCCAGTTACCCTGTATGCGCACCTGGGTTTCACGGCCGTTCTGGGCAAAGCTCCAGTGGTCGCTGCTACCCACCAGGCAGTTGTGTCGGGCTAGCTCGGATAACGAGTGCGGACGCCCGTAGCGCTGCAGATACTCGGGGGCTGCGCACAGGTACATTTCGCGAGGTGCCAGGCGTGCGGCCATCAGACGCGAGTCCTGCAGGCGCCCCAGGCGGATGGCCAGGTCCAGGCCTTCGTGCAACATGTCGAGCTGGCGGTTGGACAGTTCGATCTCCACGCGCAATTGCGGATGCCGCGCCATGAAGTCGTTGACCAGCGGTACGATGAAGCGCTCGCCGTAAGCCACCGCACAGGTCATGCGCAACAGCCCCTTGGGTTCAGCGCCGAGATCACCGACTGCTCGCAGCGCTTCTTCGCGGGCATCCTGCAGGCGCTGGCAGTGTTGTAGAAACAACTGGCCGGCCTCGGTCAGCGCGACCCGTCTGGTGCTGCGGTAGAGCAGGCGGCTCTGCAGGCGCTCTTCCAGGCGTGCGACCTGGCGGCTGACCTGCGAGGTGGACAATCCCAGGCGCTCGGCGGCGGCACTGAATTGCCCGCATTCGGCGACGGCAACGAATTCGTCGAGTCCTTCCCAGCGATTCATCGATGCTTCTTCTCCTGTGCTCCCGATTGCATCCGGCTGCACCTGTGTAGGAGCCCGCTTGCGGGCGATGTAAGGAGGCTCAATATTATCCCTGTACAGCAATAATGTTTTGCTCTTCTGCTGATTATCTCGTATTGGACATGAACTAGACTGCCGACCACTGTCCACGCTCCCCTGAGAGAACTGCCATGATCAAGTCTCGTGCTGCCGTCGCCTTCGCCCCGAATGAACCCCTGAAAATCGTCGAAGTCGATGTGGCGCCGCCCAAGGCCGGCGAGGTGCTGGTGCGCATCGTCGCGACCGGCGTCTGCCACACCGACGCCTACACCCTGTCCGGCCAGGACAGCGAGGGCGTGTTCCCCTGCATTCTCGGTCACGAAGGTGGTGGCATCGTCGAGGCGGTGGGCGAGGGCGTCACTTCGCTGGCGGTCGGCGACCACGTGATCCCGCTGTACACCGCCGAGTGCGGCGAGTGCAAATTCTGCAAATCCAACAAGACCAACCTGTGCAGCTCGGTGCGCGCCACCCAGGGCAAGGGTCTGATGCCTGACGGTACCAGCCGCTTCTCCTACAACGGCGAGCCGATCTATCACTACATGGGCTGCTCGACCTTCTCCGAGTACACCGTGCTGCCGGAAGTCTCCCTGGCCAAGATCCCCAAGGAGGCGCCGCTGGAGAAGGTCTGCCTGCTCGGTTGTGGCGTGACCACCGGTATCGGTGCCGTGCTCAACACCGCCAAGGTCACCGAGGGCTCCACTGTGGCCATCTTCGGCCTGGGCGGTATCGGACTGGCGGCGATCATCGGCGCCAAGATGGCCAAGGCTTCGCGCATCATCGGCATCGATATCAATCCGGCCAAGGAAGCCGTGGCACGTGAGCTGGGCATCACCGACTTCGTCAATCCGAAGGATCACAGCAAACCGATCCAGGAAGTCATCGTCGAGATGACCGACGGTGGCGTCGACTACAGCTTCGAGTGCATCGGCAGCGTGCAACTGATGCGCGCCGCGCTGGAGTGCTGCCACAAGGGCTGGGGCGAGTCGACCATCATCGGCGTCGCGCCGGCCGGTGCCGAGATCAGCACCCGTCCATTCCAACTGGTGACCGGTCGCGTCTGGCGCGGCAGTGCCTTCGGTGGCGTCAAGGGTCGTACCGAGCTGCCCAGCTATGTCGAGAAGGCGCAGAGCGGCGAGATTCCGCTGGACACCTTCATCACGCACAACATGGGGCTGGATCAGATCAACGAAGCGTTCGAGCTGATGCACGAGGGCAAGAGCATTCGCACCGTCATCCATTTCTGATGGCGCGCCGCACGGCTGATGGTCGTGCGGATTCTTTCGTAGGGTGTGCGGGGCCGCCTAGGCTGCGCGCACCGCTAACCCCTGGTGCGCATGGCGCACCCTACGGAGTGGTCATGACCCTCGAAATCGTTTCCAGCAACAAGAGTTTCGGCGGCTGGCACAAGCGCTACCGCCATCGCTCCAGCAGCCTCAACTGCGACATGGTGTTCGCTGTCTACCTGCCGCCTCAGGCCGAGCAGGGCGCCAAGCTGCCGGTGCTGTACTGGCTGAGCGGGTTGACCTGCACCGACGAGAACTTCATGCAGAAGGCTGGCGCTCAGCGCATGGCAGCCGAACTGGGGTTGATCATCATCGCGCCGGACACCAGCCCGCGTGGCGAGGGCGTGGCCGATGACGCCAACGGCGCCTATGACTTCGGTCTTGGTGCAGGCTTTTATGTCAATGCCACCCAGGAGCCCTTCGCGCGGCACTACCGCATGTACGACTACGTGGTACAGGAGTTGCCGGCGCTTATCGAGGCCAACTTCCCCGTCTCGGACAAGCGTGGCATCGCCGGCCATTCCATGGGCGGTCACGGTGCGTTGATCTGTGCGCTGAAGAACCCGGGGCGTTATCAGTCGGTATCGGCGTTCTCACCGATCAGCAATCCGATGAACTGCCCGTGGGGCGAGAAGGCCTTTTCCCTGTATCTGGGCGAGGAGCGTTCGCGTTGGCGTGAGTGGGATGCCAGCGTGCTGATCGCCGAGGCCAGCGAGAAGCTGCCGATCCTGGTCGATCAGGGCGATCGTGACGATTTTCTCGAAGGCCAGCTCAAGCCGCAGGCGTTGCAGGCTGCGGCCAAGACGGCCGCTCATCCGCTGACGCTGCGCATGCAGCCGGGCTATGACCACAGCTACTACTTCATCGCCAGCTTCATCGACGATCACCTGCGTCATCACGCTGCCGCTTTGCGGTAGTCGTAGCCCGGATGAAATCCGGGAAATTCGCTCCCCGGATTTCATCCGGGCTAGGGGGCAATGCGGTTAGAATCACGCCCTGACTTTTTCAGGGCGTTGTTCTTTATGCGTATCGGTCATGGCTATGACGTACACCGCTTCGGCGAAGGTGATTTCATCACCCTCGGCGGCGTACGGATTCCCCATAAATTCGGTCTTGTCGCTCACTCCGACGGTGACGTGCTGCTGCACGCGCTGAGTGATGCGCTGCTTGGAGCCGTGGCGCTGGGCGACATCGGTAAGCACTTCCCCGATACCGATCCGACCTTCAAGGGTGCCGATAGCCGCGCGCTGTTGCGCCATGTGATGGGCCTGGTGCTGGGCAAGGGCTACGCGGTGGGTAACGTCGACGCCACCATCATCGCCCAGGCGCCGAAGATGGCTCCGCATATTCAGAGCATGCGCGAGCGCATTGCCGAGGACCTGGGCATCGAGCTGGATCAGGTCAACGTCAAGGCCACCACCACCGAGAAGCTGGGTTTCACCGGGCGTGAGGAAGGTATCGCGGTGCACGCCGTGGCCCTGCTGGTCAAGGCATGAACGAGCTGCAACTGCTCGGGCCGCGCGCCCACGGCGAGGCCTGTGGGCGCGCGGTGCTCAAGGCCACGGCCGAGGACTTCCAGGTCGATGAGGTGCTCGACATCCCGCTCACTGGCCAGGGTGAGCACCTCTGGCTATGGGTGGAAAAGCGTGGCTTGAATACCGAGGAGGCCGCTCGGCGTATCGCCCGCGCTGCCGGCCTGCCGCTCAAGGCGGTCAGTTACGCGGGACTCAAGGATCGTCAGGCACTGACCCGCCAGTGGTTCAGCCTGCACCTGCCGGGCAAGGCCGATCCCGACCTGGCGGCCGCGCAGGGCGATGATCTGGTCATCCTGCGCAGCCAGCGGCACAACCGCAAATTGCAGCGTGGCGCCCATGCTGCCAATGGTTTCATCTTGCGCCTGACTGCCCTCGAAGCGGATCGCGATGCGCTGGAGCAGCGCCTGCAGCGTATCGCCGAGCAAGGTGTGCCCAATTACTTCGGCTCGCAGCGCTTCGGCTTCGATGGCGGCAATGTCATGCAGGCGCTCGATTTCGCCTCGCGGCAAGAGCTGCCGGTGCAGCGCAACCTGCGTTCGCGTCTACTTTCCTCTGCACGCAGCTACCTGTTCAATCAAGTGTTGGCCAAGCGCGTGGCTGCTGGCACCTGGAACCAGGCGCAGATCGGTGACTTGCTGGCCTTCACTGCCAGCCGCAGTTTCTTCATGGCTGGCGAGGCCGAGTGCATTGACCCGCGCCTGGCCATTCTTGACCTGCATCCCACCGGGCCGCTGTGGGGCGACGGGCCTTTGCCGACCGCTGGTGAGACCCGACAGCTGGAGCAGGAAGTAGCCGATAAGGCTGCGCAACTGGTGCAATGGCTGATCAAGGCGGACATGGCGCACGAACGGCGAATTCTGCGCCTCCCCATCGGCGGCCTGTCATGGCATTATCCCGAACCCGATATTCTGCAACTTGCATTCGTCCTGCCGGCCGGGTGTTTCGCCACCGTGGTGGTGCGCGAATTGCTCGATCTGGTGCCAGCAGGGCAGACGGATACTCCATGCGAATTCTGATTTCCAACGACGACGGGGTGAACGCGCCCGGTATCGCTGCGTTGCACCAAGCGCTGGCCGACTATGCCGAGTGCGTGGTGATCGCGCCTGCCGAAGACAGGAGTGGTGCCAGCAGTGCGCTGACGCTCGACCGTCCGCTGCATCCCATGGCCTTGGCCAATGGCTACATCAGCCTCAATGGCACGCCGACCGATTGCGTGCACCTGGGGCTCAACGGTCTGCTCGAGCAGACGCCGGATATGGTCGTCTCCGGCATCAACCTGGGCGCCAACCTGGGCGATGACGTGCTCTATTCCGGTACCGTCGCCGCAGCGCTCGAAGGACGTTTCCTGAGCAAGCCGGCGTTCGCCTTTTCGCTGCTGTCGCGCCTGCCCGACAATCTGCCGACTGCGGCCTACTTCGCCCGCAAGCTGGTGGAGGCGCACGAGCGACTCGAACTGCCGCCGCGTACCGTACTCAACGTCAACGTGCCGAATCTGCCGCTGGAACATATCCGTGGTGTGCAGCTGACCCGACTCGGTCATCGCGCGCGTGCGGCGGCGCCGGTCAAGGTGGTCAACCCGCGTGGCAAGGAAGGTTACTGGATTGCCGCCGCCGGTGATGTCGAGGATGGCAGTCAGGGCACCGATTTTCATGCCGTGATGCAAGGTTATGTATCGATCACGCCGCTACGGCTCGATCGCACGTTCAATGAGGCCCTTGAAACTATGGATGGCTGGCTGGAGGGCATCTTCTGATGCGTGGACAGGACGAGATGCAGCGCAGCGGGATCGGCATGACCTCGCAGCGCACCCGCGAACGATTGATCCAGCGTCTCTACGAGGAAGGGCTGTCCAACGCGCGGGTACTGGAAGTGATCCGCCGTACGCCGCGCCATCTGTTCGTCGACGAAGCCCTGGCGCACCGCGCCTATGAAGACACCGCGCTGCCCATCGGCCATAACCAGACCATTTCCCAGCCTTATATGGTTGGGCGCATGACCGAGCTACTGTTGGCGGCGGGCCCGCTGGACAAGGTACTGGAGATCGGTACAGGTTCTGGTTACCAGACCGCCGTGCTGGCGCAATTGGTCGAGCGAGTATTTTCGGTCGAGCGTATTCAGGTGCTGCAGGATCGCGCCAAGGAGCGTTTGGCCGAACTCAAGCTGCGCAACGTGGTCTTTCGCTGGGGTGATGGCTGGGAAGGTTGGAACGCGCTCGGTCCGTACAACGGCATCATCGTCACCGCCGCCGCAGCGCAAGTGCCGCAGGCCTTGCTCGATCAACTGGCTCCAGGCGGACGTCTGGTCATTCCGGTTGGTAGCGGTGATGTGCAGCAACTGCTGCTGATCGTGCGTGAAGAGGGTGGTTTTTCCCGTCACGTGCTCGATGCGGTGCGCTTCGTGCCGCTACTCAACGGGCCGCTGGCTTGATCGCTTTTTCGCAGCGGAAGGATCCATGAAGAAATATTTTCTGCTCTATGCCAAGGGCTTGGCGATGGGCGCTGCAGATGTCGTGCCTGGCGTTTCCGGCGGCACCATCGCTTTTATCAGTGGCATCTATGACGAGCTGCTGCGCTCCATCGCCAGCATTCCCGAAGCGTTCCTGCTGCTGCTGCGGGGCCGCATCAAGGATGCCTGGCAGATGGCCAACGCGACATTCCTGCTGGTGCTGCTGTGCGGCATCCTGACCAGCATCCTCACACTCGCGCGGCTGATCACCTATCTGCTTGAGTACCATCCGATTCCGGTATGGTCGTTCTTCTTCGGCCTGATTCTGGTGTCTACCTATATGGTCGGGCGAGAGATCATTCGCTGGAACTGGAGCCGGGCGGTGAGTTTTCTGCTTGGCCTGGCTTTCGCCTACTGGATCACCGTTGCCGCCCCGATGCAGTGGGGCAGTGACCTGCCAACCCTGTTCCTGGCCGGTGCCATCGCCATCTGCGCGATGATTCTGCCGGGTATCTCGGGCAGCTTCATCCTGCTTCTACTCGGGCTTTACTCGGTGGTGCTGGGGGCGGTCAAGGATCTCGATCTGCTGGTCATGGCGGTGTTCGCCAGCGGCTGTCTGGTTGGCATTCTCAGTTTCGCGCGTCTGCTCAGTTGGCTGCTGTCACGTTGGCGTGACCTCAGTCTGGCGTTTCTGGTCGGCCTGATGCTGGGTTCGCTGAACAAGGTCTGGCCCTGGAAGGAGACCCTGAGCTGGCGTATCGACAGTAAAGGTGAGCAGGTGCCGCTGCTGCAGAGCAATCTGCTACCGGGGCATTTTGCAGAAATCAGTGGCCAGGACCCACAGCTCTTGCTTGCCGTGGTATTGGCAATCGGCGGTATCGCCTTGGTGCTTGGCCTGGAGTGGCTGGCTGGTCGTCAGGTGCTCGATACTGGTCGCACCGAATAAATACGGCACAATGGGCGCCGTACTCGGAATCATTCAGGGAGCAGTTGGGTGAGTTTCACCGTCCTTCACGTGCTAGTCCGCGCAGTTGCAGCGTTTCGCCTGCCGCTCGCCATGCTTGCCGCCTCCGCGTTGGCCGGTTGCGTCAGTTCGCCACCGGGTGGCGTACAGGTGGTCGACCGTGGCCAGAACCAGGGGCGTGCCCCGGTGGTTCAGCGTCAGCCCGTACGTGATGGCCACTATGTGGTGCAGCGTGGCGATACCCTCTATTCGATCGCCTTTCGTTTCGGCTGGGATTGGAAGGCACTCGCTGCTCATAACGGTTTGCGCGATCCCTATCTGATCCGCGTGGGTCAGACGATCCGTTTCGACAACCGCCCGGTGGGCAGCAGTCAGCCGGTCGTTTCGACACCGCCTGCGGCCACCTCGCCCGTTGTCACTCAGCCAGTGCCCAGTCGTCCGCCGGTTGCCGTGACTGCGCCGCCTGCAACTCAGCCTGCCCGCCCGCCGGTAGCCAACACGCCAGCGACTACGCCAGTAACGCCGGTGAGTCGCTCGGCCAGTGGTTGGTCCTGGCCAACCGAGGGCACAGTGATCAGTCGTTTTTCCTCAAACGGTAGTTTGAATAAAGGCATTGATATCGCAGGGCAATTAGGCCAGCCTGTTTTAGCTGCGTCTGATGGATCAGTGGTGTACGCCGGGAGTGGTTTGCGGGGCTACGGCGAGTTGATCATCATCAAACACAGCGATACCTACGTAAGTGCTTACGGTCATAACCGCAGGTTGTTGGTACGGGAGGGGCAGCAGGTCAAAGCCGGGCAAAGTATTGCCGAAATGGGGTCCACAGGGGCCGACCGGGTGAAGCTGCACTTCGAGATTCGCCGCCAAGGTAAACCTGTCGATCCGCTGCAATATCTGCCACGTCGTTGATCCGTCGCTGACCCGTTCCATCACGTAGGAGGGACGGGCTCAGGTGTGGCCAGGACGGTTCCGCCAGAGTCTGTTGTCGAACTCAGCTAGGGACAACAACAATGGCTCTCATCAAAAAAGAAGCGCCGGAGTTTGACGTCGACGATGAACTGCTCCTCATGGAGCCAGGCATCGTTTTCGGCGAGGTTCAGGGCGATGAGGTGGAAGCACCGGTCGCACGTACCAAGGCCAAGAACGCCACCCCCTCCAAGCAGCACAAGTACATCGACTACACCCGGGCGCTAGACGCCACTCAGCTTTACCTCAACGAAATCGGTTTCTCTCCCTTGCTCACTCCCGAAGAGGAAGTGCACTTCGCGCGTCTGGCGCAGAAGGGCGATCCTGCCGGGCGCAAACGCATGATCGAGAGCAACCTGCGCCTGGTCGTGAAGATCGCTCGGCGTTACGTCAACCGTGGTCTCTCTCTGCTCGATCTGATCGAGGAGGGCAACCTCGGCTTGATTCGCGCCGTGGAAAAATTCGATCCGGAGCGGGGGTTCCGTTTCTCGACCTATGCAACCTGGTGGATCCGCCAGACCATCGAACGCGCCATCATGAACCAGACGCGAACCATCCGTTTGCCGATTCATGTGGTCAAGGAGCTCAACGTATACCTGCGTGCAGCTCGTGAACTGACCCAGAAGCTCGACCATGAGCCTTCTGCGGAAGAAATTGCCAACCTGCTGGAAAAACCGGTGGGCGAGGTCAAGCGCATGCTCGGCCTCAACGAACGAGTGTCTTCGGTGGACGTCTCGCTCGGTCCGGATTCGGACAAGACGCTGCTCGACACCCTGACCGATGATCGCCCGACCGATCCCTGCGAGCTGTTGCAGGACGATGATCTGTCGCAGAGCATCGATCAGTGGCTCTCCGACCTGACCGACAAACAACGGGAAGTCGTTGTGCGCCGCTTCGGTCTGCGCGGCCATGAAAGTTGTACCCTTGAAGAAGTGGGGCAAGAGATCGGCCTGACCCGCGAGCGGGTGCGGCAGATTCAGGTTGAGGCGCTCAAACGTTTGCGGGAAATCCTGGAGAAGAACGGCTTGTCCAGCGACGCCTTGTTCCAGTGAGGTTTCGCTTCGATCATGAACCCGGCTCCGGCCGGTTTTTTTTATGCGAACCCATGTAAGTCATCGCTTACAGGTGTTGTCAGTGTTTGTGCTGGACGCTTGGGGGATAACCTGCTTTCTTTACCTGGGTGTTTTGTTAACTATATGTTTTTAAATGATTTTTAAAGAATAGATGGATTGAGTGTGAACCCTTTGGGGCGATTCACTCGGGTTGTATTGCATCCTGTAGCGGCTAATATCGAATCCGTGCTCAGGGACAAGCACAGGTCATCAGGATGATGATCAGGAACATCGCAAGAAGCGATTCATCAGGATGATGGGTTGGGAAATAAAGGGATTAGGGAATAAAAGTGGGCGGCGCAAGCCGCCCCTTTTTTTGCGCGTGCTGTTTGTGGCGCCAGCCTGGCGGGTAGTCGGCCCGGAGCCTGTAAGAAAAAGACCCGCACTTGGCGGGTCTTTGTGTTTCAGGGCGAACTCAGCGCTCCAGGTGTTGCAGCTTGTCCTTCACGCCATCCCACTCTTCGGCGTCCGGCAGGGCATCTTTCCTTTCGGTGATGTTTGGCCAGACTTCTGCCAGATCGGCGTTCAGTTCGATGAACTCCTGCTGATCCTCTGGTACCTCATCTTCCGAGAAGATCGCTTGTGCAGGGCACTCCGGCTCGCACAGGGCGCAATCAATGCACTCATCCGGGTGAATGACCAGGAAGTTCGGGCCTTCGTAGAAGCAGTCGACCGGGCAGACTTCCACACAGTCGGTGTATTTGCACTTGATGCAGTTGTCGGTGACGACGAAGGTCATGTCTGATTCTCTCCTCGGGCGGCGGCCTGGGCCCTTTCTGTGAAGGGCTGTCAGGCGCTCTGTATGTGGCCGCGGCTCAGGCTGTAAACCGGGCGGTCGTAAAATTGCGCGCGATTCTAGCAGTTTGTTGTATTGAACGTTAGATCTGCGTCTTCCATGTATATAACAGCTCCAGCGCCTTGCGCGGAGTCAGATCATCCGGGTTGATCTTGTGCAATTGCTCCAGCAGTGGGTGCGGCACGCTGGCGAACAGGTCACTCTGCATCGGCGCTTGCGGCTGGCCGGGCGCCTGGCGTGGCAGATCGTGCGGCAGGCTGGTGGCCTCCAGGCGTGCCAGGTGCTCGCGTGCGCGGCTGATCACCTGGCCCGGCACGCCAGCCAGTTGCGCCACGGCCAGGCCGTAGCTCTGGCTTGCGGGGCCTGGCTGAACGTGGTGGAGGAAGACGATACGCTCGTTGTGCTCGGTGGCCGAGAGGTGCACGTTGGCTACCACCGGCTCGCTTTCCGGCAGCACGGTCAGCTCGAAATAGTGGGTGGCGAACAGGGTGAAGGCGCGCAGGCGCGCCAGGTGCTCGGCCGCCGACCAGGCCAGCGACAGGCCGTCGAAGGTGCTGGTGCCACGTCCGACCTCGTCCATCAGTACCAGGCTACGCTCGCTGGCGTTGTGCAGAATATTGGCTGTTTCGCTCATCTCCACCATGAAGGTGGAGCGGCCGCCGGCCAGGTCATCGCTGGAGCCGATACGGGTGAAGATGCGGTCGACCAGCGACAGTTCGCAGGCCGCCGCCGGCACGAAGCTGCCGATATGGGCCAGCAGCACGATCAGTGCGGTCTGGCGCATGTAGGTGGATTTACCACCCATGTTCGGCCCAGTAATGATCAGCATGCGGCGGTTGTCGTCGAGATCCAGGTCGTTGGCCACGAAGGGTGTGGTCAGCACCTGCTCGACCACCGGGTGACGGCCCTGGTCGATGCGCATGCACGGCTCGTCGACGAAACGCGGGCGGTTCAGGTCGAGATTCAGCGCGCGCTCTGCAAGATTGCTCAGCACGTCCAGTTCGGCGAGGGCTGCGGCACTGTCCTGCAGCGGCGCCAGATGGCCGATCAGGCGCTCGAGCAACTCGTCGTAGAGCATCTTTTCGCGGGCCAGGGCGCGGCTCTTGGCCGACAGCGCCTTGTCCTCGAACTCTTTCAGCTCGGGGGTGATGAAGCGCTCGGCACCTTTGAGTGTCTGTCGGCGGATGTAGTCAGCCGGCGCCGACTCGGCCTGCTTGGTCGGCAGTTCGATGAAGTAGCCGTGCACGCGGTTGTAGCCGACCTTGAGGTTGGCCAGGCCGGTGCGCTCCTTCTCCCGCGCTTCCAGATCCATGAGGAACTGTCCGGCGTTCTCGCTCATGGCCTGCAGTTCGTCCAGCTCGGCGTCATAGCCGCTCTTCAGCACGCCGCCGTCGCGGATCACCGCCGGCGGGTTGTCGATGATGGCGCGGGCCAGTAGGTCGGCCAGTTCCGGGTAGGTGGAGATGCTGCTGGCCAGCTGTTGCAGGTGCGGGGTATCCAGCGAGGTCATCGCCAACTGCAGCTCGGGCAGTGCTGCCAGGGCGTCGCGCAGGCGGGCAAGGTCGCGCGGACGGGCGTTGCGCAGGCCGATACGGGCGAGAATACGCTCCAGGTCGCCGATTTCCTTGAGCAGCGGCTGCAGCGTTTCGAAGCGATAGCCATCGAGCAGGCGGGCGATGGCGTCCTGACGCGCCTCCAGCACCGCGCGATCACGCAAGGGACGGTTCAGCCAACGGCCCAGCAGGCGGCTGGCCATGGCGGTCTGGCAGCGATCCATCACCGATTGCAGGGTGTTGTCGCGGCCGCCGGCGAGGTTGATGTCCAGCTCCAGGTTGCGGCGGCTGGCACCATCGAGGATCACCGTGTCGTCCAGGCGCTCGTGACGCAGGCTGCGCAGGTGAGGCAGGGCGGTACGCTGGGTTTCCTTGGCATAGCTGAGCAGGCAGCCGGCGGCGCCGATGGCCAGGGTCAGGTTCTCGCAGCCGAAGCCTTTCAGATCCTGGGTGCTGAATTGTTGGCACAGGCTCTTGAAGGCGCTGTCGCGGTCGAAATCCCAGGGGGCGCGGCGGCGCGAGCCTTTGCGCTTCTCGGCGGGCAGGCCCAGCGGCCAGTCGTCCGGGATCAGCAGTTCGGCGGGGCTAAGGCGCTCCAGTTCGGCCAGCAGGTTTTCCCAGCCCTTGATCTCCTGCACGCTGAAGCGGCCGCTGGTGATGTCAAGCGCGGCCAGGCCGAACAGGCGCTCATCACCGAGGACAGCAGCCAGCAGGTTGTCGCGGTGCTCATCGAGCAGGGCTTCGTCGCTGATGGTGCCGGGGGTGATGATGCGTACCACCTGACGCTCCACCGGACCCTTGCTGGTGGCCGGGTCGCCGATCTGTTCGCAGATCACCACCGATTCGCCGAGCTTGACCAGCTTGGCCAGGTAGCCTTCGAGCGAATGGAAAGGAATGCCGCACATGGGAATCGATTGGCCAGCCGACTGGCCGCGTGCGGTCAGGGTGATGTCGAGCAGCTTGGCTGCCTTCTTCGCGTCTTCGTAGAAAATCTCGTAGAAGTCGCCCATGCGATAGAACATCAACTGATCCGGGTGCTGGTTCTTCAGCTTCCAGTACTGCTGCATCATCGGGGTGTGGGCGGAGAGATCGGTCATGCCGGGCCTTACATGCGGTGGGTGTGACGAAGCCGGGAATTTTCCCATACTTCGCCCCTCGCGTGGGCTGCGAATCTGACGCAATTACTCTTCAGTCGGTGAAGGTCACCGAGAACTGGGCCACAGCCTCGACCACGCGCTGCGACTCGCTGCGTATCTCGCGGATCACTTCACCAGCCTGGTTGGCCAGGTCTACGCCGGTACGTGCACGCTCTCGCGTGGTTGCCATGCTGGCCACTGCGTTGCGCGTAAGGTTCTGGTTCTGCTGAACGACGCCATTGATCTCCTGGGTGGCCTGGCTGGTACGCGAGGCCAGTTGACGCACTTCATCGGCCACTACGGCGAAGCCGCGACCCTGTTCACCGGCACGTGCCGCTTCGATGGCTGCGTTGAGTGCCAGCAGATTGGTCTGGTCGGCAATACTGCGAATTACCTGAACGATGCTGGTGATCTGCTCGGATTGTTTGTTAAGGCCTTCTATCTGTTCGGCCACATGAGCCAGTTCACTGGCAATATCGGCGACCACCGCGACGGTCTGGGCCACTGTGCGGGTGCCGTGATCGGCGGAAACATCGGTCTCCTTGGCGATGTCATGAGCCAGCTGGGCAGCGGCAGCCTCCGAGTCGCGGCGCTCGACCTGGGCGGTGATGTTGGTGGCGAATTTCACTACGCCATAAACGCGGCCGTTGGCGTCGTAAAGGGGGGGTAGGTGACACGCAGCCAGACCTGCTGGCCTTGTTTGGTCACACGGCGAAAACGATCGGACATGAACTCGCCTTTGTTCAAGCGAGCCCAGAACTGAGGGTATTCATCGCTGCGGCTGTCCTCGGCCAGGCAGAAACCTTGGAAAGCGATCACTGAAGTGCTTGCCTTGGCGCTGGCGCTGCCAGAACTGTTGATAGGCGAGGCTCTCGCTCAGGTTGCGGGAGCAGAACAGACGATGGTGCTTGCCGACGATCTCTTCCAGGCGGTAATTCACCACGCCGAGAAAGGCTGGGTTGGCGTCGAGGATGATGCCGTCCGGGGTGAACTCGATCATCGCCATCGATTGGCGAATGGCCTGTAGCTCTGCGGCTCCCTGATCCTGCGCGTCCTTGTGTTCCTTGTTCCGTGAAAGCCACATCGCAGTGCCTCCTATTGCACCCTAGCCCGTGATAACAGTAGACGAACTTTGCCGTTTCCACTGGCAGGCAAGCTGTGTAGGGTTTGCCGTTCGATGAGCGAGGAGTGGATATGGACAGAATCAGCCAACTGGCCGAGCAACTGGGTGCAGCATTGCAGGCGCAAGCTGCCCAGGTCACCACTGCAGAGTCTTGTACAGGCGGCGGTATCGCCGAGGCGATCACTCGTATCCCCGGCAGCTCGGCCTGGTTCGAGGCTGGCTATGTGACGTACTCCAACGTCCAGAAAACCAAGCAGTTGGCTGTATGTGCCGACTTTTTCACCAGTGTGGGCGCCGTTAGCCGAGAGGTGGTCGAGGCGATGGTGCGTGGCGCTCAGGCCAATAGCGGGGCGCGCTATGCAGTGGCTGTCAGTGGGGTGGCAGGGCCGGACGGTGGCTCCGTGGAGAAACCGGTCGGTACCGTCTGGTTGGCCTGGGGCGATGGCGAGCGTCTTTTCAGTATGCGCAAGCAGTTCGCTGGTAACCGCGATGAGGTGCGCCGACAAACGGTCGAGGCCGCTCTGGCGGGGCTTCTACGCCTGTTGTCGGAGGAAAATCCGCTTGTGGGGTAGGCGGGCGACTTGCCCTGTGGAATAATACTGGCTACTTATACAGTTGTTGGCGGCCCTCGAGGCCCTTGTTAATACGTGAGGATGGTAATGGACGAGAACAAGAAGCGCGCTTTGGCGGCTGCCCTGGGTCAGATCGAGAAGCAGTTCGGCAAGGGTGCGGTCATGCGCATGGGCGACCATGAGCGTCAGGCCATTCCGGCCATCTCCACCGGTTCGCTGGGGCTGGATATCGCGCTGGGCATCGGCGGTTTGCCAAAAGGCCGTATCGTCGAGATCTACGGCCCGGAATCCTCCGGTAAGACCACGCTGACCCTGTCGGTGATCGCCGAAGCGCAGAAGCTTGGCGCCACCTGTGCCTTCGTCGATGCCGAGCACGCACTGGATCCGGATTATGCCGGCAAGCTCGGCGTCAACGTCGATGACCTGCTGGTATCGCAACCGGACACCGGTGAGCAGGCGCTGGAAATCACCGACATGCTAGTGCGCTCCAATGCCATTGACGTGATCATCGTCGACTCTGTGGCGGCTCTGGTGCCCAAGGCGGAAATCGAAGGCGAAATGGGTGACATGCACGTCGGTCTGCAGGCGCGCCTGATGAGCCAGGCGCTGCGCAAGATCACCGGTAACATCAAGAACGCCAACTGCCTGGTGATCTTCATCAACCAGATTCGCATGAAGATCGGCGTGATGTTCGGTAGCCCGGAAACCACCACCGGTGGTAACGCGCTGAAGTTCTATGCCTCGGTTCGCCTGGACATCCGTCGTACCGGCGCGGTGAAGGAAGGCGAAGAGGTCGTGGGTAGCGAAACCCGCGTGAAGGTTGTCAAGAACAAGGTCGCGCCACCGTTCCGTCAGGCCGAGTTCCAGATTCTCTATGGCAAGGGCATCTACCGTAATGGCGAGATCATCGATCTCGGCGTGCAACAGGGTCTGGTCGAGAAGTCGGGTGCCTGGTACAGCTACAAGGGCAACAAGATCGGTCAAGGCAAGGCCAATGCGGCCAAGTACCTGGAAGACAACCAGGAAGTGGCGCGCGAAATCGAAGGTCTTATTCGCGAGAAGCTGCTGGTCAGCAGCGCTCCGGCCAAGGCTCCGGTTGCCGATCTGGCTGATGCTGAAGTCGACTTCTAAGTCGTCAGAGCATGACCGTCGTACTGGATAACCCGCTCGCCGTCAGGCGAGCGGCCATGGATCTGCTGGCGCGACGTGAGCATGGGCGTGTCGAGCTTACGCGCAAGTTGCGCAAGCGTGGCGCCCCCGAGGACATGATCGACACGGCCTTGCAGCAGCTGTCAGAGGAGGGCTTGCTATCCGAGGCCCGCTATCTGGAAAGCTTCGTCGCTTATCGTGCACGTGCTGGTTACGGTCCGCTGCGTATTCGCGAGGAGCTCGGCCAGCGTGGGCTCGCGCGTGGCGATGTCGATCAGGCTCTGCGTGACAGTGGTATCGACTGGTTCGAGCAGTTGCGTGAAACCTGGCAGCGCAAGTTTGCCGGTCGGCTTCCGGGTGATGCTCGTGAGCGTGCTCAACAAGGCCGGTTCCTGGCCTACCGTGGCTATTCGCTGGATATGATTGGGCGTCTGTTGCGCGGTTGCGACGAATAGCTCGTCAGTCTGCTCAGGCTGGCTGGACGGCCAACTGACGTAGATGGCTCGGCACGTCTTGTGCGCCGGCCAGGCGCAGTCCCTCGCCAAGCGCAGTGGCTTCCTGATGCTCTTTGGGCAGGAGGAGGAACTCTGGGGTGCCGGCTTTCTTCAGTAGTGACAGGCGCGCATAGGGTATGCCGTTGTCCAGTAGCAGCCCCATGAAGCTGGGATCGCTCCAAGCCGCTTCTGGCATGGCCAGTACGTGATAGCGCTTTTGCAGGTTGTCCAGGCCCGCTTCATTCAAACGATAGCGAACCAGATTGGCTGGCAGCAGCACTTCCAGTTCGCGTCTGCGCGCATAGGCGATTGCTCCAGCGAAGGCTTCGCCTTGCACATCCCCCGACCAGAAGGTGCGCGAGCCGCGCCAGTTGGCCTGACGCAGCTCGATCGGTTCGCCAGCGAGAAAACGCGGCAACGCCAGGCCGATGGTTTTGAGGAAATCCTTGTAGCTGATGATGCGCACCTGCTTGCAGTGTTCGCTTGCTGCGTAGTCTTCGAAGCTCACGTAGCCTGGCGCAGGGCAAGGGTAGGCGAAGCCGTCGATCAGGCGCAGATCGAAAGTCTGCAGTTGCTGCATTTGCGCTTCCACTACTTGAGTCAGCGCTGAATGTGCCTGTGCTTTGTCTTCCTGTACCGGGCCGGAGAGTGCGCCGCGAGGCAGGTTGAGCAGAAGCTGCAATTGCGGGCCGTCATGCCAACCAATACTTTCGACCGCTGCAGGCAACGGTTTGAATGGCAGGCGCAGGGCGCTGGCTCTGGCGAATATCTGTCGTGAGTTGCGGCCGAGCAGACCCATGCGCTGGGCCAGGGCTGCCAGGCGGCTACTGAGAGTTGAGGATTCGGACAGGCTCATGGCCGGCAGATCGCTCCTGAAGCGTCTGCTGCAGTGTGGCAGACGCGGATGGCTATTGCCCATATAGCGTAGCGCGGCGCGGGAGTGCCTGTCGCGTTGCGGGTCTGTGGCAAAATAGCCGCATTCATTTGCGAGGGTGCCTCCATGCCCAGCTTGGTGCTGGATATTGCGTTATCGGCCGAACGATTGCAGGCCATCTATCGTGGCCAGGCCAACCGGATTATGGCGCAAAGCCGGGATGGGCGCCGCGTCAGTTTGCCGGCCCACCATCTGCGGCCGTATCTGACTCACGCCGGTATCTTTGGTTCCTTCGTACTGGAATTCAGTAGCTCCGGCGAGCTGCTGAGTTTACGCCCTTTGGACTGATCTGGCGCGCTTGCCTCGCGCCGACGACGCCTGCGCGGCTATAATCGCCGGCTGCCAACCCTCTACCTGTCGAGCTGAGCCTGATCATGTACTCCCTGGCCCGCGAGCTGCTGTTCAAACTGTCCCCGGAAACCTCCCATGAGCTGTCCATCGATCTGATCGGTGCAGGTGGCCGGCTGGGGCTCAATGGCTTGCTGACCAAGGCGCCGACCAGTCTGCCAGTAAACGTGATGGGTTTGCAGTTCGCCAATCCGGTCGGTCTGGCGGCAGGGCTGGACAAGAACGGCGATGCCATCGATGGCTTCGCCCAGCTCGGCTTCGGTTTCGTCGAGATCGGCACCGTTACCCCGCGTCCGCAGCCGGGCAACCCCAAACCGCGCCTGTTTCGTCTGCCGGAGGCTGAGGCGGTGATCAACCGCATGGGTTTCAACAACCATGGTGTCGATCACCTGCTCGAGCGGGTCAAGGCAGCGAAGTTCAAGGGTGTGCTGGGTATCAATATCGGCAAGAACTTCGATACGCCAGTCGAGCGGGCGGTGGACGATTACCTGGCCTGCCTGGACAAGGTGTATGCCCATGCCAGCTACGTCACGGTCAACGTCAGCTCACCCAATACGCCGGGGCTGCGCAGTCTGCAGTTCGGCGATTCGCTGAAGGAGTTGCTCGAGGCGCTGCGTCGTCGTCAGGAGGATCTGGCTCAGGAGCACGGTAAGCGCGTGCCACTGGCGATCAAGATCGCCCCGGACATGAGTGACGAAGAAACCGCGCTGGTGGCATCAGCGCTGCTGGGCGCCGATATGGATGCGGTGATCGCCACCAATACCACGCTCAGCCGCGAAGGTGTCGAAGGTCTGGCCCATGGGGATGAGGCCGGCGGCTTGTCGGGCGCGCCGGTACGCGACAAGAGTACGCATATCGTCAAGGTGCTGGCGGGTGAGCTGTCGGGTCGTCTGCCGATCATTGCGGTGGGCGGTATTACCGAGGGCAGGCATGCGGCCGAGAAGATCGCCGCGGGTGCGAGCCTGGTCCAGATCTATTCGGGTTTCATCTACAAGGGGCCGGCGCTGATTCGCGAGGCGGTGGATGCGATCGCCGCGCTGCGTAAATAAGCTGCATAAATAAATAGGGCTCCCGAAGGAGCCCCTGGGCTTGCGCCCGCCGCCCGGAGGGGGGCGGCATGGTGAAGTCGGGTGTGATCCTGATCAGCCGACAGCGTGAAGTTCGTTGAGTCGATGAATACCGGCCGTGCCGGTCAGCCCATCCCAGTTATCGCCACGGCCCTCACGCCAGCCATTGAGCCAGGCCTGACGAACCGAAGGTAGGGTAAAGGGGCAGAGTTCGCGGGATTTACCATTAATGCCGTACTGATAGCCGCGCAAAAAAGCTCTTTCTAACGGATCACGCTTAAGTCTTCTCATAGGGTGTTGCCCTCACTGTTGACTGTTATGTCCCGTTGGCCTTGTGGCAAGGCCGGGCAGAAATCTTCTGCCTACGAAAGTCCGCTGCCGGCGTGGCGAACTTTCTGTGCCTGCGCCGTTGCGGCGAAAGCCTTAAGTAGTGTTCTAACGAATGCACTGGGGCCTGTGAATGATCGATTTGTCATAAGGGCGTAACCTAAATGCAGGTGAGGCCATAAGGGCGCTGGAGATACGTCCAGCACCTTTCAGCCAGACGCCGTCGTATCTGGCTATGCGAGCCGATACCGTCATTTTGCTAGTGCAAATGAGAGTGCTTGCTTATTCCGACGAAGGGTCGCGTTGTGACCTTTTGTCACTTATTTTGAGTCGAGGTGCGCCGCTGCACCTCCCTGATTGCCATAGGCAGTGGAACATCCATGTCTGATCGTTACGAAATCGTGCTGACCTGCCCCAAGGGGCTCGAGGGCCTGTTGCTGGAAGAGGCCAGGGGGCTTGGGCTGGAAGATGCGCGCGAGCAAACGGCCGCGGTTCGCGGCCATGCCGAAATCGAGGTGGCCTATCGACTGTGCCTGTGGTCGCGCCTGGCCAACCGCGTGCTGCTGGTGCTGTCGCGCTTTGCCATGAACAACGCCGACGAGCTTTATGACGGCGTGCAGGCAGTGGACTGGCGCGACCATCTGGAGCCGTCCGGCAGCCTGGCGGTGGAGTTCAGTGGCAATGGTTCGGGCATTGACAACACCCACTTCGGCGCACTCAAGGTCAAGGATGCGATTGTCGACCGGTTGCGTACGGCGGGCGGCGAGCGTCCCAGCATCGACAAGCTCAACCCGGACCTGCGCGTGCACTTGCGCCTGGATCGCGGTGAAGCGGTGCTGTCCCTGGACCTCTCCGGCCACAGCCTGCACCAGCGTGGTTACCGCCTGCAGCAGGGGGCTGCGCCGCTGAAAGAGAACCTGGCGGCGGCAGTGCTGATCCGTGCCGGTTGGCCGCGCATTGCTGCCGAGGGCGGTGCATTGGCCGACCCGATGTGCGGTGTGGGTACCTTCCTGGTGGAGGCGGCGCTGATGGCCGCCGATATCGCCCCCAACCTCAAGCGTGAGCGTTGGGGCTTCTCCAATTGGCTGGGCCATGTGCCGGCAATCTGGAAGAAGCTGCATGCCGAGGCCGAGCAGCGCGCCGCGGTGGGGCTGGCCAAGCCGCCGCTGTGGATTCGTGGTTATGAAGCCGACCCGCGCCTGATCCAGCCTGGGCGCAATAACGTCGAGCGCGCCGGTCTGTCCGACTGGGTGAAGATCTATCAGGGCGAGCTGGGCAGTTTCGAGCCGCGCCCGGACCAGAATCAGAAGGGCCTGGTGATCAGCAACCCGCCATACGGCGAACGCCTGGGCGACGAAGCCAGCCTGTTGTACCTCTACCAGAACCTCGGCGAGCGTCTGCGTCAGGCCTGCCTGGGCTGGGAGGCGGCGGTATTCACCGGCGCGCCCGAATTGGGCAAGCGCATGGGTCTGCGCAGCCACAAGCAGTACGCGTTCTGGAACGGCGCACTGCCCTGCAAACTGCTGTTGATCAAGGTGCAGACCGAGCAGTTCGTTACCGGTGAGCGGAGTGCGCGCGAGGACGATCAACAGTCGCTGAGTGAAGCGCCTCAGCAGGCGCGTTTGTCCGAAGGCGGGCAGATGTTCGCCAACCGCCTGCAGAAGAACCTCAAGCAGCTGGGCAAGTGGGCACGCCGCGAGGGTGTCGAGTGCTACCGGCTGTACGACGCCGACATGCCCGAGTATGCCGTGGCGGTCGATCTGTACCGCGACTACGTACATGTTCAGGAATATGCCGCGCCGCGCTCTATCGACCCGGACAAGGCCCAGGCGCGCCTGCTCGATGCCCTGGCCGCGATCCCGCAGGCGCTGGGCGTGGCGCAGAGCCGCGTGGTGATCAAGCGTCGTGAGCGTCAGGCGGGTACCAAGCAGTATCAGCGTCAGGCCGCACAGGGCGAGTTCATGGAGGTGAATGAAGGCGGGGTCAAACTGCTGGTCAACCTCACCGACTATCTGGATACCGGGCTGTTCCTCGATCACCGTCCGTTGCGCCTGCGTCTGCAGCGCGAGGCCGCTGGCAAGCGCTTCCTCAACCTGTTCTGTTACACCGCGACGGCCACCGTGCATGCGGCCAAGGGTGGTGCGCGCAGCACCACCAGCGTGGATCTGTCGAAAACTTACCTGGACTGGGCGCGGCGTAATCTCGCGCTCAACGGTTTTTCCGACAAGCACCGTCTGGAGCAGGGCGATGTGATGACCTGGCTGGCAGAGGATCGCGGTGAGTACGAGCTGATCTTCATCGACCCGCCGACCTTCTCCAATTCCAAGCGCATGGAAGGCGTGTTCGATGTGCAGCGTGACCACGTCGAACTGCTCGACTTGGCCATGGCGCGTCTGGCCCGTGGCGGTGTGCTGTATTTCTCCAACAACTTCCGCAAGTTCCAGTTGGATGAGAGCCTGGTGGCGCGCTATCAGGTCGAAGAGATCAGCGCGCAGACGCTGGACCCGGACTTCGTCCGCAACCCGAAGATCCACCGCGCCTGGCGTTTCACTGCACGCTGATTGCGTCGCTCGGACACAATCCGGGGGCTGGTTCATAAAAGCCCCCGGATTGCATCCGTATATGGACTCCTCCCGTTTTGCCAGTGAAATAATCTGCCTCTGAACCTAGGTACGACTGCTTCCGTATATTCGACTTCTGATAAGGCGTTAGCCTTGAGCCATG
>Ga0308001_10000041_pt1 | contig 65339 bp, 58 predicted proteins | sample Neamet5_FD_203167 | JGI IMG/M metagenome (GOLD analysis project Ga0308001, IMG submission 203167) | Marine microbial communities from water near the shore, Antarctic Ocean - #5 | ecosystem: Environmental > Aquatic > Marine > Unclassified | place: Southern Ocean | collected 2014-06-04
AAACGCTGACAGCCCCAGTGCTGATTCGCTTCCTGAGTCGCCTGATTCGCGATGCTCAGGGCCGCAAGGTGTTCCTGATTCTCGACAACCTGCGCGTACACCACAGCAAAAAGGTGAGCGCCTGGGTCGGCGACCGCAAAGAGCAAATCGAACTGTTCTTCTTGCCGGCCTACGCCCCGGAGTTGAACCCTGACGAGTATCTGAATTGTGATTTGAAACATCAGGTTCGTACGGGCTTGCCGACGCGTAATCAGGACGAACTGGAAGGGCGTGTTCGCTCGGTCATGAGACGATTGCAATTACGCCCTCAAAGAATCCGTTCTTATTTCCGGCATCCACGTATCGCCTACGCAGCATGATTTGGGGTATTTGATTGCCGGGTTAATATGCTGCTGGTAAAGCCCAAGCCCCTTATCCCTTGAGGCCTCTTGATCAGGCGTTAATTGTGCGAACGCGGAGCAAGAGAGCGCCAACGCTACAAATAAAATCAAACTGAATCTCGGCATTACCATTACCGCTAATATCCATATACAGGAACAAAGTAAGAAAGAGGTGGATGACTCTTTGCCCAGTCTTCTGCGAATACCTCAGCCTCTTCAATTTGTGCTGGCGTCATCTTTTTAGCCAGCTCCGGGAGATTCCTCCGCCCATCCTCAGGTGCAACTCCTCCACCTTGGAGCTGAGATAGCAAATAGGTCAGTCCATAACCTGCGACTAAATCTTCTGGGAAATCCAAGTCGTTAGGGAGGTGTGCGATATTAGATGCGTACGTGCTGACTGCATCGATATGGCCCATCTCAGCAGCCGTCTTTACCCAATGACGTATTTCCTTCTTGCTCCCGTCGTTCTCGAATAGGTAGTTGGCATAGAGCATCATCCCCACAGGGTTACCGCCCTCAGCAGAAGCTCGAAACCACCTTTCGACGGCCTTATTACGGTTACCGGTCGTTAAGAACCAGCCTCCTCCTGCTTTGTAGAAACTGCCCAGAAGTTGCTGTGCATCCGTGTCCCCTGCCTCCGCAGCTTTTTCCAGCCATACCAAGCCTTCTTCTGCGTAGTACAAAACACGCATGGCTTCCGTATCGCCTCTCTCTGCCTCCTCATAGGCAAGACTCAGCACTTTTTCTCGCCACTCGGAGCCACCTCCAGCACAAGTGGCTAGAGAATGGCAAAGATCATTGCTATCTCCCAAGCGGAGCATGGCGAAAAGATCCCCTTGCTTAGCTGCCGCCTCGTACCACTTTTGCGCCTCGGAGGTCATGAACATATTGTTCAAACGGAGTGTTTCCCCCAAATAGTACTGCGCTGTTTTATCACCTGCCTCTGCTGCTATTCGTAAGGGGTCAACTGCAGAAACCCCCATATACTGATTATAGAGTTCAAGCCCTTTTTTCTTAGCTGACTCTTGCTCCGTAGTAAGCTGAGCAAAAGCAACGCTGGAGAAAAACAAAAGTATGACAAAACCGATTTGTTTAACCAATGTCTGGCCCCTTGTAAGTAACTACTATCTTCTCAGCCCCACCCAGCGCCGGGCCGAAAGGTTTGACATGGTATTCGCAATAACCAAACAACCGACTTCCAAGCCTCCCAACACGCTCACGATACCTCGCGCGCATCTGGTTGTTGGCACCGACCAGCCCCGAGACTTTTTCACTCATGAACGAGTCCAGCCGTAGTCTATTCTCGCAATATGCATGCCCGGCATTAGGTGGCCTGGCCCCATCACGGTTCATACGGATCACCGCTTCCTCGAAACGCTGGGCGGCATCCGGCCGTGGCTCTATCCACCCAAGGCAGCGTTCGATGGCTTGCTGTTGGAGCAAGTGATCCTCATCCGCGAGAAATCCTGGGAGGCTGCTTAGCGCCATCAGTAGAGGCCCGAGGGCGTCAGGCTGCAGATCGAGCAGCCAACTTTTCATTACGTCCTGTCTTTCGTGCCGTACCAAGGTTCGAGCGATCTGCACACCTCGCCCGCCATCAGTCAGCTTGTCATACAGCTCCTTGGCAAAGGCGTAGCGACGCGCGTAGAGGAAGGGCACATCCATGGCAAGGGCACCGAATAAAGAGAGCTTCCTCACGTAGGCCATGGCTTCTCCGTCGATCCATTCAGGATCTTCGTTATTGTTGGCCAGAAGCTCCTTGCGTATCAGCTCCAACAAGGCGACCACGCTCTCATAGCCCACCTCGAAGGTCATGTAGCCTTTGAAGCCACCTCCCCAGACCAAGGAGCCCTGGATGGACAGTAGGAAACGGCCCTTGTTCAGTTGCAACCGCACCTTGCCCGACACGCCCCCACCCACGGCGGCTACCAGTTCCATATCCAACTTGGCCAGATTTCTCCAGCCATTGATGGGGATGCGATTGGGCACCGGGGCTGGGGGCAGCGTGCTGGGCGGCGGGCACCAGTCGAGCTGACCAGTGAGTTTGCACCCCGCTTGGGCACCGATGAACAGATCGAACTTGGCCAAATCGCCTGTCTTCGTGGCGCTGTCATACCCGGCGATACTGGTGAAACCCGTCTTCTGGTCTAGGGTCAGGTCACGGGCAAGCAGCAAACTGGCCCCGGCAAAGCCCCAGGCCTTGGCGCTCAGACTAAGCGACAGCTTGCCGAAGTCGAACGTACGGGTGCTACCGTCGTAGGCCGTATAGCTAGGCGCTATGGGTTCAGCCTTGCTCCGCTCCGGCAGCTCGAACTGAAACAAGCTGACCTCGCCACGCCACGCGGCAACATCCAGATGAGCCTTGGCATGAAAGGCCTGGGGCCCCTTGTGCCATTGCGGCCCTTCAATCTTCAGCTCCGTTTGCATATTGCTACCGGCAGGCAACAGACAGCGCACCAGTTGAGCCTGTGGGCTGTTGTCGAACAGCATGAGATTTCGCAGTTGCCGATCTTCAAAGATCATCGCCTTGAGGGTCGCTCCCCAGCGCTGCCGTTTGTCCTCTGCTTTCAGGCTCTCGACCTCGAGCCCTTTGCTCTTCAGGGCCGCGAAAAAATCATCCGGCAGGAACAGACCGTCTTCATCGAACCAGGGTCCCTTCTCCTTGATTGGATGCGCCCCCTCTTGCTTTAACCAATCGCTGAAGGCGCGATCCTCGTCGGCTTGCTTGGCCAGTGATTTCGGTAACGCCTTCAGCTCCTTGAGCGCTTCACCGATTACGCCGGCCCCCTGCTGAGCCAGGTACTTGAGACTGATGTGGCTCAACACCTGCCCGGCTGCCGCGCTGCTGAGTTCGCGAAGCGGAATGTTTGCTTTGGCCAAGCGTTCGATAGGCTTGGGCTGGTAGCTCTCCGGCTCCCAGAGGAATAGCCGTGGCGGCATTAACTCCCGAACGCGCGCTTCAGCAATAGTTTTGAGGCGCTCCGCTTCGTCATTCAACTGATGCCATTGAGCTTGCAGCTCAACAAAGAGGACACCGGGCGGTGCCGCATTGTTGCCGGTGGCCGAGGTCCACTCGGCATAGCGTTGCTCGATGCTCTGCTCCAGCTTGAGGCGCTGGCCCAGCAGCTTTACATAGGCCTGAAACTCTTCGGTGCCTTGATAGAGGTCATCGGGACTGAGGGCGAATTCAGGGACGGCGATGCCGCATTCGGCCAGTTCGACGATGGCGCCGATATACTTCGCCATCAAATCTTCAAGGGCCAGGATATTCAAACGCACGCCACGTAGAGCGCGAGCATCCACCTCGCCCGTTTCCACGAATTTCTGATGAAGGGCCTTGTAGTCTCGTAGGTGCTCCCAGGCGGTACCAACCTTGCGATTGCCCTGATCGAACATCTCGAAGCCATGGGCGATGGCGTTGTCCCGCTCTGCGATGTAAGTGTCCACAGCATCGCGGGCCTGTAACGCTCGCGGGGTGTAGAACACACCATTCTCCCGCAGGTAGCCGAGGGACTCCGCACGTTGGTATGCCACTTCCTCCAACTGAACGATCACCCGTTCGCTCACTGCAACACGCTCATTGCTATAGAAAATCTTACGCTCCGCCTGCATGGCGGCAGTGCTGTCACCTCGCGCCCGAGCCCCATGCCACTCTTTGCGATATTGCTCTTGTAGCCTCTTCTCATCCTCGACCGCAGCCTTGGCATCCAGGTAGCGGGTTCGCTCGTCCGTGGCGCCATCACTGAATTCAAGGAAAGCATCTGGACTAGGGGTCAGGAAGTAATCCAGCAGGCCTGAGTCGGCGATTTTGCTCATGCGCGCCGCCTTGTCGGTATCTACTGTCTTCTGCTTCAGTGTGGCAGCGGCTTCGGCCAGATGATCGGCCGCCCGCTTAGGTAGCAGCCAGAAGCGACGCTGACCGGTGACATAGATAATATCGTGGTAGCTCTGGTTGCACCCTGGCTTGGTGTCTTTGCAGAACACTTCATTGCCTGCGTCGGGTAATGGTGCATCTGCGGGTAGAACAACGGGTACCAATTGCTCTGTGCTTGCTTGGGTTTCGGACGTACCTGTCATGTCAGACTTCCAGTCGTTGTACTTTCTCGAATGCCGGCATTTGGCTGCGTAGCACCTGCATGTATTCCGAGTGCTCGCGCAGAGGCTGCCGGCTCAGGTGGGGGAGCAAGCGCTCCCAATGGCGCCCTTCGTCGATGCCGTGCTCGACCAGTAGGCGTAGATTGTCGAGCACCAAGGGCAGTTGCTCATTGGGCATTCGGCCAGCCGTTTCTGCTTCATGAGCGCGTAGCCAATACCACCAACGCAGATCATCCGCTGCAGCCAGGGTCTTATCTCCCAGCTTGATGGGGTATGCCCCATCGCCGACTTGCTCACCAGTTACCTCTCCACGGCTCCACATCCGCCAATTCGAATCGCCGAGGTTGGCTGGCGGTGTAAATACCCGTTCCCAGGGGCCGTGAAGCTCATGGGCAGGGACTGTCAAAGCCAGCGCACACCAGAACGCCGGATCGTAGTAACGCGCCAGCGAATCGCCATAAGTGTCGCTGTGCATCCGGAGCAAGCGACGTGCATGCGCAAGCACCTCAACTGGATCGGCGCTGGAGGTCAGCAGGATGCCCGAGCGGTTAATACGGCACCGCTCCGCAAGGTCAGCCGCGGCAGCGCTCCCCATTTCGACTCTCACCCAGAACGGGCTTACTTCATGCAACTCACCAAATGGAGTGCCTTGGAAGAGACGTGAAACCTCGACTGGGTTGGGCAGTTGATATAGGGACGCAAGCACGTTCGGATGACGAACCTGATCGATCACGCAGTAGAAAGCTTCGCCAGCAGCCTCCAACCAGGGTTCAGCCGTTGCAGGCTGTTCCAGGTACCCACTCAGCCACGAAGACATGGGCAATCCTCTCGGCTGCAAACACCATTGGCTTGTTTACCGCAGACCGAAACCAGTGGGAGACCTTGTCTGCTTTTCTGCATGAAGGGATTAAGCATGGCGGGAACGGTCAGGTCTCCTGCCTTATCCTGATCCGCCGCCCACGGAATCACCGGCCCCAATATCCTCAGCCCCGAGCCACTGCCCGGCGCCCCGCCGGTGTTCATCTTGATGGTTGCACCACTGATGGTTACGCCGCTGGGATCGAGTTTGACGAAGCTGCCGCCGCCTGTGGCGGTGAGCTCCATGCCGGCGTCGATCACCACCTTGCTGCCGGCGTTGTAGTGAATCTCGTTGCCGGCTTCGATGAACTGGCCGGTGCCGATCTTGTTGTGCTGGGTGACGGCGACGGTGAGGTGGTCGTTGGCGCGCACTTCCACCTTGCGGTCGAGGTCGGTGGTACGGTGTTCCTCGGCGCGCAGTTCGGTGTGGGTGTTGGCTTCGACGGTGTCGTGGCGCTCGTTGCCGACGCGGATCTTCTGGTCGTGTTCGATGTTCTCGTCCCAGTCACGCTGGGCGTGGATGTAGATCTGCTCGGCGCCCTTGCGGTCTTCGATGCGAAATTCGTTGTAGCCGCCACCGCCCGGGCTGCTCAGGGTCTTGAAGACGCTGCGGGTCTTGTTCGCCGGCAGGTCGTAGGGCACCACGTGCTCGGCGTGGTACAGGCAGCCGGTGATCAGCGGCTGGTCGGGGTCGCCTTCGAGGAAGGTGACCAGCACTTCCATGCCCACGCGCGGAATGGCCACACCGCCATAGGCGTCGCCGGCCCAGTTGGAGGCCACGCGCAGCCAGCAACTGGTGGTGTCGTTACCCAGGCCTTCGCGATCCCAGTGGAACTGCACTTTCACCCGGCCATATTGGTCGCAGTGGATTTCCTCGCCAGCCGGGCCGGTGACCACGGCGGTCTGGCTGCCCAATACCTTGGGTTTGCGATGTTCGAGCGCGGGGCGGTAGGGGATGTCCCAGGGCGTGGCGGTAAAGCGGTTGCGGTAGCCCTGCTGGAAGCCATCACCGGGCTGGGTGTTGCTGGTCACCGACTCTTCCAGTACCTGTGGCTGCTTGCCTTCGTGGATGACTTCATCGAGTAGCCAGAGGTCGTTCCACTGTGCACGCGGATGACCGGCGAGGGCGAGGAAGTGGCCGCTGATCAGGTAGGCGTCGCTCTGGCCTTCAGCCAGTTCGTAGTCGCTGCGCAGACGCTCCAGGCTACGTTTGGCCAGGTGCTTGCCGCGTGTGCGGTCGGTGAAGCGACCAGGGTAGTCGTAGACCTCCAGTGCCGGGCTGAACTCGCTGCGGTAGTCCGCCTCCATCTGCAGCTTGGGCTGCTCGAAGTCATAGTCGCGCCAGGTGGCGTGGGTGCTGCGGGTTTCCAGGCGCACGCCAAAGGCGCGCACCACTTCGTGATCGGCGGCCAGGCCGCTGCCTTGCTGGTAATTCAGCGGATCGAGCTTGGGGAAGACGCTGGCGTCGTCGCCAAACACCAGACGATGGCTGTCTTCGCTGTGTTGGAAGTGGAAGCTGATGCCTTCTTCCTCGCACAGGCGCTGGATGAAGTGCAGGTCGCTTTCGTCGTACTGCACGCAGTAGTCGCGTTCGGGATAGATATAACCGAGCTGGAATTGATAGGCGTCGCTCTGGATGCCGTGGTCTTCGAGGACCTGGCTGATGATCTGTGGCACCGTCAGGTGCTGGAAGATGCGCTGGTTGTAGCGGTGAGCCAGGTAGGCGAGTTGCGGCCGCAGGCTGATGCGGTAGCGGGTCAGGCGTTTGCCGGAGTCGCCTTGCGTGATGGCGTAGACCACGCCATGCACGCCTTTACCGGAGGGGCCGAAGGCCAGGTAGGCGGTCTGATTGATCAGCGCGTCGAGGTCGAGAGTGGCGTTCTGGCTGATCAGTTCGATGTCGAACCGATAGGGTTTGTTGAGCATTTCCCGGCCAGTGAACGCGAGCACCTGTAGATCGGTTTCGACGGCGGGGATGGTGAGGATGATATGCGCCTGGTTGGCATCCAGCATGGCGAGTTCCTTCCTTGAGATCCGGGCTGGGCAACAGGGTGCCCAGCCCGGTTGCTGGGTTCAATACTGGCGGGGCGACAGCATGACCTGGGTCACGCTAATCGCCCTGCCAGGGCAATGTCGCGAATGAGTTAGCGCTAGGGCGTCGGTCTGGACTCAGGCACAGGGTACAACCGGGCCATGGCACGCAGGTAAAGGGCAGCCGCCTCGGTGAGCAGGGCACTGGCTGCTGCCAGGGTATGGCGTGGTACCCGTGAGGCATCGCCGGGTGGTTGTTCGTCGAGCAATACCTTGATCAGCGCCTGTACGGCTTCCAGGCGCAGGGACGCCAGCTCGCACAAGGCATGCGGGTCGGTACGGTCGAGGCGATGGCGGTGATGAAGCGAGGTAGGCCGATCAGTCATGGCGCACCTCCACAGAGGAGAACGGTAATGGCCCAGGGCGGCGCCCTTGGGTAAAAGGGGGAAAGTGGCGCATTTTCCTTATGCTCCTTGGTTTGATTAAGGAGCCGCCATCCAGCCGTTGCTACACGGTAATGGAGGCGGACCGTACGGGGGTAGCAAACCGGCAACCAAGGGAACCGGCCAGGCCGAAGCCTGCCCCGCACGGCCCGCCATAAATGCACGAGAAAACAGCAGGCACAAAAAAGCGCCTGCTCTCGGCTATGGCGCTACCGCGCCCTGGTTGATTTCGAGTTGCTACACCCGGTCGCGGGATTGACCGCGACAGGGCAGACTCTAGCCCGGTTGACTAGCGCCAGCAACCCTAGCCTGCCTTTTTCCTGCCCCCAGCTCGCTTGCCGCTCGGGTCGGTGCTCTTTAGACTGGCGCCCTCCTCCGATTCATTAGCAGCGCCTCAATGCCCACTGCATTTCCCCAAGATTCCGTCGGCCTGGTCAGTCCCCAGGTATTTCGCTTCAGCGAACCCCTGGCGCTGGCCTGCGGGCGCAGCCTGGCCGAGTACGAACTGGTCGTCGAAACCTATGGCGAACTGAACGCCGCGCGCAGCAATGCGGTGCTGATCTGCCACGCCCTGTCCGGCCACCATCACGCCGCCGGCTACCACAGCCCGGATGATCGCAAGCCCGGCTGGTGGGACAGCTGCATCGGCCCCGGCAAGCCCATCGACACCAACAAGTTCTTCGTCGTCAGCCTCAACAACCTGGGCGGCTGCAACGGCTCCACCGGCCCGAGCAGCGCCAACCCGGCCACCGGCAAGCCCTACGGCGCCGACTTCCCGGTAATGACGGTGGAAGACTGGGTGCACAGCCAGGCACGCCTGGCCGATGTGCTCGGCATTGCCCAGTGGGCGGCGGTAATCGGCGGCAGCCTCGGCGGCATGCAGGCCATGCAGTGGACCATCAGCTACCCCGAGCGCGTACGCCATTGCCTGGCGATTGCCTCGGCGCCCAAGCTGTCGGCGCAGAACATCGCCTTCAACGAGGTGGCGCGCCAGGCGATTCTCACCGACCCGGAGTTTCACGGCGGGCATTTCCAGGAACAGGGCGTGATCCCCAAGCGCGGGCTGATGCTGGCGCGCATGGTCGGCCATATCACCTACCTGTCCGACGACGCCATGGGCGAGAAATTCGGCCGCGGTCTGAAGAGCGAGAAACTCAACTACGACTTCCACAGCGTCGAGTTCCAGGTGGAAAGCTACCTGCGCTATCAGGGCGAGGAATTCTCCGGCCGTTTCGACGCCAACACCTATCTGCTGATGACCAAGGCGCTGGACTACTTCGACCCGGCTGCCGCCAACGACGGCGATCTGGCCAAGACCCTGACCGTGGCCAAGGCGGACTTCTGCGTGATGTCCTTCACCACCGACTGGCGCTTCTCCCCCGCCCGCTCGCGGGAGATCGTCGACGCCCTGACGGCGGCGAAGAAGAACGTCTGCTACCTGGAAATCGACGCACCGCAGGGCCATGACGCCTTCCTCATGCCGATCCCGCGTTATTTGCAGGCGTTCGACAGCTACATGAAGCGAATCGAGGTATGAGCATGCGAGCGGATCTGGACATCATCCAGGAATGGATCGCCCCGGGCAGCCGTGTGCTCGACCTGGGCTGCGGCGACGGCGAGCTGCTGGCCTGGCTGCGCGACAACAAGCAGGTGGCCGGCTACGGCCTGGAGATCGACCCGGACAAGATCGCCCTGTGCATCGAGCGCGGCGTCAACGTCATCGAGCAGAACCTCGATCTCGGTCTAGGTAACTTCGCCAGCAACAGCTTCGACGTGGTGGTCATGACCCAGTCGCTGCAGGCGCTACACTACCCGGACAAGGTGCTGGCCGAGATGCTGCGTGTCGGCAAGACCTGCATCATCACCTTCCCCAATTTCGGCCACTGGCGCTGCCGCTGGTACCTGACGACGAAAGGTCGCATGCCGGTGTCGGACTTCTTGCCCTATACCTGGTACAACACCCCGAATATCCACTTCTGCACCTTCGAGGACTTCGAGCGTCTCTGTCACGCCCAGGGTGCCCGTGTGGAAGAACGCCTGGCAGTGGACCGTGACCACCGCCATGGCCTGGCAAGCCGCATCTGGCCCAACCTGTTGGGCGAGATCGGCATCTACCGCATCAGCGGCGCGGACCTGTCCGCCCACCGCGTTGCGGTCTGAACGAGGAGAACATCATGCGCCGCATCATCCCCTTCCTGATCGCCCTGTGCCTGGCCCTGCCGGCCGCCGCCGAGCGCAAGCAGAGCTTCGGCGACCTCGACGTGCACTACAGCGTGTTCAACTCCAGCTTCCTGCAGCCGGACATCGCCAGCGCCGCCGGCCTGGTGCGCAGCAAGACCCAGGGCGTGATCAATATCGCCGTGCTCAAGGCCGGCAAGGCCAGCACCGCGCAGGTCAGCGGCCAGGTGAAGAACCTGCTGGGGCAGAGCACCGCGTTGACCTTCAGGCAGGTCACCGAGAGCGGCGCCATCTATTACCTGGCACAGTTCCCCTTCTCCAGCCGCGAGATTCTCAGTTTCACCCTCGATGTGCGTCAGGGCGACAACACACACCGCATCACCTTCAACCAGGAAATGTTCCCGGATGACTGATGCCGCAGGCGCTGCCAGCATCTTTGCGTAGGAGCCCCGCCCCGGGGCGAAGCTTTCAGGGCCTGCCGTCCTGGTTCGCGGCGGGGCGCCGCTCCTACAGGTTCTGTAATTCAACGTTCAACTGACAGGCAATATCCGCATGATCGACCTCAAGGAACTGGTACTGGCCAGCCATAACGCCGGCAAGCTCAAAGAGTTGCAGGCCATGCTCGGCGATGCAGTACGCGTGCGTTCCATCGGCGAGTTCTCCAGCGTCGAGCCGGAAGAGACCGGCCTGTCGTTCGTCGAGAATGCCATCCTCAAAGCACGCAACGCCGCGCGCATCTCCGGCCTGCCGGCGCTGGCAGACGACTCCGGCCTGGCGGTGGATTTCCTCGGCGGCGCGCCCGGCATCTACTCGGCGCGCTATGCCGATGGTCAGGGCGACGCAGCGAACAATGCCAAGCTGCTCGCTGCCCTGAAAGACGTGCCGGACGCAGAGCGCGGCGCCCAGTTCGTCTGCGCCCTGGCCCTGGTGCGCCACGCCGACGATCCGCTACCGATCCTCTGTGAAGGCCTGTGGCACGGGCACATCCTGCACGAAGCCCGTGGCGAGCAAGGCTTCGGCTACGACCCACTGTTCTGGGTGCCGGAAACCAGCTGCTCCAGTGCCGAACTGCCTGCCGAACAGAAGAATCGCCTCAGCCACCGCGCCCGCGCCATGGCCCTGCTCAAGCAGCGCCTGGGGCTGGCATGAGCGATTCCGCTGGCGGGAGTTTCCTGCTCCCGCCCCTGGCGCTCTATATCCACATCCCGTGGTGCGTGCGCAAATGCCCTTACTGCGACTTCAACTCCCATGCTGCCGGGCCGACGCTGCCTGAAGAGGAATACGTCGACGCGCTGCTCGCCGACCTCGATATCGACGTGCAGCACGCCCATGGCCGGCCACTGAGCTCGATTTTCTTCGGTGGCGGCACGCCCAGTCTGTTCTCCGACCGCGCCCTGGGCCGTCTGCTGGAAGGCGTCGAGCGGCGCATCGCCTTTGCGCCAGACATCGAGATCACCCTGGAAGCCAACCCCGGCACCTTCGAGCAGGCCAAGTTCAAGGGCTACCGAAGCCTCGGCATCAACCGTCTGTCCATCGGCGTGCAGAGTTTCCAGGAAGCCAAGCTAAAGGCGCTGGGGCGCATCCACAATGGCGACGAAGCCATCCGTGCCGCCGATATGGCGCGTGCTGCCGGCTTCGATAACTTCAACCTCGACCTGATGCACGGCCTGCCGCAGCAGAGCATCGAAGACGCCCTGTTCGACCTGCGCACCGCCATCGCCCAGGCTCCCACGCACCTGTCCTGGTACCAGCTGACGATGGAGCCGAACACGGTGTTCTGGAGCCAGCCGCCCGAGCTGCCCGAGGACGATCTGCTGTGGGACATCCAGGAAGCCGGCCAGGCGCTGCTCGCCGCCGAGGGCTACGCGCAGTACGAGGTGTCCGCCTACGCCCAGCCCGGCAAACAGGCGCAGCACAACCTCAACTACTGGACCTTCGGAGACTTTCTCGGCATCGGCGCCGGCGCTCACGCCAAGCTGAGCACACCCGCAGGGCGCATCCAGCGCACCTGGAAAACCCGCCTGCCGAAGGACTACCTCGACCCGGCCAAGGCATTCCAGGCCGGCGAACGCCTGCTGGCAGCCGACGAGTTGCCCTTCGAATTTCTGATGAACGTGCTGCGCCTGACCGAAGGCGCGCCGGCCGAGCTGTTCAGCCAGCGCACCGGCCTGCCGTTGCAGCAACTCGAACAGGCACGCCGCGAAGCCGAACGCCTGGGCCTGCTGCAAGCCGATGAAACTCGACTGGTCGCCACGGCCAAGGGCCAGCTGTTTCTCAATGATCTGCTGCAGCAGTTCCTGGCCTAGTTCACCCACAGCGCCACGACAATCCGTTAGGCTTAGGCGCTTCGCTCGCGCAGCCCTGATGCCGCTGCGCTGACCGTTACGCCTGCCAAGGAGCCTGAATGGATCTGCTACTGGACCTGATCGTCACCCTCTCGCGCTGGAGCCGCAGCCACCTCGGCGATATCTCCCTGGCCATCATGGCCACCCTGCTGGTGCTGTTCGGCCCAGCCATCAACGCCTGGGTTCAACGCACCATCGGCAACCTCAATTTCGTCCTGCGTACCCTGCTGTTCGTGGTGTTCTGCGCGGTCGGCTACGGCCTGGCGATCGTCTTCCTCACACCCTGGCTGGCCAAGGGCCTGGCGCACTTCAACAACTACACACTGGCGCCGGTGCTGATCCTGATCTTCGCGGTCATCGGCATATTGGCCGACCGTAATTAGCCAGCCTGAAATGAAAAAGCCGCCTCAAGGGTTAATGCTGTTCACTTAAGGTTGCACACGTTTGGCTCCCCTCTCCCATTTATGGGAGAGGGGCTGGGGGAGAGGGCAGAAAACACCGCAAAACTGCCAGTTTCCCCCTCTCCCTAGCCCTCTCCCCGGAGGGGCGAGGGGACTGATCGAGCTCGACCGTTTCTTAAGTGAACAGCATTAACCTCAAGGGTGGCTTTCTCAGACTCAGTTACCTTCGCGGCGCAGCGCCTGCGGGGTGAAGTCGCGCGGGCTCAGTCGGGCGTTGAAGTCGTACATCTTCTCGTTGTTATCCAGGCCGTCAGCGAAGTAGCGGCCACCCTTGAGGTCGTAAATGGTCTCCAGGGTCGAGCCGAACATCGGCACGTCGTAGTAGCTGATCGGGTGGGCTTCCTGCAGACCGATCAGGTTACCGTTGCGGTCATACAGGTCGACGGCGAGGATCTGCCAGCTGTCCTCATCCAGATAGAAGCGGCGTTTGCCATAGGGATGGCTGAAGCCGGTACGCAGATCCGCCTCGACCACCCAGACGCGATGCAGCTCGTAACGCAACAGCTCGGGGTTGATGTGCTTGGCCTGCAGGATATCGGCGTAGGGAATGCCGCGCTGGTGCACGGCATAGCTGTTGTAGGGCACCAGCATCTCGCGCTTGCCCAACAACTGCCACTCGTAGCGATCCGGCGCGCCATTGTAGGAATCCACCTGGTCGGCGGTGGCCATGCCATTGGTGTCGGGCTGCAGGGTGTCGTAGGCAAGCATCGGCAGGCGGCGCACACGGCGCTCGCCACGGTTGAAACGCCAGGCCTTGCGAATCGCCAGCACCTGATCGAGGGTCTCCTGCACCACCAGCGCCGAGCCGGCCAGCTTGGCTGGAGCCACGACCTTGTACTTGTAATAGAACAGGGTGTTGTCCAGGTCCTGCGGGGCCACGCCGTCACGGCCGTAGACGAAGTAGATGTCGCGTTCGAGCTTGAGCAGGTTGTAACTACCGTTGCTGAGCACCGCCGCCTGATTGGTGGCCATGCTGATCTGATCGCCGCGATAACGCATGACGTGGTTCCAGATCGCCTCCTGACCGTTCGCTGGCAGCGGGAACGGCACGCCGGAGGCAGCCCCCTGAACGCCATTGCCACCGGCAATCAGCTCGGCATTGAGGGCGTTGAAGCGAGTGGCGTCGTAGATGCGTTGTGGCGCAGCCGCACTGCGCCGGGTTGGGAATACGCGCAGATAGAAGCTGGGATTCTGCTGCAGCAGGGTCTTGAGGCCGACCGGCAGCTGTTGTTCGTACTGCGCCAGGTTCTGGCTGTCGACCCGGTACAGCAGTTTGTCGTCAGCATAGGGATCAGGGTGATGCATGCCCGGCTGGTAATTGGCCGGCGGCGTGGCCAGGCCGCCCGTCCAGGCAGGGATGGTGCCACTGGCATTACCGGCACGCTCGCCGCCAAGTGGCGTCAGTTCCTGACCCAGGCGCGCGGCCTGGCTGGCATCGACCTTGGCCTGGGCCTGAAACGCCAGGGCAGTCAGCAGAAGAAGGGAAACCGATCTCAACACAATGCTCTCCTCGCGGCGCCTAGAAGCGGGGCCGCTATTGTCCGCGCCCCTTGTAGGTGCGCTTGTCTTTGTTGTGTTTGCGGTGAGGCGCCATCCTGGCTGTCGGGTTATCCCGATCTAATCGTGCATCCTGCCGGTTCTAATCAAACGCTTGTCGCTGGGTGAGTCATTCCTGACGCTGGAACTTCAGATCCCACACGCCATGGCCGAGACGCTCGCCACGACGTTCGAACTTGGTCACCGGGCGCTCCTCGGGACGCGGCACGTAGGTGCCATCGGCCGCCAGGTTGCGATAGCCCGGCGCTGCATTCATCACTTCGAGCATGTGCTCGGCGTAGTTCTCCCAATCGGTAGCCATGTGCAGCACACCACCGATCTTCAACTTGCTGCGCACCAGCTCGGCGAAAGCCGGCTGGACGATGCGGCGCTTGTGGTGCCGCGATTTGTGCCAGGGGTCGGGGAAGAACAGCAGCACGCGATCAAGGCTGGCATCGGCGACGCAGTCGCGCAGCACTTCCAGCGCATCGCAGCTGTACACGCGAATGTTGCGCAGATTCTGCAACATCGCGCCGCTCAGCAACGCACCGACGCCGGGTTTGTGTACCTCGACGCCAATGAAATCCTGCTCGGGCGCGGCAGCGGCCATCTCCAGGGTGGAGTGGCCCATACCGAAGCCGATCTCGAAGGTGCGCGGCGCGCTGCGACCGAACACCTGGTCGAAGTCGCGCAGGCCATCTTCCAGTTCCAGGCCGAACAGCGGCCAGCCCTTGTCCAGGCCGCGCTGCTGGCCCTCGGTCATGCGCCCGGCGCGCATCACGAAGCTCTTGATGGTACGGCGCTGGCGACCGTCTTCGGTCAGTTCGGGCTGTTGGGTATCGGTCATGCTGGGCTCTTGTCGAGTGTTTTACGACTCTGCGGGCTGAAGCCCTGCATTCAACGCAGCAGGGCCGACGCGCAGCAAATCGTCATCCTTAGTTGATCAGGCCAGTCAGCGGCGACGACGCGCTGGCATAAAGTTTCTTCGGCATGCGGCCGGCCAGGTAGGCCAGGCGGCCAGCCTCGACGGCGTGCTGCATGGCGCGCGCCATCAGCACCGGATTCTGCGCTTCGGCAATGGCGCTGTTCATCAGCACGGCCTCGCAGCCCAGCTCCATGGCGATAGTGGCGTCGGAGGCAGTGCCCACACCGGCATCGACCAGCACCGGCACTTTCGATTCCTCGAGAATGATGCGCAGGTTGTACGGGTTGCAGATACCCAGGCCCGAGCCGATCAGGCCGGCCAGCGGCATCACCGCGATGCAGCCGATCTCGGCCAGTTGGCGGGCGATGATCGGGTCGTCGCTGGTGTAGACCATCACGTCGAAGCCGTCCTTGACCAGGATTTCCGCGGCCTTGATGGTCTCGATGACGTTGGGGAACAGGGTCTTCTGGTCGGCCAGCACTTCCAGCTTGACCAGCTTGTGGCCGTCGAGCAGCTCGCGGGCCAGGCGGCAGGTACGCACCGCCTCGACCGCGTCAAAGCAGCCGGCGGTATTGGGCAGGATGGTGTACTTGTCGGGGCTGATCACGTCGAGCAGGTTCGGCTCGCCCGGATTCTGGCCGATGTTGGTGCGGCGCACCGCCACGGTGACGATCTCGGCGCCGGAAGCGGCGATGGCGTCGCGGGTCTCGTCCATATCCTTGTACTTGCCGGTACCGACCAGCAGGCGCGACTGGAACGTACGACCGGCCAGGGTGAAGGGCTTGTCGCTGCGAACTTGGCTCATGGAAAACTCCTCGTGAGGTCAACCGCCGCCGATGGCGTGCACCACTTCCACCTGATCGCCTTCGGCGAGCTGGGTGCTGTCGTGCTGGCTGCGTGGAACGATGTCCTGATTGAGTTCGACCGCCACACGGCGCCCGGTCAGATCGAGGCGAACCAACAGGTCGGCGACGCTCTGGTTATCCGGCAGTTCGAAGGGTTCACCATTCAACTGGATACGCATGACGACTCGGTCACAACTGGAAAGAGGGCCGGCATTCTAGCCCGTTAACTGGCCACGACCAAGGCTAAAAGGCGCCATTCGTCCTCATTTCTGACGCCAGGGTCAGGTCAGCTTCCAGGCGCCTAGGCCCAGGCACAGCCAGCCAACGAGGAAGGCGACGCCGCCGAAAGGCGTGATGATGCCGAGCTTGCCGATACCGCTGAGGGTCAGCAGATAGAGGCTGCCGGAAAACAGCAGGATACCCAGCGCGAAGGCGCCGCCAGCCAGATTCACCAGCCGTCCGGGTGCATGCATCGCCAGCAGGCCGACGCCGAACAGGGCCAACGCGTGAATCAGTTGGTAATGCGTACCGGTCTGGAACACCGCCAGATACTCGGGAGTCAGCCTTTGCTTCAGGCCATGGGCCGCAAAGGCGCCCAGGGCCACCCCGGTAAAGCCGGCGAAAGCGGATAACAGCAGCCAGAAACGAGCCATGGAACCTCCAGGTGAGATCGACGTGCACGCAGTTTAACCATTGAGCCTGGGGTCGAAATGGTTGTTATTGTCACACCTGCGCGCAATCGTGCGGCCGCTCGGGAATTTCCCCAGTGATTTTTTGTTTTAATAGCGCCACATCCGATCAATGCGAGACCCCATGCTCCGAGCCCTGACCCGCCGCCTGCTGAAACTGCTGCTCTGGCTGATGTTGGCCAGTGCGCTGCTGGTGCTCGTACTGCGCTGGGTACCGCCGCCCGGCACGGCCTTGATGATCGAGCGCAAGATCGAATCCTGGGGCAGCGAACAGCCCATCGAGCTGAAGCGCCAGTGGCGCCCCTGGAAAGAACTCCCGGATCACCTGAAGATGGCGGTGATAGCCGCCGAAGACCAGAAGTTTGCCGAACACTGGGGGTTCGATGTCGGCGCGATTCAGGCGGCACTGGCACACAACCAGAGCGGCGGCTCGCTACGTGGCGCCAGTACCCTCAGCCAGCAGGTGGCGAAGAACCTGTTCCTCTGGTCCGGGCGCAGCTGGCTGCGCAAAGGGCTGGAAGCCTGGTTCACCGCGCTGATCGAAGTGCTCTGGCCGAAAGAGCGCATCCTCGAGGTGTACCTCAATAGCGTCGAGTGGGGTGATGGCATCTTCGGCGCCGAAGCCGCCGCACAGCATCATTTCGGCGTTGGCGCGCCGTACCTCAATCGCCAACAGGCCAGCCAGCTGGCCGCGGTGCTCCCTAACCCGCTGCGCTGGAGCGCAGGCCGGCCGGACGCCTACGTCAATCGTCGCGCCGCCTGGATTCGTCAGCAGATGACGCAGCTGGGGGGCAGCCACTACCTCAATCAACTCAAGCCGCAGCGCCCCGATTGGTGGCCGCGCTGGCTGTAGCTAGCGAGTAGCTCGAAACGCATTGCGCGGCACTGCATGCAGCAGCGCGACGTCATCTCCACGCAGATGCACGGTCAGCCCCCATTGTGGATAGACCCAGGCCTGGCCTTCGGCCAGCTCCAACGTCAAGCGTGGCGGCCCGAGACTGGCAGCCAGGCGGTCGCTGGCCAGCGCTTGCGGGGCACTCAGATTGAGGCTGGCGATGGAAAAACCAGCCATCTGATCGACCAGCGACTGATCCAGCGCCAATTCGGCATCGCCTGCTTTTAGGCCTTGCGCAGCCAGCAGACTTTCGCGCTGATTCTTGCTCAAGGCCAGTTCAGCCTGGAGCGACCACTCGCCCTCTTCGCCTTCGAGCGTCGCTCGATAGGACAGCCGTGCGCCGTCGAGACGCGGCTCCAGCCACAGCTCGCCTGGCGCCAACGCCTGCACCTCACGCAGCGTCAGCTCGTCTTCGGCCAACGGCTGCAACAGTGCATCCCGCCACTGCTGCAGATTGGCCAGCGGATGCACCTCACCACTGCGCATCAACCAGGCGCCCCAGGCGAAGAACAGCGCGGCGACGAGTGCGAATATCAGCCAGTGCTGCGCTTTCAGCGGGGTTTTGTTCATGACCATGCTCCAGACAGCAAAAAGCCGCACCAGTGGGTGCGGCTTTTCGGGGTAACGACAGGCTCAGGCGGCAATACAGCCCTTGAGCTTGTTCATCGCGTTCTTCTCGAGCTGACGAATACGCTCGGCCGACACATTGTACTTGGCGGCCAGGTCGTGCAGCGTCGCCTTCTCCTCGGCCAGCCAGCGCTGGTAGAGGATGTCGCGGCTGCGCTCGTCCAGGCTTTCCAGCGCTTCGTGCAGGTTGCTACTGGAACTGTCGCTCCAGTCAGCATCTTCGAGCTGGCGGGCCGGGTCGTAACGATGGTCTTCCAGATAATGCGCGGGCGACTGGAAGGCGCTGTCGTCATCGGCATCGGCGGCCGGGTCGAAGGCCATGTCCTGGCCGGTCAGGCGGCTTTCCATCTCGCGCACTTCGTGCGGCTCGACGCCCAGGCTTGCGGCCACGGCAGTCACTTCATCGTTGTTCAGCCAGGCCAGACGCTTCTTTTGGCTGCGCAGGTTGAAGAACAGTTTACGCTGGGCCTTGGTGGTGGCCACTTTGACGATGCGCCAGTTCTTCAGGATGAACTCGTGGATTTCCGCACGGATCCAGTGCACAGCGAAGGACACCAGACGCACGCCCATTTCCGGGTTGAAGCGCTTGACCGCCTTCATCAGGCCGACGTTGCCTTCCTGGATCAGGTCGGCCTGGGCCAGACCATAACCGGAGTAGCTGCGGGCGATATGCACCACGAAACGCAGGTGGGCCAACACCATCTGGCGGGCGGCCTCGAGATCCTGCTGGTAAAAGAGATTTTCGGCCAGTTCACGCTCCTGCTCGGGCGTCAGCAGCGGAATGCTGTTCACCGCATGCACGTACGCTTCCAGGTTGGCGCCTGGAACCAGAGCATGAACAGGTTGCAAGGAAGTGGACATTCGAATCCTCCGATTCACAAAACTCATGCAGTGTAGCACTGCGCTATCTGATGCGGGGCCTGTGGATAAGTTCCCTGATAGATAGTCAATATCAACCAAAACAATGACTTGTCAGCTTGCGTTCAGCCTCGCCGAACAGCGCCCTAACGGGGTGCAAGTTCGTTCAGATGACGCGCCACCGCCAGCCAGGCGCCAATATAGCCCAACAGCACGGCGCCGAGCAGCAGCGAAAAACCGTCAGAAGAAGGTACGCCACCCAGCGCGAAATCGCTACCGTAAAGGCCGGCCAAACGTACTACAGCATCGTTCAACCAATCCAGCCCGAAGGCCAGCAGCAGCCAGGCGAAGATACCCGCGCCGAAGCCGTATAGCGCTCCCATATAAAGGAAGGGACGTCGCACGTAGCCATCGGTTCCACCTACCAGCTTGATCACTTCGATCTCGGCGCGGCGGTTCTCGATGTGCAGGCGGATGGTGTTGCCGATCACCAGCAGCAGCGCCAGGATCAGCAGCAGGCTGAGACCGAAGACGAAGCGATCACCCAGTTTGAGGATGGCGGTCAGGCGCTCGACCCAGAGCAGATCGAGCTGCGCCTGCTCCACCTTGGGCAGCTCGGCCAGGCGTTGGCGCAGAGCTTCGAGCTTGGCCTTGTCGACTTCCTTGGGCGTGACCAGGACTACGCCTGGCAGCGGGTTCTCCGGCAGTTCCTTGAGCGCCTGGCCCAGGCCGGAGAGCTGCTGGAACTCTTCCAGTGCCTGTTCGCGGCTGATCCACTCGGCATCGGAGACATCATCCATCGCTGCGATCTGCTCGCGCAGCGCCTGGCCGTCACGCTCGCCGGCGGACATGTCGAGGAACAGGGAGATCTGCGCCGCACGCTGCCAGGAGCCACCGAGTTTCTCGACGTTGTCCAGCAGCAGCGACAGGCCCATGGGCAGGCTCAGCGCCACGGCCATCACCAGGCAGGTGAAGAAGCTGCCGATGGGCTGGCGCGCCAGGCGGCGCAGGCTGTCGACCAGACTGGCGCGATGGCTTTCCAGCCAGGCATGGAACAGCGTGCGGAAATCCGGTTCGTCCGCCGGGCCGTCGACCACCTTGTTGCGCGGCGCCGCGCCGACACGTTCGGCCGGTTGCGGCGTGGGCATCTTCGATGCACTCATCAGGCAGCCTCCCCATCACCGATCAGGCGACCACGTTGCAGGGTGAGCATGCGCTGGCGCATGCGCGCGATCAGCGCCAGGTCGTGGCTGGCGATCAGTACCGTGGTGCCCAGCTGGTTGATGTCTTCGAACACCCCCATGATCTCGGCAGCCAGGCGCGGGTCGAGGTTGCCGGTGGGCTCGTCCGCCAACAGCAAGGCCGGCCGGTGGACGATGGCGCGGGCGATGCCGACGCGCTGTTGCTGACCGGTGGACAGGTCACCCGGCGACTGCGCCGCCTTGTCGCTGAGGCTGACGCGCTCCAGCGCCGCGCCGACGCGCTTGGCGATCTCCGGCTTGGACAGGCCGAGAATCTGCAGCGGCAGCGCTACGTTGTCGTACACAGTGCGGTCGAACAGCAACTGGTGGTTCTGGAACACCACACCGATCTGCCGGCGCAGGAAGGGAATCTGCGCATTGGTGATGGTCGACAGGTCCTGCCCGGCCAGCAGCAACTTGCCGCTGGTGGGCCGTTCCATCGCCAGCAGCAAACGCAGCAGCGTGCTCTTGCCGGCGCCGGAGTGACCGGTGACGAAGAGAAATTCGCCCGGGCGAACGCGGAAAGTCAGCTCGTGCAGCCCGACATGGCCATTGGGGTAACGCTTGGCGACCTGCTCGAATCGGATCATCCGCGCTCACGCTCCTCGAAGAGTGCCTGGACGAAAGCCTGCGCCTGGAACGGACGCAGGTCATCGATGCCTTCACCCACGCCGATATAGCGAATCGGCAGACCGAACTGCTTGGCCAGGGCGAAGATAACGCCGCCCTTGGCGGTGCCGTCGAGTTTGGTCAGTGCCAGACCGGTGAGGTTCACGGTCTGGTTGAACTGCTTGGCCTGGTTGATGGCGTTCTGCCCGGTGCCGGCATCGAGTACCAGCAGCACCTCATGCGGCGCGGTTTCGTCCAGCTTGCCGATCACCCGACGGACCTTCTTCAACTCTTCCATCAGGTTGTCTTTGGTGTGCAGGCGCCCGGCGGTGTCGGCGATAAGCACGTCGATGCCACGCGACTTGGCGGCCTGCACCGCATCGAAGATCACCGAAGCCGAATCGGCGCCGGTGTGCTGAGCGATGACCGCAATGTTGTTGCGCTCGCCCCAGACCTGCAGTTGCTCCACCGCAGCGGCGCGGAAGGTGTCGCCCGCGGCGAGCATGACCTTCTTGCCTTCGAGCTGCAGCTTCTTGGCCAGCTTGCCGATGGTGGTGGTCTTGCCCACGCCGTTCACACCTACGACGAGAATCACGTAAGGCTGTTTGGCAGTGTCGATGACCAGCGGCTGCTCGACCGGCTTGAGCAGGCTGACCAACTCTTCCTGCAGTGCCTTGTACAGGGCGCCGCTGTCGGCGAGCTCCTTGCGCGCCACGCGCTTGGTCAGGTTGCCGATGATCGCGGTGGTCGCCTCGACGCCAACGTCGGCGGTGAGCAGGCGGGTTTCCAGATCGTCGAGCAGGTCATCGTCGATGGCCTTCTTGCCGAGGAACAGGCTGGCCATGCCTTCACCGAGGCTGGCGCTGGTTTTGGACAGGCCTTGCTTGAGGCGGGCGAAAAAGCTCGGCTTTTCCTGAGTGACTGGCGCCGCGACGAGAGCTGGCGCAGCCACGACGGGTGCGGCCTCGACAACAGGCTCGGACACGACCGGCGGTTCAATAACGACAGGGGCGGCTGGTGGTTCGGCAGCCTGCGGTTCAGGCTGTGGTGCTGGAGCGGACGCGACCTCAGCCACTTCAGGCTCGGCTACCGGCGCAGGCTCAGGCGTCGGCGGCTCGACAGGCTCCTGGGTAACAGTTTGCTCGATGGGCGCGGATTGAGTCGACTTGGCAGTAGTTTCTGCGGGTTTCTTGCGCCACCAACTGAACAGGGATTTCTTCTCTTCACTCATAGGCTGAGCCTGAGTATCGGCCTCAGCCGGTGGATTCTTGTCGTCTTTGGAACCAAACATGGGTCTTCTCAAAGGGGCGAGCAGTCATCGCAGGCAGTCGGTGCCGCGTGCCGCATCCAGAAAAATTCGCTTGCCAGGTATGTCCCGGGGCAACCGCCCGCACGGGCACATCAAAGGGCTTGCGCTGTACGAAACAGCCCGAGACTTTACCACTTTAGAGCGCTACCGCGCAGCGTTGCAGCCTGCCAGTTTCCTGCCGCTGATCAGGCGCCTGCGGTAATCACCATCGCCAGCGCGAGACCCGACAGTAGCGCGCCCAAAAACCTATGCAAAAGCTGTACAGTCTGATGCGCCATTGTCGAACATCTTCCTCAGCTCATCCTTTGCGGGGTCGCCAGCATGCTTGTCCGCCTTACCTATGCCAGCCGCGCCAGCCATGGCATGTCTTCACAACTGATCCGCGATATTCTCGAAAGCTCGCAACGCAACAACCCGATACGCGGCCTCACTGGCATCCTGTGCTGTAACGCCGACACCTTTGTTCAAGCACTGGAAGGACCACGAACGGCCATCAACGTGTTGTACAACCGTTTGGCAGAGGATAACCGCCACAAGGACCTGACGATTCTCGACTACGAAGAGATCCACGTTCGCCGCTACGCCAGCTGGAGCATGGGCTGGGCCGGCGCCAAGCAGGCCAACCGAGAACTTTTTCTGAAATACTCCTGCAGCGACCGCCTGGACCCTTTCGGCATGAGCGCCGAACAGGTCAATGGCTTGCTACTGGAACTGTCGGCAAGCGTGAGCACCATCAGCGCGCCGATTATCGACTGAATCCAATTCGCTGCGACGCAGAACCTAATCGCTTGTTCCGATATCCCAAGGGCGGTGCTTCGTAGTATGGATGGAGTATCCTGACACCCTCTTGTCAACGGCGGTTAGACCGCCTCGGCCATCCAAACAGGACGACACCCGATGATTGTCACTGCACGCCGCACCCTCGGCCTGATTCTGGGAGTGTTTTGTTGCCTGCCGCTGGCGGCGTTCGCTGCTGCGCCGCAGCCCACTCATGAATTTACACTCGACAATGGCCTCAAGGTCATCGTCCGCGAGGATCACCGCGCGCCGGTGGTGGTCTCGCAGCTCTGGTACAAGGTCGGCTCCAGCTATGAGACGCCCGGTTCCACCGGCCTGTCCCACGCGCTGGAACACATGATGTTCAAAGGCAGCGGCAAGTTTGGCCCCGGCGAAGCCTCGCGCATCCTGCGCGAACTGGGTGCCGAGGAGAACGCCTTCACCAGCGACGACTACACGGCCTACTATCAGGTACTGGCCAGTGACCGCCTGGGCGTGGCGCTGGAGCTGGAAGCCGACCGCCTGGCTAGCCTGAAGCTGCCGGCCGACGAGTTCGCCAAGGAAATCGAGGTGATCAAGGAAGAGCGCCGCCTGCGCACCGACGACCGCCCGTCTTCGCTGGCTTACGAGCGCTTCAAGGCCATGGCCTATCCAGCCAGCGGCTATAGCATCCCCACCATCGGCTGGATGGCCGACCTCGAGCGCATGCATATCGACGAGCTGCGTGCCTGGCACCAGAAATGGTACGCACCGAACAATGCCACCTTGGTGGTGGTCGGTGACGTGACCGTGGATGAGGTCAGGAGCCAGGTGCAGCGCTACTTCGGCGACATTCCGCGCGGTGAAGTGCCGACCGCCAAACTGCCGCTGGAACTGGCCGCGCCGGGCGAACGCCGCACCACGCTGCACCTCAAGACGCAGTTGCCGAGCCTGATCATGGGCTTCAACGTACCGGGTCTGGCCACCGCCGAAACGCCGCGCCAGGTCTATGCCCTGCGCCTGGCCGCCGCCCTGCTCGACGGCGGCTACAGCGCACGCCTGTCCACCCGCCTGGAACGCGGCGAAGAACTCGTCTCGGGCGCCAGCGCCTGGTACAACGCCTTCACCCGTGGCGACAGCCTGTTCATCGTCTCGGCCACGCCCAACGTACAGAAGGGCAAGACCCTGGAGCAGGCCGAGGCCGGCCTGTGGCGCGAACTGGAAGAACTGAAGAAAGCCCCGCCGTCCGCCGCCGAACTGGCCCGCGTACGTGCCCAGGTGATCGCCGGCCTGGTGTTCGAGCGCGATTCGATCACCAGCCAGGCCACCAGCATCGGCCAACTGGAAACCGTCGGCCTGTCCTGGCAACTGATCGACCAGGAGCTGGCCGAGCTGGAGGCCGTCACCCCGGCCGACATCCAGCAGGCCGCACGCACCTTCTTCGTCCGCGAGCGCCTGAGCGTCGCCAACGTACTGCCCGAAGAGTCCCGCAATAAGGAGTCCCGCCCATGAAGACTGAGCACCGCCGCCTGGGCCTGCTCGGCCTGATCCTGTCCAGCGCCCTGGCACTGGGCGCCTGCGCCAACCTGTCCGACAGCACCGTGACTGGCGATGCCGCCAAGCTGCAGTCGCTGGCCGCACTCGACGGCAAGGCGCCAACCCGCCGCACCCTGGATATCCAGACCTGGCAGACCGCGCAAGGCGCCAAGGTGCTGTTCGTCGAAGCACATGAGCTACCGATGTTCGACCTGCGCCTGACCTTCGCCGCCGGCAGCAGTCAGGACGGCGGCGTGCCAGGCCTGGCCACCCTGACCAACGCCATGCTCAACGAAGGCGTACCGGGCAAGGACGTCGGCGCCATCGCCGCCGGCTTCGAGGGGCTCGGTGCCGAGTTCGGCAACGGCGCCTACCGCGACATGGCGGTGGCCAGCCTGCGCAGCCTGAGCGCGCAGGAGCAGCGCGAACCGGCACTGACCCTGTTCGCCGAGGTGCTGGGCAAGCCCACCTTCCCCGCCGACTCGCTGGCACGGATCAAGAACCAGTTGCTGGCCGGCTTCGAGCTCCAGAAGCAGAACCCGGGCAAACTGGCCAGCCTCGAATTGTTCGAGCGCCTGTACGGTCAGCACCCCTACGCTCACCCGAGCGAAGGCACGGCACAGTCGATCCCGGCCATCACCCGCCAGCAGCTGCAGGCTTTCCATGCCCGTGCCTATGCCGCCGGCAATGCGGTGATCGCGCTGGTTGGCGATCTGTCGCGCGCCGAGGCCGAGGCCATCGCCGACCAGGTATCCGCCGCCCTGCCGCCAGGCCCGGCGCTGGCCAAGATCGCCCAGCCGCAGACGCCCAAGCCCGGCGCCAGCCATATCGAGTACCCGTCCAACCAGACCCACCTGATGATCGCCCAGCTCGGCATCGATAGGCGCGACCCGGACTATACCGCGCTGTACCTGGGCAACCAGATTTTCGGCGGCGGCGGTTTCGGCACTCGCCTGATGAGCGAAGTGCGCGAGAAGCGTGGCCTGACCTACGGCGTCTACTCCGGTTTCAGCGCCATGCAGGCACGCGGCCCGTTCATGATCAACCTGCAGACCCGAGCGGACTTGAGCGAAGGCACCCTGGCGCTGGTCAAGCAACTGCTCGCCGACTACCTGCGTGACGGCCCTACCCAGCAGGAACTGGACAACGCCAAGCGTGAGCTGGCCGGCAGCTTCCCGCTGTCCACCGCGAGCAACGCTGCCATCGTCGGCCAACTGGCCTCGATGGGTTTCTACGACCTGCCACTGAGCTATCTGGACGACTTCATGCGTGACGTGCAGAACCTCACGACCGATCAAGTGAAAGCGGCAATGGCCAAACACCTCGACCCCGAGGCGCTGGTGGTGGTCACTGCCGGCCCGACGGTGCCGCAAAAAGAGCTCCCGCCGCCCACCGAGCGCCCGGCCGAACTGCCCAGCGCGGTGCCGCACTGATGCGTGGTCGCACACAGCCAAAACCGGCCGCCAAGGCTCACGGCGGCCAGGGTCAGTTGCGCATCATCGGCGGGCAGTGGCGTTCGCGGCGCTTTGCTTTCCCCGACGGGCCAGGCCTGCGCCCGACCCCGGACCGGGTGCGTGAGACGCTGTTCAACTGGCTGGCGCCCTATGTCGAGGGCGCTTATGTGCTCGACCCCTTCGCCGGCAGCGGCGCACTGCTGCTCGAAGCGCTGTCGCGTGGTGCTGCCAGCGGTCTGGCCTGCGACCTCAACCCGGCCTCGGTGAGCGCCTTGCGCGGCCACCTGGCGACGCTGCAATGCAGCACGGGCGAGATTCATCTGGGCGATGCCCTGCAACTGTTGGCGCGTCCGGCGCCGCGTCGCTTCGATATCGCCCTGCTCGACCCGCCATTCCACAAGAGCCTGCTGCAGGACGCCTGCACACTGCTGGAGACGCAGGGTTGGCTGGCCGATGACGCCTGGATCTACACCGAAAGCGAAACCGCGCCTTCGAGCCTGGGTCTGCCCGGCAACTGGCGTCTGCACCGCGAAAAACACACCGGCCAGGTGCATTATGCGCTTTGGCAGAGGAGTGCGTAGGGCGGACTCAGGAGCGCCAGCGAACAGTCCGCCTGGATCATGCCAGAGCTTGCCACCTCCCTGCCCTGGCACCGGCGTCACGATAGATTCCGCGACGGCGTACTGTTTCGCGACGACTGCATGGATGCAGGAGGTAAAACGACGCAGGAAGCCAAAGCCGAGTACGCCCTACACCAGAATAACGACCGGCCACCCGATGAACACTGACTTTCGCCCCGCCTGGTGGCTCCCCGGCCCGCATCTGCAGACGCTGTGGAACCCCTTCTGTCGCAAGCCGCCGCAACTGGAACGGCAGCGCGAGCGGCTGTGGCTGGACGATGGCGATTTTCTCGACCTCGACTGGCACGGCCCACATGACGCCCATGCGCCGCTGGTGCTGGTGCTGCATGGCCTGACCGGCAGCTCCAACTCGCTCTACGTGCTCGGCCTGCAGCAGGTTCTGGCCGCGCGCGGCTGGGCCAGCGTGGCACTGAACTGGCGTGGCTGCTCGGGCGAGCCCAACCTGCTGCCGCGCGGCTACCACTCCGGCGCCAGCGAGGATCTGGCATCGGCTGTCGCCCACCTGCGCGCGCAACGACCGATGGCGCCGCTATACGCCGTCGGTTATTCCCTGGGCGGCAACGTGCTGCTCAAGTACCTGGGTGAGAGTGGCGAGCAAAGCCAGCTGCAAGGCGCCGTGGCGGTATCGGTGCCGTTTCGCCTGGATCAGTGCGCCGACCGCATCGGTTTGGGCTTCTCGCGGGTGTATCAGGCGCACTTCATGCGTGAGATGGTCGCCTACGTCAGCAACAAGCAGCGCCTGTTCGCCGAGAGTGGCCAGGGCGAGCGCCTGTCGGTGCTGCAGCGCCTGGGCCCGCTGGACGGCATGCGCACCTTCTGGGACTTCGACGGACGCATCACCGCGCCGCTGCACGGTTTCGCCGATGCCCACGACTACTACCGGCGTGCGTCCAGCCGTTTCTACCTGGGTGAAATCCGCAGACGTACGCTGATCATCCAGGCCGAGGACGACCCCTTCATATTCCGCCACAGCCTGCCCGAGGCCAGCGAGCTGGCACCCGGCACCGAGCTCGAGCTGCATGCCAAGGGCGGGCATGTCGGCTTCGTCGAGGGTAGCCCGCGCCGCCCCAGTTACTACCTGGAGCGGCGCATCCCTCACTGGCTCGGCGAACTCACCTGAATCAACTGGCGGCAGGCTGTTCCGGCATCGCCGAGGAGTGGTGCTTGAGGATTTTCCACTCGCCATCGACCTTCTGGTAAACAAAGGTGTAGCGCGCCTGCACCTGGCGCACCGCATCGCCCTGGGTCAGGGCGAAGGTGTAAACCCCCGAATCCACCGCTGCATCCGGGCCGATCTGGCGAATTTCACGCATGTTGATCGTGCCGACCGGCTTGGCCTGTAAGAAATGGTCGAAATAGTCCTGGATTGCCTCATGGCCTACGCGCACCCGATTCGATACCGTGGGCTGCAGCACGCCGTTGTCGGCGTACAAGGCAGCGACCTTGGCCGAGTCGCCAGTCTGCAAGGCGGCGTTCCAGCGCTCGAACAGGCCGGCGATCTGCTGCTCCTGCGCATTGCTCGGGGCGGTTGCCGTTTCCGTGTAGACATGAGGCGCATCGGCCGCCTGAACCAGCGGCACGGATAGGGCAAATACCAGGGCACAGCTGCTGAACAAGGGTTTCAACATGGTTGAATCTCCGGCTATTGAAAGACGCCACCAGCATGCAGGCCGCCCACCGCAGGCACATCGGCCAGGTGGAGACGGCGGTCTATGCCAGGTGGCAGATGCCGGACGCGGTTCAATTTATTAGCCTGCGCCGTCGGTTGACGCGCCAAACCCTGGAGATCCGGATGCAGCACACCCCACCTGACAGCGTACTGGCCCTGCGCGCCGATTACCGCCAGGCGGAAAGCCGCGCCGCGCGCCTGCGCCTGCTGGTGGAAAGTGGCCGCGCCCTCAATGCGCTGCCCGCCGCCGAGAGCGGCGCGCTGGCCCTGCAACGGGCCTGCAGCTTCTGCGCCATGGATGGTGGCGTACTGCTGCTCAGGCATGCCGATGGCAGCCCGAGCCGCAGCGCCGGCTTCGGCCCGGCTGCCTTGCAACAACAACTCGCTACTTTGCCCTGGCAAGACGCAGCCCAGGTGTTCGCAGCGCCGCTGCCGGAGGTTGCCCTGGCGCTCTGCCTACCCTTGCATGCGGCTTCGGGCGAAGTATTCGGCGCCCTGCTGCTGGGCAACGCCAGCGCCATGCGCGGCCCCGACGCGGAAGACCTCGAAGCCTTGCAACTGCTCGCCACCCTGCTCGCAGGGCATCTGCACAACAGCCAGTTGCTGGCCGCACTGAGCCTACGCGAGCGCAGCATGTCGGAGCTGGTACACCAGCAGATGACCGCCCAGGAGGACGAACGCGCACGGGTGGCCTATGACCTGCACGACGGCCTGGCGCAGACCCTGGCCGGGCTGCATCAGCACCTGCAGGGCTTCGCTCAGCATCGCCAACTGAATGACGACTTGCGTGCCGCCCTGGCGCCCATCCTGCAACTGGCGCAGCGCAGCATGGGCGAGACGCGTCAGGCCATCAGCGGGCTGCGCCCGACCCTGCTGGATGACTTCGGTCTGGCGCCAGCGCTCGACCGCGAACTCGACCGCCTGCGCAGCATGGGCCGCCAGGTGCAGTGGCTGCGCCGCGATCCCCGGCGCCTGCGCCCGGCGGTGGAGATCGCCCTGTTTCGCATCGGCCAGGAGGCCATCAACAACATCTGCAAGCACACCGCCAGCGGCGCGGTCAGCCTGGATCTACATCTCGACGACGACACCGCACGGTTGCAGGTGGAGGATCGCGGCCCCGGCTTCGCCATCACGCAGAAACCAGATCCCGGCGAAGGCGGCATGGGCCTGGTGGCCATGCGCGAACGCTGCCTGCTGCTTGGCGGTCAGTTCACCTGCCACAGTCAGCCAGGCCAGGGCACCCGTGTATTGGCCAGCATTCCACACGCCCTGGCGGATGAGGAAAGCGCATGAACGAACCGATTCGCCTGCTGCTCGCCGATGACCATGAAGTGACCCGCGCCGGCTTTGCCGCGATGCTCGCCGACTGCCCGGAGTTCAGCATCGTCGGCCAGGCGGTAGACGGCCGCCAGGCGCTGGAACTGTGCGAGCGTCTGCAACCTGACATCGCCATCCTCGACATCCGCATGCCCGTGCTCAACGGCCTGGCCACCGCGCGCCTGCTGCATGAGCGCCTGCCGGCGATCAAGGTGTTGCTGTTCACCATGTACGACAGCCCCGACCACCTGGAAGCGGCGATCGGCGCCGGTGCCGTCGGCTACCTGCTCAAGGACGCCAGCCGCCAGGAAGTCATCGACGGCCTGCGCCAGGTGGCAGCAGGCCAGAGCGCCCTCAACGGCATGGTCAGCGCGCAACTGCTACGCCGTGTGGTCGAGCGCAACCAGAATGGCGCAACCAACAGCGCGCTGACGCCACGCGAGCGCCAGGTGCTCGGGCTGGTTGCAGGCGGTTTCACCAACCGCGAGATCGGCGAAAAACTGGGCATCGCCACCGGCACCGCCAAGGCCCACGTCGAACGGGTGATCGGCAAACTTGGGGTCGCCGACCGCACCCAGGCCGCCGTACAGGGCATCGCTCTGGGCCTGGTGGCCCCGACGGAGCGCCAGCCGTGAAGAGCCTGTTCAGCCGCTGGACCGACCGCCCCCTGCGCAGCAAGAGCCTGGTGATCATCGCCCTGCCGCTGGCCGTATTGCTGATCTCACTGGTGCTGGTGTACGTCACCGAGCGCCAGACTTCTCGGGTCGAAGACGACGTGCGCCGGGCGCTGCGCGTACAGGGCGACGTACAGGCGGTGCACAGCCTGCTGGCCGAAGCAGCGGCCAGCGTGCGCGGTTACCTGCTGATTCAGCGCAATGATTTTCTGCCGTCCTACCGCAGCGCCGTGGAACGCATCGACAGTACACTGCGACGTCTCGATGCGGACATTCGCGACCCGCAGATGCGCAACAGCCTGGAGCGCTTGCGCCCACTGATCGTGATCAAGCTGGAAGGCCTGGAACAGCTTATGGCGCTGGCCAGCAGCGCCGAGCGCGCGGCGATGACGCGCATCCTGGTGGACAACAAGCATGTTCTCGATGAGCTGCGCCAGGAGATCCAACAGATGCTCGACCGCGAGCAGACCCTGCTCGACGAGCGCAACGCCGAAGCCAGCGCGGTACGCTCGCGCATGCTCCTGGCCACCGGCCTGGCTGCCATGTTCGGTGTGCTCGGTGCGCTATTCGCGGTGGTGCTGCTGTCCACCGGCATCGTCCAGCGAGTGCAGCAGGTCGAGCGCAACGCCCGGCGCCTGGCCCTGGGCCAGCCGCTGATCCCCCATGGCGCCGCAGCCGACGAGATCGGCCAGCTCGCCGCCAGCCTGGAGGAGGCCGGGCAACTGCTGGCCGAACGCGAACGCGCCTTGCGCGACAACGAGGAGCGCCTGCGCCTGATCATCGACGGGGTCAAGGAATACGGCATCTTCGGCCTCGACCCCAACGGCCACGTCACCTCCTGGAACACTGGCGCAGAACGCATCAAGGGCTACAGCGAGGCGGACATCCTCGGTCGCCACTTCTCCCTGTTCTACCCGCCACAAGCCCGCGAAACCGCACCTCAGCTGGCCTTGCAGGCGGCCACCCGTGAAGGCCGCTACGAGGAAGAGGCCTGGCGCCAGCGCCGCGATGGCTCACTGTTCTGGGCTAACGTGGTGATCACCGCCCAGCGTGACGCCAGCGGCACCTTGCGCGGCTTCTCCAAGATCACTCGCGACATCACCGACCGGCGTAATGCCGAGGCCGCCCTGCGCACGGCCCGCGAAGAAGCGGAAAACGCCAGCCGGGCGAAAAGCGAATTTCTCTCGCGCATGAGCCACGAGCTGCGCACGCCGCTCAATTCCATTCTCGGTTTCGCCCAGTTGCTGGAAATGGAACCGGGCACACCGGCGCAACAGGCCCAGGTGCGCCATATCCTGCGCGCCGGCCGGCACCTGCTGGGGCTGATCAACGAAGTGCTGGATATCGCCCGCATCGAATCCGGGCGCCTGGCACTGAGCCCGGAGCCCCTGGCGTTGCGCCCACTGCTGCAGGAAGTCAGCCTGCTGCTGTCACCGCAGGCCGACAGCGCCGACATCCGCCTGCACCTGCCGGATGATCTGGCGCCAGCCCTCTGCGTACAGGCCGACCGCCAGCGTCTGGTGCAGGTGCTGCTCAACCTGCTGTCCAACGCGATCAAGTACAACCACCCTGGCGGCTATGTCGACGTTCAGGTCGAGGCCGATACCAATACGGTCACCCTGAGCGTGATCGACAACGGCCCCGGCATCGCCGCCGAGGATCTGGGTCGCCTGTTCACCCCCTTCGAGCGTCTTGGCGCCGCCAGCGAGGTGGAAGGTACCGGCCTCGGCCTGGCCCTGAGCAAGAGCCTGCTGGAGCAGATGGACGGCAGCCTCAGCGTACGCAGCACGCCCGGCGAGGGCTGCACCTTCAGCCTGACCCTGCCACGGGCGCAGGTGCATGCGGCCCTGCTGCCCGCGCCGGCCCCTGCCACAGCGCCCATGGCCAGCCAACTCGCCCCACCCGAGCAACTCCTGCGCGTGCTGTGCATCGAAGACAACCTGTCCAGTCTGGCGCTGATCGAAACCCTGCTGTCACGCTGGCCACAGGTGCAGGTGATCTCGGCCATGCAGGGCCAACTGGGCCTCGACCTGGCCTGGCAACACGGCCCCGAGGTGATCCTGCTGGATCTCGATCTGCCCGACCTCAGCGGCCAGGAGGTGCTCGAACGCCTGCGCCAGAAGCCCAGCAGCCGCGAGACACCGGTGCTGCTGATCACCGCCGACGCCAGTGCCGGCACCCAGCGCAGCCTGCTGGCCGCCGGCGCCACCGCAGTGCTGAGCAAGCCGCTGCACGTACCGACCTTCCTCGCCACCCTGCGCCAGCATCTGGATGTCGCGCGCACCCCGCCACCGGAGCCCGATCATGAGCAGCCCTGAACCCGCCGAAGACTTTCGCATCCTGGTGATCGACGATCAGCCCGCCAACCTCGAGCTGGTGGAACAACTGCTGGCCCGCGAAGGCCTGCACAACGTGCTCTGCTGCACCGACCCGGCGCAGGCACTGGCGCTGTTCAGCAGCTTCGAGCCGGACCTGCTGATTCTCGACCTGCACATGCCCGGCCTCGATGGTTTTGCCGTGCTCGAACAGTTGCAACGGCGCATCCCTGCCGACGACTACATGCCGATTCTGGTGCTCACCGCCGACGCCACCCGCGAAGCGCGGCTGCGCGCCCTGGCCCTGGGGGCGCGCGATTTCATCAGCAAGCCGCTGGATGCCATCGAAACCCTGCTGCGGGTCTGGAACCTGCTGGAAACCCGCGCGCTGTATCGCCAGCTACGTCGCCTGCAACCCGATCAGCAGCCCTTGCGGGCCAGACCCATGGCGCTGAGCAAGAGAACCTGAGCACCTCATAGCACCTGCTCAAGCGGCACATGCAGGCGCTCATACAGCGCCTCGACCGCCGCGCGCGCGGAAGGCGTGAGGTAACCGCCCTCCAGCGCCAGCACCTGGTAGATGCCGCGGCGCAGCATGTCCTGGCTGAGGTTGTCCGGGCTGGCGCCAGCGGTGCAGAGAAAGCGCACCCAGGAGGTCATGATGATCCAGGCGTTGAGCGTCAACGCCTCGATCTGCGCCGGGGTCATCAGCAGGATGCCGGCCTCGACGAAGCCCTGATAAACCGACTGCGCGCCTATCAGGCAGCGCCGTGCGAAGGCGCGGTAGCGCTCGGCCAGCTCGGCATCGGATTCCAGCAGGTGCTCCAGGTCGCGGTGCAGGAAACGGTAGTGCCACATCGCCGCCAGCAGCGCCTCCAGGTAGAAGGTCTTGTCTTCCACCGTCAGCGCGCGGCCTTCGGGCAGGCGCAGGAAGCTGTCGACCTGCGTTTCGTATTGGGCGAACAGCTCGGCGATGATCATCTGCTTGTTGCGGAAGTGGTAGTACAGGTTGCCCGGCGAAATGCCCAGGTGCGCGGCGATATGGTTGGTGGTGACGCTGCGCTCACCCTGGGCGTTGAACAGGGCCAGGCTCTCGGCAACGATGCGGTCGCGGGTCTTGGGTGGCGCCATAACGCAGCTCGATCTCGACTTCAAAAGTGGCAAAGGTACAGGCGAAACAGCCGAAGTGTTACCCCCGGATGCACCGCACAAGCGCTGGCAGGCCTTTGGTTAGGGTGTAGCGAGAACGGCTGCGCGGCATCCTATTTGACATATTAGAGTAATTACTCTAGAAATCCTGCTTAGCCTAATCGCGGCTTATAGCCGCCTCCAGCAGGCTGTTTAAAAACGTCGGCGACGACTGCATGGATGCAGGAGATAGAGCGAAGCAGGAAGCCCGAGCCGAGGCAGTCAGCGCAATACCGATGGCGGCCCCGCAAAAACAGGCAAAAATCGGTCGGAGTCGCGCTCGACTTTACAAGTGGTAAATGAGCATTTTGATCGGACTCGCGCACGAGCCTGTTTTTAACGCAGCGATGACAACGCAGATAGTTTTTCAACAGCCTGTCCGCTGGAATGTCGAGGAGAAACCTATGGTCGCCGACATCGCCTACCTGCAGCAAAGCCAGCAGCAGATCAACCAGCTGGACAGCACCTTCGCCCTGCAGCGCGCGGCCTTTGCCGCCAACCCGATGCCCTCGGCCGAGCAGCGTATCCAGTGGCTGAAATCCCTGCGCGAGCTGCTGACCGAGCAGCAGGATGCGTTGATCGCAGCGATATCCCAGGACTTCAGCAATCGCTCGGCCGACGAAACCCTGCTGGCCGAACTGATGCCCAGCCTGCATGGCATCCATTACGCGAGCAAACGCATCAAGAAGTGGATGAAACCCTCGCGGCGCAGCGTCGGCCTGCAATTCATGCCCGCCTCGGCCAAGGTCATCTACCAGCCGCTGGGCGTGGTCGGCATCATCGTGCCGTGGAACTACCCGCTGTTCCTCGCCATCGGCCCGCTGACCGGCGCACTGGCCGCCGGCAACCGGGTGATGATCAAGATGAGCGAGTCCACGCCGGTCACCTCGCAATTGGTCAAGGATCTGCTGGCGCGCGTCTTCCCCGAGGACCTGGTCAGCGTCGCCTTGGGCGAGGCAGAAGTCGGCATGGCCTTCTCCAAGCTGCCGTTCGACCACCTGCTGTTCACCGGCGCCACCAGCATCGGTAAGCACGTGATGCGCGCCGCCGCCGAGAACCTGACCCCGGTGACTCTGGAGCTGGGCGGCAAGTCGCCGGCCATCGTTTCCGCCGACGTGCCGCTGGAGCACGCCGCAGAGCGCATCGCCTTCGGTAAGACCCTCAACGCCGGGCAGACCTGCGTGGCGCCGGACTATGTGCTGGTGCCGAGGGATCGGGTGGAGGGCTTCGTCGCCGCCTACCGCGACGTCGTGCAGCGCTTCTACCCGCAGCTCAAGGACAACCCCGACTACACCGCGATCATCAACGAGCGCCAGCTGGCGCGCCTCAACGGCTATCTGCAGGACGCCCAGGCCAAGGGCGCGCGTATCGTCCCTATCTACCCCGAGACCCAGGGCCGGCGCCTGCCGCAGAGCCTGGTGCTGGACGTCAGCGACGACATGAAGCTGATGCAGGACGAGATCTTCGGTCCGCTGCTGCCCGTGGTGCCCTACGACCGTATCGAAGACGCCTTCGCCTACGTCAACGCGCGGCCACGGCCGCTGGCGCTGTACTACTTCGGCTACGACAAGCGCGAGCAGCAGCGCGTGCTGCACGAGACCCATTCCGGCGGCGTGTGCCTGAACGACACCCTGCTGCACGTGGCCCAGGACGACATGCCGTTCGGCGGCATCGGCCCCTCCGGCATGGGCCATTACCACGGTCACGAAGGCTTCCTGACCTTCAGCAAGGCCAAGGGCGTGTTTATCAAGCAGCGCTTCAACGCCGCGCGGCTGATCTACCCGCCCTATGGCAAGGCGATCCAGAAGCTGGTCTACAAGTTGTTCGTACGCTGATCCACACGGGCAAGGCCCGTTTACATCTGGTGATAACAATAATGAACGACACCACACTCGAAGCGCCGCACCTATCGCGGCGCAACCTGCTCAAGGTCGGCCTGCTGGGCACCGCGCTGCTCGGCACTGCCGGGCTGACCGCCACCATCAGCGGCTGCTCGGCCAGTACGCCGGCCAGCGGCTACCTGATCCTGCGCAGCAGCGATATGCCCTTTCTGCGCGCGCTGATCCCGGTGATGCTCGACGGCGCCGTGACCGCGCAGCAGATGCCGCAGGCCATCGACGGCACGCTCAAGAGCCTCGACACCAGCCTGGCGCACCTGTCGCCGGAGATGCTCAAACTCACCGTGCAGCTGTTCGACGTACTCGCCCTGCCCATCACCCGCGGCCCGCTGACCGGGGTGTGGGGCAGGTGGGACAAGGCCAGTGGCGACGACGTGCGGCAGTTCCTCACCCGCTGGCAGAACAGCAGCCTGAGCCTGCTACGCATGGGCCACGCCTCGCTGTTGCAGCTGGTGATGATGGCCTGGTACAGCCGCCAGGAGGCCTGGGCGCATTGCGGCTATCCAGGGCCACCTACGGTCTAGTTGTAGGAGCCGGCTTGCCGGCGATTGCTGGATCGCCGGCAAGCCGGCTCCTACCAGGGCTGCGCTGTCCATAACAACAAGAGAATTCGAAATGCCCGTACCCGATTTATTCAAGCAAGGCCTGGCCCGCGGCTGGAAGACCCATGACGGTTCGCGTCTGGAAAACGACCTGACCCTGGAAGTCGATGTCGCCATCGTCGGCAGCGGCGCCGGTGGCGGCACCACGGCGGAAATCCTCAGCGCGGCGGGTTACAAGGTGCTGCTGATCGAGGAAGGCCCACTCAAGACCAGCGACGACTTCAAGATGCAGGAAGCCGACGCCTACCCGACCCTCTATCAGGAAGGCATCGGCCGCATGAGCAAGGACGGCGCGATCACCATCCTGCAGGGCCGCGCGGTCGGTGGCACCACGCTGATCAACTGGACCAGCAGCTTCCGCACGCCGCCACAGACCCTGGCGCACTGGGCCGAGGCCCATACGGTGAAGGGCCATGACGTCGAGTCCATGGCACCCTGGTTCGAGCAGATGGAACAGCGCCTGGGCGTGGCGCCCTGGGCGGTACCACCGAATGCCAACAACGAGGTGCTGCGCACCGGTTGCGACAAGCTCGGCTATCACTGGGCGGTGATTCCGCGCAACGTACGTGGATGCTGGAACCTCGGCTACTGCGGCATGGGCTGCCCGACCAACGCCAAGCAGTCGATGCTGGTCACCACCATCCCCGCCACCCTCGACGCCGGCGGCGAGCTGCTCTACCTGGCGCGCGCCGACAAGCTGCTGATCGAAGGCGACCAGGTGGTCGGCATCGACTGCCTGGGCATGGACGAGCGCTGCGTGGCGCCCAACGGCAAGCGCATCCGGGTCAAGGCGCGGCATTACGTGCTGGCCGGCGGCGGCATCAACACGCCCGGTATCCTGCTGCGTTCCAATGTGCCCGACCCACACCAGCGCGTCGGCCGGCGCACCTACCTGCACCTGGCGAACTTCTCCGCGGCGCAGTTCGAGCAGGTCATCAACCCCTTTTACGGTGCGCCGCAGTCGGTCTACTCGGATCATTTTCAGTGGGACGACGGCACCGGTGGGCGCCTCTCCTACAAACTTGAAGTGCCGCCGCTGCAACCGGCGCTGACCGCCACTCTGCTCGGCGACTTTGGTCGCGAGAACGCCCTGCGCATGGCGCAATTGCCGCACACCAACGTGATGCTCGCCCTGCTGCGCGACGGCTTTCACGAAGACAGCGCCGAAGGCCGCGTCGAGCTGCGTGGCGATGGCAGCCCGGTGCTCGACTACCAGATGACCGACTACACCTGGGATGGCGTGCGCCGCGCCTACCTGACCATGGCGGAAATCCAGTTCGCCGCCGGTGCCAAGGCGGTGATGCCGACCCATGCCGATGCGCGTTACGTCGGCAGTTGGAAGGAGGCCCGGGACATGATCGAGAACCTCGACCTGGCGCTGTACCGCACCCGCCTGGGCAGTGCTCACGTGATGGGCGGCTGCGCCATGGGCGAGGATGCACAGCAGGCAGTGGTCGACAGCCTGGGCCGGCACCATCACCTGGCCAACCTGTCGATCCACGACGGTTCGCTATTTCCCACCAGCATCGGCGCCAACCCCCAACTGTCGATCTACGGCCTGACCGCCAAGCTTGCGACGCTGCTGGCCGAGCGGCTGAAAAGCCCGAGCTAGACGCTACTGCCCTGGCATGGGAGAACGCAACGCAGGCCGTGGCTTGGCCGCTGGCATGCGCTGCGCTACCATCCGACTCCTTTTCGACCCGCCAGGACGTCCCGATGAATCGAGTGTTATACCCCGGCACCTTCGACCCCATCACCAAGGGCCACGGTGATCTGGTCGAACGCGCCGCGCGCCTGTTCGATCACGTTATCATCGCCGTCGCCGCCAGCCCCAAGAAGAACCCTCTGTTTTCCCTGGAGCAACGCGTCGAGCTGGCCCGCGAGGTGACCAAGCACCTGCCCAACGTCGAAGTGATGGGTTTTTCGTCGCTGCTGGCGCACTTCGTCAAGGAGCAGAACGCCAATGTCTTCCTGCGCGGCCTGCGCGCGGTGTCGGACTTCGAATATGAATTCCAGCTGGCCAACATGAACCGTCAACTGGCGCCGGACGTGGAAAGCCTGTTCCTCACGCCATCAGAAAAGTATTCCTTCATCTCCTCGACCCTGGTGCGCGAGATCGCCGCCCTGGGTGGTGACATCACCAAGTTCGTTCACCCCGCCGTGGCCGACGCGCTGAACGAGCGCTTCCGCAAAAGCTAAGCAAGATCGACTTTTAGCAGGAGCCCCACCCCGGGGCGAAGCTTGTCTGGCGAAACCCAGATTCGCGGCGCGGCACCGCTCCTACAGTGAGCGGTGCCTAACTGTCCAGCCTCATGGCACAAGCCGCACCAATCCGGCACAATTGCGCCATTGTTGTCTGCCAGTGTCGAAGCCTGCGCCTCGACAGGAGTTGCCCCATGTCCCTGATCATCACCGACGATTGCATCAACTGCGACGTCTGCGAACCCGAGTGCCCCAACGGTGCCATTTCCCAAGGTGAGGAGATCTACGTGATCGACCCCAACCTGTGCACCGAATGCGTCGGCCACTATGACGAGCCGCAATGCCAGCAGGTGTGCCCGGTGGACTGCATCCCGCTCGACGAGAACAACGTCGAGAGCAAGGATGAACTGATGCAGAAATACCGCATCATCACCGGCAAGGCCTGATCCACCCCGGGAGGCTGCGGGCCTCCTGTTTCCCCCGCGCCGTTCTGCCCTCCTCTGAGCAAGGCTGTTAAGCTTCCAGCCTCCCTCAGCCGCCTCTGGTAGATCGCATGTTGCGCAAACTCCTGCTATCGACCCTGCTGCTCGGCGCCAGCCTTCTCACCCAGGCCGCTCCGCAGCAACCCGCCATTGCCACCGCTCACCCAGCAGCGACCGCTGCAGCGCAGCAGATGCTCGATGCCGGCGGCAACGCCTTCGATGCCGCCGTGGCAGCCAGCGCCGCACTCGCCGTGGTCGAACCCTATGGCTCAGGGCTTGGTGGCGGCGGTTTCTTCCTGCTACGTACCGCCGGCGAAACGCCTGGCTACGACTTCCTCGATGCCCGCGAACGCGCGCCCCTGGAGGCCAAACCGGACCTCTATGTCCGCGATGGCAAGGTACAGCGTGAACTGTCGCTCAACGGTGCGCTGGCCGCTGCCATTCCGGGGCTACCGGCGGCGTTGGTCGAACTGGCCGAAAAGCACGGCCGCCTGCCGCTGAAAACCAGCCTGGCTCCGGCAATCCGTCTAGCCAATGAAGGCTTCGCGGTCGACCGTGTCTACCGCGAGCGCGCAACCTGGCGCCTGGCAGCGCTGCGTGACGATGCCGAAAGCGCCAAGCTCTTTCTTGACCGGGGCGAAATCCCCGCCGAGGGCCATCTACTGCGTCAGACGGATCTGGCTGCCACCCTGCAGGCGCTGGCCGAACATGGCCGGGAGGGTTTCTATAACGGCCCGATAGCCGAGCGCCTGATCAAAGGCGTGCGCCATGCCGGCGGTATCTGGACCGAGGATGACCTGCATGAGTACCGTATTGCCCGCCGTGCGCCGCTACATTTCTCCCTGGAAGATGGCCGCGAGCTGATCAGCGCACCGCCGCCCTCGGCGGGCGGTATAGCCCTGGCGCAGAGCCTGGCGATTCTCGAACAACTGCCCTGGCGCGACGCCGAGCCCGTACAGCGCGTGCACTATGTGGTCGAAGCCCTGCGCCGCGCCTACCGTGACCGGGGCCTGCTCGGCGACCCGGACTTCGTCAAGAATCCGGTCGAGCAACTGCTTTCGCCTGGGCATCTGGCTGTACTGGCCGGCAGCATCGACCCCGAGCGCGCCACACCCAGCGCCAGCCTGCCGCCGGCCGGCACCTGGCACGAGGGCGACCACACCACCCACTTTGCCGTGCTCGATGCCGAAGGCAATGCTGTCGCTGCAACGCTGTCGATCAACCTGCCCTTTGGCGCCGCCTTCACCGTACCCGGCACCGGTGTACTGCTCAACGACGAGATGGACGACTTCGCCGCCGACGTGCAGGGCGCCAACGCCTACGGCCTGACCGGCAGCCAGGCCAATGCGATTGCCGGAGGCAAGCGGCCGCTGTCGTCGATGAGCCCCAGCTTTATCGAGAGCAGCGACGAGTTCGCTGCCTTCGGCACGCCGGGCGGCAGCCGTATCCCCAGCATGGTGCTGCTGTCGATGCTCGAGTACCTGGACGATCAGCCCATCGAGCGCTGGCCAGCCGTGGCACGCTATCACCACCAGTTCCTGCCCGACGTGATCGAGCACGAGCCGGACACCTTCAGCGATGAGCAGATCGCCGAGCTGCAACGGCGTGGCCATGAACTCAAGCGCCTGGATCGGCATTACGGTAATCAGCAGGTGCTGTTCTGGGACAAGGTCAGCGGCGAAGTGAAGGCCGCGAGCGATCCTCGCGGGATTGGCACAGCGACGCCTTGAAGCGCAGCGCCCGAATGTGACCGTGGCCCGGATGCAATCCGGGGAAACTGCACAACCGCTCCCGGATTTCATCCGGCTACGGGCTACGCCTTGTGTCAGGAGAGCCTGATCAGGCTCTCCTGCTCCTCACCGAACTTGCGCAATTCGCGGAACAGCGCCTGCTCGTTGCTCAGCATCAGCACGTTGCGCAGGCTCTGGAAAATACGGCTGACATAACCCAGGTCGTTCATCAGCGAGCTGGTCTGCAGGCCATCCAGACGGCCGTCGCGTACCTCGGCGAACAGGCGCTGACGAAACCTCGCATCGAAGCTCGCCGCCTGCTCATCCAACCAACGCAGGCGTGACTGCCACATTTCGTCAGGCATGTCCGAGCGTGCCAACTCACGCACCTCGTGCAGGGTGGTGAGCAAATGGCGACGCAGCTCCACATAGGCATCACGCACCGCCGAGGGTGGTGCGTCCAGATAATGGCCAAGATTCTTCTGCAGGTGCTTGGCGTCCTTGACCGCATCCACCAGTTGCAGCGCCGCCAACTGGCAACTGACCCAGAACTGCTGATGCGCTTCGTCCATGGGCAGTTCCATGCGCCCCATGAAGCTCAGCAGATCGCCATACACACCCTTGATATGGAATTGATACAAGTGCTCCGCATCGAAGCCGCCCTGCGTGGGCTTGGCCTGCAGCAGTTGCTCATCCGCCCGTGCACGCGCCAACTGATCAACCGGCAGATAGAGTGCATGGCAGATCACCTCGAGGCTCAAGCGGCCAAGGTGCCCCAGCTCCTGCACCACCGCGCCGGAGGCGGCATCCACCGAATCCAACGCCCGTTCGTTGAGGTAGCGCGCTCGCGTCCGCTCCGGCTCGGCGACTTTCTCGCTCGCCAGTTCGGTGATCAGTACCTGTGGCTCGCTACGTTCCGGCAGCCAGCGGATCAACAACTGCGCCAGACGCCCCTGCAGCGGCCAGAACAGCGCAACGCCCATGGCATTGAACAGGGTGTGGAACATCGCCAGTTGGATCAGGCTGTTTTCGCCAAGCCCCAGCGGTTCGGCCAGCGCGTGCACCAGCCAGGTCAGCGGCTCGAGCAGGATGAATGCCAGCACGCCAGTGACCACGTTGAACAGCACATGGGCCAGGGCAAGGCGCTGCCCGCTGCGGTTGCCGCCCAGCGAGCCGACGAAGCCGGTGGTCACACTGCTGCCGATATTGGAGCCAATGGCAATGGCCAGACTCTGGCTCAACTCCAGCTGACCGCCAGCCAACGCTGCGAGAGTCAGCATCAGGGTCGCATGGCTGGATTGCAGCACCACGGTGATGGCCATGCCTATTGCGGTGAACAGCAGCGCGCCGCGTAGCCCGCCTTCCTGGTATGCACTCATGTCCAGACCATCGCCAAAGCTGGCGAAGCCTTCCTTGATCTGATCGATCCCCAGGAAGATGAAGGCAACGCCTAACACGATACGCCCGGCCGCCTTGCTCTTCGCCCCGAAGAAACCGGCCAGCACACCGAACACCAGCAATGGCAAGGCCAGCGGACTGAGGCTGAGGTTCTGTCCCGCCAGCGCCAGCAACCAGATACCGCTGGTGGCGCCGAGGTTGGCGCCGAAAAGAATGGCGATGCCGCCCGCCAGTTGGATCAGCCCGGTGCTGATAAAGGCGATGGTCAGCAGCGACACCAGGGTGCTGGACTGCAGCAACAAGGTGCCGCCGACGCCGAACAACAGACTCTTGAAGGATGTCGAGGTGCTGCGCCCAAGTATCTGCTCCAGCTTGCTGCCCGCCAGTTGGCGCAAGCCCTCTTCCAGGCACTGCATGCCGAACAGGAAGATCGCCAGCCCGGCGCAGAGTTGCAGCCAGCCCTGGCTGAACCAGAACGAGGCGATCAGCCCCATTACCACCAGCAGCAATATCACCCAGCGCAGGTACTTCATCACTACCGCTTCTTCCTTTTCTCGGCGTTAAAACGTAAACGGCCCCTCGCCTCGATGAGGAGGAGATAGGCCGCGACAAGCAGTGCAGCGAATCAGTCTTGCTTGTAGCCGCTGCTGGTGCAGCCCAGGCAGCGTACGAAGGCTTCTTTGCCCGGCGCTACCACGAGGGACTGCGCTGCCTCGCCGACGTTACCGCCCAGCGCGGTGAACGGCAGGCTGACGATGAAGGCTGCAGCACCGATCGCAGTGGCGCCGATCAGCAGGGGGCGGGCGATGAGCAGATCACCAATCATGGCATAGCCCTTGGGCGCCTCGACGGTGTACAACGGATCACCACTGGCGTTCTGCTGAACCACTTCCGCTTGCGCCGATAGCGCCAGCAGGCCAGAGGTCAGCGCCAGGACAGCGGCGGAAGTGCGGAACGCTTTCATGGATCGATCCTTCAGATTATTCGGGAAAGTGCCAGTAACTATAACAGCGCATTGATAATTGTCAGCGTGACGGGCGTCAATCGCCGTGAAAGGCATACTCCGGCTTTTTCGGCACGTAAGGACGAAAGAACGCCAGCATGGCCGCCAAGTCGGCTTGCTCGTCACCTGTTGGCAAAAAGGTCGGAGCGATCACCACCCGCCGATTCTGGTAATCCAGCGCGCCCAGCACTATGGGTACGCCCGCGCCCAGCGCAATATGGTAGAAGCCCATCTTCCAGCGCTCGACCTTCTTGCGCGTGCCTTCGGGCGACAGCACCAGAATGAACTCGTCATGCTCGCGAAAGGCCTGAATGGCCTGTTCGACGGTGTTCAACTTGCGGTCCCGACGAATCGCAATGCCGCCCCAACTGCGCATGAGGCCGCCGAAGGGCCAGCGAAAGATGCTGTGCTTGCCGAACCAGCGCGCGTTGAGGCGCAGCACGAACTTCAGCGCAATGAAGATCACGAAGTCCCAATTGGACGTGTGATGAGCGCCGATGGCGACGAACTTGTCGAGATTGGGCAACTCGCCCTCGATACGCCAGCCCATGAGTTTCAGCACGCTGCGCCCCAGCCATTGGGCCGCAGGATTGGGCGGCAGGTAGTTACCGGACATCGATCAACCTCGGTATTTCTTGTTCTTGGTTTCGGTCAGCGTAGGGCGGGTGCAACCCGCCTATCGCGCTGTGGCGGGTTGCACCCGCCCTACGGTTCGCCCGTCAACAGTTTTTCAACGTTGACACTTGGGACAGTAGACACTCGCCCGCTGGCCCAGCTTGACCTCACGTAGCGTGCTGCCGCAGACCTTGCAGAACTCGCCGCCGCGCCCGTAGGCGAACAGCTCCTGCTGGAAGTAGCCGGGCTGGCCATCGCCACCGACGAAGTCACGCAAGGTGGTGCCGCCACGCTCGATGGCATGAGCGAGGATGCGTTTGATCTCCTCGGCCAGGCGCAGGTAACGCGCCCGCGAAATCGAGCCGGCTTCGCGGCGCGGGTCGATACCGGCGGCGAACAGCGCTTCGCTGGCGTAGATATTGCCCACCCCCACCACCACGGCGTTGTCCATGATGAAGGGCTTGACCGCCATGCTGCGCCCACGCGACATCTGGAACAGACGCTCACCGTCGAACAACCCGCCCAACGGCTCCGGCCCGAGTTTGCTGAGCAATACGTGAGTCAGCGGGTCCTCACTCCACAGCAGTGCACCGAAACGCCGCGGATCGGTGTAACGCAGGGCAAGGCCGGACTCCAGCTCGATATCCACATGCTCATGCTTGGCCGCAGCCAGGCCACATTCGACCAGGCGCAGACTGCCGGACATGCCCAAGTGACTGATCAGACTGCCGACTTCGGCCTTGATCAGCAGGTACTTGGCGCGGCGCTCGACGCACTCGATTCGCTGACCGGACAGACGCACGTCCAGGTCTTCGGGGATGGGCCAGCGCAGACGGCGCTCACGCACGATCACGCGGCTGACGCGCTGCCTCTCGAGATAGGGGGCGATACCGCGGCGGGTAGTTTCGACTTCGGGTAATTCAGGCATGGCAATACGACAGGAAAACGGCGGTGCGCCACCTTAGCAGGAGCTGCGCAGCAAGCGGTAGGGTAAGCCGCCTACCCGCTCAGTTGCACGGCGGCGCAACCTCATGAAGACTCAGAGCACCGCCAGGTCACGGATGCTTTCGCGCAGGTTCTCGAAGTCATACTCCGACAACCCCAGATACTCGAGAATCGGCTGCGCGATGTGCTGCCACTCCATGTCGATGGCCTGCCCACCCTGCACGCGATGCGTCTCGCAGATGTGCTCGGCCATCTTGAGAATGCCCAGCAGCGTCTTCAACTGAGCGTCACGCCCCGAGTCATCGCTGAAGATCGACAAGGCATTGTGGTGGTTGGCAATGACCTCGCAGAGGTGCTCCGGCAGGCGCCAGGAGCGCGCGGTGAAATAGCCGACCACGGCATGGTTGGTGGTCAGCAGGCGATTCTCGGTATCGACCACGCGGCGCTCTTCACTGGCACTGGCGTAGGCCTCCTCCAGCACCTGCATGTAGTTGGGGAAGCGCTTGAGCATCAGCGGGATGCCGCAATCGTGGAACAGACCCAGGCTGTAGGCCTCGTCCGGCGAGTGATAACCGAGGCGCTTGGCCAGGGTCAGGCAGGTCATCGCCACGTCCTGGGCACTGTCCCAGAAGCGGTTGAGCACCAGGATCGCTTCGTCGGTCAGCTCGCCTTTGATCGACTGCGCATTGATCAGGTTGATCACGGTGTTGCAGCCCATCAGATTGACCGCCTGCTGGATCGAAGCGATGCGGTTGGCCAGGCCGAAATGCGGCGAGTTGACGATTTTCAGCAGCGCGCCGGACAGACCCGGGTCCTGACTGATCAGCTTGGCGATGCTGCGCAGATCGGGGCTGGGCATGATCTGTTCCATCTGCAGATCGACCATGATCTGTGGTTGCGGCGGTACGCTGATCCCCTGCAGGACTTGCTGGATCTGTTCGGCGGTAAGTTCGTAGGTCATGAAAGAGGGATCGTGCAGGGTGAGAAGTAGCGCACAGTCTAGCCAAAGCACCGACCTGCCCGCAGTCGACTTTTGTAACCGCCGGCCCCGTGTGCAAACCGCTATAATCCCGCTCTTTTCCCCGCGGAGCCCGAACTCATGTCTTCCCTGCCCAGTCTGCGCCTGAAAGCCAACGCCGACCGACGCCTGCGCGCCGGCCACCTGTGGGTCTACAGCAACGAGATCGATGTCGCCGCCACCCCGCTGCATGGTTTTGCCGCCGGGGACCAGGCTGTTCTCGAAGCCGCCGGCGGCAAGCCGCTGGGCATCGTCGCCATGAGTCCGAACAACCTGATCTGCGCGCGTCTGCTGTCACGCGACGTCAAGCACGTGCTGGACAAATCCCTGCTGGTGCATCGCCTCAACGTCTGCCTGTCGCTGCGCGAGCGTCTGTTCGACAAGCCCTGCTACCGCCTGGTGTATGGCGACTCCGACCTGCTACCGGGCCTGGTGGTCGACCGCTTCTTCGACATTCTGGTGGTGCAGCTGGCTTCGGCCACCATGGAGGCACACAAGGACGACGTGCTCACCGCGCTGATCCAGGTGTGCAAACCCAGCGGCATCCTGTTCAAGAACGACTCCAGCGCGCGCGACGCCGAAGGCCTCGAACGCTACGTGGCGACTGCCTACGGCGAGGTGCCGGAGTGGGTAGCGCTGGAAGAGAATGGCGTGAAGTTCGAAGCACCGGTTATCGAAGGGCAGAAGACCGGCTGGTTCTATGACCACCGCATGAACCGCGCACGCCTGGCGCCCTACGTCAAAGGCAAGCGCGTGCTCGACCTGTTCAGCTACATCGGCGGCTGGGGCGTACAGGCCGCAGCGTTCGGCGCCAGCGAAGTGTTCTGCGTGGACGCCTCGGCCTTCGCCCTCGACGGCGTGGAGCGCAACGCCACGCTCAACGGTTTCGCCGAAAAGGTCACCTGCGTGGAGGGCGACGTGTTCGCCGCGCTGCGTGAACTGAAATCCGCCGAAGAGCGCTTCGACGTGGTGATCGCCGACCCACCCGCCTTCATCAAGCGCAAGAAGGACATCAAGAACGGCGAAGCGGCCTACCGGCGCCTCAACGAAACCGCCATGCGCCTGCTGAACAAGGACGGCATCCTGGTCAGCGCCAGCTGCTCCATGCACCTGGAAGAGGACAACCTGCAAAACATTCTGCTGACCAGCGCCCGTCATCTGGATCGCAACATTCAGCTACTCGAGCGCGGCGCCCAGGGCCCGGATCACCCGGTGCACCCGGCGATCAACGAGACCCGCTACATCAAAAGCCTGACCATGCGTCTGCTGCCCAACAGTTGAGCAACCTGCACCTGCCGAGTGCGTTTCGGCAGGTGCCTCTTCCCCCCTCCCGCTGTTACCTCCCCCCACACCCGCCTCGCATCTCTCCCAGCATCGACTAGGCTTGAACCTGCATAGCAGAGCGCTATCAGCCGGCCATCAGTCATCTGGCTTGCTTATTGCTTTTAGCTATCAACATAACGAACGTCCCCCACGAAGGGGGCGAATCGACTCAGAAGTTGGAGCCTTGGCCACGAGCTGACTCCATATTGCCGATAGCGGGGAGGACTATGACTGCGCAAGCTGGGAACGACGCGTTCCTGCGATTCACCAACGTCAAGAAGACCTACGATCACAAGACCCTGGTGGTCAAGGACTTCAACCTCAACGTGGCCAAGGGCGAATTCATCACCCTGCTCGGCCCCTCCGGCTCAGGCAAGACCACCTGCCTGATGATGCTCGCCGGCTTCGAGGACGTGACCAGCGGCGAGATCCTGATCAACGGCCGCAACGTCACCAGCATCGCCCCCTACGCTCGCAACATCGGCATGGTCTTCCAGCAGTACGCCCTGTTCCCGCACATGACCATCCGCGAGAACCTGGCCTACCCACTGAAAATCCGCAAATTGCCCAAGGACGAGATTCGCGCCAAGGTCGAGGAGTACCTCGCCCTGGTCGAACTGCAGGCCTTCGGTGGCCGCTACCCCGCCCAGCTTTCCGGCGGCCAGCGCCAGCGCGTAGCCCTGGCCCGCGCGCTGATCTTCGCCCCGGACATCGTGCTGATGGACGAGCCGCTCGGCGCACTGGACAAAAAGCTGCGCGAGCAGATGCAGTTCGAGATCAAGCGCCTGCACGAGCAGCTCGGCTTCACCGTGATCTACGTCACCCACGACCAGACCGAAGCGCTGACCATGAGCGACCGCATCGCCGTGTTCAACAACGGCGTGGTGCAGCAATGCGCCGCGCCGCACGTGCTCTACGAACGCCCAGCCAACATGTTCGTCGCCGACTTCATCGGCGAAAGCAACAAGCTCTCCGGCGTGATCGAGGCAGTCGAGGCCGATCGCGTCCAGGTGCGCCTCGACGATGGCGGCCTGGTCAGCACGCTGAAAGCCAACTGCACCGAAGTCGGCCAGGCCACTACGGTGTCGGTACGCCCGGAAAAGCTCAACTTCACCGACCGCCTTGGCGGCGCCGGCAACCAGGTCAAGGCCCGCTTCGTCACCCGCCACTACGTGGGCGAATACATCCGCTACCACTTCGAAACCGCCAGCGGCAGCGAGCTGGTGGTGAAGAACCTGAACGACAGTTCAGCCCCGCAACTCAGCACCCAGGAAGAGGTCGCCCTGGCCTGGCTGCCGGAAGACAGTCAGGCGCTGGACCGATCGGAAGTCCCACCCCACAACTAGTAGAAGCACATGGAGCACAACAATGGCTAGATCACTGACTACCAGCGTTTCCACCTTCGCCCTGGTGGCGGCACTGGGACTCACCGCTGGCAACGCCACGGCCCAGGACAGCCTCACCGTAGTGTCCTGGGGCGGCGCCTATGGGGCGGCGCAGAAGAAGCACGTCATCGACCCGTACCAGGCAGAAACCGGGGTCAAGGTATTGTTCGAGGATTACTCGGGCGGCGTCGCCGAGATCAAGGCCCAGGTCGAATCCGGCAACATTCAGTGGGACGTGGTCGACTTCGAGGTGATCGACCTCGAACGCGCCTGCTCCGAAGGCTTGCTGGAAACCCTCGACCACAGCGTACTGCCGGCCGGCATCGACGGCACCCCGGCCGCACAGGACTTCATCCCCGAAGCCCTGGCCAGCGAATGCGCGGTGGGTAACATCGTCTGGTCGGTGGTGTTCGCCTACAACCAGAACACCATCGGCGGCACCAAGGCTGCCAGCATCGGCGACTTCTTCGACACCGCCAAGATTCCCGGCAAGCGCGCCCTGCGCAAACGCCCGCAGGTGAACATGGAATGGGCACTGCTGGCCGACGGCGTGGCGCCCGATGAAGTCTACGAAGTGCTGGCCACCCCGGAAGGCCAACAACGCGCCTTCGACAAGCTGGCCAGCATCAAGAAGGACATCGTCTGGTTCGACTCCTGGTCGCAGGCGCCACAACTGCTCAATGACGGCGGTGCGGTGCTGGTGCAATCGGCCAACGGCCGCTTCTACGACGCCATCGTGCAGGAGAAGAAACCCTTCGAAATCGTCTGGGACGGCCACGTCTACGACCTCGACGCCTGGGCCATCGTCAAGGGCACCAAGAAGAAGGAGCTGGCCATGGAGTTCATCAAGTACGCCACCGGCTCCAAGCCGCTGGCCGGCATGCCGGACGTGGCCTACGGCCCGACCCGCAAGTCGTCCATGCCGCTGGCCGACCAGAGCGCCGCACCGCATCTGCCAACCGCACACCTGGACAAAGGTATCCAGGCCGGCTCGGAGTTCTGGGCTGACTACGGCGAGTCGCTGGGCGAGAAATTCAACGAGTGGCTGTTGAAGTAACACCCGCAGGAGCCCCTCTCCCCATGGGAGAGGGGTTGGGGTGAGGGTATCGGCCTCACCAGAGTCTACGGAGTAACGCCTTGTCATCCCTGACCACCCACGAAGCTGGCCAAGCTGCCAGCGCCCGCCGCAAGAAGCGCCTGACCGCCTTCCTGTTCGTGGTGCCGCTGCTGCTGTTCATCCTCGTCACCTTCGTCGCCCCGATCGGCACCATGCTGTGGCGCAGCGTATATCACCCGACCGTGGCCGAGCTGATTCCGCAGACCCTGGCCGAACTCGAACGCTGGGATGATCACAAGCAACTGCCGGACGAAAAAACCCTGCAGGTCTTCGCTAGCGAACTGCATGGCCTTAACCAGCAACGCCTGTCCGGCAAGCTCTCCGAAGAACTCAACCGCGCCTATACCGGCATGTCCAGCGTGGTCAAAGCCACTGCCCGGCGCGTTGGCCGACTGGACGCCCAGGCGCTGCAAAGCCAAGGCGTGCAGACGCTGCTCGAGGCCCACCGCAACTGGAGCAAGCCCGAGCTGTGGTACGCCATCGAGCGCGCCGGCAAGGTTTACACCTACGATTACTACCTGACCGCACTGGATCTGGAGATGCACCCCGACGATGGCATCCAGGTGCGCCAGGACACGCAGATCTATCTGCAGCTGTATTCCAAGACCCTGAACATGGCACTGGTCATCACCCTGCTCTGCGCCCTGCTCGGCTACCCGCTGGCCTACTACCTCGCCGGCCTGCCGTCGAACCGCGCCAACCTGCTGCTGGTGCTGGTGCTGCTGCCGTTCTGGACCTCGCTGCTGGTGCGTACCACCTCGTGGATCGCGCTGTTGCAGACCAACGGCGTGATCAACTCCTTCCTCATGGGCATCGGCCTGATCAGTCAGCCCTTCGAGATGCTCTATACCTCGTTCGCCACCGTGGTGGCGATGACCCACATCCTGCTGCCGTTCATGATTCTGCCGCTGTACAGTGTGATGCGCGGCATCGACCCCAGCTACATGCGCGCCGCACTCAGCCTCGGCGACAAACCGATCCCAGCCTTCGTCCGCATCTACTTCCCGATGACCCTGCCCGGCCTCAGTGCCGGGGCGCTGCTGGTGTTCATCATCTCGGTCGGCTACTACATCACCCCGGCACTGGTCGGTGGCACCGACGGGCAGATGATCAGCAACATCATCGCCTTCCATATGCAGCGTTCGAACAACTGGGAGCTGGCCGCCGCACTGGGCTCGTTGCTGCTCGGGCTGATCCTGCTGCTGTACTGGGTGTACGACCGCTTCGTCGGCGCCAGCAACATCAAGTTGGGATGATGAGACGATGAAGATCCCCGCCTACTACGGCTTCTGGCACCACCTCGGACACTGGCTGCTCAAGGCCAGCTCCTGGCTGGTGCTGCTGTTTCTGATCCTGCCGATCCTGGTGATCGTGCCGCTGTCGTTCAACGCAGAGCCGTTCTTCAGCTTCACCGAAGGCATGCTCACCCTCGACCCCGAGGCCTATTCGCTGCGCTGGTACCGGGAGGTATTCAACGATCCGAAGTGGATACTGGCGATCAAGAACAGCTTCTTCATCGGCATCCTCTCGACCATCCTCGCCACGATTCTGGGTACCTGCGCCGCCGTCGGTCTGGCACGCGACGAGATGCCGTTTCGCCGCTTCATCACCGCCCTGCTGCTGTCGCCGATGATCGTGCCGCTGATCATCACCGCCGCCGGCATGTTCTTCTTCTACTCCAACCTCGGCCTGGCCGGCGGTTACCTGGGCGTGATCCTGGCCCACGCAGCGCTGGGCACGCCGTTCGTCATCATCACCGTCACCGCCACGCTGACCGGCTTCGACTACAGCCTGGCGCGCGCGGCGCTGAATCTCGGCGCCACGCCGATTCGCGTGTTCTTCGACGTGATCATGCCGCTGATCCGCCCCGGGGTGATTTCCGGCGCGCTGTTCGCCTTTATCACCTCGTTCGATGAAGTGGTGGTGATCCTGTTCATGGCCGGCCCTCAGCAGCGCACCATTCCGCGGCAGATGTTCTCGGGCCTGCGCGAGCAGATCAACCCGAGCATCCTGGCCATCGCCACCCTGCTGATCCTGGTCTCCATCGCCCTGCTGGTCACCCTGGAACTGCTACGCCGACGTGCCGAGCGCATGCGCGGGATCGAAATACCGCATTGAGCCGTCACGGGCCTGCGCACGACCGGCAACCTTCCCCCGCCAGCCCTGGCGGGCGTAGAATCGCCCCATTCCCCGCCCGGCATCCTCCGGCGGGCCTGTGAGCCCTGGCCGCACGAACGGCGATCCCGTTTCGTCATGCAGCCCACACTACGCGGCGACCTGCCGCCCACCGACGCTCACCGCCTATACAACCGCATTAGCCGCAGGAATCCGTCATGCCCGATTACCGCTCGAAAACCTCCACCCACGGTCGCAACATGGCCGGCGCCCGCGCCCTGTGGCGCGCCACCGGGATGAAGGATGAAGACTTCAAGAAACCGATCATCGCCATCGCCAACTCCTTCACCCAGTTCGTGCCCGGCCACGTGCACCTGAAGGATCTCGGCCAGCTGGTCGCCCGCGAGATCGAGAAGCACGGCGGCGTGGCCAAGGAATTCAACACCATCGCCGTCGATGACGGCATCGCCATGGGCCACGACGGCATGCTCTATTCGCTGCCGAGCCGCGAGATCATCGCCGACTCCGTGGAGTACATGGTCAACGCCCACTGCGCCGACGCCATCGTCTGCATCAGCAACTGCGACAAGATCACCCCCGGCATGCTGATGGCCGCCCTGCGCCTGAACATCCCGGTGGTATTCGTCTCCGGCGGCCCGATGGAAGCCGGCAAGACCAAGCTGGCCAGCCACGGCCTGGATCTGGTCGATGCCATGGTCATCGCCGCCGACTCGACCGCCTCCGACGAGAAAGTCGCCGAGTACGAGCGCAGTGCCTGCCCGACCTGCGGCAGCTGCTCCGGCATGTTCACCGCCAACTCGATGAACTGCCTGACCGAAGCACTGGGCCTGTCCCTGCCGGGTAACGGTTCGACCCTGGCCACCCACAGCGACCGCGAGCAGCTGTTCCTGCGCGCCGGCCGCCTGGCCGTCGAGCTGTGCCAGCGCTACTACGGCGAAGGCGACGAGTCGGTACTGCCGCGCAACATCGCCAACTTCAAGGCGTTCGAAAACGCCATGATGCTCGACATCGCCATGGGCGGTTCGACCAACACCATCCTGCACCTGCTGGCCGCCGCGCAGGAAGCCGAGATCGACTTCGACCTGCGCGACATCGACCGCCTGTCGCGCAAGGTGCCACAGCTGTGCAAGGTGGCGCCGAACATCCAGAAGTACCACATGGAAGACGTGCACCGCGCTGGCGGCATTTTCTCCATCCTCGGCGGGCTGGCCCGTGGCGGCCTGCTGCACACCGATGTGCCCACCGTGCACAGCCCGAGCATGGCCGACGCCATCGCCCAGTGGGACATCACCCAGACCCGCGACGAAGCCGTGCACCATTTCTTCAAGGCTGGCCCGGCCGGTATCCCGACCCAGACCGCATTCAGCCAGAGCACCCGCTGGGAAAGCCTCGACGACGACCGCGCCGAAGGCTGCATTCGCAGCGTCGAGCACGCGTACTCCCAGGAAGGCGGACTTGCGGTGCTGTACGGCAACATCGCCCTCGATGGCTGCGTGGTGAAGACCGCGGGCGTGGACGAATCGATCCATGTCTTCGAGGGCAGCGCCAAGGTGTTCGAGAGCCAGGACAGCGCGGTCAAGGGCATCCTCAATGACGAAGTGCAGGAAGGTGACATCGTCATCATCCGTTACGAAGGCCCGAAAGGTGGCCCTGGCATGCAGGAGATGCTCTATCCGACCAGCTACCTGAAGTCCAAGGGTCTGGGCAAGGCCTGCGCCCTGCTCACCGACGGCCGCTTCTCCGGCGGCACCAGCGGCCTGTCCATCGGTCACGCCTCGCCGGAAGCGGCAGCAGGCGGCGCCATTGGCCTGGTCAACGACGGCGACAAGATCCTCATCGACATCCCCAACCGCAGCATCAACCTGCTGGTCAGCGACGAAGAACTGGCCACCCGCCGTGCCGAGCAGGACAAGAAAGGCTGGAAACCTGCCGCACCGCGTACCCGCAAGGTGACAACGGCACTAAAGGCCTACGCCCTGCTCGCCACCAGCGCCGACAAGGGTGCGGTGCGCAACAAGGCCATGCTGGACGGCTGATACTCATCCGCCCCAGCCTAACCCAAGCCCGGCCATGTGCCGGGCTTGGTCGTTTTATCGATAGCCACTACCATTTGCCCTCCGTCAGGTTGCCAGAGCCCCGTTCTTATGCCCAAGTCACCCGTCGCGTTTGAAGCCTTGCCGTATCACTTGCAATCGGTGCTGTTCAACCTGGCGCCCTGTGTCATGGGGCAGAACAAAACCGCATTGCTCAAACACCTGCGCGCGCTCAACGTGCGCCTCTCCAGCTCACGGCAGCTTGATCACACCTGCTTCGGCGAGGTAGCCAAGGAACTCATCGCAACCGGCTGGCTCACCCAGGAGCAAAGCGACAGGCAAACCTTGTTTGGCATCACGCCGAATCTACGCAACGAAGTACTGCTGCGTCTGTTCGAGTCAGCGGATCGCGTCGCATTGCTCAAGGCACATGTGCAACAGCTAACCCCACTCGACACCTGGTCATCACCGTCCAGCAAGCGGCTCATGGAGGAAGTCTGGCTGGCGATCATCGCCGACGATGGCGATTACCTGGCGCAGGCGCTGGAGCAACTGGACGATGTGGTCCCCATCCATGAATCGCTGGAATGGCACCCGATCCGGCAGATGCTCAACGACGAAGCCGGGCAGACCCTCTTGGCCAGACTGTCCCTGCCGGTTCGCCAGCTACTGCTCGACGACCACCTGCAACTGGCCGCAATACTGTGCTCACCGGCCGAGCAGAGCTATCGAATGGCCCTGCAGAGCCTGCAACAGCACAACGATATGGAGCTTGGCTTGCAGGTACTGCTACATGCCCTGTGGCGCGGCGACCAAGCAACCCTCGGGCAGATGGCCCTTGAGACGCGCAGCCTGATGCATGTGGTCATCAGCCTGTTCGCCAAGGGCGCCTTGCGCGACATGCTGGCCGTGCTACGTGAGTGGATGGCCGATCTGCGCAAGCAGACCAAAAAGCGCAAGATCGACCTCCCGCCGACACTCAACGCGCTGTACTGCCTGGCGCTGATTCAGGAAAACGATCCCAAGCAGTTACCAACGCTCAAACAAGCCCTACAACTGGGCAGCAAACAGGGTTATGGCATCGCCTATCAGCTGCTGCTGAGTTTTCTCGACCTGCGCCAAGGCAGTCGACCGCCGCAGTTGCACAAACTGCCGCCATTGGCGCCGGGCCTGGATGGGTTGCTGCTGGGCCTGGCGCTGTACTGGCTGGATGAGCCGCTGGCCAGGCAAAAAGCCTGGCGCAACGCCCTGCATCAGCAGGCGCAGCAGCTACGTGAAAATGGCTATCGTTGGCTCGCCGATGAATACGAAGCGCTGATCAGCCGCCAATTTGGCACCAATGCGCCACTGCCTGATGGTGCGCTGCCCCTGGTAGACCTGTATCAGCGTCAGGAAAGCTGGCAACTGGCACTCAACGCGCTGAGCCTGATCCGCTCACCGGCCAACCCGGTCAAGAGCGCCGAACAACACACGCGCCTGGCCTGGCTGCTCCACATGGACCGCTACAGCGGTCTGATGCTCGAGCCCCGCGAGCAAAAACGCAACGCCAAGGGGCAATGGAGCAAGGGCCGCCCGGTTGCCCTCAAGCGTCTGCTCGAGGACGGCGGCAGCCTGGACTTTCTCTGCGATCAGGACCGTGAGGCCAGCCGCCTGATCCAGGTCGAGAACAGCTATTACGGTGGTCGCCAGTACAGCCTGCCGGCTGCCATTGCACTGCAGCGCCTGGTGGGCCATCCCCATCTGTTCTGGCAGGACGCACCGGAGGTAAGAGTCGACGTCAGCCTGGGCGAGCCCGGCCTGCAGCTCAAGGAAGACAACGGCCAGATCAACCTGCGGCTTCAGCCCGAGGGCATCGCCGACGGTGAGCTGCTGCTGGAGAAGGAAACCCCCACGCGGCTGAAGATCTACCCGGCCAGCAAGGAGCTGCGGCAGATCGCCGAGATCATCGGTGACGGCCTCAACGTGCCGCTGTCGGCCAAGGCGCAACTGGTCGAAGCCATTAGCAGTATCGCCCCGTTGCTGCCCATCCACTCGGATATCCCGGAACTGACCGCGCACGTCGAAGAGATAGCCGCCGATACCCGCCTCTACGCCCATCTGCTGCCGTTGGCCGAGGGGCTGCGCTTGCAATTGCTGGTGCGGCCGCTGGCCGAAGGCGGCTGGTTCCGACCTGGGCATGGCAGCGAGCGCCTGCTGGGTGAGCGCGACGGCAAAACCGTGCAAGTGGCGCGTAATCTCAAGCACGAACGCCAAGCCCTGCAACAGATCCTCGACACCTGCCCAGCCCTGGCCAATGCCGAAAGCGATGGCCAGGAGTGGCAACTGGAAAACCCGCAGGACGCCCTGCAGGTGCTCAGCGAGCTGCAGGCCATCGACGGCCAGCTACTCGAATGCGTATGGCCGGAAGGCGAGCGCATGCGTATCAAGGGCCGCAGCGAGATCCAGCAACTCAAGCTCGGCCTCAAGCAGCAAGGCGAATGGTTCCAGCTTCAAGGCGAGCTGACCCTGGATAACGGCCGAGTGCTGCAGCTACGCCAATTGCTGGAGCTGCTCAAGGCCAGCCCTGGCCGCTTCATCACACTGGGCAGCAATGACTGGCTGGCCATCGGCAACAGCCTGCGCAAGCGCCTGGACGAACTGAGCCACCTGGCCGAACGGATCAACGACGATGGCCTGCGCCTGAGCCCGCTGACCACCCCGCTGCTCGCCGAACTGGCCGAAGAAGCCGGCGAATTCAAGGCCAGTCAGGACTGGCAGACCCACCTACAACGCCTGCAGTCCCTGCGGGATTATCAGCCAGCGGTGCCAAGCACCTTGCAGGCCGAACTGCGTGATTACCAGCAAGAAGGCTTTGCCTGGCTGGCACGCCTGGCACAGTGGGGCGTGGGCGCCTGCCTGGCCGACGACATGGGCTTGGGTAAAACCGTACAAACCCTGGCCCTGCTGCTGTTGCGCGCCGCACAAGGCCCACAGTTGGTGGTGGCACCGACCTCGGTGACGCTCAACTGGCAGGCCGAAAGCAATCGCTTCGCCCCTACCCTCAACATCCGCGACTACCAACACACGCGCACCCTGGACGGTCTAGGTCCACGGGATCTGGTCATCGTCAGCTACGGCCTGCTGCAACAGGATGCCGACGCATTCAGCAAACAGCCTTGGGTCAGCGTGGTGCTCGATGAGGCGCAGGCGATCAAGAACGCCCAGACCAAACGTTCGCAGGCCGCCATGGCCCTGCAGGCCGACTTCCGCCTGATCGCCACCGGCACCCCACTGGAAAACCACCTGGGCGAATTGTGGAACCTGTTCCGCTTCATCAACCCCAGCTTGCTCGGCAGCCAGGACAGCTTTGGCCAACGCTTCGCCACCCCCATCGAACAGGGCGATGCCTCGGCGCGGCGCGCCCTGAAGAACCTGATCCAACCCTTCATCCTGCGTCGCCTGAAAAGCCAGGTGCTCGATGAGCTGCCCGCGCGCACCGAAATCACCTACAAGGTGCCGCTGTCCGAGGCCGAAGCCCATCAGTACGAAGCCCTGCGCCAGCAGGCCGTAGACAACCTCAGCGCACCCGACGAAGAGCGCAGCCCGCTTCAGGTGCTGACCGAGATCACCCGCCTGCGCCGCTTCTGCTGCCATCCCTCACTGGTGATTCCGGGTAGCCCCCTGAGCAGCAGCAAACTCCAGGCCTTCGCGGAAATCGTCGAAGAGCTGCTGGACAACCGTCACAAGGCGCTGGTCTTCAGCCAATTCGTCGACCACCTGGACATCGTTCGCGCCTGGCTGGATAAGCGCGGCATCCACTATCAGTACCTCGACGGCGCCACCCCAGCCAAGGAGCGCCAGAAGCGGGTCAACGCCTTCCAGGCCGGCGAAGGCGAGATATTCCTGATCAGCCTCAAGGCCGGTGGCAGCGGCCTCAACCTGACCGCCGCCGACTACGTCATCCACCTCGACCCCTGGTGGAATCCGGCAGTGGAAGACCAGGCCAGCGACCGCGCTCACCGCATGGGCCAAAAACGCCCGGTGACCATCTACCGACTGGTTACGGAAAACACCATCGAGGAACAAATCGTCAGCCTGCACGCCCGCAAACGCGACCTTGCCAGCAGCCTGCTCGAAGGCGGCGAGATGAGCGGCAAGCTCGATGCCGATGCCTTGCTGGCACTGCTCAAGGGGCAGTGATGCGCATCGGCCTGATCGCCGACACCCACAACCTGCTGCGCCCCGAAGCGCTAGCAGCGTTGCAAGGCGTCGCTCACCTGATCCATGCCGGCGATATCGGCGGGCCGCACATTCTGGCCGATCTGGAACGCATCGCACCGCTGTCGGTGGTGCGCGGCAACAATGATCAGGACAGCTGGGCCGACGCCATCCCCGAGCGCCTGACGCTACGCTTCGGCGCCATCGCCCTGCATGTGCTGCACGACCTCAAGCAGCTGGATATCGACCCGGCAGCTCAGGGCATCGACGTGGTAATCGCCGGTCACTCGCACAAGCCGCTGCACGAAAAGCGCAACGGCGTGCTCTACCTCAACCCCGGCAGCGCCGGGCCACGGCGCTTCAAGCTACCCATCGGCGTGGGCATTCTGCATATCGAGGATGGCCGGGCACGGGCCAAGCTGATCACGCTGGAGGTCTAATGCGGGTGCTGGAATTGGTGGGCTGAAGCGGATCGCCGCCCGGCCCACCCTGCTCGATCGGGCATGGCTGTAGGGTGGGCTTCAGCCCACCAATCAAGACACCACGCTAGCAAGGCAGATGAAAGAGTCTCATCCACCCTGCTGTGACATTCGACCTTGAAAAACGCCATGGACGAAGCCATATAGGTAGACACGACCTTTCCGTGCCCTCCCCTTTTCCCGCCTGATGGAGAACTCCATGACCCTCGACGAGCTCAACGCCATCCCCGGCGTGACCGCCAAACCCGACGCAGCCACCGCCGACTTCGTCTACAACCACACCATGATCCGTGTGAAGGATCTGCAGAAGTCGCTGGATTTCTACACCCGCGTGCTGGGCTTCACCCTGCTGGAGAAGAAGGACTTCCCCGACGCCGAGTTCAGCCTGTACTTCCTCGCCCTGATCAATGACAAGTCGCAGATCCCGACCGACCCGGCAGCTCGCCATCAGTGGCGCAAGTCCATCCCCGGCATACTGGAGCTGACCTACAACTACGGCACCGAGAAGGACCCGGAATTCTCCTACCACAGCGGCAACAGCGACCCGCGCGGCTTCGGCCACCTGTGCGTATCGGTGCCGGATATCAAGGCGGCCTGCCAGCGTTTCGAAGACCTCGGCGTGGACTTCCAGAAACGCCTCACCGACGGCCGCATGCGCGACATCGCCTTCATCAAGGATCCGGACGGTTACTGGGTGGAGATCATCCAATTCACCGAAGTGATCTGATTCTCGCCTCCGCGAAAAACGAAACAACGAGGGGCTGCCTCCAGCGAGGCAGCCCCTCGTTCGTTGCGGGGTTCAGCTGACGCCGACGTAGCGGTCCGCCCGGTGATTGATCGCCAGCACCAGGTTGAGCATCACCGCCCCCAGTACCGAGAGCAACACCTTGTCTGGCGACACCACGAAGATCGCCGCCAGCACGATGCTCGCGTCGATGGCCATCTGCACCGCGCCCGCGCGCAGACCGAAGCGCTCCTGCATGTACAGCGCGAGGATGTTCACCCCGCCCAGGCTGGCGCGGTGGCGGAACAGCATCAGCAACCCCAGCCCCATCGCAGCCCCGCCAAACAGCGCGGCATAGAGAGCACTGAGGTGGGCGAAGGCGACCCACTGCGGGGTCAGTTCCGCCAACAGCGAAACCAGCAACACCGCGCAGCCAGTACGCAAGGTGAAGGCCCAGCCCATGCGCCAGATACCGAGCAGGTAAAACGGCAGATTGACCAGACAAAACACCAGACCGAACGACCAACCCGCCTGGTAGTTGGCGAGAAAGGCGATGCCGACGGTGCCGCCCGTCAGCAACCCGGCATGGGTGTAGAAGGCGATGCCTAGCGCCACCAGAGCGGTGCCGAACAGCAGGGCCAGCGCATCTTCCCAGAGTGGATGGCGCACGAAGAGTGCAGCGACGGCGTTCAGTTGCTCGTCGTCGGGCGATTGCTCAGACATATAAAGACCTGCATCAGGATGCACGAAAGAAAATGACGGCAGAGGCAAGGCAGTGGCCATCACCGCGCGCAGGGAAATCTGGCGGCAGAGATGGCCGGAAAGCTCGGCAGGGTTATGCGCCGCGGCGCTCCCACACTTCGAAGGCGTAAAACGGTGTCTCGGCCGAAGCCGGGTGCTCGACGCTGGAGGTCATGCGCCAGGTGACTTCGTCGACCTCGGGGAAGAAGGCATCGCCTTCGGGGTCGAGGCCGACACGCGTCAGGTACAGGCGATCAGCCTGGGCCAGGCCCAGCTCATAGAGCTGCGCGCCGCCGATCAGCATCAGTTCCTCGGCATCCTCTTCGCGCGCCCAGGCGTCGGCTCGTTCGATGGCCTCTTCCAGCGTCGCGAATACCTCGGCACCTTCCAGGGTCAGGCCCGCCTGGCGACTGACCACGATGTTGAGCCTGCCGGGCAATGGCCGACCGAGCGAATCCCAGGTCTTGCGCCCCATGATGATCGGCTTGCCGAGCGTCAGCGCCTTGAAATGCTTGAGGTCCGCCGGCAGGTGCCAGGGCAGCTGGTTGTCGCGACCGATCACACGGTTGTGCGCGAGCGCGGCGATCAGGGAAAGGGGTAGAGTCGTTTTCATGGCCGCGAGCATAGCAGAGCACCCAGCGGCCTCGCAGCCCACCTGTGGCCGAAGCAACGCTGTCGTCGTATCGTCACCTTCGCCGTTGCAGGCTAGCGGCTGAATCCACGAGCAAGGAGCTAGCGTCATGTCTAAATCACTATCTGCCTGGATATTGGGCGTCACACTGCTGCCACTGTCGGTCTTCGCCAGCCCGACTCCGGATAACGTCCAGGCCGCCATCGACTGGGCCCAGCAGCAACCCAGCGCCAGTCAAGCCCAAACCTGGCAGACCGCGGCGCCCCTGGTAATCGCTCATCGTGGCGCCAGCGGTTACGCGCCCGAGCACACCCTGGCCGCCTACGCGTTGGCGGCCTTGCAAGGCGCCGACTACATCGAGCCCGACCTAGTGATGACGCGCGACGGCCAACTGGTCGCCCGTCACGACAACGAACTGGGATTGACCACCGACGTGGCGCAGCGCCCCGAATTCGCTGACCGCAAACGCACCCAGAGCGTCGACGGGCGCAGCCTGGAAGGCTGGTTCAGCGAGGACTTCACCCTGGCCGAGCTGAAAACCCTGCGCGCCATCGAACGCATCCCGCAGCAGCGGCCGGGCAATACCCGCTTCAATGGCCAGTTCGAGATACCCACGCTGCAGGAGATCATCGATCTGGTGAAACGGCTGGAAGCCCTCCAGCAACGGTCCCTGGGTTTGTACCCGGAAACCAAGCACCCCACCCACTTCCAGCACCTCGACCTGTCCATGGAGAAACCGCTGCTGGCGGTGCTCGAACGCAACGGCTATGACAGCGCCGACGCGCCCGTTTTCATCCAGTCCTTCGAAGTGGATAACCTCAAGACACTGAGCAAACTGACCCCAATCCGCCTGGTGCAGCTGCTGTGGATAGAGGGCCAACCCTACGATCAGCAGGTACTGGGCAGTGACCTTGGCTATCAACAGATGATCACGCCAGAAGGCCTGAAAAACATCGCGAGCTACGCCGCCGGCATCGGTCCGGAGAAAGGCATGATCATCCCGCGTGATGCCGCCGGTAACCTGACCGCGCCGACCAGCCTGGTACGTGACGCCCATGCTGCCGGGCTCAAGGTGCACCCCTATACCTTCCGCGCCGAGAACGCCTTCCTGCCCACCAGCCTGCGCAGTGGCGACGTACCAAGTAATCGCGGCGACATCGACGCCGAGCTGCGTGCCTTCCTCGCCACCGGCATCGACGGCCTCTTCATCGACCAACCGGACATCGCCGTGCGGTTGCGCCAGCAGCGCTGATTAGCACCAAGGCGGATCAGGGGTTATCCTCAACCCCTGATCCGAACGACGAGACGCCGCGTGACAGACGCCTCCTCCCCCACGCCTTTCCAACGCCTCTGGCTCAGCGAGACCATTCGCCTGCGCGAGGAACACGCCGGCCCGCTCGAAGATGCCGAAGCCAATCGCCTGGCCCGTGCCGAGCACGGAGACCTGGCCGAGCGCATCCAGCATCGCGCCCTGTTTCTGGCCCGCCGTGACGGCCAGTGGCAAGCGCTGCTGCACTGGCTGCAAGGCGCCCGTCTGGCCGGCCTGCTGCTCGCCCTGCTGGCCTTGCTCAGCGGCTTTGGCCTGGCACTGGCCGCCTTGGGTGACGGGCGCCAACCCGTCAATGTGTTCTGGGCCCTAGGCAGCCTGCTCGGGCTCAACCTGCTGATGCTGCTTGGCTGGCTGCTGGGTCTGCTGCTGACCCGCGACCACCCTGGCGCGCTCGGTCGCCTGTGGCTGTGGCTCAGTGAAAAACTGGCACGCGACGCCAGCGCCGCGCAGTTGGCCCCGGCCCTGCTGCTGATGCTGCAACGCCAACGCCTGACCCGCTGGGGGCTCGGCCTGATGGTCAACGGCCTGTGGACGCTGGCCATGCTCGCGGCATTGGCCACCTTGCTGCTGCTGCTCGCCACGCGCCGCTACGGCTTCGTCTGGGAAACCACCATTCTTGGTGGCGACACCTTCATCGCCCTGACCCAAGCCATAGGCGCCTTGCCCGCGCTGCTCGGCTTCAGCCTGCCGGACATCGACGTCATTCGCGCCAGCGGCGATGCCGCCATCGCCAGTGAAGCGGCCCGGCAGAGCTGGGCCGGCTGGCTGGTCGGCGTGGTGCTGGTCTACGGCCTGCTGCCACGCCTGCTGCTGGCGCTGCTGTGCCTGTGGCGCTGGCAATCCGGCAAAGGCGCGCTGCGCCTGGATCTCGACCTACCGGGCTACAGCCTGCTACGCCAGCGCCTGCAACCGGACAGCGAACGTCTCGGTGTCTGCGACCTGGCGCCCGCCGCGCTGCATCAGCCGCAAGCCGGCACCAATTCCCAAGCTGGCAGCGGCGCGCTGCTGCTCGGCATCGAACTGGACGAGCGCCGCCCCTGGCCGCCCGCGCCGCTACCCAAGGGCGTGGCCGATGCCGGGGTGATCGACAGCCGCGAACAGCGCCGCCAGTTGCTCGAACAACTGACCCGCTTCCCGCCCGAACGTCTGGCCATCGCTTGCGACCCGCGCCGCTCACCGGATCGCGGCACCCTGGCGCTGCTCGGCGAACTGGCGCGTTGTGCGAGCGCCGCGCGCGTCTGGCTGCTACCGCCGACGCCCGGTGAGAGCCTGGACAGCGCGCGCCTGACGGACTGGCACCAGGCCCTCGACACCCTAGGGCTGACCCACGGTGATACGGCGCCGCTGAACTGGCTGGAGAGCGGACATGACTAGAGAGCCGCAGGCACACGGGCTTCATGTAGGAGCGAGCTCTGCTCGCGAACCATGGCAAACGGCAAAAGCTTCGCGAGCAGAGCTCGCTCCTACCTCGATGCACGCTCTGCTACCTCCTCGCTGCCTGATCGAGGCCACGGCATGAGCGCACCGCTGAAACTCGCCCTGGTCGGCCATACCAATGTCGGCAAGACCTCGCTGCTGCGCACCCTGACCCGCGACGTGGAGTTCGGCGAAGTCTCGCCGCGCGCCAGCACCACGCGCCATGTCGAGGGTGCGCGCCTGTCGGTGGATGGTCAGGCGTTGCTGGAGCTGTACGACACCCCCGGCCTGGAGGACGCCATTGCCCTGCTCGACTACCTGGAGCGCCTGGACCGTCCCGGCGAGCGCCTGGACGGCCCGGCCCGTCTGGCCCGCTTTCTCGAAGGCAGCGAAGCGCGCCAGCGTTACGAGCAGGAGGCCAAGGTATTGCGTCAGCTCATGGCCTCCGACGCAGGGCTGTACGTGATCGACGTGCGCGAACCGGTGCTGGCCAAGTACCGCGACGAACTGGCGGTGCTGACCATGTGCGGCCGGCCGCTGCTGCCGGTGCTCAACTTCGTCGCCAGCGCCAGCCATCGCGAAGGTGAATGGCGCGAAGCCCTGGCTCGCCTCGGCCTGCATGCCCTGGTGGCCTTCGACAGCGTGGCGCCACCGGAAGATGGCGAACGCCGTCTCTACGAAAGCCTGGCCCTGCTGCTGGAGCGTTCGCGCTCCCAGTTGCAGCGCCTGATCGAGGATCACGAAGCGCAGCGCCAGGCCCGTCGTCAGGCAGGCAACCGGCTGATCGCCGAGCTGCTGATCGACTGCGCCGCCTGCCGCCGCAGCGTCGCCGCCCAGCTGGTGCTGGAACAGGGCGCCATTTCTGAGCTGCGCGATGCGATTCGCCAACGCGAGCAGCGCTGCGTCGAGGCCCTATTGCGCCTGTATGCCTTCCGCAGCAGCGATGCCAAGGCGGCCGACCTGCCGCTGCTCGACGGCCGCTGGGGCGACGACCTGTTCAACCCGGAAACGCTGAAGCAGCTCGGCATCAAGGTCGGTGGCGGCATGGCGGCCGGCGCCGCCACGGGCGTCGGCGTCGACCTGCTGGTCGGCGGCATCACCCTGGGCGCTGCCGCAGCGCTGGGTGCGGTGATCGGCGGCAGTGCACAGACCCTGCGCAACTACGGGGAACGACTGAAGGGAAAACTCAAGGGCCAGCGCGAGCTGACCGTCGACGATGCTGTACTGCGCCTGCTCGCCCTGCGTCAGCAGCAACTGCTGGCCGCACTGAACGTACGTGGACACGCCGCGATGGACGCCATCACCCTCAACGCACCCCAGGAAACCCTGTGGCGCCAGGGCAAGCTACCGGCGCCACTTAACGTGGCACGGGCGCATCCCGAATGGTCATCACTCAACCCCGGCGCGCGCCTGGAAGAGGCCGAGCGCGCTGAACAGGTAGAGCGTTTGTGCAGTGAAATCGCCATGCAGTTGGTGGGCTGAAGCCCACCCTACAGGAGCGTATCGAAACCCCGCGTAGGGTGGGCTTCAGCCCACCACCTCACCGCCCACACCTCCCCGCTACTCCCCAAACTCCCCATCGTCACCGCCCCGCCCACCCCAATCTGCCGACAGGAGCCCGCGCGCGACATAACGATGGAAGCTCGAATAAGGCCAGTCACCAACCTGACTCACCAGGCCATGCTTCACCGGGTTGAAATGGATGTAATCGACATGCCTTGCGAGATCCTCCTCATCTCGAATGCGGTGCTCCCAGAAGCGTCTCTGCCAGACTCCCTTCTCACGCTTTCTGGATTTGCTGGCGCTGACGGTAGCCATGGCGGGTAACGCGCGCGAGAACTGGCTTTTGATCAATGCCCAACGCTGGGAATAATCGCGGTCATCCTCAGGTAGCTCCCATATGGCATGCAGATGGTCGGGCAGGATGCAGATTGTTGTGGTCAACAAAAACTGGACACTGGTTTAGGTTTATCCGGCCAGTGATTCGGTTTCCGCTGGCGTTCTGTATCCGTTGTAGCTGTGTGGTCGTTGATGGTTGTAGTAATCCGTCAGGTAGCGC
>Ga0308001_10000045_pt1 | contig 62193 bp, 58 predicted proteins | sample Neamet5_FD_203167 | JGI IMG/M metagenome (GOLD analysis project Ga0308001, IMG submission 203167) | Marine microbial communities from water near the shore, Antarctic Ocean - #5 | ecosystem: Environmental > Aquatic > Marine > Unclassified | place: Southern Ocean | collected 2014-06-04
TCATTTCCATACTGATCACCCTGTGTTCTCCTGCTCAAAAATTGAGCAGAAGCAGTTGAACACCTGGGTCAGTTTTCAGTCGGCAGAACAGCCTCTACTGGGTCAGTTTTCGGTCAGCGGCAACAGGTCGGGCTCAGCGCCCGGTCCTTCGGCGCGAAAATAGCGATAGAAGACGCCTTAACGTCGTCAGCCGGATTCTCGACCTTCTCGCCATGCAGGATCGCGAACGCATAGACCTGTTTCACGATGTCGCGAATATGGACCGCAGTTGCCGGGGCCCCGCGAGCCTTCACCTTGGCACACAGGGCTCGTAGATCATCAGGGGTGATTTCGGTTAGCAGCCGGTTTTCGAAGACCGGCAGGATGTCGCGGTCGATGATGCTTTTACGCATCGCGCGCGTGCTGTCGGCCATACGCGCACCAGCCAACCACTTCGTCAGCGTTTCACCGAAATTCTTGGCGGCGTTGAGGCGCCGCTTAGCGCGCTGCTTCTCCAGGGAGGGAGACTTGCCCAGGGCGACCATGCGCTTGGCATCGAGCAGCTTCTCGCGAGCCATGGCCAGGGAAATGCCAGTTGGCCCATAGCGCCCGATGGTCAGCGTTTCTCGGCGTCCATTGAGACGGTAGTCGTAGCGAAAGGTGACGGTACCGGTAGGCGATACCGTCACGTACATACCATCGCGGTCGGAAGCCTTGTACAGCTTGGACTTGGGCTTGAGATTGCGCAGTTTGGTATCAGTAAGCATCGAGGTTTTTACTCCTGTTCATGACGGCTTTTACCGTCAAGGGTCAGGAGACCTGTTGATGCCGGGAAAGCCGCACGGGGCAAGCTTTCCCAAGGAGCGATTTACCGTCAAAGACCGGTTTTGACCGGATAGTAAACAGAACGGTCTCAATCCGACCGCTGTTTACTACCGTCACCGCTACCGCCAATCCGTTCTGCTAATCGGCGATAGGTCACGATAACCATTGCAACGAATTTTCTTTTAAATCAACACGTTGCAACTGGCTACCGATACATCTCAATGAGCCCAGAAGGACCCGACATCACTCCCACTCGATGGTCGCTGGCGGCTTGCTCGACACGTCGTAGGTGACGCGGGAGATGCCTTCGATTTCGTTGATGATGCGGCCGCTGACGGTTTCCAGCAGCTCGTAGGGCAGGTGCGCCCAGCGAGCGGTCATGAAGTCTACGGTTTCCACGGCGCGCAGGGCGACGACCCAGGCGTAGCGACGGCCGTCACCGACCACGCCCACCGATTTCACCGGCTGGAACACCACGAACGCCTGACTGGTCTTGTGGTACCAGTCGGCCTTGCGCAGCTCTTCGATGAAGATGTGGTCGGCGCGGCGCAGGATGTCGGCGTATTCCTTCTTCACTTCGCCGAGAATGCGCACGCCCAGGCCCGGGCCCGGGAACGGGTGGCGGTAGACCATGTCGTAGGGCAGGCCCAGCTCCAGGCCGATCTTGCGCACTTCGTCCTTGAACAGCTCACGCAGCGGCTCGACCAGCTTGAGGTTCATTTCCTCCGGCAGGCCGCCAACGTTGTGGTGGCTCTTGATCACGTGGGCCTTGCCGCTCTTGGCGCCAGCCGACTCGATCACATCCGGGTAGATGGTGCCCTGGGCGAGGAACTGGATGTTGGGAAGCTTGCTGGCCTGCGCATCGAACACGTCGATGAAGGTGCGACCGATGATCTTGCGCTTTTTCTCCGGGTCGGCCTCGCCGGCCAGGTTGGACAGGAACTGCTCTTCGGCGTTGGCGCGGATCACCTTGACGCCCATGTTCTCGGCGAACATGGCCATCACCTGATCACCTTCATGCAGGCGCAGCAGGCCGTTGTCGACGAAGACGCAGGTCAGTTGATCGCCGATGGCCTTGTGCAGCAGCGCCGCGACCACCGAGGAGTCCACACCACCGGACAGGCCGAGCAACACGTTGGCGTCGCCAACCTGAGCGCGCACGGCGGCGATGGCGTCTTCGACGATGTTGGCCGGCGTCCACAGGGCTTCGCAGCCAGCGATTTCCAGCACGAAGCGCGAGAGGATGCGACCGCCCTGCTTGGTGTGGGTCACTTCCGGATGGAACTGCACGCCGTAGTAATGGCGGGTGTCGTCGCACATGGCGGCGATCGGGCAGCTCGGCGTGCTGGCCAGGATGCTGAAGCCTTCCGGCAGGCGGGTGACCTTGTCGCCGTGGCTCATCCATACATCGAGGCCCAGCACACCGTCGGCATCGACATGGTCTTCGATGCCGGCCAGCAGTTGGCTCTTGCCGACCACGTCGACACGGGCATAACCGAATTCACGCAGGTCGGAACCTTCCACCTTGCCGCCAAGCTGCTCGGCCATGGTCTGCATGCCGTAGCAGATGCCCAATACCGGCACATTCAAGTCGAACACCGCTTGCGGCGCGCGCGGGCTGCCTGCTTCGTGCACCGACTCCGGGCCACCGGCGAGGATGATGCCGCGCGGGGCGAAGGCGCGGATGTCCTCGTCGCTCATGTCCCAGGGGTGCAGTTCGCAATAAACGCCGATCTCACGCACGCGGCGGGCGATCAGTTGGGTGTATTGGGAACCGAAGTCCAGAATGAGGATGCGGTGGGCGTGAATGTCGTGGGCCATGGCCGTCTCTCGTAGGTATTCACAAATGACACGGGGCTGATCGAACAGCCCCGTTATTCATACATTGTAAAAATCGATTTGCCACGTCGCGAGCGACGAGCAGGCAAGGCGGAGAGAAACGAGAGAGCGGAGTTTGCTGAAGCAAATGAGCATCTCGAGTTTTTCTCCAACGCAGCATGCTCAAGCGCAGCAGCGTCAAATCGATTTTTTAGCCGACGCGGTAGTTCGGCGCCTCCTTGGTGATCTGCACGTCGTGGACGTGCGACTCGGCCATACCGGCGCCAGTGATGCGCACGAACTCCGGCTTGGTACGCATTTCTTCGATGGTGGCGCAGCCGGTGTAGCCCATGGAGGCACGCAGGCCGCCCATCAGTTGGTGAACGATGGCACTCATTGCGCCCTTGTACGGCACACGACCTTCGATGCCTTCCGGCACCAGCTTCTCGGCACCGGCCGAGGAGTCTTGGAAGTAACGGTCGGAAGAGCCCTGCGCCTGGGCCATTGCGCCCAGCGAGCCCATGCCGCGGTAAGCCTTGTAGGAGCGGCCCTGGAACAGTTCGACTTCGCCCGGGGCTTCTTCGGTACCGGCCAGCATGGAGCCGATCATCACGGCGGAAGCGCCGGCAACGATGGCCTTGGACAGATCGCCAGAGAAGCGGATACCACCGTCAGCGATCAGCGGTACGCCAGTGCCGGCCAATGCTGCGGCCACGTTGGCCACGGCGCTGATCTGCGGAACACCGACGCCAGCGACGATACGGGTGGTGCAGATCGAGCCTGGGCCGATGCCGACCTTGACGCCATCGGCGCCGGCTTCGACCAGCGCCTTGGCAGCTGCGCCCGTGGCGATATTGCCACCGATCACCTGGACGTCCGGGAAGGTCTGCTTGACCCAACGCACGCGGTCGATCACGCCCTTGGAGTGGCCGTGAGCGGTGTCGACGATGATCACATCCACACCGGCATTGACCAGAGCGCCTACGCGATCACCGGTGTCGGCACCCGTGCCGACGGCGGCGCCGACGCGCAGACGACCTTGATCGTCCTTGCTCGCCAGCGGGTAGGCCTTGGCTTTCTCGATGTCCTTGACGGTCATCATGCCCTTGAGGGTGAAGGCATCATCGACGATCAGCACCTTCTCGATGCGGTGCTTGTGCAGCAGCTCGCGCACGGTTTCCTTGGCGGCGCCTTCCTTGACGGTGACCAGGCGCTCTTTCGGCGTCATCACGTCACGCACTTTAGCGTCCAGACGGTTCTCGAAACGCACGTCGCGGGAAGTGACGATACCCACCAGGTCGCCGTTGGACAGCACCGGCACACCGGAGATGTTGTGCAGGCGGGTCAGCTCGAACAGGTCACGCACGGTGGCGTCGGCCTCGATGGTGATCGGGTCCTTGACCACGCCGGCCTCGAACTTCTTGACCTTACGCACTTCGGCAGCCTGCTGCTCAATGGTCATGTTCTTGTGGATGATGCCGATGCCGCCTTCCTGGGCCATGGCGATGGCCAGGCGCGCTTCGGTGACGGTGTCCATGGCAGCGGACAGCAGCGGGATGTTCAGTTCGATGCCGCGGGTCAGGCGGGTCTTCAGGCTGACGTCCTTGGGCAGTACCTCGGAATAACCGGGGATAAGCAGGACGTCGTCGAAAGTGAGTGCTTCTTGGCTGATGCGCAGCATGGACGGGCTCCCGAGCGGGAAAATAAGAAGCGCGGCATTATACCCAGCGACCTCATTTCACTCAATGCAAAGTGTGTCTCTAGGCAACCATATCTCGAAACACATAAAATAATGATTCTCAAAAACACTTGCACTTGAGTTCCAAATGAAATCTAGCCGTCCTTCCCTGAGCAGCCAATGTGCTGTTCTGCTTACTTTTTGTCTGCTTCCAGCCAGCCACCTTCTGGCCCAGGAGCTGGAGCTGCCTAGCCAGGAAGTGGTCGCCAAGCCTACCGTCGAAGAAGAAGGCTACCAGGCCAAGCGCGCCAGCACGGCGAGCAAATCCTCCGTTGCAATCAAGGATGAGGCCCAATCAGTGCAGGTGGTAACACCACAGACCATCGAGGACTTTCAGGTCAGATCGCTGGACGATGCGATGAAATTCGTTAGCGGCATGACACAGAGCAACACACTGGCCGGTACTCAGGATGGCTTCGTCAAGCGCGGTTTTGGCAACAACGCCGATGGTTCCATCCTGCGCGATGGCATCCGTTCCAGCCTGTCACGCAACTTCAGCGCCACCACCGAACGCGTGGAAGTGCTCAAGGGGCCGGCCTCACTGCTGTATGGCGCACTGGAGCCGGGTGGCCTGATCAACGTCATCAGCAAGAAACCGCAGTACCAATGGGGCACGCAACTGAGCGCGGACAGCTCCAGCTTTGGCGGAGGCAGCCTGGCAGTCGACGTTACCGGCCCAATTGCCGATAGCGGCCTGGCCTTTCGCCTGGTTGCCGAGCGTCAGCACGAAGATTATTGGCGTAACTTCGGCGAAGAAGAGCACAGCCTGATCGCGCCCTCGCTGAGCTGGGAAGGCGAACGTCTGCGCCTCAACATCGCCTACGAATACAAGGAATACAGCAGCCCGGTGGATCGCGGCACGGTGATCATCAACGGCAAGCCGGCCAAGGTGTCCTATAACGACCGTTTCAGCGAGCGCTGGTCCAAGGCTGAAGGTATCAATGAACTGCTCACGGCTACTGCCGAGTACCAGCTCAGCGCCGACTGGTCGAGCCGCCTCACCTATGGCTGGAACAACGAGCGCTACGACTATGCCGAAGCTCGTCCCAATGTTCTGAATGCCACTACAGGCGCACTCAGCCGCCGCTCCGATGGTAGCGAGCATGACAACCAGACCCAATATCTGGCCTGGGACTGGATCGGCAAGGCCTCGCTATTCGGTCAGCGCCATGACCTGCTGATTGGTGCAGACACAGAGCGCGTCGACAACTTTCGTGGCGATACCTGGCGCGGCCCGGCAGTCAGCGGCTTCAACATCTACAACCCGGTCTACGGCAATCTTGCCGCACCCTCCCTGCTCAATCTGTCACAGAGCGATCGTCGCGACGAATTGCATTCGCGCTCACTTTACGTGAAAGACAACTGGCACTTGAACGAGCAATGGATTCTGGTGCTTGGCGGCCGTTACCAGCGCTTCGAGCAGTTGGTCGGGCAAGGTCGAGGGGCGCTGTACAAGCCGACTACCGACCGGCAAGACACCACCTTCCTGCCCTTCGGTGGCCTGGTCTTCCAACTGAACGACCAGGTGGCGTTCTACGGCAACTACAGCCGCTCCTTCGTGCCCAATGCCTCGGATACCAATACTGGCCAGGCATTCGATCCCGAAGAAGGTCGCAGCTACGAGCTGGGCGTGAAACTCGATCTGCCTCAGGGTATCGGCGCCAGTCTGGCGCTGTTCGATATCGAGAAGGAAAACGTCGTAGTCACCAACAATTCCGTATCGGAAGCCGCAGGCAAGGTCGGTTCGCGCGGCGTAGAGCTGGATATCACCGGCCGCCTCAGCGAGCGCTGGGAGCTGCTTGGCAGCTACGCCTACACCGATACGGAAATCCTCGATGACCCGGCCAACGAAGGCAACGAACTGGTCAACGCCGCGCGCAATGTCGGCAGTCTCTACCTCGTCCATCATCTGCATCTGCCCCAGGAGTTGGGTCAGTGGCGACTGGGTGGCGGCGCCCGTTACGTCGGTCAGCGTGCCGGCGATAACGCCAACACATTCTGGCTGGACAGCTACACGGTGGCCGATGCCTTCGTTAGTTGGGACAGCCAACTGCTCGGCGAAAAGACCCGCCTGCAACTGAACGTACGCAACCTGTTCGACGAGCGTTACTACTCCTCCAGCGGCGGCAATCTACGCGTTGCAGTGGGCGAGCCACGCGAAGTGCGCCTGTCGGCCAGCGTCGAGTTTTGAGCTGATCCCGATTACAGCTGCTGAGCGCCTGTGGGAGGCGCTTCAGCGGCGACTGAAACCATATGAAGTCGCGGCTAAAGCCCCTCCCACAATCGGCTAAAAACCGCTCAAGCCGGATCGTCGACCCGCACCTGCCTCACGGCAAAGCCCAGGCGTTCGCCGAACTCCTCGACGAACGCCGGGCGCAGGCCGGCCTCAGCCCAGCCGTTGAAGATGAAGCCCAGGTTGGAAAAGCCGCACGGCTGCAGGAACAGGAAGCCGTTGATGTCATCTTCATGCCCGCATTCCGGGCAGGTGAAGTTGTCGGTTTCCCCTGGCCACCACACCTCCAGGCTGTCGAACAGCGGCACGCCGACTTCCCCGCGGCATTCGGCGCAGCCCGCCTCCTCGAGAAATCCGCGTGTCGGTACATAGATGCAGCGGTGGGTGATGATCTCCAGGCCATTGTGCGCCTGGCCATAGGGCAGCAACTCGGGACGCTGGGCGATACGCCGGGCACCCGGCCCGATGGCGTAGGCCATGCCGTTGCCGCCCTGGCCGCAGGTGGTCGGCAACGCCTCGACGATCTCGCGCTTGACCAGCCAGCGCAGCATGGCCTGGGCCTTTTGCTCGTGGGCGGGAAGCGTGGATATCTGCGGGACGAGGATCAGTTGCGCGGTCATGGTGTTCGAACGGTCGGCGAAGAAAGGCGGCAGCTTAGGCGCTGCCGCCGGCAAATCAAGCCCCGCGACAAATCACAGCAGTCGCCTGTGCTTCACGGCGGGCCACCCAGCGAGCACGCAACACGTCATAAACCCAGTTGAATGCCAGGGTGTACGGCAGGAAGAACAGGATCAGCACGATATCCAGCAGCAACGCCTCGAGCAGACCAATCGACAGCCACCAGGCAGCCAGAGGCACCAGTACGACGATCAACCCCACCTCGAACAGCAGCGCATGACTGACCCGCGCCCACAAGCCGCGCTCGAAGCCCAGGCGACTCTGTGCGCGGTCGAACAGGTAGTTGAACAGCATGTTCCACAGCATCGCCACGGTGGAGAACATCAGGGTCAGCACACCCAGGTGCAGCAGTGGCTTGTCCATGAACCAGGCCATGGTCGGCGCGCAGATAAGCACGGCAATACCTTCGAAGGCCAGGGCGTGACCGATGCGCTCACGCAGGGAGCGCGGCAGGGGGTGAGTCATGAAACAAACCTCGTGATAGGTGACAACGAGCGCTATGATCATCGGAATATCAGCCAATCCAAAGGCAGCTGCCATCGGCAAAACCGATATGAATATTTCCCCCGAATCCCTCCAGGCCTTCGCCCAAGCCGCCAGCAGCGGCTCGCTCAGCGCTGCAGCGCGGCGCCTGGGCAAAAGCCAGTCGACCATCAGCGAGGCCGTCGCGCGCCTGGAGATCGATCTGGGCGTGGCATTGTTCGAACGCGGCCCACGTAAGCTGCAGCTGACCGAAGCCGGTGCCAGCCTGCTGGCCCACGCTGAAGAAGTGCTCTGCGCCAGCGACCGCCTGGCGCGACACGCCGCAGGCTTGGCCAGAGGCCAGGAGGCGCGACTGACCCTGGCACTGTCCGACGCCTACCAGCCGAAACAATACGAAGTTCGCCTGCAGGAACTGGATCAGCGCTTCCCCGATCTGCAGTTCGAAAGCCTGATCGCCGAACAGGCCGATGTGCTCGACCTGATCACCCAGGGCCGCGCGCAGCTGGGACTGCTCGCCGCGCAAGCGGCCTATCCACCGCATATCGCCCACGCCCGCCTGGAAATGAGCAGCGAGTTCGGCCTGTTCGTCGCCAAGGATCATCCCCTGAGCAAGCTGCCACGAGTGCGTCAGGACGACTTGTCGCACTGGCGCCTGCTGCGCCTGAGCAGCGTTGCCCATGACGACGCCAACAGCGACGACCTGCCTGGTAGCGGCGGACGCTGCTGGGCCGCGCCGGACTATCTGATGCTGCTGGAAATGGCCAGACTGGGTTTCGGCTGGGCCGAACTGCCACGGCAACTGGTGGATGTCTACGGTTTCGCCGGCCTGCAGGAGCTGCCCTGCAGTGGCTGGCCACGACGAGTGACGGTGGACGCCATCTGGTCGCGCCAGCGCGAACTCGGTCCGGTCGCGGCCTGGTTGCTCGACCGCCTGCTGCAAGACGCCTGATGAAGGTCGCGCCGATGTCGCTCTCGACTTATCATGCCGCCCCATGATCAATGACCCTTTTGCCCGCCTGAACCTCGACCGCGAGGTGCTCAGCGTCAGCCAACTGAATAACCGCGCCCGCCTGCTGCTGGAGGACGTGTTCGCCGGCATCTGGGTCGAGGGGGAAATCTCCAACCTCGCCCGCCCGGCGTCCGGCCACATCTATTTCACCCTGAAAGACAGCCAGGCCCAGGTGCGCTGCGCGTTGTTCCGGCAGAACGCCGCACGCGTGCGCCAGGCCCTGCGTGATGGCCTGGCGGTGAAGGTGCGCGGCAAGGTTTCGCTGTTCGAGGGCCGCGGCGACTACCAGTTGATTCTCGATGCCGTCGAGCCAGCCGGTGACGGCGCCCTGCGCCTGGCCTTCGAGGCACTCAAGGAAAAGCTCGGCGGCGAAGGCCTGTTCGCCAGCGAACGCAAGATTGCCCTGCCCGCTCATCCCAAGCGCATCGGCATCGTCACCTCGCCCACCGGCGCAGTGATCCGCGACATCATCAGCGTGTTCCGCCGCCGCGCGCCGCAGGTGGAGTTGAACCTGATCCCCACCGCCGTACAGGGCCGCGAGGCCACGGCGCAGATCGTCCGCGCCCTGCAGCGCGCCGATGCGCAAGGTTACGACGCACTGATCCTGGCCCGTGGCGGCGGTTCGCTGGAAGATCTCTGGTGCTTCAACGAGGAAGTCGTGGCCCGCGCCGTGGCCGCCTGTGTCACGCCCATCGTCAGCGCCGTGGGCCATGAGACCGATGTATCCATCGCCGACTTCGTCGCCGACGTGCGCGCGCCGACGCCCTCTGCCGCCGCCGAACTGCTGGCCCCGGACAGCAGCGAGCTGGTGCAGCGCCTGCACAACCTGCAACGGCGCCTGGCGCTGCACATGCAGGGCCGTCTAGCCCGCGAACGCCTGCGCCTGGAAGGCGCCAGCCGACGCCTGCGCCACCCCGGCGAACGCCTGCGCCAGCAGGCCCAGCGCCTGGATGACCTGGACATGCGCCTGCGCCGCGCCTTCAACCAGCAACTGGCCAATCAACGCGAACGCCTGGCCGGCCTCGACGCACGCCTCGCCGCACAGCATCCGGGGCGTAACCTGGCCCTGCTGCGCCAGCGCCTGGATGGCCTGGCCGCGCGCCTGCCACGCGCGATGCAAAGCCAATTGCGCAGCCAGCGCCAGCAACTGGGCGCACTGGCCGCGCAACTGCAGATCGTCAGCCCCCTGGCCACCCTCGGCCGCGGCTACAGCATCCTCCTCGACGAACGCGGCCAGGCTGTACGCAGCGCAGCGCAGACCCAGCCCGGCCAGCGCCTCAAGGCGCGCCTTGGCGAAGGCGAGCTGGAGGTACGCGTCGAAGACAACCACATACAACCGGCGACGCTGTCGCTATTGGATTAACTGAACATGCCTGCCCTTGCCCGTTTGAACGAACGCTGCTCGCGAACATTCATGACCCAAAAGCTTCGCGGGCAGAGCCCGCTCCTACACAAGCTGTGCCTGTTCCTCCTGGCTCTGTGTCTGGCCCTGCCCGCCCACGCCGAAGGCTTTATCACCCGCCTGCTGAACAAACCGGTGCCAGGTGGCGTGGCGGTGATCGATCTGGGCAACCCGGCGCAGGCGCCCAAGGTGCGTTATCAGGACAAGCCAGTGCTGACCGTGCGTGAAGACGGCCAGCGCTGGATCGCCATTGTCGGCATCCCGCTCAGCGTCAAACCGGGCACTCAGCAGATAGAGGTCGCGGGCGGTCAGACACTCAGCTTTGAGGTGGGCAGCAAGCACTACGCCGAGCAGCGCATCACCATCAAGAATCAGCAGCAGGTCACCCCCAACGCCGAGAACCTCAAACGTATCGAGCGCGAACTGGCCGAGCAGACCCGCGCCTACCAGCAGTTCAGCCCACGCCAGCCAAGCAACCTGCTGTTCGACCGGCCAGTCAACGGCCCGCTGTCCAGCCCCTTCGGCTTGCGTCGTTTCTTCAACGGCGAAGAGCGCAACCCGCACTCGGGCCTGGACTTCGCCGCCAACCGCGGCACGCCGATCAAGGCACCAGCGGCAGGCAAGGTCATCCTCATCGGCGACTACTTCTTCAACGGCAAGACGGTATTTCTCGATCACGGCCAGGGGCTGATCAGCATGTTCTGCCACCTCTCCGAGATCGACGTGCAGCTCGGCGACGAGATCGCCCGTGGCGGCCATGTCGGCAAGGTCGGCGCCACCGGGCGCGCGACCGGCCCGCACCTGCACTGGAACGTCAGCCTCAACGACGCACGGGTTGACCCGGCGATCTTCATCGGTGCGTTCAAGCCCTGAACCTACGCAGCCTGCAATACCTGCGGTTTGGGTTGCTGACGTATTTTTGTTAAGGTACGGCGGCCAAAATGGCCGGCTTTAAGCGTCGGTCTTTCCTCCTGCCTGCTTCGGAGCCGGAAATGCCGAATGAGTTCGATACCTGGATGGGTTGGCTGAACGAACAGCCTGAACTGCTCACCCTCACCGCCACCTTTGCCCTGATCGTCGCCGCCTGGCTGTCGAACTGGATCGTCAAACGTATCCTGGTGCGCGCCATCTACCGCGTGGTCGGCGCGACCACCCTGGGTCGCCATGGCCAGATCAAGGAAAGCGGCATCATCAAGCGCCTGTCGCACATCGTCCCGGCGCTGGTGCTGTCCAGCGGCGTGGTTTTAGTGCCGGGCATGCCCGCTGCCGTGGTGGAAGTGACGCGCAACGTCTGCGGCGCCTTCGTGGTGCTGACCATCGCCATGGCCATTGGCGCGCTGCTGGATATCCTCAACACCCTCTACCAGCGTCGCCCCAACGCCCACCTCAAGCCGATCAAGGGCTACCTGCAGGTGATCAAGATCGCCATCTTCGCCATTGCCGCGATCCTCATGGTGGCGGCGCTGATCGACCGCTCGCCGCTGATCCTGCTCTCCGGCCTCGGCGCCATGGCCGCCGTGCTGATGCTGATCTTCCAGGACACCCTGCTGTCGCTGGTGGCCAGCGTGCAGATCTCCTCCAGCGACATCATCCGTGTCGGCGACTGGATCGAGATGCCTCAGCTCAACGCTGACGGCGACGTGATCGACATCGCCCTGCACACGGTCAAGGTGCAGAACTGGGACAAGACCATTACCACCATCCCGACCAAGCGCTTCATCAGCGACCCGTTCAAGAACTGGCGCGGCATGCAGGAATCCGGTGGCCGCCGGATCAAGCGCGCGCTGTATCTCGACCTGACCAGCGTGCACTTCCTCACCGACGAGGAAATCGCCCGCCTGCGCCGCTTCATGCTGCTCGACGAATACCTGGATCGTAAGGATCAGGAGCTGCAGGACTGGAACACCAAGCTGGCCGAGCACGGCAAGGAAGCGGTGAACACCCGGCGCATCACCAACATCGGCAGCTTCCGCGCCTACGTCGAGCACTACTTGCGGCACAACCCGAACATCCACCAGAACATGACCCTGCTGGTGCGCCAGCTCAGCCCGACTGCCGACGGCCTGCCGCTGGAAATCTACTGTTTCACCAACACCATCGCCTGGAATGCCTATGAAGGTATCCAGTCGGACATCTTCGACCACCTGCTGGCCATCCTCCCCGAGTTCGGCCTGCGCGTGTTCCAGCATCCGAGCGGTGCGGACATGCGCGAGCTGCGGCCAGCCATCGTCGAACAGCACGGGGCGGCTCAATGAAACGCTAGTGGTGCGTCCCTGAACGACGTGTTACAGAGCCTTTGTCCCAAAATCGGTCGGAGCTTGCCATGATTACCCTGCATCACCTGAACAACTCGCGCTCGCAGCGCATTCTCTGGATGCTCGAAGAGATTGGTATCGAGTACCAGATCAAGCGCTACCAGCGCGACCCGCAGACCATGCTCGCCCCTGCCGAGCTGCGCCAGGTGCATCCTCTGGGCAAATCGCCGCTGATCACCGATGGCGAGCTGACCCTGGCCGAATCGGGCGCCATCATCGAATACCTGGCCGAGCGCTATGGCGATTGGTTGCTGCCTGCCGCCGGCAGCCCGGAACGCCTGCGCTGCCGCTACTGGCTGCATTACGCCGAAGGCTCGGCGATGCCACCACTGTTGCTCAAGCTGGTGTTCGACAAGCTGCGCAGCGCGCCAATGCCGTTCTTCATCAAACCCATCGCCAGAGGTATCGCGAACAAGGTCAGTCAGGCGTTCATCTCGCCGCAGCTGAAGCTGCATTTCGACTACCTGGAGAGCCAACTGAGCGAGCACGACTGGTTTGCCGGTGATGCCTTCAGCGCGGCCGATATTCAGCTCAGTTTCCCGCTGGAGGCGGCCTCCGCACGTGGCGTGCTCAACAATCACCCGCGCCTGAGCGATTTCCTGCAACGCATCCATGCCAGGCCGGCCTATCGCCGTGCCCTGGAAAAAGGCGGCGTCTACGACTACGCCGACTGAAGACAGATCCTCGAGGGACGGGGGCGAGCCTGTGCACGCCCCCCACAAACACGATTCTCCGAAAACATACCTTTCAAAGCAATAAAATCCGCCAGCAAACGCTATCCAGCAATAAATCGGCGTTTTTTAAGCAAGCATTGCCATATCCACCTGCTATGGATAGGGTGCCCACATGAAAAACATCTTTCTCGTCCGCCAGCTCGCATGCCTGCGACTGGTCAGCCCGCGACTGTGAAGCCCCGCCTGAAACCCGGTTTCATGGCCGCCCGGCCTCGTGTTCGACTCCCATTTCGCAGGACCCTCTCATGACCATGCTCAAAGACCCGTCGAAGAAATACCGTCCGTTCACCCAGATCCAGATTCCGGACCGCACCTGGCCGGACAAAATCATCGACAAGGCACCGATCTGGCTGTCCACCGACCTGCGCGACGGCAATCAGTCGCTGATCGAGCCGATGGATGCCGAGAAGAAGATGCGCTTCTTCAAGTGCCTGGTCGCAGTGGGCCTGAAGGAAATCGAAGTGGGCTTCCCGTCCGCCTCGCAGACCGACTTCGACTTCGTCCGCGAGCTGATCGAAGGCGGCCACATCCCCGACGACGTTACCATCCAGGTGCTGACCCAGGCCCGTGACGACCTTATCGAGCGCACCTTCGAGTCGCTCAAGGGCGCCAAGAAGGCCATCGTCCACTACTACAACGCCTGCGCGCCGAGCTTCCGCAAGATCGTCTTCAATCAGGACAAGGCCGGCGTCAAAGCCATCGCCGTGGCCGCTGGCACCACCATCAAGCGCCTGGCCGATGCCGCGCCGGAAACCCAGTGGGGCTTCGAGTACTCGCCGGAAGTGTTCAGCAGCACCGAGATCGATTTTGCCGTCGAGGTGTGCAACGCGGTGATCGGTGTGTTCCAGCCGACCCCGGCTAACAAGCTGATCCTCAATCTGCCCGCCACCATCGAGTGCGCCACGCCGAACAACTACGCCGACCAGATCGAATGGTTCGGCCGCCACGTCGACCGCCGCGACAGCGTGCTGATCAGCGTGCACACCCACAATGACCGTGGCACCGGCGTCGCAGCCTCGGAACTGGCCGTCATGGCTGGCGCCGACCGCGTCGAAGGCTGCCTGTTCGGTAACGGCGAGCGCACCGGCAACGTCTGCCTGGTGACCCTGGCGCTGAACCTCTACACCCAGGGCGTGAACCCCGAACTGGACTTCTCCGACATCGACGCCGTGCGCAAGGTGGTCGAGGATTGCAACCAGATCCCGGTGCACCCGCGCCACCCGTACGTCGGCGACCTTGTGCACACCGCCTTCTCCGGCTCGCACCAGGACGCCATCCGTAAGGGCTTCGCCCAGCAGAAGCAAGATGCTCTCTGGGAAGTGCCCTACCTGCCGATCGACCCGGCCGATATCGGCCGCGACTACGAGGCGGTGATCCGCGTGAATAGCCAGTCGGGCAAGGGCGGTATCACCTTCCTGCTCGAGCAGGAATACGGCATCAGCCTGCCGCGGCGCATGCAGATCGAGTTCAGTCAGGTGGTACAGCGTGAAACCGATCGCCTCGGCCTGGAAATGACTGCCGCGCAGATCCATCAGTTGCTCGAAACCGAATACCTGCAAGCGCGCAGCCCCTACACCCTGAAAGGCCATCGCCTGCAGGAAGAAAACGGCACCAGCGCGGTGGATATCGAGGTTATCGAAGGCGCTGAAAAACACCACTGGCGCGGCATCGGCAAGGGCCCACTGGAAGCCCTGGCCGCAGCCCTGCCCGTCGCTGTGGAAGTCATGGACTACAGCGAGCACGCCATCGGCGCCGGCACCAATGCCAAGGCGGCTGCCTACATCGAGCTACGCGTCAACGGCGGTCGCGCCCTGCACGGCATCGGCATCGACGAGAACCTGACCACCGCGAGCTTCCGCGCCCTGTTCAGCGCGCTGAACCGCGCCCTGAGTCAGACCGAGTCGCAAGCGGCCTGAGCCCTGAGCTGAACGCACAACGCCGGGCAATGCCTGGCGTTTTTGTATGCGTAGCCCAGATGAAAGCCGGGAAGGTTATCGCAAACATCAGTAGTGTTTCGGGCATCCTGTAGGAGCGGCGCCCCGCCGCGAATACCGGCGGCGCTGGCTCGAAAAGCTTCGCCCCGAGGCGGGGCTCCTACGAAAAGCCGCTTTGCAGATACTTGCGTCCGTAGCCCGGATGAAATCCGGGAACACGACTCTTAGATATCAAAAATCATCAGCACCGCGAACATCAGCGCGGCCAGGCCGAGGGTGAACATCAGACCGATACCCGCCGACCGCCAGTTGGACAGAAATGCACCACCGGCCTCGGCATGCTGCTTGAGATCGGCTTCCATGAGGCTCTTGGCAAACATGATCATCGCCATCAACTGTGCAATGGCGAACGGCATGGCGGGCACCTCCTCCGGCAAGACGAAAGCCAGGACCAAGGTAACCACCAGCAGGAAGACGGAAATGCCCCAGACCATCGCCACTCGATCCGCCTTGCCGAGCAGTTGCAGGTTATGCGCCAGCAGCCAGGCGCCAGCCAGCGGCGTGCCGATGAAGGTCGCCAGGCCAACACCCGCGACGCTGTAGAGCGGCAACTGATTGGTGGTTGCCTGCTGCAGGTCGGCCTGCGGAGGCTGGAAGGGATTGCTCTGCTGTACGTCCATGTTCATGTAGCTCCTGATCAGTTCAAGGTGAAGGCATCGGCGTCCAGATGTGCAGGGAAGCGCTCGCGGTAGGCTGCCAGTGCCTCGCTCGACAGCCGGGCGCGGAACACACCATCACCATCGCCTGCCGCCAGCAGGGTCTCGCCCTGGAAATCCAGTACCTGAGAATCGCCAGTATATCCGTGGCCCTTGCCGTCCTCGCCGACGCGGTTCACAGCCGCGACATAGCACAGGTTCTCGATGGCTCGCGCTGGCAGCAGGCGGTTCCAGTGCTGGCGACGCGCCCCCGGCCAGTTGGCGGTATACAGCAGTAGATCGGTGCCACCCGCATCGCGACTCCAGACCGGGAAGCGCAGGTCGTAGCAAATCAGCGGGCGCACGCGCCAGCCCTTGAGCTCCAGCACGACCTGCTCGCTACCGGCGCTGTAATGCTTGTGCTCACCGGCCATGCGAAACAGGTGGCGCTTGTCGTAATGCGCCAGCGAGCCGTTCGGGCCTGCCCAGAGCAGGCGATTGCGGTAGCTGCCGTCGGCCGCCTGGATGATCAGGCTGCCGCAGATCACCGCATCGATACGCTGCGCCTGCTCGCGCAGCCAGACGCTGCTGGGGCCATCCTCGGGCTCGGCCAGCTCGGCTGATGCCATGGAAAAACCTGTGCTGAACATCTCCGGCAAGATCACTAGATCGGCGCCACGGGCCTGCTCCAGCAACACTTGGAAGTGCTCGCGGTTGGCGGCCGGATCGTGCCAGGCCAGGGTGGTCTGGATCAGTGCCAGCTCGAGATCGGGTTTATTGCTCATTGGGGCACCTCGTTCGCCGTAGGGCGGGTGAAACCCGCCAACTCCTTACAAGCGGGTTACACCCGCCCACCCTCACACCGCACTGAGCTTCTCGGCGGCCTGGCGCAGGGTTTCTTCACGCTTGGCGAAGCAGAAGCGCACCAGGCGCATATCCTCGGGCGCCGACTGGTAGAACACCGACACCGGAATCGCTGCCACGCCGTGCTCGCGGGTCAGCCACTCGGCCATGGCCACGTCGTCCAGATCGGGGCGAATGGCCGAATAGTCGGCCAACTGGAAATAGGTCCCCGGAGCGCGGGTGAAGGTGAAGCGCGAGCCAGCCAGCAGGTCGCAGAACAGGTCGCGCTTGGCCTGATAGAAAGCCGGCAGCTCCTCGACATGCTCGGGGCAGGCCGCCATGAAGTCGGCCAGTGCGAACTGTAGTGGTGTCACGCCACAGAAATTGACGTATTGATGAATCTTGCGCAGCTCGGCGGTCAATGCCGACGGCGCCACCACGTAGCCAGTCTTCCAGCCAGTCACGTGATAAGTCTTGCCGAAGGAGCTGACCACGAAGGCGCGCTGATACAGCTCGTCGTGGGCCAGCACGCTGGCATGGCGGGTGCCGTCGTAGATCAGGTGCTCGTAGACCTCGTCGCTGATCACATGGATATTGCGGCCACGAATCAGCTCCGCCAGCTTGTCCAGATCGGCACGGGTCAGCAAAGCGCCGCTGGGGTTGTGCGGCGAGTTGAGAAAGATCAGCCGGGTACGTGGGCTGATGGCATCACTCAGGCGCTGCCAGTCCACGGCGAAATCCGGCAGTGCCAGCGGCACATGCACGCAACGCCCACCGGCCAGCTCCACCGACGGCTCGTAACTGTCGTAGCAGGGGTCGAGCACGATGGCTTCATCACCCGGACGGATCAGCGCCTGTACCGCGCAAAAGATCGCCTCGGTGGCGCCGGGGGTGATGATAATCTCGCTGTCGGCATCACGCTGCACGCCGTAGCTGCGGGCGATCTTGGCCGCCACCTGCTGGCGCAGTGAGGGCAAGCCAGTCATTGGTGAATACTGGTTGCGCCCTTCCATGACGTGGCGCGCGACGGCTTCGCGCAGTGCCTGCGGCCCATCGAAATCAGGGAAACCCTGGGACAGATTGATCGCGCCAGTCTCCAGAGCGAGCTGGGACATCCGCGTGAAGATGGTGGTGCCAACGTTGGGCAGTTTGCTGACGAGCATCGCGACTTCCTACGAAGAACTAGGCAAGCCGCGAGGATAGCCGAAGGGCGCCATAGACGGCACCCGCAGCACTTATGAAAAGGAGCTAGAAGCTTATGCCGTGCACGCCGAACGATCTTCGACGTGCACGGTGCGGCAGAGATTACTTGCGCTTGTCCTTGCGCTTCTTCTCGGCCTTCTTGTGGTGACTCATGAGGCGGCGCTTCTTGTTCACCTGGCGGTCGGTGAGCTTGTTCTTGTTGCCCTCGTACGGGTTCTCGCCGCCCTTGTACTCGATGCGGATCGGCGTACCGACCAGTTTCAGCACACGGCGGAAGGTATTTTCCAGGTAACGGGAGTAGGCACGCGGCACCGCGTCGACCTGGTTACCGTGAATCACGATCAGCGGCGGGTTGGCACCGCCCAGGTGGGCATAGCGCAGCTTGATGCGGCGGCCGTTGACCAGAGGCGGCGCGTGGTCGCTGACGGCGTCTTCGAGAATCTGCGTCAGGCGGCTGGTGGGCCAGCGGGTGATGGCCGACTTGAACGAGGCCTGCACCGACTTGTACAGATGGCCGACGCCAGTGCCGTGCAGGGCGGAGATGAAGTGGATATCGGCGAAGTCGACGAAGAACAGCCGGCGCTCCAGCTCGGTCTTCACGTAGTCCTTCTGGCCCTGATCCATGCCATCCCACTTGTTCAGCGCGATGACCAGGGCGCGGCCGCTTTCCAGCACGAAGCCGAGCAGGTTGAGGTCGTGGTCGACCACGCCTTCGCGGGCGTCCATGACGAACACCACGACGTTGGAGTCCTGAATGGCCTGCAGCGTCTTGACCACGGAGAACTTCTCCACGGCCTCGAAGATCTTGCCGCGACGGCGCACGCCGGCAGTGTCGATCAGCGTGTACTTCTCGTCGTCACGCTCGAACGGGATGTAGATGCTGTCGCGCGTGGTGCCAGCCTGGTCATAGACGATGACTCGCTCTTCGCCGAGCATGCGGTTGACCAGCGTCGACTTGCCCACGTTGGGGCGGCCGATGATGGCCAGCTTGATGCCATCCTTCTCGCTCGGGCCAGGAATGCGCTTGGCCTCCTGGCCTTCCAGCACTTCTTCCTCTTCTTCGGCGCCCTCTTCCGGCTCACCAGCGTCCTTGGGGAAAGCGCCGAGCACCACTTCGAGCATCTGGGTGATGCCACGACCATGGGCACCGGCAATCGCCAGTGGCTCGCCCAGGCCCATGGGGCTGAACTCGGCGCGAGCCAGGTCGACGTCGAGGTTATCGACCTTGTTCACCACCAGGAAGCTCTGCTTGTTACGACGGCGCAGGTGCTCGCCGATCATCTGGTCGGAGGCGGTCATGCCGGCGCGCGCGTCCACCAGGAACAGCACGGCATCGGCCTCTTCGATGGCCTGCAGCGACTGCTCGGCCATCTTCGCGTCGATGCCTTCTTCGTCACCGGAAATACCACCGGTGTCGATCACGATGTAGGTGCGCCCCTGCCACTTCGCCTCGCCATACTGGCGGTCGCGGGTCAGACCGGACAGGTCGCCGACGATGGCGTCGCGGCTGCGGGTCAGGCGGTTGAAGAGTGTGGACTTGCCGACGTTCGGCCGGCCCACCAGGGCAATTACGGGAACCATCAGGCTCTCCACTTGAGTTAATTCAGAAAATGCAAAGGCCGCTGCACGGGCAGCGGCCGGAATCTGTTGCGCTGCTGCATCCAAGACTCAGGTCTGGATGCAGCATAGTCGGTTCATTTGATGGTCAGTGCCACCAACTTGCCGCTGTTGCCGTAGACGTACAGCCAATCCCCAATCACCAACGGCTGGGCACGCAGGCCATCGCTGTCGATGCGGGTACGGCCGACGAAACGACCATCGACCTGGCTCAGCAGATGCAGATAGCCTTCCACATCGCCCACGGCCACGTAACTGGAGAACACTTGCGGTGCCGACAACTGACGGCGTGCCAGGGAGTCGTTGCTCCACAGAGCCGAAGCACTACGCTCGTCGATACCTTCGACGGTGCCACTGGCATGGCTGACGTATACGTTACCGAAGCCCTGAGCGACGCCTACCGAACTGGATGCCTCGCGTTGCCACAGCACGCGACCGGACTCCAGATCCATGGCCGCGACACGGCCCTGATAGCTCACTGCGTAGACGGTGCCGCCGGACAACAGCAAGCCGCCGTCGATATCTACCACGCGCTCCAGTTCGGAACGACCTTGCGGTACGGCAACGCGCTGCTCCCAGACCGGCAGGCCACGCTGGGCGTCGACCGCGACCACCTTGCCGCTGGACAGGCCAGCGACCACCAGACGGTTGGTCACCAGCGGAGCGCCAGTGCCACGCAGGGTCAGTACGGCCGGGGTATTCTCGACGATCCAGCGTTGGCTACCGGTGCTGGCATCGAAGGCGATCAGGCGATCGTCCTGGGTCTGCACCACGACGATATCGCCATTGGTCGCTGGTGCAGCCAGCACTTCGCTGGTCACGCGCGAGCGCCACTGTTCTTCACCGTCGCTGGAGTCGAGCGCGATCACTTCGCCTTTGAGCGTACCTACCAGCACCTGGCCGTAGCCGACGCCAATGGCGCCGGAAACCGGGATTTCGAGTTTCTTGCGCCAGATGACCTTGCCGCTGGTGCGGTCCATGGCCATGACCAGGCCTTCGACGTCGGCGGCGTAGATCACCTCGCCATCGATGGCCGGTACCAGCATATTGAAGGTTTCGCCCTGACCGTCACCGACAGAACGGCTCCATTCGGTGCGCAACTCGACTTCTTCGTCGAATTTGGTCAGTTCGGCGGGCGGCAGTTCCTTCTTGCTATTGCTGCTGCAACCCACAGCCAGAACGGCCAGAGCCAGCAGTGCGGCATTCTTCCAACGCATCACGTCACGCATCCCCTTTTGCCAGGTCGTCCAGCTTCATCTGCAGACCGCCAACAGCGGCGTCTTCGGCCAGCGCATCCTTGGCCTTCTGATAGGCGGCGTGCGCGTCATCGCTGCGACCCAGCTGTACCAGCAGGTCGCCCTTGAGTTCTTCACGGCTGGCGAGGAAAGCTTCCTCGACCTTGGCATCAAGCAGTTTCAACGCATCATCAGCCTTGTCCTGCGCGGCCAGCACACGGGCCAGGCGCTGACGTGCCAGCTCACCGAGGGTGGCGTCGGCAGGCTTGTCGAGCACGCGCTGCAGCGCCGCAGCGGCGTCGTCGAGGCGGTCTGCCTCGACGGCGACCTTGGCGACGAACAGGCTGCCGTACTGGGCGTAGTGGCTACCGCCAAACTCGCTGTCGAGCTTGCCGGCCAGTTCGGCAACCTTCGCGGCGTCGGGCTTGCCGGCCGGGTCCAGTGCGGTTTCCAGCAGTTGCTGATAGATCACCGAGGCGCTCTGCGCCTGATTGACCTGATACTTCTGCCAGCCCTGCCAGCCGAATACGGCTACCAGCGCCAGTACGCCGCCGGCCAACAAAGGCTTGCCGTTGCGATCCCACCAGTCCTTGAGTTGCGCGATCTGTTCGTCTTCGGTCTGCATGTCTAACCCCGTACTCCTAATCGAGAGCCTGCTCAGGCCTGCTGGCAGGCAGCCAGATGCTCAGCCAGAGCATCCCAGGCAACGCTTTGTTGTTCACTGTCGTCGCGCAGCGGTTTGCAACCTACCACGCGCCCTGCCAATTCGTCGTCCCCCAGAATCAGCGCATAGCGCGCGCCGCTCTTGTCGGCCTTTTTGAACTGGCTCTTGAAGCTGCCGCCACCGCTATTGAGCAGCAGACGCAATCCCGGCAACTCGTCGCGCAGACGCTCGACCAGCGTCAACGCCGCCAGCTCCGCCGCCTCGCCAAAGGCGCAGACGTAGACATCGGCAGCGCGATTGAGCTCTGCCGGCAACAGCTCCAGGGTTTCCAGCAGCAGCACCAGACGCTCGACGCCCATGGCGAAGCCGACACCCGGCGTGGCCTTGCCACCCAGTTGCGCTACAAGGCCATCGTAACGGCCACCGGCGCACACCGTGCCTTGAGCACCAAGCTTGTCGGTGACCCACTCGAATACGGTGCGGTTGTAGTAATCCAGACCGCGCACCAACTTGTGGTTGATCTGGTAACGAATGCCAGCAGCGTCCAGGCGCGCCTTGACGCCTTCGAAGTGCAGGCGCGACTCCTCGTCGAGGTAATCACCCAAGGTCGGCGCACCAACCAGCGCGGCCTGGGTCGCCTCGTTCTTGCTGTCGAGAATGCGCAGCGGATTGGTGGTCAAACGGCGCTGGCTGTCCTCGTCGAGCTGGTCAAAGCGCTGCTGCAGGTAGGCCACCAGTGCGTCGCGATAAGCCGCACGCGCCTCGCTGGAGCCCAGGCTGTTGAGCTGCAGGGTCACGGCATCGGACAGGCCGAGTTTCTTCCACAGACGCCAGGTAAGCACGATCAGTTCGGCATCGACGTCAGGCCCCGGCAGGTTGAAGGCTTCCACGCCCACCTGATGGAACTGACGATAGCGGCCCTTCTGCGGCTTCTCGTAACGAAACATGGGGCCGGCGTACCACAGCTTCTGCACCTGGCCACCGCCGGACAGACCATGCTCGAGCACCGCACGCACGCAACCGGCGGTGCCTTCAGGACGCAGGGTCAGGGACTCTTCGTTGCGGTCGAGGAAGGTGTACATTTCCTTGTCGACCACGTCGGTGCCCTCGCCGATGCCGCGAGCGAACAGCTCGGTATATTCGACGATGGGCAGGCGGATTTCCTTGTAGCCGTAGCCATCGAGCAGGCTGACCAGGGTACTTTCCAGGTAGCGCCAGGCAGGCGTCTGCTCCGGCAGAATATCGTTCATGCCACGGATGGCTTGCAGGGACTTGCTCAAATGTATTCCTTACGCACGGATCAGCCGCGCACGATCACGGCAGCATCGGCGGCGGCCTTTTCGGCCGCCTTGTCGCGAATGAGCTTTTCCAGCTCGTCCACCAGGTTTTCGTTGGTCAGCTTCGAGGCCGGTTTGCCATCGATATAGACCAGGTTGTTCGGGCTACCACCCGTGAGGCCGATATGCGCCTCCTTGGCTTCGCCAGGACCATTGACCACGCAGCCGATCACGGCCACATCCAGCGGCACCAGCAGATCCTCGACGCGCGTTTCCAGCTCGTTCATGGTCTTGACCACATCGAAGTTCTGCCGCGAGCAGCTCGGGCAGGCGATGAAATTGATGCCACGCGAGCGCAGGCGCAGGGACTTGAGGATGTCGAAACCGACCTTGATCTCTTCCACCGGGTCGGCGGCCAAGGAGATACGGATGGTATCGCCTATGCCGTCAGCCAGCAGCATGCCCAGGCCGACAGCGGATTTCACCGTACCGGAACGCAGGCCGCCAGCTTCGGTGATACCCAGGTGCAGCGGCTGCTCGATCTGTTTGGCCAGCAGGCGATAAGCCTCGACGGCCATGAACACGTCGGAGGCTTTCACACTGACCTTGAAATCAGCGAAGCTCAGGCGATCCAGATGCTCGACATGGCGCAGTGCAGACTCGACCAAGGCCTCGGGCGTCGGCTCGCCGTACTTCTTTTGCAGATCCTTTTCCAGCGAGCCGGCGTTGACGCCGATGCGGATCGGGATGCCCTTGTCGCGAGCGGCTTCAACCACCGCCCTGACGCGATCCTCGCGGCCGATGTTGCCCGGATTGATGCGCAGACAATCGACACCCAGCTCAGCCACACGCAGGGCGATCTGGTAATCGAAGTGGATGTCGGCCACCAGCGGTACACGCACCTGCTGCTTGATGCGGCCGAACGCCTCGGCGGCGTCCATGTCCGGCACGGAAACCCGCACGATATCGGCGCCGGCATCTTCCAGGCGACGGATCTGTGCCACAGTGGCAGCCACATCGTTGGTGTCGGTATTGGTCATGCTCTGCACGGCAATCGGCGCATCGCCGCCTACCGGTACCGAGCCAACCCAGATCTTGCGCGACAGTCGGCGCTTGATCGGCGATTCGCAATGCATGCTTTACAACCCCAGTGTCAGGCGCGCGGTTTCGCCAGAGATATGCGGTGTGACGTCAACGCTTTCGCCGTTGTAAGTCACCTGTGCGCCACGGGCAAAACCCAGACGCAGTTCCAGCGGTGCCTTGCCAGCAAGTTCGATACGTTCACCGCTGCGTTTGAGTGCGCTTAGCAGGACCTTGCCATCGGCATCGGTAACCTGAGTCCAGCAATCGGCGGTGAACTGCACGTTGAGCACACCCTGCCCAGCAGAGGCAACTACAGGCGTTGCAGGTTCGGCTGCAGGTGCAGCAGGAGCAGGAGCAGCCGGCGTATTCGATACAGGAGCAGCAGGAGCCTCTTGCGCGCTTTCAGCGGTGCCGGCTTCGGCGGCAGGCTGTTCTGCGGTGCTGCCAGCTTCTGGTGCTTCCCCTGGCTCGACCGGCAGCAACAGCGGGCTGCTCTGCTCGTTGCCCTGAGCGGCGATCACCGCCTGGTCTTCCGGCTCGGCAAGCGAGTGCACCTGAGTGGTACCGTCGGCGCCTTCCACCTCCACATGCTCGAGCCCCAGATCAGCCAAGCTGGCCACTGGACGGCCCTGATCCTGCCACCAGAGAAAACCTGCGCCGATCAATGCCAGCAGCAACAGGAAGCTGACCAGACGCAGGATGCTCTGCGAGTAGCGCACAGGCTCTTCGATACGCCCCAAGGCATGCACACTGCTACCAGAGGCATCTGTCCCCGTGAACTGATCGAACTCCATCACCAGACGGTTCTGGTCCATTTCGAGAAGCTTGGCATAGGCGCGAATGTAACCACGGGCGAAGGTGGTGCCCGGCAGCTTGTCGAAAGCACCGGCCTCGATCTGGGCAAGACGTTGAGGAGTCAGGTTGAGCTGAGTCGCCACTTCGGCGACGCTCCACCCTTTGATCTCCCGGGCCTGACGCAGACTTTCACCCGGATTGGTCGGCATCGGCTGAGTCACTTCGCTATGTGCCGCGTTCATTGTTGCCCCGAAACAAATTGCTGATATTCCTGAGAGGCCGGATACAGACGACGCAACTGCAGGCCCAGACTGGCGGCCTTGTCACGATCCTCGAATACGTCGGCCAAACGTGCGCCGAGCAGCAGGCTGCGCGCATTCTGTGGTGCCATTTCGCTGTAGCTGTCGTAGTAACGGCGCGCTGGCACGTACTCTTTGTCCTCATAGGACAGTACGGCCATTTCCAGCAATGCGCGTGGCTGACGACTACTCAGGCGCAAGGCGCGCTGGAAGTACTCTTTGGCCTGCTCACGCTGACCGAGCTGCAGAGCGGTCATGCCCAGATTCTCGAAAACCCGGGAACGCTCTGGATAGAGGTTGTCCTCTGCAGCTTTGAGATAGGTGCTCATGGCCTCCTGATAACGCTTCTGCTCGAACAGGAAACCACCATAGTTGTTTAGCAGACGGGCGTCCTTCGGACGCTGGGACAGCGCTTTGCGAAAATGCTCATCGGCCAGCTTTGGCTCCATTTCCAGCTGGAAGGCCATAGCTAGCGCGGCATGCGCGTCTGCATTCGACGAATCAAGGTCGAGGGCGCTCTTCAGCGGTATTTTGGCACGCTGGGTATCACCTTGCTGAATATAGGCAATACCGAGTTGTATGAAGGAGTCACGCGCCTTATCACGCCCTTCCGCCGTACGCATGGGGTCGACATCGCCTGTGGTCACACAACCAGCAAGCAGACTGACAACGAGCAACAACAGCGCTGGGCGCAGGGTCATAGGCATCCTCTCTTCAATTTCGATTGGCAGCAGCATGAGGCTCTTGCGCCTCGTTGCCCAGCTGGCGCACGGCGATGTAACGCTCGCTGCGCCGAGTACGGTCCATGACCTGGCCAACCAACTGGCCGCAAGCCGCATCGATATCGTCACCGCGGGTAGTACGTACCGTGACGTTATGGCCAGCCTTGTGCAACAGGTCCTGGAAGCGGCGAATGGCGTTATTGCTCGGCCGCTCGTACCCCGAGAAGGGGAAGGGATTAAACGGAATCAGGTTGATCTTGCAAGGTACATCGGCCAGAAGTGCGACCATCTGCTCAGCGTGCTCGGGCTGATCGTTGACACCTTTGAGCAGGGTGTACTCGATGGTCAGCACACGCTTCTCGCCAAGCTTGGAGACGTAGCGCTTGCACGCTGCCAAAAGCATTTCCAGCGGGTACTTCTTGTTGATAGGCACCAGCTGATTGCGCAGCTCGTCGTTGGGTGCGTGCAACGACAGCGCCAGGGACACGTCGATGACCTCGGCCAGCTTGTCGATCATCGGCACCACGCCGGAGGTGGAAAGGGTCACCTTGCGCTTGGAAATGCCGTAGCCAAGGTCGTCCATCATGATCTGCATGGCAGAGACGACGTTATCGAAGTTCAGCAGCGGCTCGCCCATGCCCATCATCACCACGTTGGTGATGGCGCGATCGACCTTCGCGGGAACGGTGCCAAAGGATTTGTTGGCGATCCACACCTGGCCGATGATCTCGGCGCTGGTCAGGTCGCTGTTGAAGCCTTGCTTGCCGGTGGAGCAGAAGCTGCAATCCAGGGCGCAACCAGCCTGCGACGACACACACAGCGTGCCACGGCCGTTCTGCGGGATGTACACGGTTTCCACGCAGCTACCCGACGCCACACGTACCACCCACTTGCGCGTGCCATCGGCAGAAATATTTTCGCTGACCACTTCCGGGCCGCGAATCTCGGCAGAGGCCTCGAGCTTCTCGCGCAAGGCCTTGCCGACATTGGTCATGGCGGCGAAATCATCGACGCCAAAGTGATGAATCCACTTCATTACCTGGCCGGCACGGAAGCGCTTCTCGCCGATGGACTCGAAGAACTGTTCCATTTCCGGCTGGGTCAGGCCCAGCAGGTTGATCTTGCCGGTGGTATTGGTCATGGCTTCACCCTCGCATCATTCGCCAATCAGCGAATGCGCGCGCACAGCTCGGTAGCGGAGAAGAAGTAAGCGATCTCGCGAGCTGCAGAGGCTTCGGAATCCGAACCGTGAACGGCGTTTTCGTCGATGGAAACGGCGAAGTCAGCACGGATGGTGCCGGCAGCCGCTTCTTTCGGGTTGGTGGCACCCATCAGCTCGCGGTTTTTCAGAACGGCGTCTTCACCTTCCAGAACCTGAACGATGACCGGACCGGAGGTCATGAAGGCAACCAGATCCTTGAAGAAGCCACGCTCGCTGTGCTCAGCGTAGAAACCAGCGGCTTCGCGCTCGGACAGTTGCACCATCTTCGAAGCAACAACGCGCAGGCCGGCTTTTTCGAAACGGGTGGTGATCTCACCGATGACGTTCTTGGCAACGGCGTCAGGCTTGATGATGGAGAAAGTACGTTGAACAGCCATGTGAAGCTCCAGAAACTTTAGGGTTAAAGCGAAAAATTAAACCCGCGAATTATACGCGGGTTCCGGTTAAAAGCGTAGGGCGGGCGCCGCAAGCGCCTGTTTCAGTCGAGCTCTTCGATCCAGGCCGCCTGAATGGCTTCGAGCACCTTCTCGCCACCGCGCTGCGGGTCGTCGGCGAAATCCGGCAACTCCAGCACCCAACGATGCAGATCGACGAAATTCACGTAGCGCGGGTCGACATCCGCCTTGCGTTCACTGAGCTGGATGGCAATTTCCAGCACATCGGTCCACTTCAGGCTCATGCTGTTTTCCTGATCAATGCGGCGCTTCAGCCGCGTGGTTCAGCGAATACTTGGGAATCTCGACGGTGATATCTTCCTCACCAACGATAGCCTGACAGGCCAGACGAGACTGAGCCTCGAGCCCCCAGGCCTTGTCCAGATAGTCCTCTTCCAACTCATCCGCCTCGTTCAGCGAATCGAAACCTTCGCGCACGATGCAGTGACAGGTGGTGCAGGCACACACCCCGCCACAGGCACTTTCCATCTCGATATGGTGCTCGTGCGCCAACTCTAGAATAGAAACTCCAGGCTCAGCCTCTACCACCAGACCATCCGGGCAGAATCGCTCGTGAGGCAGAAAAATTACCTGCGGCATCAATTATTCCTCGATCTCATTCAGATTGCGCCCGGCCAGCGCAGCTTTTACCGTCGAATCCAGGCGGCGGGCCGCGAAAGCGTCAGTGACCTGCGACAGCCGCTTGGTCTGCCGCTCGATGGCCAGACCATCATTGCTCGCAAGCAGGTCGCGCAACTCCTGCACCTGCAGCTCGATGACCTGGCGCTCCTCGGCATCCAGCAAGCGCTCGCCATCGGCCTGCAGCGCCGCTTCGACCGCCTCGATCAGACGCTGACCATCGACCTGCTGCTCACGCAGAGCGCGGGCAGCCTTGTCACCTCCAGCGTTCTGGAAGGAGTCCTGCAGCATGCGTGCAATTTCGCCATCGGTCAGACCGTAAGATGGCTTGACCTGAATGCTCGACTCGATGCCGGAGCTCAGCTCGCGCGCCGCGACACTGAGCAGACCATCGGCATCGACCTGGAAGGTCACGCGGATCTTCGCAGCCCCCGCCACCATCGGCGGAATGCCGCGCAACTCGAAACGTGCCAGGGAGCGGCAATCGGCGATCAGCTCACGCTCGCCCTGCAGCACGTGAATCATCATGGCCGTCTGGCCATCCTTGTAAGTGGTGAACTCCTGCGCACGCGCCACCGGGATGGTGGTATTACGCGGAATCACCTTCTCCATCAGCCCACCCATGGTTTCCAGGCCGAGCGACAGGGGTATCACGTCCAGCAGGAGCAACTCCTCACCATCGTCACGCTGATTGCCGGCCAGAGCATCGGCCTGGATCGCAGCACCAATGGCCACCACCTGATCCGGATCGATATTGGTCAGCGGCGCACGACCGAACAGCTCGCCGACGGCCTCACGCACACGCGGTACGCGGGTGGAGCCACCGACCATGACTACCGCACCAACCTCTTCCAGCTCGACACCGGAATCACGCACGGCGCGACGACAAGCCTTGAGACTGCGCGCCACCATCGGCTCGATCAGCGCCTCGAACTGCGTGCGCGACAACGAACCCCGCCACTCACCATGACTCAGCTCGACACTATCGGCATCCGTCAGCCCTTCTTTGGCCACACAGGCAGTCTGCAGCAGGCTGCGCTGGGTCGCAGGGTCGAGATCACTGGAAATACCAGCCTGCTGGATGATCCAGTCAGCCACGGCATGATCGAAGTCATCACCGCCCAACGCGCTGTCGCCGCCGGTAGCCAGCACCTCGAACACACCACCGGTCAGGCGCAGGATGGAAATATCGAAAGTGCCGCCACCCAGGTCATAAATGGCGACTACGCCCTCTGCCTTCTGATCCAGGCCATAGGCAACAGCTGCGGCGGTCGGCTCGTTGAGCAGGCGCAGAACCGTAAGACCGGCCAGGCGCGCAGCATCCTTGGTGGCCTGACGCTGAGCGTCATCGAAATAAGCCGGAACGGTAATCACCGCACCGACCAACTCACCGCCCAAGGTCTGTTCAGCGCGCAAGCGCAGGGTCTTGAGAATTTCCGCCGAGACTTCGACCGGGCTCTTCGCCCCCTGCACGGTCTCGATAAAGGGCATGTGCGACTCGCCTGCCGCGAAGCGGTAAGGCATCTGCTCGCCAAGCTGATGCACGTCAGCGATACCGCGCCCCATCAGGCGCTTGACCGACAGCACGGTATTGAGCGGATCGCTGGCGGCCGCCAGCTTGGCCGACTCGCCGACCTCGATGCTTCCAGCGTGGTAACGCACGGCAGACGGCAGGATGACCTTGCCATCATCGTCAGCCAGGGGCTCAGCCAGGCCGCTGCGTACAGCAGCAACCAGCGAGTTGGTGGTACCCAGGTCAATACCCACTGCCAGACGACGCTGGTGCGGTTGCGGGCTCTGCCCGGGCTCGGCGATCTGCAATAAGGCCATGGTCTTCTTGAAGTCATCAGGCAGGCTGCCGAGGCAACCTACAGGTTAATCGTCGAGGCGCTCTTCTAACTGGCGCACTTCATGGGAGAGCTTGTCGAGGAACTGCATGCGGCGCATCAGGCGCTCGGCCTCTTCACGGCGAGCTTCGTCATCCCAGCAAGCAGCGAAGCGCTCATTGAGCTGCTCCTGCGCCGCTTTCAGGCGACGCTTGAAGGTCGCGACACCAGCAAGGTCAGCGTCATCCTGCAGCTCCTCCAACTCTTCGCGCAGCTGCATTTGCTGCAGGAGGAAGTCAGGATCCTGCACCGTCACTTCCAGCGGCAGCTCGGGGCCACGCATCGCAAGCAGGTAGCGCGCACGCTGAGACGGCGTTTTCAGAACCTGATAAGCCTCGTTGAGGCAGGCCGAACGCTCAAGCGCCAGGCGCTGCTCACGCTCACCGGCATCGGCAAAACGATCTGGATGAACCTGGCGCGCCAGCTCGCGATAGCGAGCAGCCAACTGCTCCATATCGAGACGAAAGCTCGGCTGCAGGTCGAACAAGGCGAAGTGACAAGGATTACCCACGCGAGCGCCTCAAACGTTGAAGCTTTCGCCGCAACCGCATTCGCCGCGCACGTTGGGGTTGATGAACTTGAAGCCCTCGTTGAGGCCTTCCTTGACGAAGTCCAATTCGGTGCCATCGAGATAGACCAGGCTCTTGGGATCGATGATCACCTTGACGCCATGGCTCTCGAATACCTGATCCTCTGCCGCCAGCTCATCGACGAACTCGAGCACGTAGGCCAGGCCGGAGCAACCGGTAGTGCGCACACCGAGGCGAATACCCTCGCCCTTGCCGCGCCCTTCAAGAGAGCGCTGCACGTGGCGGGCAGCTGCTTCAGACATGGTGATGGCCATTACAAACCTCGTATCAGAGCAAGCCTTTCTTCTGCTTGTAGTCGCGCACAGCAGCCTTGATGGCATCTTCGGCGAGCACGGAGCAGTGAATCTTAACCGGCGGCAGCGCCAGTTCTTCGGCGAGCTGGGTGTTCTTGATGCTCTCGGCCTCATCCAGGGTCTTGCCCTTCATCCACTCGGTCGCGAGGGAGCTGGAGGCGATAGCGGAACCGCAACCGTAGGTCTTGAACTTGGCGTCTTCGATAACGCCGCTCTCGTTGACCTTGATCTGCAGGCGCATGACGTCACCGCAGGCGGGCGCGCCAACCATGCCGGTGCCGACATCCGGATCTTCGGCGTTCAGCTTGCCGACGTTACGCGGATTTTCGTAGTGGTCGATGACCTTGTCACTGTAAGCCATGTTGTACTTCCTCTCTCATCAGGTGCCGCTCTTCAGGCAGGATCGCCCATCAAGCGATCCGCCTCGGCAGCTATCAGTGTGCTGCCCATTCCACGGAGGAAATGTCGACACCTTCTTTGAACATATCCCACAGGGGCGACAGTTCGCGCAGCTTATCCACGGCCTCACGGACCTTGGCAGCGGCGTAGTCGACCTCTTCTTCGGTGGTGAAACGACCGAAGGTGAAGCGAATCGAGCTATGCGCCAGTTCGTCGTTGCGGCCCAGAGCACGCAGCACGTAGGACGGCTCCAGGGAAGCCGAGGTGCATGCCGAACCGGACGATACGGCGAGATCCTTGAGCGCCATGATCAGCGACTCACCCTCGACGTAGTTGAAACTCAGGTTGAGGTTGTGCGGCACGCGAGCAGTCAGACTGCCATTCACGTACAGCTCCTCCATATCTTCCAACTGGCGGTAGAAACGATCACGCAGAGCGGCGATACGCTGATTCTCTGCAGCCATTTCTTCCTTGGCGATACGGAACGCTTCACCCATGCCGACGCACTGGTGAGTGGCCAGGGTACCCGAGCGCATACCGCGCTCGTGACCACCACCGTGAGTCTGCGCTTCCAGACGCACGCGCGGCTTGCGGCGAACGTAAAGAGCACCGACACCCTTGGGGCCATAGGTCTTGTGCGCTGAGAAAGACATCAGGTCAACCTTCATCTTCTCCAGGTCGATTTCCACCTTGCCGGTGGACTGCGCCGCATCGACATGCAGCAGCACGCCGCGCGAGCGAGTCAGCTCGCCGATGGCAGCGATGTCGTTGATGGTGCCGATTTCGTTATTGACGTGCATTACCGACACCAACACGGTGTCTTCACGCAGCGCAGCCTCGACCATGGCCGGCGTAATCAAGCCATCCTCGCCCGGCTCCAGATAGGTCACTTCGAAACCTTCGCGCTCGAGCTGGCGAGTGGTATCCAGTACCGCCTTGTGCTCGATCTTCGAGGTAATGATGTGCTTACCCTTGCTGGCGTAGAAGTGCGCCACGCCTTTGATCGCCAGGTTGTCGGACTCGGTAGCACCGCTGGTCCAGACGATCTCGCGCGGGTCGGCATTGACCAGTTCGGCGACCTGGCGACGTGAATTTTCGACGGCTTCCTCGGCCTTCCAGCCGAACACATGGGAGCGCGAAGCCGGGTTGCCAAAGTTACCGTCGACCAGCAGGCATTCACTCATCTTCTGCGCAACACGCGGGTCTACCGGCGTGGTGGCGGAATAATCGAGGTAAATGGGCAATTTCATTGGGTTTCTCCTATCAGGCAAACGCCCTGCTCAGTCGATGGCAGACGCTTCAATCTTATCCAGGCGCGGCGTCCTGCCATTGCAGCGGCGCTGATCCTGGCGCAACGCGACCTCTTGAACCTCACGGCGCGCGACCAGATCGGCCAGGCTGATGCCACTGAGGAACTCATGAATCTGCTGACTGAGATCGCACCACAGGTGATGGGTCAGACAGGTGTCGCCTGAGTGGCAATCGCCTTGCCCCTGGCAACGCGTGGCATCTACCGACTCGTTGACCGCATCGATCACCTGAGCCACCTGAATACCGCGCATGTCGCGTGACAGCTGATAGCCGCCGCCCGGCCCGCGCACACTGGAAACCAGGCTGCCACGGCGCAACTTGGCGAACAGTTGTTCGAGATAAGACAGGGAGATGCCCTGCCGCTCGGATATATCGGCCAGGGAAACGGGACCGTGCTGTGCGTGCAGCGCCAGATCCAGCATGGCGGTAACGGCGTAACGGCCTTTGGTGGTCAGTCGCATGGCTCTACCACGAATCACTGAAGTGCCGCGAAGTATGCGATTCCCGAGTATTTAAGTCAACTATAAGACCTATTGATTTACTCAGGCTTGCGCACAAAAGAAGGCGGCATCATAGCAAAGCCTGCCTCCCACCGCATCAGGCAGCCGGCTTGTCGCCCTGCTGTTGATCCTTGCACACGTCGGCGAAGTCCTCGTCACGCAGGGTCGGCAGATCCTTGGCGCAATAATCACTGCCGAGCGCCGTCAGCGCCTTGCACATCCCCTCCAGACGACCATCGACCGCATGCAGGTGATCGAGCAACTGGCCGATGGCACGCGCCACCGGGTCCGGCATGTCCTGACCCACCCCGTACGCATCGAAGCCGATCTTCTCGGCCATGGCCTGGCGCTTGGCTTCCTGCTCGTCATCGGACTTGACGATGATCTTGCCGGGAATGCCAACTGCCGTCGCCCCGGCCGGCACCGCCTTGGTCACCACCGCGTTGGAGCCGATCTTGGCACCAGCCCCGACTGTGAACGGGCCCAGCACCTTGGCACCAGCACCCACCACCACCCCATCTTCCAGGGTCGGGTGACGCTTGCCCTTGTTCCAACTGGTGCCACCGAGGGTGACCCCCTGGTAAAGGGTCACGTCGTTACCGATCTCGGCGGTTTCACCAATGACGATGCCCATGCCGTGATCGATGAAGAAACGCCGACCGATCTTCGCCCCCGGATGAATTTCGATACCGGTCATCCAGCGCCCGAAGTTGGAGACCACGCGCGCCAGCCACTTCCAGCCCGAACGCCACAGCGCGTGCGCCACGCGATGCAGCCAGACAGCGTGCAACCCGGGATAGCAGGTCACCACCTCGAACGCATTGCGCGCCGCCGGATCACGGTGAAAAACGCTCTGGATATCTTCTCGAATGCGCTCAAACATCAGGCTTCCCCTGCTTGTGAGACTCTCCACGCACGGCCTTCTCCGTCTCGGTCAGGATGCCGCGCAGGATATTCATTTCCAACTTGCTCACCGCACTGCGCCCATACAGTCGGCGCAGACGCGTCATCAGGTGCCGCGGTTTCTGGGGATCGAGAAAACCGATCATCACCAGCACGCGCCGCAGATGACCGTAAAAGGACTCCAGCTCGTCCGCGGTCGCCGCCTGAGCATTGAGCATCGCCGTCGACTCCAGCTTCTCTACCTTGGTCGGCAGACTCGAGGCCGTCAGCCAGGCCATGCGCACTTCATAGGCCAGCACCTGAACCGCCGCCGCCAGATTCAGCGAACTGAATTCCGGGTTGGACGGGATATGCACGTGGTACTGACATCGCTGCAACTCTTCGTTGGTCAGGCCGGCATATTCACGACCGAACACCAACGCCACCTCACCACCTGCAGCAGCCTGCTCACAGCTGGCCACAGCACATTCGCGCGGATCGAGCAGCGGCCAGGGGATGCGTCGATCGCGCGCACTGGTGCCGACCACCAGGATGCAGCCCACCAGCGCTTCCTCCAGGGTATCGACCACCTGCGCAGCATCCAGCACATCGGTCGCACCGGACGCGCGCGCGACAGCCTCGCCACTGGGGAAATCTTCGGGAGCCACCAATACCAGACGCGACAGCCCCATGTTTTTCATCGCCCGCGCGGCACCGCCGATATTGCCCGGATGACTGGTGCCCACCAAAACCACGCGAATATTGTCCAGCAACGCAGACGCTCTCAGAAATCTCAAGGGGGGGGCGATGATCTTACCCAAGCCCTTCGATTAATGCCATGCAGCGTACAGACGGCGCTTCATCGGCAACGGTTTTCTGCTAACATGGCCGGCTTTCTTTAACGCCCCAGGTGAACCGCCCATGCAGCCCATGCTGAATATCGCCCTGCGCGCCGCTCGCAGCGCCGGTGAAATGATCTTTCGCTCCATCGAGCGCCTGGATGTCATCTCGGTCGACGAGAAGGACGCCAAGGATTACGTCACCGAGGTCGACAAAGCCGCTGAGCTGATGATCGTCCAGGCCATCCGCAAGGCCTACCCGACCCACAGCTTCCTGGGCGAGGAAGGCGGCGTGCTGGAAGGCAGTGGCGACGGCGCCGACTACCAGTGGATCATCGACCCGCTGGATGGCACCACCAACTTCATCCGTGGTGTTCCGCACTTCGCCATTAGCATCGCCTGCAAATACCGCGGCCGCCTCGAGCACGCCATCGTTCTCGACCCGGTACGCCAGGAAGAATTCACCGCCAGCCGCGGCCGCGGCGCCGCCCTCAACGGTCGCCGCCTGCGCGTGAGCAACCGCAAGAGCCTGGATGGCGCGCTGCTGGGTACCGGCTTCCCGTTCCGCAACGAGCAGCTGGACAACCTCGAGAACTACCTGGGCATGTTCCGCAGCCTGGTCGGCCAGACCGCCGGCGTACGCCGTGCCGGTGCCGCCAGCCTGGATCTGGCTTATGTCGCAGCCGGCCGCTACGACGCCTTCTGGGAATTCGGCTTGTCCGAGTGGGACATGGCAGCCGGCGCCCTGCTGATTCAGGAAGCAGGCGGCCTGGTCAGCGACTTCACTGGTGGCCACGAATTCCTTGAGAAAGGCCAGATCGTTGCCGGCAACACCAAATGCTTCAAGGCCGTGCTGACCGCGATCCAGCCACATCTGGCACCCTCGATGAAGCGCTGAGTTCCATCGAGCAATAAAAAAACGCCCCGAGGGGCGTTTTTTTATTGCTTTGGATTCTTACTGAGCCTGCTGCACCAGCACCAGCTCACCTTGCTTGTTCACCGGAATACGGCTGCCCGGATCACGATCCATACGCACGGTACCGACCTTCTCGCCCAGCTGATACTTCACGTCATAGCCCACCAGCTTCTCGCTGGTATCGGTCACGGTGTTGCAGCGGGTTTCGGTGGTGGTGTAGGTGTCACGCTGCTGCATGCCTTCCTGAATCTTGTTGCCGGCATAACCGCCGCCAACTGCACCGGCTACTGTAGCGATCTTCTTGCCAGTGCCACCGCCGATCTGGTTACCCAACAGACCACCAGCAATGGCGCCGATAGCGGTGCCAGCGATCTGGTGCTGGTCCTGCACAGGACGTTGACGAGTGACAGCCACGTCCTTGCACACTTCCCGCGGCGTTTTCACGGTTTCATTGATCGGAGTTACGGCCAGCACCTCGGCATAGTCCGGGCCACGATCAACCAGACTGTAGGTGGCGACGGCCCCACCAGCGGTCACACCCACAGCACCCAGTACGGCACCTACCAACATTGATTTATTCATTTTTGTGTCTCCTAGGCTCGGCGACTCGCGCCCTTCTCCCTGCCTAGGACAGCAAAAAACCGCGACAAGTTCGACTTGCCGCGGCTTTCGCTGACTTTCATGAAGCGCGTCACAACATCATGGACGACCGTCGTCTGCCTCGGCCTCGGCCACAGGAGGAATCAGGTCCTCCACACTGAGCTTCAGCCATACCAGCACCGTGGCGCCGATGTAGACCGACGAGTAGGTCCCCACCACCACACCGACCAACAGGGTCAGGGCGAAGGCCGCCAGTACGTCACCGCCGAAGAACAGCAGTGCCAACAAGGCCAGCGCAGTGGACAGCGAGGTGGCGATGGTACGCAGAAGGGTCTGAGTGATCGAAACGTCGATGTTCTCGATCAGCGAGGTCTTGCGCATTACACGGAAGTTCTCACGAATCCGGTCGTAGATGATGATGGTGTCGTTGAGCGAATAACCGATCATCGCCAGTACCGCCGCCAGCACCGTCAGGTCGAATGGAATCTGGAAGAACGCCAGCACACCCAGGGTGATCACCACGTCGTGCACCAGCGAAGCGATCGCACCAACACCAAACTTCCACTGAAAGCGGAAAGCCAGGTAGAGCATGATCCCGCCGAGCGCCAGGAGCATGGCGATACCGCCCTGGTCACGCAGCTCCTCACCCACCTGCGGGCCGACGAACTCGACGCGCTTGACCTCGAAGCGCGCTGCCTCGTCGACCTTGCGCAGTGCGGCCGCGACCTCATTACCCAGATCAGGGGAATCGCCAGCCAGACGCACCAGCACATCGGTACTGGCACCGAAGCTCTGCACCACAGCATCGGCATAGCCTGCCTGGCCCAACTCGGTCTTGATCAGATCGAGATTGGCTGGCTGCTCATACTGCAGTTCGATCAGGGTGCCACCGGTGAAATCCAGGCCAAAATTCAGCCCTTTGGCAAACAGCGCGCCGAGACCGATCAGCGTCAGCACGACCGTAATGGAGAAGGCGATATTGCGGATCGCCATGAAACGAATGGTTGACTTGATCATGGCTGCACCTCAGATCCACAGCTTCTTGAAGTTACGGCCACCGAAGATCAGGTTGACCAGACCACGGGTGAACATGATGGCGGTGAACATCGACGTAAGGATGCCCAGCGACAGCGTTACCGCGAAGCCTTTCACCGGACCGGTCCCCATGGCGAACAGGATGCCGCCCACCAACAAGGTGGTCAGGTTACTGTCCAGAATCGCCGAATAGGCACGATCGAAGCCCTCATGCAGGGCACGCTGCACCGGTAGTCCATTGGCCAGCTCCTCGCGTATCCGCGAGAAAATCAGCACGTTGGCGTCAACCGCCATACCCAGGGTCAGCACGATACCGGCGATACCCGGCAGGGTCAGGGTCGCACCGATCGCCGACATCAGACCGACCAGCAGCACCAGGTTGAATGCCAGGGCAACGGTCGCCAGCACACCGAAGAAGCGATAGATGGCGATGATGAACAGGGACACGAAGATCATCGCCCACTCGGTGGAGGCGATACCCTTGGCAATGTTCTCGGCCCCCAGGCTCGGGCCGATGGTGCGCTCTTCAGCGAAGTACATCGGTGCCGCCAGACCACCCGCACGCAGCAGCAGCGCCAGCTCGGACGACTCGCCCTGGCCGTTCAGGCCGGTGATGCGGAACTGGCTGCCCAGTGGCGACTGGATGGTCGCCAGGCTGATGATCTTCTTCTCTTCCACGAAGGAAGAAATGGCAACTTCCTGCTCGACGCCGTCGATAGTCTGACGTACGTAGCGGGTGACCGGCTTCTGCTCGATGAAGATCACCGCCATGCTGCGGCCGACATTGTTACGCGTGGCGCGGTTCATCAGATCGCCGCCGTGACCGTCGAGGCGAATGTTCACCTGCGGGCGACCGTTCTCGTCAAAACTGGCCTGGGCGTCGGTCACCTGATCGCCAGTGATGATCAGCTCACGCTCCAGCTGTACCGGCGGACGACCTTCCTCACGGAAGCCAAAGGACTCGGTGGCGCCACGCGGCGCATTGGGGTCGGCCTGCAGACGGAACTCCAGGTTGGCGGTCTTGCCGAGAATACGCTTGGCCTCGGCAGTGTCCTGCACGCCCGGCAGCTCCACCACGATGCGGTTGGCGCCCTGGCGCTGCACCAGCGGCTCGGCCACGCCCAGTTCATTGACGCGATTGCGTACAGTGGTGAGGTTCTGGCGAATGGAGTACTCACGAATCTCGGCGATCTTCGCCTGAGTCAGACCCAACTGCAGAATCTGCTGGCCGCTGCGCTCGACAGTGGTCAATTCGAAATCGCTGTAATCCTTGCGGATCAGGCGCTGCGCCTTGTCCAGCGTGTCACTGTCGGCGAAGCCGAGCTGAATCCGGCCATTGCTTTCCGGCATGCTGCGGTAGCGAATACGCTCCTTGCGCAGCAGGCTCTTGATCTCACCTTCATAGACCTTGCGGCGCACATCCAGCGCTTTGTCCATGTCGACTTCCAGCAGGAAGTGCACACCACCAGACAGGTCCAGGCCGAGCTTCATCGGGCTCGCACCCAGGCTACGCAGCCAGTCGGGGGTGGTTTGCGCCAGGTTCAGCGCCACGACGTAATCATCGCCCAGCGCACGGCGGACGATGTCCTTGGCCGGCAACTGGTCATCCTGCTTGGTCAGACGAATCAGACCACCGCGGCCACGCTCGTCGATGGTGGCAGCCTTAACGGCAATACCGGCGTCCTGCAGCGCTTTGCTGGCACGGTCGACATCCGCCTGCTCGATGCTCAGCGCCGAGCTGGCGCCACTGATCTGTACAGCAGGATCGTCTGGATAAAGGTTGGGAATGGAGTACACCAGGCCGATTGCCAGAACGGACAAAATCAGCAGGTACTTCCACAGAGGGTATTTATTGAGCATGAACGAGCCGCCCGCTTATGACGCGGGGCGCTAAAAGCGCCCCGTCGAATGGAAACTAAGAACCGAATCAGATGGCTTTCAGCGTGCCCTTGGGCAGAGTGGCAGCGATGGCCTGCTTCTGGAATTTCAGCTCGACGGTGTCAGACACCTCGATCACCACGAAATCGTCAGCAACCTTGGACACCTTGCCAGCGATACCGCCGCTGGTGACCACTTCGTCGCCCTTCTGCAGGCTGCCGAGCAGGTTCTTGTGTTCCTTGGCGCGTTTGGCCTGCGGACGCCAGATCATCAGATAGAAGATGACCAGAAAGCCGATCAGGAAAACCCACTCGAAACCGCTGCCGGCAGGGCCAGCAGCCGCGGTGTCAGCGTAAGCGGCGGGGATGAAAAAGCTCATGTATCACTCCTAATGGAAAAGATCTTGAATCGTTCGGGAATCAGTCAAGCGGCGGCACAGGCAGGCCGCGCTTGGCATAGAAGGTTTCGACGAAGGCGGCCAATGTACCCTGTCCGATAGCCTCGCGCAAACCAGCCATAACCCGCTGATAATGCCGCAAGTTATGGATGGTATTGAGCATGCTACCGAGCATTTCGCCGCACTTGTCCAGATGATGCAGATAAGCGCGCGAGAAATGTTTACAGGTGTAACAGTCGCAGGTCGGGTCCAGCGGCGCGTCGTCGTGTTTGTGCACGGCGTTGCGAATCTTCACCACGCCGGTATCGACGAACAGGTGGCCGTTGCGCGCATTGCGCGTCGGCATCACGCAGTCGAACATGTCCACGCCACGGCGCACACCCTCGACCAGGTCTTCCGGCTTGCCTACGCCCATCAGGTAGCGCGGCTTGTCGGCCGGCATGTGCGGCGGCAGGAAATCCAGCACACGGATCATCTCTTCCTTCGGCTCGCCGACCGACAGCCCGCCAATGGCCAGGCCGTCGAAGCCGATTTCGCAAAGCCCTTCGAGCGAGCGCATGCGCAGCTCTTCATGCATGCCACCCTGAACGATACCGAACAGCGCTGCGCTGCTCTCACCGTGTGCGGTCCTCGAGCGCTTGGCCCAACGCAGTGACAGCTCCATGGAACGCTTGGCCACATCGAATTCGGCCGGGTACGGCGTGCATTCGTCGAAGATCATCACGATGTCCGAGCCCAGGTCGCGCTGTACCTGCATCGACTCTTCCGGCCCCATGAAGACCTTGGCGCCATCGACCGGTGAGGCGAAGTACACGCCCTCCTCCTTGATCTTGCGCATCGCGCCCAGGCTGAACACCTGGAAGCCGCCGGAGTCGGTGAGGATCGGCCCCTGCCACTGCATGAAGTCATGCAGGTCGCCATGTTTCTTGATCACCTCCATGCCCGGGCGCAGCCACAGGTGAAAGGTATTGCCGAGAATGATCTGCGCGCCAATATCCTCGACATCGCGCGGCAGCATGCCCTTGACCGTGCCATAGGTGCCCACCGGCATGAAGGCCGGGGTCTCGACCACGCCACGCGGGAAGGTCAGGCGACCCCGGCGGGCTTTGCCGTCGGTAGCCAGCAACTCGAAAGACATGCGACAGGTGCGCGACATACTCAAACCTCGGGCCCGCGCGCGGCGGGATTGCGGGTGATGAACATGGCATCACCGTAACTGAAGAAGCGATAGCCCTGCGCCACGGCTTCGCGGTAGGCGGCCATGGTTTCGGGATAACCGGCGAATGCCGACACCAGCATCAGCAGGGTCGACTCGGGCAGGTGGAAATTGGTTACCAGGGCATCGACCACATGAAAAGGACGACCGGGGTAGATAAAGATGTCGGTATCACCGCTGAAGGGCTTCAGCTCACCGTCGCGCGCAGCGGTTTCCAGCGAACGTACGCTGGTAGTGCCGACGGCGACCACACGTCCCCCACGCGCACGACAGGCGGCGACAGCATCGACCACATCCTGGCCGACCTCCAGCCACTCACTGTGCATATGGTGATCTTCGATCCGTTCGACCCGTACCGGCTGGAAAGTGCCCGCACCGACGTGAAGCGTCACGAACGCAGTGTCCACACCCTTGGCACGTATCGCCGCCAGCAGTTCGTCATCGAAGTGCAGGCCGGCAGTCGGAGCCGCCACGGCACCCGCCTTCTGCGCATAGACGGTCTGATAACGCTCACGGTCCGCTTCGTCATCCGGCCGATCTATATAAGGAGGCAGCGGCATATGCCCGACACGCTCCAGCAGCGGCAGCACTGGCTCGGCAAAACGCAGCTCGAACAGGGCGTCGTGGCGCGCGACCATCTCGGCCTCGCCGCCACCCTCAATGAGAATCTGCGAACCGGGCTTGGGCGACTTGCTCGAGCGTACGTGGGCCAGCACGCGATACTGATCGAGCACACGCTCCACCAGCACCTCCAGCTTGCCGCCGGAAGCCTTCTGGCCGAACAGACGTGCCGGAATCACTCGGGTATTGTTGAACACCATGAGATCACCAGGACGCAGTTGCTCCAGCACATCGGTGAACTGGCCGTGGCGCAGCTCACCGCTTGGGCCGTCGAGCTGCAACAGGCGACTGGCACGACGCTCGGCCAGAGGGTGACGAGCGATCAGCGACTCGGGAAGGTCGAAGTGGAAATCGGCAACACGCATGATTCGGAGGGGGTATTTCTGCAGGGTGGCAAAGCTTACCGGATTTCCACCAGGCCGACCACGTGAGCCTTAGGCGCGTACCTAGCGACGATACGCGCCAGGGTGCCATCGACTTGCAGAGAACGAATGGCAGCATTGAATACCTCAAGCCGCCCGGCCAACTGTCGATGCAGGCGCAGGCGCAGCTGAGAGCGATTGATCGTCGGCCCTTCTTCTACCTGCCAACGTGGTGCCTGCAACTGCGCATCTTCATGCTGAAGATGGCGCCACTCCAGGCGATCCAGAATACCGGCGTCACTACGCCCCTGAGCCACCAGATAGATCAGCGCTCGGGCATCGGCGCCATCGTTGCGCTGAAAATACTCACTGCCGGCATAACCATAACCGCGTACCGTTGCGATTGAGCGTCCCTGCAAATCCTGCAGATGCTGGTAGGGAAAACGTCTGCCCGGCGCGAAGATCAACATTTCTTCGGTTTCCAGCACCGGAACCGTCCATAACGACACCGACTCCTGATCGCTATCGCTACGCCAGCTTTTGCTCACGCAACATTCGATCTGCACTTGCCCTTCACGGAACAGCTTCTGCGTCCGCAGAGGCGGCAGCGGGTGACTGGCTTGCAGCTCCTCTGGCAATCGCTCATCCAGCGCGAGCATGAACTCGTGGAGAATGCCACTGACCCGTTGCTCATCGACAATCCAGTACGGCACCCAGCTCTCATCGGTCACGGCGTAGGTCAGCGTCTTGGCCTGAACAACGGACGTAAATAGCAGACCGGCAACAAGTGCTCCGCACAAGACGTTGATCACTCCCCCTCCCAACATTGGACTGCCCCGGACACTCTATACACGTCGCGCTCAGCGCTCTTGATGACAACGGACGATTCTAGCCGCAACGACGCAATCAAAGCCGGATGCCACTAGCTGCGCCATTGGCCGTTAGTAGATCAACCAATCACTGCACTAACGCCGATTGACCGAAGCAAGGCGCATCCCTATACTGCGCCGCCATTGTGCCCCGGTGGCGGAATCGGTAGACGCGGCGGATTCAAAATCCGTTTTCGAAAGGAGTGGGAGTTCGAGTCTCCCCCGGGGCACCACGATTCGAAGCCCGCAAGACATTGTCTTGCGGGCTTTTTCGTATCTGCACGAACAACTTGGGCAATTGTTGCAAGCATGTTGCCGAAAAACTTTTCCGACACACCGACAAGCCCCGCAAAACCTGGCCGGCGACCTTGCTGGCGGGGTTGGCAATTGCGCAAAAGTTAGCGTAGAGTGAGCCAACTGTTTGCATGGGTCGCTGTGAATCGTGACTCTGATGCAGCAGATCATCTAGATCCGCTACATCCCGCTCGACTTCTATTACTCCTTGCAACCAGTCTCAGCCCTCTATACTCGGAGGCTGTCATCAACTCTAGTTTCAAGGAAAAAGACATGTCGAATCGTCAGAACGGTACCGTCAAGTGGTTTAACGACGAGAAAGGTTTTGGTTTTATCACTCCCGAAAGCGGTCCGGATCTGTTCGTGCACTTCCGCGCGATCGAAGGTAACGGCTTCAAGAGCCTGAAAGAAGGCCAGAAAGTCAGCTTCGTAGCTGTGCAAGGTCAAAAAGGCATGCAGGCTGACCAGGTTCAAGTCCTGGGCTAATCGCCGCGGCTTTGAAGAACCCCTGATATCTGTCAGGGGTTTTTTTTGCCTGTCATTCCCGTCGCAGCGCCAGGTTACAGATAGCCCGCGCGCATCTTTATATCGATCGCAAAGTCGCGGTTAGCAGGCTGTTGAAAAACTACCTACGTTGCCATTGCTGCGTTAAAAACAGGCTCAAAATGCTCATTTACAACTCGTAAACTCCGCTTTTTCGCCTGTTTTTGCCTTGCACTGGCTGCCTCGCCTACGTTTTTCAACGGCCTGCTAGAATGGCGCGCACTTTCGTCTCAGCGAGCCCATCATGCCGAAACACCAATTACGTCCGCAGGGAGACTTCCCCACTGCGGGGCTGATTCGTCGCCTGGCGGCCCTCTTCTACGATTTTCTGCTCTGCGTGGCACTGATCATGGTCGTCACCCTGATCTACCAGCAGGGCATTCTGCGCCTGATTCACGGCGGCGATGCACTGATGGCCATGTCCGAGGCCGGCGCCCTGGATCATGACCCGATTCTTGCCAGCCTGGTGGTACTGTCGCTGTTCGCCTTCTTCGCCAAGTTCTGGACGCACAATGGCCAGACGCTGGGCATGCAGGCCTGGGGGCTGCGCATCCAGAACGCCGATGGCAGCGCCATCGACCTGTGGCAGGCCTTGCTGCGTTTCGTGGTCGCCATCGGCTCCTGGCTGTTCGCCGGCCTGGGCTTCCTCTGGCTGCTGTGGGACAAGCAGGGGCGCACCTGGCACGACATCTATTCCGACAGTCGTGTGGTGCAACTGCCGAAGAATATTCACAAGAAGTAGCCCAGCGCAGATGCAAAAAGCCGGCTCATCGAACCGGCTTTTCATGCCCACGACAATCTGCTCAACCGGCACGCCGCAGCAACCACACCCCGGCCAGGGCGCAGATGCCGGCCGGCACCAGCACCGCCAGCAGCGGCGAGAAGCCGAGCACCAGGCTCGACGGCCCCAGCAGGTCCTGAGCGATACGGAAGATAAAACCGACCAGCACCCCCGTGAACACACGCTGCCCCAAGGTCACCGAGCGCAGCGGGCCGAAGATGAAGGAAATTGCCATCAATACCAGCGCGCCGGTTACCAGTGGCTGCAGCACCTTGGTCCAAAATGCCAGCCAGTAGCGCGCGTTATTCAACCCCTGCTCGCCCAGGTAATGGATGTACTGCCACAGTCCGGTGACCGACAGCGCCTCGGGCTCCATCACGACAGTGCCGAGCAGTTCCGGATTGAGCTCGATATCCCAGCGCTCTTCTGGCTGGTTGATCACCTCGGAGCGATCCTCATGCAGCACGGTGGTCTGCACATTGCGCAGCATCCAGTGGCTGTCCCGGTACTCGGCACGACGGGCGAAGCTGGCCGAGAGCAGACGACGCTCGTCATCGAAGCGATAACGCGTCACCCCCAGCAGGATGCCATTGGGCTGCACGGCGTTGATATGCACGAACTCCTGGCCCTGGCGATGCCACATGCCACGCTTGGAGCTTTGCGCCGCGCCACCGCCCTGGGCCAACGCGCGATCCGCCTGGGCCTGATTCTCGGTCAGCGGCGCGACGTATTCGCCGATCAGAATACCGGCCAGCATCAGCACCAGCATGGGTTTCATCACCGCCCAGACGATACGCCCGATGGAGACACCGGCGGCGCGCATGATGGTCAGCTCACTGTTGCTGGCCAGCGTACCGAGGCCGATCAGGCAACCGATCAGCGCCGCCATCGGCAGCATTTCATAGGCGCGACGCGGCGCCGTCAGCAGCACGTACCAGAGTACCTGACCCAGGCCATAGTCGCCCTTGTTGAGGTCGCTGAGCTCGTCGATGAAGGCGAACAGCAATGCCAGCCCGAGAATGATCCCCAGTACCGCCAGAATGGCGAAGAACACCTGGGCGCCGATGTAGCGATCCAACTTAGCCATGAGCCACCTCCGCCACCGGCGCACGACGACTGGCCCACCACAGACTCAGACGCTCCCAGTACAACAACACCATGCCAATGGCGAAGAAGATGCCATGCACCCACCATAAGCCCAGGGCCGGCGGCAGCCTGCCCTTGTCCAGCGCACCACGAGCGGCGATCAGCAGGCCAAGGTAGGCCATGTAGAGGAAAATTGCCGGCAGCAGCTTGAGAAAGCGCCCCTGACGCGGATTGACTTTCGACAGCGGCACGGCCAGCAAGGTGACGATGAAGACCAGCAGCGGCAGCGACAGGCGCCATTGCAGTTCAGCCTGCAGGCGTGGATCGTCGCTACCGAACAACTCGCGAGTCGGTGTGGCCTCGCGCTCACTGGCTTCGACGGCGACTTCAGGCTTGGGCAGCAACACGCCATAGGTGTCGTACTGGATGGCACGGTAATCCGCCTCGCCCGGCTCGCCATCATAGCGATAGCCGTTTTCCAGAATCAGATAACGGCTGCCATCCGCCTGAACTTCCTGACGACCACTTTCGGCGACCAGCACGGTGATACCGCGCTCGGTACGACCATCGGCGGCGAAGCGCTTCTCCGACATGAACACGCCGCGCAGCTCGCTACGATCCGCTGACAGCTCCTGCGAATAGGTCACCCGCGAGCCATCCTTGAGCGACTGAAAGCGCCCCGGCACCAGCGTGTCGAGTTCGGTCAGGGCATCCTGCTCATTGAGGATGCGCGCCACGCTGGCCACGCCTTGCGGCGCCAGGCCCATGCTCAGCCAGGCGACCAACAGGGCGACGATCAGCGCCGGCGCCATGCTGTAAACAGTCAGGCGCTGCTGGCTGACGCCAGTGGCCGACAGCACGGTCATTTCGCTGTCCAGGTAGAGGCGCCCGTAAGCCAGCAGAAAACCGAGGAACAGGCCCAGCGGCAGGATCAGTTGCAGAAAGCCGGGAATCCGGTAACCCATGATCAGAAACAGTACGCCAGGGTCGAGTACGCCCTGCGCGGCCTGGGCCAGATACTTGATGAAACGACCGCTCATGATGATCACCAGCAGCACGGCGCTCACCGCACTGAGGGTCACCAGCACTTCGCGGGACAGATAACGGAAGACGATCAAACCGGACGCTCCAGGGTTGTCAGGCTCAGGCGCGAGCGCTCACACTAGCCGCACCTACTTGCCGGCCCACCGCAGGGTGGACCCTCGAAAAATGGCGGCCATTATCCGTCAAACCCGACTCTTTGTCTTGGGGACAGCTCACTATGGAATTCCTCGTCAAAAGCACCCGCCCGGAAACCCTGAAAACCGCGACCCTGGTCGTCGCCATCGGTGAAGGCCGCAAGCTCGGCATTGCGGCCAAGGCCGTCGACCTGGCCAGCAACGGTGCGCTGAGCGCCGTGCTCAAGCGTGGCGACATCGCCGGCAAGCCGGGCCAGACCCTGCTGCTGCACAGCCTGCCGGGACTCAAGGCCGAGCGTGTACTGCTGGTGGGCTGCGGCAAGGGCGATCTATCCGACCGTCAACTGCGCAAATTGGTTGCAAGCGTGCATGGCGTGCTCAAGGGTCTGGGCGGCGGCGACGCCCTGCTCGCCCTGGGCGAACTCAAGGTCAAGGGCCGCAATACCTACGGCAAGACCCGCCTGATCGTCGAGACCCTGGCCGATGGCACCTACCTGTTCGAGCAGTTCAAGAGCCAGAAGGCCGACCCGCGCGCCCTGAAGAAAATCACCTTGGTCGTCGACAAGGCCGAGCTGGCCGATGCCGAACGCGGCCTGCAGCATGCCCGCGCCATCGCCAACGGCGTCGCCCTCACCAAAGACCTGGGCAACCTGCCACCGAACCTCTGCCACCCCAGCTACCTGGCCGAAGAGGCCAAGGCCCTGGGCAAGGCGCACAAGAACCTCAAGGTCGAGATCCTCGACGAGAGGAAACTCAAGGAGCTGGGCGCCGGTGCCTTCCTCGCCGTGGCCCAGGGCAGCGAGCAGCCGCCACGGATGATCGTCATGCACTACCAGGGCGGTAAGAAGGACGACAAACCCTTCGCCCTGGTCGGTAAAGGCATCACCTTCGATACCGGTGGCATCAGCATCAAACCGGCAGCCGGCATGGACGAGATGAAGTACGACATGTGCGGCGCCGCCAGCGTGTTCGGCACCCTCAAGGCCGTGCTCGAGCTGCAACTGCCGATCAACCTGGTGTGCCTGCTGGCCTGCGCCGAGAACATGCCCAGCGGCCGCGCCACCCGCCCTGGCGACATCGTCACCACCATGAGCGGGCAGACCGTGGAGATCCTCAACACCGACGCCGAAGGCCGTCTGGTGCTGTGCGATACCTTGACCTACGCCGAGCGCTTCAAGCCGCAGGCGGTGATCGACATCGCCACCCTCACCGGCGCCTGCATCGTCGCCCTGGGCAGCAACGTCTCCGGCCTGATGGGCAACAACGACGCGCTGATCAAGCAGATTCTCAAGGCTGGCGAAAGCGCCGACGATCGCGCCTGGCAACTGCCGCTGTACGACGAGTACCAGGAGCAGCTTGATAGCCCCTTCGCCGACATCGCCAATATCGGTGGACCGAAGGCCGGCACCATCACCGCCGGCTGCTTCCTGTCGCGCTTCGCCAAGAACTTCCATTGGGCGCACCTGGATATCGCCGGCACCGCCTGGATCAGCGGCGGTAAGGACAAAGGCGGCACTGGCCGCCCGGTGCCGATGCTGACCCAGTACCTGCTGGATCGCGCCAAGGCCTGATCCAGCATCCGGGCCATGCTCGTGTAGGAGCGGCTTCAGCCGCGATAATTTGCGATGAAATCGCGGATTAATCCGCTCCTACAACATCCAGCCCATTACCCTCCAACCGTTGAAAACCGAATGCCCAGAATCGAGTTCTACGTTCTCTCCTCCAACGACGCCGTGGGCCGCCTGCGCGCCGCCTGCCAACTGGCGCTCAAGGCCTGGAGCGCCGGCCTGCCGGTGTTCGTTCGCGGCAGCGACGAGGCGCAGTGCGGTGAACTCGACGAACTGCTGTGGACGTTCAAAGCCGAACGTTTCGTGCCTCATGATCTGCATCGCGATGCGCCGCTGTCGCCCGTGGTGCTGGGCATCGACGAAGTGCCCAGTGCCGAGCAAGGCGTGCTGATCAACCTCGGCAGCAGCCTGTCGCCGCATGTCGAGCGCTTTTCCCGCATCATCGAGATCGTCAATCAGCAGCCTGAACTGCTCAACGCCTGTCGCGAGAATTTCCGTACCTATCGCCAGCGCGGGTATGATCCGCAACGCGTCGAACTTTAGTGTCCGTGCACGCTCACAACACAAGTCACTCCAGCCCTTTTTCTCGCTGCACCGATGATCATGGACACCCCCAAGCCTCCGCAAAAACCTGCTCAACTGCTGCACGACCTGGAGTCGATTCGCGAACTGCTGGGCGATAACGGCAGTGAACCACCGCTGCTGATCGACTCGCTGGACCCGGACAGCATTCCGGTGCTGTCCGATATCGTCAGCGCGCCGCCTGGCCCGCCGCCGCCCTTCCATGCAACGCCGACGCCCAAACCGACACCAGCCCCGCAGCCTGCGCCTGCGCCAAGCGTGCTGCGCGAGCGCATCGAGCCACGCCTGCATGACAGCGCCCGCGATCTGCAACACCTCAATGCCGAGCTGCGCGCGGCCGCCCAGTTGATCCTGCAGGACGTGATCGACGATTTCGTGCCGCAGATCGAGGCTGAACTCAAGCGCCGCCTCGAAGCCCGCCTGCCGCGCCTGCTGCCGCCACGCAAGTAGACGAAGCCGCCACCCAACCGTAAAACTGAACGCGGGTCTGCCATTTCCCGTAGGGCGGGTGCAACCCGCCACACCACGGATGGCGGGTTGCACCCGCCCTACAGCTCAAGGCTTATGGCTTGGCGCTCAGAAGCGGTATACTTGTCGGCTTTTCCGATCAGCCGTCAAAGGGTCCCGCCGCGCATGGACAAGACCTACCAGCCGCACGCCATTGAAACCGCCCTGTACCAGAACTGGGAAGCCAAGGGCTACTTCGCCCCGCAAGGCTCGGGCGAACCCTACACCATCATGATCCCGCCGCCGAACGTCACCGGCAGCCTGCATATGGGCCACGGCTTCAACAACTCGATCATGGACTGCCTGATCCGCTTCCGCCGCATGCAGGGCCGCAACACCCTGTGGCAGCCAGGCACCGACCACGCGGGCATCGCCACGCAGATGGTGGTCGAGCGCCAGCTGGCCGCCGACGGTATCGGTCGCCATGACCTGGGCCGCGAGAAATTCCTGGAGAAAGTCTGGGAGTGGAAGGAGCAGTCCGGCGGCACCATCACCCGTCAGATTCGCCGCTTGGGCAGCTCGGTGGACTGGTCGCGCGAGCGCTTCACCATGGACGACGGTCTGTCCGAAGCGGTGAAGGAAGCCTTCGTCCGCCTGCACGAGGATGGTCTGATCTATCGCGGCAAGCGCCTGGTCAACTGGGACACCAAGTTCCACACCGCGATTTCCGACCTCGAAGTGGAAAACCACGACGAGAAAGGCCACCTGTGGAACCTGCGCTACCCGCTGGCCGATGGCAAGAAAACCGCTGAAGGCAAGGACTACCTGATCGTCGCCACCACCCGTCCGGAAACCATGCTCGGCGACTCCGCCGTGGCCGTGCACCCGGAAGACGAGCGCTACAAGGCGCTGATCGGCAGCTACATCGAACTGCCGCTGGTGGGCCGGCGCATCCCGATCATCGCCGACGACTACTGCGATCCCGAGTTCGGCACCGGCTGCGTGAAGATCACCCCGGCCCATGACTTCAACGACTACGAAGTGGGCAAGCGCCACAACCTGCCGCTGATCAACATCTTCGACAAGAACGCCGCGGTGCTGGCTCAGGCCCAGGTGTTTAACATCGACGGCAGCGTCAATGCCGAGATCGACGGCAGCCTGCCGGCCGAATACGCCGGTCTGGACCGCTTCGAGGCGCGCAAGCAGATCGTCGCGGCCTTCGAGGCTGCCGGCCTGCTGGAAAAGATCGAAGATCACGCCCTGAAAGTGCCGAAAGGCGATCGCTCCGGCACCGTCATCGAGCCGTGGCTGACCGACCAGTGGTACGTCTCCACCAAGCCGCTGGCGGAAAAAGCCATCGCCGTGGTCGAGAGCGGTGAAATTCAGTTCGTGCCCAAGCAGTACGAGAACATGTACTTCAGCTGGATGCGTGACATTCAGGACTGGTGCATCAGCCGTCAGCTGTGGTGGGGCCACCGAATTCCGGCCTGGTACGACGATGCCGGCAACGTCTACGTCGGCCGCGACGAAGCGGAAGTACGCGCCAAGCACAACCTCGGCGATGCCAATCTGCGCCAGGACGAAGACGTGCTCGACACCTGGTTCAGCTCCGGCCTGTGGACCTTCTCCACCCTCGGCTGGCCGCAGCAGACCGACTTCCTCAAGACCTTCCACCCCACCGACGTGTTGGTCACCGGCTTCGACATCATCTTCTTCTGGGTCGCGCGGATGATCATGCTGTCGACCCACCTGACCGGGCAGATCCCGTTCAAGACCGTCTACGTGCACGGCCTGGTGCGCGACGCCCAGGGCCAGAAGATGTCCAAGTCCAAGGGCAACGTGCTCGACCCGCTGGACATCGTCGACGGCATCGACCTCGAATCCTTGGTGGCCAAACGCACCAGCGGCATGATGCAGCCCAAGCTGGCCGAGAAGATCGCCAAGCAAACCCGCGCCGAATTCCCCGACGGCATCGCCGCCTACGGCACCGACGCCCTGCGCTTCACCAACCTGGCGCTGGCCTCCACTGGTCGCGACATCAAGTTCGACATGGGCCGCGTCGAGGGTTACCGCAACTTCTGCAACAAGCTGTGGAACGCCGCCAACTTCGTTATCGAGAACACCGATGACAAGGACACCGGCATCAATGGTGAACCAGTCGAGCTGTCCCCGGTGGATCGCTGGATCATCTCCGCCCTGCAGCGCACCGAGGCTGACGTGACCCGCCACCTCGACGCCTTCCGCTTCGACCTGGCCGCGCAAACCCTGTACGAGTTCATCTGGGACGAGTACTGCGCCTGGTATCTGGAGCTGGTCAAGCCGGTGCTGTGGGACGAAAACGCGCCCATCGAGCGCCAGCGCGGCACCCGCCGCACCCTGGTGCGCGTGCTGGAAGTGATACTGCGCCTGGCTCACCCGTTCATGCCCTTCATCACCGAAGAAATCTGGCAGCGCATCAAGGCCCAGGCCGGCGTCAGCGGCGAGACACTGATGCTGCAACCCTGGCCGGTGGCCAATGAGAGCCGCATCGACGCCGCCGCCGAAGGTGACATCGAGTGGGTCAAGCAACTGATGCTCGGCGTGCGCCAGATCCGTGGCGAGATGAAGATCTCCATGGCCAAACGCATCGACATCATCGTTGCCAACGCCAGTGCCGAAGACCTGCGCCGCCTGGCCGACTTCGAGCCGCTGCTGAACAAGCTGGCCAAGCTGGAGTCGGTGCGTGTGCTGGCTGCCGGTGAAGAAGCGCCGATGTCCGCCACCACGCTGGTCGGTGAAATGGAAGTGCTGGTGCCGATGGCCGGGCTGATCGACAAGGACGCCGAACTGGCGCGCCTGGACAAGGAAATCGGCCGTCTGCAAGGCGAAGTACAACGCGTCGGCGGCAAGCTGAGCAACCAGGGCTTCGTCGCCAAGGCCCCGGCTGAAGTACTGGACAAGGAACGCACCAAACTGGCCGAGGCCGAACAGGCCCTGGCCAAGATGGTCGAGCAGCGCGGCAAGATCGCCGCACTCTGATCACCGCGCGACACCCACAGACCCGCGCCCGAACCGGCGCGGGTTTGTTTTTTTGGGAAGGGCATCAGCCCAGCTCGTAGGGTGGGCTTCAGCCCACAATCGGTACTGCGCCTCAACTGAGCCGCCCTCGCAAAGCCCGTCCAACAACAGGCTTGGCCTTTTCATAAGAGCGCCTTCCCGGCCTCTACCTCTTGTTTGATCGATCACCTGGAACACCCATGACTGCCCGCTCCCCTTCCCTGCTCGACGCCTTGCTGCCAATTGGCGTACTCGTCGTGCTGCTCAGCCTCTCCGTTTACCTGTTCGGCGACAGCTCCTCCAGTGGCCCGAACCAAATCGCGCTGATGAGCGCTGCCTTCATCGCCGGCCTGGTCGGCCTGAAGAATGGCCTGCGCTGGACCGAGATCGAGGAAGGCATCCTCGCCGGCATCCATATGGCGATGAAGGCCAACCTGATCCTGCTGGCGGTCGGTGCGCTGATCGGCACCTGGATTCTCGCCGGCACGGTGCCGACCATGATCTGGCTGGGCCTGAAGCTGATCAGCGCCGAGTACTTCTACCTCACCAGTTGCCTGATCTGCGCGCTCACCGCACTGTCCATCGGCAGCTCGTGGACGGTGGCCGGCACCCTCGGCATCGGCCTAATGGGCGTGGCGGCCGGGTTGGGCCTGGACCCGGCGATCACCGCCGGCGCGATCATTTCCGGCGCCTACTTCGGCGACAAGCTGTCGCCATTGTCGGACACCACCAACCTGGCCCCGGCCGCTGCCGGCGCCGATCTGTTCGCGCATATCCGCAACATGCTGCGTACCACGCTGCCGGCGTTGCTGATCGCCCTGGTGATCTTCTTCGCCCTCGGCCAGCAGGCCAGCGCCGAACATGACACCGGGCGCATCGTCGAGGTGCTGGGCGCGCTGGAGGCACAGTTCAACCTCGGCTGGCACCTGCTGCTACCGGTAGCCTTCCTGCTGCTGCTCGCCGTGCGCCAGTGGGCGGCCTTCCCCGCGGTATTTCTCGCCGCCCTGCTCGGCGCGGTATTCGCCATCGTGTTCCAGCCAGAAGTGATGGCGCGCCTGAGCGACCCGGCCGCTGGCGCACTGGCGCCACTGAAAACGGTATGGACTGCGCTGTTCGCCGGTTATGAATCGGCCAGCGGCAACGCCGAACTCGACGGCCTGCTGTCCAAGGGCGGCATGGCCAGCATGCTCACCACCGTCTGGCTGATCATCTGCGCCATGTGCTTCGGCGGCGTGCTGGAGCGCCTTGGCCTGCTGCAACGCCTGCTACAAAGCGCGCTACGCCTGGTACGCAGCGACAGCGGCCTGGTCGCCAGCACCATCACCACCACCATCGGCACCAACATCATCACCGCCGACCAGTACATCGCCCTGGTGCTGCCCGGGCGCATGTACCGTGCCGAGTACGAGAAACGTGGCCTGGCGCCGACCAATCTGTCGCGCGCGCTGGAAGACGGCGGCACCCTGACCTCGGTGCTGGTGCCGTGGAACACCTGCGGCGCCTATATGGCCGCGACTCTCGGCGTCGCCACCCTGAGCTACCTGCCGTACTGCTTCTTCAACCTGATCATGCCGGTGCTGGCCATCGCCCTCGCCTACCTGCTGCCACCCAAGCCGCAGACTGCCGTTTGATTTCACCCCGTTCGGGCCGGCCAGTGCACCGGCTCGAACTCCTCATTAGGTAGCAAAGCGCTCATCTCTTTGCTCTTTTCGCTATAAAAACCTTCCCTTTTTCCAATTGTTTCAGGCATCTTCACCCGCCTGGCAGCACCCCTCCGGCACGTCCCAACCAATAAGAATCAGAGCGGAACTCCGAACATGTATGCGTTGATGGCACTCGTCTTCGTCCTCGGCTACCTGTGCATTGCACTCGAGCACCCGTTAAAGATCGACAAGGCAGCGTCTGCACTGCTCACGGCCGTGATCGCCTGGACCCTGCTGGTTCTCGGCGCCGACAGCATCCTGCCCTTGCTCGGCACCGGTACGGCCGGCGCCAGCACCAACACCCATCATGTGGTCGAGGAACTGCGCCACCACCTCGGCGAGATCTCCGAGATCCTGTTCTTCCTCATGGGCGCGATGACCATCGTCGAGCTGATCGACGCCCATGAAGGTTTCAAAGTCATCACCGACCGCATCCGCACTCACAAACGCGTGCATCTGCTGTGGCTGGTGGGGTTGATCACCTTCTTCCTGTCCGCCGCTTTGGACAATCTGGCCACTACCATTGTGATGATCTCGCTGCTGCGCAAGCTGATCGCCGACCGCCACGAGCGCTGGTTCTACGCCGGCATCGTGGTCATCGCCGCCAACGCCGGCGGCGCCTGGTCGCCAATTGGCGACGTCACCACCACCATGCTGTGGATCGGCAATCAGGTCACCGCCACCGGCATCATCACCAAGCTGTTCCTGCCCAGCCTGGTCTGCCTGCTGGTACCGCTGCTGATCATGAGCTTTCGCCTCAAGGGTGAAGTGGCCGAACCGCGCATCAAGGAAAGCGCCGAGAGCCGCCGCGATCCGACCACGCCCTTCGAGCGTAACCTGGTGTTCTGCCTGGGCCTGGGTGTACTGATCTTCGTGCCGGTGTTCAAGACCATCACTCACTTGCCACCGTACATGGGCATCCTCTTCGGCCTCAGCCTGCTGTGGATCACCACCGAGATAATCCACCGCAGCAAGAACAGCGAAGACAAGGACCCACTGTCAGTGGTGGGCGTATTGCGCCGTATCGACATCACCAGTGTGCTGTTCTTCCTCGGCATCCTGCTGGCGGTTTCCGCGCTGTCCAGCGCCGGTCACCTGATACAGGTGGCGACGCTGCTCAAGGACAGCCTGGGCAATGTCTACAGCATCGCCATTTCCATCGGTGTGCTCTCGGCCGTGGTGGACAACGTGCCGATGGTTGCCGGTGCCATGAAGATGTATCCGCTGGTCAGCCCGGAAAACCTGGCTGCAGCCGCAGCGAACGAGCTGCCATGGCTGCGCAACTTCGTGGTCGACGGCAACTTCTGGGAAATGCTCGCCTACTGCGCCGGCACCGGCGGCAGCTGCCTGATCATCGGCTCGGCTGCTGGCGTGGCCGCCATGGGTATGGAGAAGATCAACTTCATCTGGTACCTGAAGAAGATCAGCGGCCTGGCCTTCATCGGCTACCTGGCCGGTGCCGTCACCTATATGCTGATGTTCGCCGCCTGATCCCGGTGCGGCGCTCGGGTTCGTACAGGGAGTCACCATGCAGACGAGCAAGACCCGCACCAGTTTCTACCGTCGCCTCTACGTGGCCTGGCTGATCGACAGCGGCCAGGCCGTCAGCGTGCCGGCACTGATGGACGCTACCGGCATGCCCAGGCGCACCGCGCAGGACACCCTGGCCGCCCTTTCCGAGCTGGATATCGACTGCCAATTCGAGCAGAGCGAGGGCGAACGCAACAACGCCGGTCACTACCAAATTCGCGACTGGGGGCCGATCGACCCGCGCTGGATCGCCGCCAACCTGCAGCAGATCAAAACCACGCTCGGTTATCCCTGAGATAATTCTTCCCATACCTCCTGGGAATTACGATGAATCCGGATCTGTTCTGGGTGCTCGGCCTGCTGGCCGGCGCCGTCACTCTCTTCATCATCGGCAAGCCACGCATGGACGTGGTCGCCCTGCTGGTGCTGGTCGCCCTGCCGCTGACCGGCGTACTCGACCTGCAACAGACCCTGGCCGGTTTCAGCGACGCCAACGTCATCCTGATTGCCGCGCTGTTCGTCATCGGCGACGGCCTGGTGCGCACCGGCATCGCCTACCGCCTGGGCGACTGGCTGGTGGCCAAGGCCGGTAGCAGCGAGACGCGCCTGCTGATTCTGCTGATGCTGGCGGTGGCTGGCCTGGGCTCGGTGATGAGCTCCACCGGCGTGGTGGCGATCTTCATCCCGGTGGTGCTCGGGGTGGCTGCGCGCCTGCGCATCGCCCCGGCGCGACTGATGATGCCACTGGCCTTCGCCGGCCTGATCAGCGGCATGCTGACGCTGGTCGCCACACCGCCGAACCTGGTGGTGCATGCCGAACTGCGCCGCGCCGGGCTGGATGGTTTTGGCTTTTTTGATCTCACCCCCATCGGCCTGGCGGTGCTGGTGCTCGGCATCGGCTACATGCTGATCGCCCGGCGCTGGCTGGTACGCAGCGAAGCAGGTGGCAACGCCGAGCCACCACGCCTGACCCTGGCCGACCTTGCCGAGCGCTATCGCCTGAGCGAGCGCGAGCGGCGCCTGCAGGTACGCGCCAACTCGCCCCTGGCCAATCAGGTACTCAACGAGCTGCAACTGCGTCGTGATCATGGCATCAACGTCATCGCCATCGAACGCCGCCAGCGCCTGCGCACCCTGTTGCTGATGGCCAGCGGCAATACCCTGCTGGAACCGGGCGACGTGCTGTTGGTGGATATCGCCAGCCCCACCATCGTCCTGCTCGGCAGCTACCAGGCACTGGGCCTCGAGCCCATGCCGCTGCCGCATTCGTATTTCAGCCTGCACGCCCATGAACTGGGCCTTGCCGAAGTGGCGCTGCCGCCGGAGTCGCAACTGCCGGGCAAGACCATCCAGGAACTGGGCTTTCGCTCGCGGCACAAGCTCAACGTGGTCGGCCTGCGCCGCCAGGGCCAGGCGCTGGAGGGCGTGCTGGTGGACGAAAAACTCAGGGCCTCCGACACCCTGCTGGTGGCCGGCGCCTGGCGTGACATTCACCGCCTGCAGGGGCTGAGCCGCGATTTTCTGGTACTCAGCCTACCGGCGGAAGTGGCCGAAGTTGCACCCGCCGCGCGCAAGGCGCCCTACGCCCTGCTCAGCCTGGCGGTGATGGTGCTGCTGATGGTCAGCGGCCTGGTGCCCAACGTGCAGGCCGCACTGATCGCCTGCCTGCTGATGGGCGCGTTTCGCTGCATCGACCTCGATAGCGCCTACCGCGCCATTCACTGGCCGACGCTGATCCTCATCGTCGGCATGCTGCCTTTCGCCCAGGCGCTGCAGCAGACCGGCGGCGTCGAGCTGGCCGTGCAGGGCCTGGTCGGCGGCCTGGGCGATGCCGGGCCACGACTGATCCTCGCCAGCCTGTTCGCCCTCACCGCGGTGATCGGCCTGTTCATTTCCAATACCGCCACGGCGGTACTGATGGCGCCGGTGGCCATCGCCACGGCGCAGGCGCTGGGCGTTTCGCCGCTGCCCTTCGCCATGACCGTGGCCCTGGCTGCCTCGGCCGCCTTCATGACGCCGATCTCCTCGCCGGTGAACACCCTGGTGCTGGGGCCCGGGCAGTACCGCTTCGGCGACTTCGTGCGCATCGGCGTGCCCTTCACCCTGCTGGTGATGATGGTCAGCGTGGCGCTGGTGCCGCTGATCTTTCCGCTTTAACGCGGGGGGATCGCCAAACGTAGGAGCGAGCTCTGCTCGCGAAGCTTTTGCCGCTAGCCAGGTTCGCTGAAGGTCAACGAATTCGCGAGCAGAGCTCGCTCCTACAAAGCCCGGCCCGACTATGGGAAAATCCGCGCCCCAATCGCTAGATGCCCGTTCATGCCCCAGCCGCCGAAACGCCCGCGCAAGCCCACCCCCGCCGCCGTGAAAACCGCGCCGAGCAAGGGCGAGCTGCACCCGCGCAACCGTCACCAGGGGCGCTACGATTTTCCCGCGCTAATCAAGGCAAGTCCCGAGTTGGGTGACTTCGTCATCAGCAATCCCTATGGCAAGCCGAGCATCGACTTCGCCAACCCGGCAGCGGTCAAGGTGTTCAACCGCGCGCTGCTGGCGCAGTACTACGGTATCAAGCACTGGGATATTCCCGACGGCTACCTGTGCCCACCGATCCCGGGCCGCGCCGATTACCTGCACAACCTTGCCGACCTGCTGGCGAGCGACAACGACGGTCAGATTCCCCACGGCGAGAAGGTGCGAGCCCTGGATATCGGCGTCGGCGCCAACTGCATCTATCCACTGATTGGTCGCTGCGAATATGGCTGGCAGTTCATGGGTACCGACATTGCCAGCGAAGCACTGGCATCGGCACGTGCCATCGTCGCTGCCAACCCGCAATTGGCCGGCGGCGTCGAGCTGCGCCAACAGGCCAATGCCGAACACATCTTCCTCGGCCTGCTGCAGGCGCAGGAGTATGTCGATCTGAGCCTGTGCAATCCACCCTTCCACTCCAGCGCCGCTGAAGCCACCAGCGGCAGCACGCGCAAATGGCGCAACCTGGGCAAGCTCGACCCCAAGCGCAAGCTGCCGGTGCTCAACTTCGGTGGCCAGGCGGCCGAGCTGTGGTGCCCGGGTGGCGAGGCCGCCTTTCTCAAGCGCATGGCCAGCGAAAGCGCACAGGTGGCCGAGCAGGTGTTGTGGTTCAGCAGCCTGGTGTCCAAGGGCGGCAACGTCGAACTGCTGCAGGGCTGGCTGGCCAGAGCTGGCGCAGCCGAGGTACGCATCCTCGGCATGTCCCAGGGGCAGAAGCAGAGCCGCCTGGTGGCCTGGACGTTCAAGAATGCCGAAAAACGCAGCACTTGGAGCAAGAATCGCTGGCGCTGAGCCGGCCAATTCAGCCAGGTAGGGTGTACCGGGCGGCGCTCCGTTCGCGCAGCAGTACGCCAACGCAACCCGCCAGCCACTACCAATGGCGTAATGCTGTTCACTTAAGGTTGCACACGTTTGGCTCCCCTCTCCCATTTATGGGAGAGGGGCTGGGGGAGAGGGCAGAAAACACTGCAAAACTGCCAGTTTCCCCCTCTCCCTAACCCTCTCCCCGGAGGGGCGAGGGGACTGATCGAGCTCGACCGTTTCTTAAGTGAACAGCATTACTACCAATGGCGGACTGTTCGCTTGGGCTCCTGAGTCCGCCGCTACGCCGCCGTTACCAGGGCAACCAGCCGCCCAGCGCCAGCCACAGCCCGGCCACCGTCATGCTCAGCAACGTCACCGGCACACCGCTGCGCGCATAATCGACGAAGCCAAGCCTGACGCCCTGACGCTTCGCCCCTTCGGCAACGATCAGGTTGACCACGCTGCCGATCAATAGCAGGTTGCCGGCCAGCGTCGACATCACTGCCAGGCCGATCAGTACCGAGTGCGACAGCTCCGGCATCAAGCCCAGCAGCAACACCACGAAGGGCACGTTGCCGATCAGGTTGCTCGCCAGCAGCGACGAGGTCGCCAGCGAAATCACGCCCTGCGGCAACAACCCGTGCTCGGCCAGCCATGCCGCGCCTTGCGCCAGCTGCGGCAGCTGCAACGCGGCGCCGCTGACCAGGAACAAGCCCACGAACAGCAGCAGCAGGTTCCAGTCCACCTTGTTCACGTAGTCGCGGCTGTCCACCCGCCGCGACACCATCACCAACACCGCGATCAACAGCGCCGATAGCTCGCGCGGCAGCGCCGTGGCGAACAGCGCCAGCAGCACCAGGCTGGCCAGCAGCGGCTTGAGATAGCTGTGCGCGCCGTAGATATGCTCGACCGGCGTATCGTCCGCCGTCAGTGGCCTGGCCACGCCCCAGCGATGGCGCCACTGCAGCCAGATCACCGCATACACGATGGCCATCGCCGCCAGCGCTGGCGGCCCGGCCACGGCCACATAACCCCAGAAATCCAGGCCACCGGCCTGCCCAATGAGGATGTTCTGCGGGTTGCCGATTAGGCTCGCCGCCGAACCCGCGTTGCACGACAGCGCCAGCGCCAGCAAAAACGGCCGTGGCTCCAGCCCACGCAGATGCAGGCTGCGACACAACAACGGAGTCAGGGCGAAGGCGACGATGTCGTTGACCAGCACCGCCGAGAGCAAGCCGCCCAGCAGCACCACGCCCAACAGCAAAACCGCCGGCCGCTCGGCATGCTCGGTCAGGTAACGGTTGAGCCAGGCATACACTCCGGAAAAATCGAACTGCGCGGAAATCAGCATCAGCGCCAGCAGCAGCAACAACGCGCCAGGGTCGAGATGATGGGCCGCGTCTTCCATGCTCAGCGCACCGCTGACCAGCAACAGCACTGCCGCGCAGCAGGCGATCCAGCTGCGGTCGATGCGCAGGCCGCGAACGCCGCCGGCAGCCATGCCCAGGTAGGTGAGAACGAACAGGCCGATGGTCAGCCAGGCAGCGAAGGTCATGCGCGACTCACCCAAACGGATGCATGTGAGAAGGAGCGGACTCTAGCGATGCCGAAGCGGCGCGGGAATAGCCCGGGCAAATTTTCCTCAAAGGCCGGGCTGCGTCAGGTAAGCCTTTACGCGAGCCTGATAGGTCGCTGACTCGCGCTGACGCTGTACCTCGCTCCAGATCCGCTCGGCCAACTCGGGGTCGCGCACCAGCAACGCCTTGGACAGCATCAGGTAATAGGGTTTTTCTTCGAGCAACTGCGGCAGTTTCTCCACCTGCGCCGCCAGCTTCGGGTTGGCCTGCAGGAGAAAATCACCACGCATGGTCTGCAAGGCGATCGCCTCGACTCGGCCGTGCACCAGCATCTGCAACAGCGCCAGCGGATCGCGGCTGGACTCGCCCACTTCCAGCCCGTGAGCCAGCAACAGATCACGGATGGAAAAGCCACTGAGCGAGCCGCCCCGACCACTCAGTTGGCTGAAGCGCTGGCCATCCCAGGACACCATGCTGCCGACGCGGCGATACAGGGTATAACGCGAGATGTGCAACCGCCGGAGCGCATCCGGGCGGCCATCAGTATTGGTGGGGTAATGGCCCATCTGCAGGCGCTCGGTTTTGAAGCTGGCGGCGAAGGCACCGTCGTAGAGCCCCTGCTGCATCCCTGAAAGACAGCGCCTCCAGGGCACCGCCACGTATACCACCTGCAGTTTTAGCGCCTGCTGTACCAGGTTGAGCAGCTCCAGATTGAGTCCTGCGCCATCGGTCATCACCCAAGGGTAGGCGTTCTGATCCTCATGACAGAACGTCAAGGTTGGCTGGCTGCCATAGCAGGTGCCGGCCAGCAGCCAGAGCAGGCAGTAATGCAGCGCTTTGTGCAAAAAACAGACTCCATCACCGGAATGCCTGACGATGGGCATTCGATCCGCGGTTTATCACCGACTTCTTGTCCTGCTCCAAGCATAGGCAAATTCGCCCAAAGCCGTCTGCAGCACCTGGGAGGCGCCACCTGGCAAACGACTCCCCGGCACAGAGCGAAGCCAGACGCTAGGCTTGAATCATTCCACTGCCTCGTATGCGGGAGCATGACTGGGATCAACAGGGCAAAAGGATTAAAGTGCCATCATCCTGTTGCCCGAGCTGTCGAGGACTACAGATGCGCCACGGCCTGCTGATTGTGCTGTTTAGCCTGTTCTGCTGCGGCCCTCTCGAGGCCGTCGAGACACCTTTGCTACGTATCAGCGCGGGGGAATGGCCACCCTATCTGTCCGCCAGGGTCGAACACCAGGGACCGGTGGCTCATCTGATCAGCGACCTGCTGGCCGAGGAAGGCTATCGCGTCGAGTTCACCTTCCTGCCCTGGCCACGCGCCTACGCCGAAGCCGCCGCCGGCCGTTACGACGCCACGGCGGTGTGGATGCACAAGGCCGAGCGTGAGACAGACTTTCTCTTCAGCGCCCCACTGCTCGATGAACAGTTCGTGTTCTTCCACCTGAAAACGCAGCCCTTCGACTGGCGGCACTTCGATGATCTCAGCGGCATGACCCTCGGCGGCGGCCTGGAATACAGCTATGGGCCGGCGTTCGATGCCTTTCTCGCCAAGGACAAAGTGCGCATCGAACGCGTCTCCAGTGACCGGCAGAACTTCGAGAAACTGCTCAAGGAGCGCGTGGTGCTCTACCCGCAGGAGCTCAACGTCGGCTACGCCGCGCTGCGTAACGAGTTTTCCAGGGAGGACGCCGAGCGCATCACCCATCACCCCAAGCCGCTGCTGGTCAACCTCAGCTATCTGATGCTGCCCAAACGCCTGACGCAGAGCGAAACGCTACGCGAGCGCTTCGACGCACGGCTGCAGCAGTTTCGCCAGGATGGCCGCTACCAGCAGTACTTCGACGCCCTACAGGCCGGCCACTACCAACCCCTGCCGGAGCAGGCCAGCCCGTAGCCCGGATGCAATCCGGGGCAGCGCTAGCAGAGATTCCCGGATTGCATCCGTATATGGACTCCTCCCGTTTTGCCAGTGAAATAATCTGCCTCTGAACCTAGGTACGACTGCTTCCGTATATTCGACTTCTGATAAGGCGTTAGCCTTGAGCCATGATGA